>Ga0126379_10002982_pt1 | contig 10875 bp, 11 predicted proteins | sample PanSoiMetPlot_24_FD_92640 | JGI IMG/M metagenome (GOLD analysis project Ga0126379, IMG submission 92640) | Tropical forest soil microbial communities from Panama - MetaG Plot_24 | ecosystem: Environmental > Terrestrial > Soil > Tropical forest > Bulk soil | place: Panama | collected 2016-02-17
GGATCAGTTCAACGAAGCTTTTGCGCTGTGCGCCTTCCTGCCCGGCGGCAACATGGTCAACTTCGCGGTGATTTTCGGCGCGCGCATTCGCGGGCCGCTCGGCGCGCTCGCGGCGCTGGCGGGGCTGCTCGGCCCGCCGATGATTCTGATCATCGCGGTCGGCGCGCTCTACGCCCATTACGGCGACCTGCCGGCGCTGCGCCGCATGCTGACTGGGATCGCCGCGGCGGCGGCCGGATTGATGCTCGCCACCGTCGCCAAGATGGCGCGGCCCCTGTTCAACGGCTCTTTCAAGAGCTCGGCCGGGATCGCCCCCATCATTCCAGTTGCGACCTTCGCCGCCATCGGCATCCTGCATTGGCCGTTGCCGCTCGTTCTGCTCGTGATCGTGCCGGTGGGCATCGGCGCCGCGTTTCGCAACACCGGAATGCGGCAATGAAATCCGAGAGCGGCGCACTCTTCACGCTGGCGGGATTCTTCGCCGTGACATCGCTGTTCGCGGTTGGCGGCGGCAATTCGGTCATTCCGGAAATGCACCGCTACGCGGTGGATGTGCAGCACTGGTTGTCCGATCGGCAGTTCGCCGATTCCTTTGCGCTGGCGCAGCTCACGCCGGGGCCGAACCTGATCATCGTCACACTGATCGGCTACCACGTTGCCGGAATCGCCGGCGCGGTGGTGGCGACACTGGCGATGTGCGGGCCGACCTCAGTGCTGGCCTTTATTGTCGGCCGCGCCTCGGAGCGCTTCACCGGCGCCGCCTGGCATGGCGCGCTCAGCCGCGGTCTTATTCCGGTGACGATCGGACTGACGGCCGCGAGCGCCACGGTGATCGCCAGCATCGCCGATTTCAGCTGGGTGGCGGTGGCGATCACGCTCGCCACCGCGTGCATCGCCTTGTTCATGCGCCTGCATCCGCTCTGGTCCTTCGCCGCGGCGGCGCTGCTCGGTCTCGCCGGACTGGTCTGATCGGCTTCGCTGATCTTGCCGCCGATCTTGCGTGCGCGCGGTTCTGCCCGCATGGTGACCCGTTATTGGATCGGAGCGGCAATGACCGCGCGTCTGCGGAGCATGGCGCAATGGATGTGGGACGCGCGCCAGCGCCGCCTGCCCTACCGCAATCTGCCCGACGACTTGCGTCCCGGCTCGGTCGCCGAGGCCTATGCCGCGCAGGAAGCCTATTACCGTTTGGCGGAGCCTACCTATGGCGCAGTTGCCGGCGCCAAGATTGCGACCACGACCAAAGTGATGCAGGCCCTGATGGGCATCAATCATCCGTGCGGCGGCGCGGTTTTCAGCCGCACCATTCATCGTTCGCCGGCCACGCTGCGCGCGGCGGATTTCGTCAATCTGCGCGTCGAAAGCGAAATCGCGCTTGGGCTCGGCGCCGACCTGCCGGCGGCCGGCGCACCCTGGACGGGCGAGACGGTTACTCAGGCGGTCGCAGCGGCGCTGCCAGCCTTCGAGCTGATCGAGGATCGCAACGCGGATTATGCCAAGACCGAGGCCTTGTCGCTGATTGTCGAGAATTGCTGGAACGGCGGAATCGTCACCGGAACGCCGAAACGGCTACCGCTTGATGATCTGGTCGGGATTGCCGGCCGCCTGACCCTCGGCGGCCAATTGGTCGGCGAAGGCGCGGCGGAAGACCCCTGCGCCACGCTGGCCTGGCTTGCCAATCACCTCGCCGAGCGCGGCCGCGATCTCAGAGCGGGTATGATCGTGATCACCGGCAGCCTCATTCCGACGGTTTCGATCGCGCCCGGCCAACGCGCTGTGTTCACGGTCGATGGGCTGGGCGACGTGACGATGGAGGTTGTCTAGGGCGATTAAATCGGAATGAGCCGTAGGCCGCCTGCGCCCTCCCCACCGCGCGCTCCGCGCGCGGGCCGGAGGGGAAGTTTGCATCGTGTGGTCGGGACTCAGCCTTGCACTCCCTTCGTCCGCCGCTCATTTGACGCTAGACTCGACAATCCGAATCGGACGGAACCGCACCGCCGGATGCGCCAATATCTCGACCTGATGGAACGCGTGCTCTCAGAGGGCGTCGAAAAGCGCGACCGCACCGGCGTCGGCACGCGCGCAATCTTCGGCCATCAGATGCGCTTCGATCTGCAGAGCGGCTTTCCGCTGCTCACCACCAAGAAGCTGCACGTCAAATCCATCGTCTACGAGCTGCTCTGGTTCCTGCGCGGCGACACCAATATCAAATATCTCAACGAGCACGGCGTGCGCATCTGGGATGAATGGGCCGACGAGAACGGCGATCTCGGTCCGGTCTACGGCCACCAGTGGCGCTCGTGGCCGGCGGCGAACGGCGGCAGCATCGATCAGATCGCCAATGTGGTCGATGAAATCCGCCGCAATCCCAATTCGCGCCGGCTGATCGTCACCGCTTGGAATCCGGCCGAGATCGAAGGCATGGCGCTGCCGCCGTGCCATTGCCTGTTCCAATTCAATGTCGCCGAGGGCGCGCTATCGTGCCAGCTCTACCAGCGCTCGGCCGACGTTTTTCTCGGCGTTCCGTTTAACATCGCGTCCTACGCGCTGTTGACCATGGCGGTCGCGCAAGTAACCGGACTCCAGCCGGGAATCTTCATCCACACGCTCGGCGACGCGCATCTTTATTTGAATCATCTCGAGCAGGCGCGGCTGCAGCTCACGCGCCAGCCGCGGCCGCTGCCGATCATTCGGATCAATCCGGCGGCGAAGGACTTGTTCGCGCTGACTTACGAGGATTTTGTCCTCGAAGGCTACGAGCCGCACCCGCATATCAAGGCGGCAGTGGCGGTGTAGCTGCGCCGGCCCCGCCAATCATGGACATTATTATTATCGCCGCGGTGGCCGAGAACGGCGTCATCGGCCGCGGCAATGCGCTGCCGTGGCGGCTGAAATCGGACATGGCGCATTTTCGCACCGTAACCATGGGCAAGCCGGTGGCGCTCGGGCGCAAGACCTTTCAATCAATCGGCAAGCCGCTTACCGGCCGCACCACGATCGTGATCAGTCGTGACGAAAATTTCAGCGCGCCCGGAATCGTGGTCGCGCCCAATTTTGTATCGGCGCTGGCGACGGCGCGCGGCGACGCCCTGCGGCGCAACGCCGACGCCATCATCGTCGCCGGCGGCGCCGACATCTACGTGCAAGCACTGCCGCTCGCCACGCGGCTCGTCATTACCGAAGTGCGCAAACGCGTCGACGGCGACGCGCGCTTTCCTGCGATCGATTCCAAACTATGGCGCGAAACCGCCCGCAGCGCACAGAAACCGGGTCCCGATGACGAGGCCGAGTTTGCTTTTGTCACGTATCAACGTGTCGTTAATGTAGGGCCGAACGCGGCATAACTGCGCGTTGTAAGCGCAAGCCCGCTCCCCTATAACCCCGGCAGCCAAATCCGGCCCCTGGCGATAGCCGCCGGTGGTAGGGAGTTAATGTCATGCCGTGGAACAATCAGACCGGCGGTCCGTGGGGGTCCGGACCGCGGGGACCGTGGAGCTCGGGACCGCAGTCGCAGGGCCCGAAGCCGCCCGATCTCGAAGAATTCCTGCGCCGGAGCCAGGACCGCCTGCGCGGACTGATGCCCGGCAATCTCGGCGGCCGCGGTTTTGCCTTGATCGCGGTGGCCGCGGTCGTGCTTTGGGGCTTTTCCGGATTCTTCCGGGTCGAGCCCGATGAGCTCGGCGTTGTACTCCGCTTCGGCCAGTTCGTGCGCGAAGTGCAGCCCGGGCTGAATTATCACCTGCCCTATCCGATCGAGACTGCGCTCACGCCGCAGGCGCTGCGCGTCAACAAGATCGACATCGGTTTCGATCTGCGCCGCGGCAGCACCATGCGCGACGTGCCGGAGGAAGCCTTGATGCTCACCGGCGACGAGAACATCGTCGACGTCCAATTCTCGGTGCTGTGGAAGGTCAAGCCGGGCCACGTCGGCGATTTCCTCTTCAACGTGCAGGCGCCCGAAGGCACGGTGAAAGCCGTCGGCGAGAGCGCCATGCGCGAAGTGATCGGGCGCTCCAACATCCAGGCCATCCTCACCGGCGCGCGGCAGGCCACAGAGACCGCCGTGCAGGAACTTATGCAGAAGACGCTCGACGATTACGGCGCCGGCGTCTTGGTGCAGCAGGTGCAGCTGCAGAAGGTCGATCCGCCGACGCAGGTGATCGATGCCTTCCGCGACGTGCAGGCGGCGCGTTCCGATCTGGAGCGCGCGCAGAACGAAGCGCAGACCTATGCCAACAGAGTCGTGCCGGAAGCGCGCGGCCGCGCCGCCAAGATCCTCCAGGACGCCGAAGCCTATCGCGAACAGACTGTTGCCGAGGCCAAGGGCCAGGCCTCGCGCTTCAGCCAGGTCTACGAGCAGTACAAGAAGGCGCCCGAGGTAACGCGGCAGCGGATCTACCTCGAAACCATGGAGCGCGTGCTCGGCGGCACCGACAAGACCATCATCGATACTGGCGGCCAGCCGAGCCCGGGCGTCGTGCCCTATCTGCCGCTGCAAAGCTTGCCGCGTTCCGGCCAGCAGCAGGCGCCAACGGGAGGCAGCCAATGAGACCGAGTCTCGCCGGCGGCGCTTTGGCCGTACTGCTGCTGATCGCGCTCGTGATCGCGTACAGCACCTTCTTCACCGTCTATCAAACCAAGCAAGCCTTGGTGGTGCGGCTCGGCAAGCCGGTGCGCGTGATCACCGAGCCTGGATTGAATGCCAAGATTCCGTTCATTGACAGCGTCATCTATATCGACAAGCGCATTCTCGCCATCGAATCGGCGGCGCAAGAGGTGATCGCCTCGAGTCAGGAAAAGTTGAATGCACCCGGCGTGGCGCAAGCCGGCGAGCGGCTGGTGGTTGACGCCTTCGCGCGCTATCGCATCACCGATCCGCTGAAGTTCTATCAGACCGTCGGCCCGGACGGCGCCAATTCGCAGCTTTCGATTCTTCTGAATTCGGCCTTGCGCCGCGTGCTCGGTGCGGCGACGCTCGCCGACGCGGTGCGTAATCGCCGCGAGGCCTTGATGGGACAGATGCGCGAGCAGCTCGACCGCGACGCCCGGCCGTTCGGCATCGAAGTCGTTGACGTCCGCATCCGCCGCGTCGATCTTCCGGAACAGAACAGCCAGGCGGTCTATCAGCGCATGCAGACCGAACGGCAGCGCGAAGCCGCCGAGTTCCGCGCCCAGGGCAGCCAGAAGAGCCAGGAAATCCGCGCCAGGGCCGACCGCGACGTCACGGTGCTGCTCGCCGAGGCCAATTCGCAGTCGGAAAACATCCGCGGCCAAGGCGATGCCGAGCGCAATCGCATCTTTGCCGATGCCTATGGCAAGGACGCCGACTTCTTCAGTTTCTATCGCACCATGCAGGCCTATGAGCGCAGCATGCAGCACGGCGACACGCATCTGGTACTCAAACCGGATAGCGATTTCTTCCGCTTCTTCGGCGACCCAACCGGCAAAGAGGGCGCGGCCGCCGGCGGAGCTCAGGCGGGCGCGAGCGCAGCGGCTCCGCCGCCGGCGAATCCGCCGCGCGCCCAGCGCTAAAGCCGCTGGACACGGACCGTCAATGTCGGACTTTATCGTGGCGCTGGGACTATTCTTTGCGCTCGAAGGGCTCGTGCTCGCCGCCTTTCCCGACAGCGCCAAACACATGATGAAGACCGTACTCACCGCGCCGAACCGTCAGCTGCGCATCGCCGGCATCGTTTCGGCGGTTATCGGCGTGCTCATCGTCTGGCTGGTCCGCGGCTAGCGTGAGGATCGAGCACGGCCGAGTAAAATATCTTGGTGCCGTCCGGATGGGCGCATAAGACAACGAGCATGCCTCCGCTGTTCAGTTTCGTTATTGCGATTTCGATTTGGCTTGGCGCCGGGCCCGCTTTCGCGGACATGACGGTAGTGACCTACAACACCCGGTTTTGCCCGACCTGGGCGGAAGCGCATGAGCGATCGCTCGCCAGTCTCAACCATGGCCGCCCGCCTTATCCGGTGAAATGGAAGGGGTGCATTGTGCTTACGCGCGGAACCTGCGTTGACGTCGCCGAGCAGCAGGAGCAATCGACGGAAATTGTCGTCGGCGGCACGCATTGGGTCACGGATGAGATGCCGGCCGTCATTGCGGGCCGTGCCTGCCCGACGACACGCTCCGCGAAAAAAAGGAACGCCGTAGCCGTGCTTATCGAGTCCGGCCCTCGTGTCGCTCGGTCGGAATGATCAACGCCGTCGCATCGCGCATACTGTGTCGGCCGCACGCCTTAACGCAGGCAGTCGCTATTCCGCCCCAATCCGAACCCTAATTGATCTGTCGCATTGATCCTTCGACCGGCTGCGGCCTTGCGTCCCAGCCGCGACAGGAGCACCTTGCCGAATCGTTATTTCCAATGCCTCGCCTGACCAGGAGCCTTGGCCTCCATGCCGTTTGATCCGTTGAATTTGCATCGCTTTTCCGCTGGCTTGCTTGGCCGCAGTCCGATTATCCGCTTTATGCCTGCGGCGGCGTTCGCTATGGCGCTCGCCTTTGCCGCAGCAGAGCCGGCGGCGGCGCGCGGCCCGGAAAATATCGCCGACGTCGCCGAACAGGTGATCGATGAGGTGGTCAACATTTCCACCTCGCAAAAAATCGACCCGCGCGTTACCGAACTTCCCGACCTGCCGCCCGGCTCGCCGATGGAAGAATTCTTCGATCAGTTCTTCAAGAACCGGCGCGGCGGCGGCAGCAACGATCAGACGCCGCGACGCGTCAACTCGCTCGGCTCCGGCTTCATCATCGATGCGTCGGGCCTGGTCGTGACCAACAATCACGTCATCAGCGATGCCGACGAGATCAATGTCATCCTCAATGACGGCACTAAGCTAAAGGCGACGTTGGTCGGCAAGGACACCAAGAGCGATCTCGCGCTCCTGCGCGTGCATTCCGACAAGCCGATCAAGGCGGTGAAATTCGGCGATTCCGAAAAGCTGCGGCTTGGCGAATGGGTGATCGCCATCGGCAATCCGTTCAGCCTCGGCGGCTCGGTCACCGCCGGCATCGTCTCGGCGCGCAACCGCGACATCAACTCCGGGCCTTACGACAACTACATCCAGACCGACGCCGCGATTAATCGCGGCAATTCAGGCGGACCGTTGTTCAATCTCAATGGCGAGGTGGTCGGCGTCAACACCGCGATCATTTCGCCGTCGGGCGGCTCGATCGGCATCGGCTTCGCCGTGCCGTCCAACAGCGCGATCGCGGTGATCGACCAGCTCCGCCAGTTTGGCGAAACCCGCCGCGGCTGGCTCGGCGTGCGCATCCAGCAGGTCACCGACGATATCGCCGAGAGCCTGAGCATCTCCCCGGCGCGCGGCGCACTGGTCGCCGGCGTCGACGACAAAGGGCCGGCCAAACCCGCCGGCATCGAGCCAGGCGACGTCGTGGTGTCGTTCGACGGCCACGACATCAAGGAAATGCACGATCTGCCGCGCGTCGTCGCCGATACGCCGGTCGGCAAGGTCGTGGACGTGGTCGTCATCCGCAAGGGCAAGCAGGAGACGCACAAAGTCACGGTCGGCCGGCTGCAGGATACCGAGAAGGTCGCCGAAGCGAGCGCCAAGCAGGAAGCGCCGCCCGATAAATCGGTGGTGCAGAAAACGCTCGGCCTCGAACTGTCCCAGCTGTCCGACGACCAGCGCCGCAAATTCAAGATCAAGAGTGCGGTGAACGGCGTGCTGGTCACCGGCGTCGATGCCAGCGTGGCGACGGCCGACCCGGACAAACGGCTGGCGCCCGGCGATGTGATCGTCGAGGTGCAATACCAGGCCGTCGCCAGTCCCGCCGACATGCAAAAACGCGTCGATCAGCTCAAGGGGCAAGGCAAGAAGATCGCGGTGCTGCTGGTCTCCAACGGCAACGGCGATACCCGTTTCGTCGCGCTGAATTTGCAATAGCGCGGGCGCTTGAATCGTCGCGTCCGGTATCCCTACTTAACTATTTTGATTGCGCAATTGGCGGGCATCGTCCCGCGCTTGCGCCAATAACCAGTCGCGGAACGCGACCAGCTTGGGCAGTTCCGCGGTCGCCTTGGGGCAAACGATCCAATAAGACTTCGCCAACGGCAATGCGATCGGGAATGGCCGCATCAAGCGCTTGTGGATGAGATCCCAGGCCGCCAGCGTGGTGCGCGCGAGCGCGACGCCATGGCCGTCGACGGCGGCGTCGATCGGCATGCTGGCGCGATTAATTACAGGGCCGTGAAGAGCGTTAGCATCGGCGACACCCGCGGCTTCGAGCCAGGCGGTCCACGGGCCTCGATCGTCGAGATGCAGGAGCGGCAACTTGAGCAGGTCCTTTGGCCGCTTCAATTTGGCGCCGAGCGCCGGACTGCACACCGCGAACAGCTGCTCGCTGCATAGCCGCGTCACGTGCAAACCCGGCCTGGCCGTCGCCATGGCGAACGGCGACATCGACGTCCTCGCGCGCAAAATCGACGTGATGCATGACCGCGGAAACCCGCAGGTCGATTGCGGGGTGCGCCTCGGCAAACCGGCCGAGCCGGTGCACCAGCCATTTGGCGGCAAAATCAGGCGAGGTGCTCACGGTCAGCATGCCGGAGCTCTGCCGCTGCACCAGGCGCTTGGTCCCCATGGCGACGCGATCGAGCGCATCGCGCACGACGGCAAGGTAGTCGCGGCCGGCATCGGTGATGATCAGCCGTTGCCGCTCGCGGTTGAACAGCTTGATGCCGAGCTCGGCTTCCAGCGCTTTAACCTGATGACTCACCGCGCCTTGCGTGACGCAAAGCTCCTCGGCGGCGCGGGTGAAGCTGACATGCCGGGCCGCGGCCTCGAAGGCTTTGAGTGCGTTGAGCTGTGGCAGGCGCCGCGGCATGGGCCCAGATTTCGCGCCAAGGTTCTCGCGCCAAAGGTCATTAGAAAAACTCAATCAAACTAGTCGGTTAGCTAGCCTTTGACAAGCCGAGCAATGGACCCTTGAAGTCAGGACGTCATTAGAAAATCTCGGGCGGGCCGGAGAAACGATGCTTTGCCGCGCGCCAGCATCGCGCGTAGATGAGCAAGCGTCGGGCTCCCCCGCGCAGCCGCCCGGCTTCTGCGAAGACGCGTCCGTCCAAGCGCTGCTCCACCCCGGCAACGGGCGGGAGCGCCATGACGAACGCAAGCCTCACCAACACCGTTCCGGCCGCAACAACGCCATCCGCAGCGAAACCAGCGGCTGCCCGTACCCGTCTTCTTCTCGAAGGGTCGATCGTGGCGACGCTGCTGCGCCTTGCCGCGCCGAACGTCGTCGTCAATGTCGTGCTCATCGCGGTGACCGCGACGGTCGACGCGCATTTCGTCGGCCGCATGGGACCGCAGGCGCTGGCCGGACTGTCGCTGGTTTTCCCGCTCATCATGCTGATGCAGCAGATGGCCAATTCCAGCATGGGCGGAGCGATCGCGTCGGCGATCGCACGCGCCATCGGCGCCGGCCGCCATGCCGATGCTTCGGCGCTGGTCGTTCATGGCATCATCATCGCCGCGGCGATGGCCGCCATCTCCAGCGCTGTTCTGCTGTTGGGCGGACCGGCGATCTACCGGCTGATGGGCGGCAGCGGCGAAACGCGCGCGGCCGCGCTTGAATACTCGAATGCGATCTTCGCCGGCGCGCTCGCCTATTGGTTGCTCAGCACGTTGACCAGCGTGGTGCGCGGCGCCGGCCAAGCCGCCGTGCTGGCGCTGGTCTATATCGCGGCCGAAGCTCTGCACATCGCGCTGGTGCCGCTGTTGATGTTCGGCATCGGGCCGCTGCCGCCGCTCGGCATCGCCGGTGCGGGCATCGCCACGGTCACTTCGTTCACGGCGTCGAGCGCAATCCTGTTTTGGTACGTCGCTTCGGGGCGAACCGCAATCCAACTGACACTGCGCGGTATGCGTCTCGACCGGCGGCTGTTCATCGAAATCCTGCGCGTCGGCGCGCCGATGTCGCTGCAGCCCATCCTCAACAATCTGGCGCTTGCCACGCTCACGGGTTTCGTCGGCGCCTTGGGCGCGGTGCAACTGGCGGGGTTCGGCGTCGCCGTGCGTCTTGAATATCTGCTCTATCCCCTGGCGTTCGGTTTGGGCGCCGGCGCGCTGGCGATGGTCGGGACCAATATCGGCGCCGGTAAATTTGCACGCGCCGCGCGCATCGCCTGGATCGCGGCGGGGCTGGCGGCTGCGATCACCGGAGGCATCGGATTGTTCGGCGTGACAATGCCCGACGTCTGGACGGGTCTATTCACAACGACACCCGACATTTACGTCCTGGCCGCGCGCTATCTCGCCATCACCGGCGGCGCCTATGTCTTCCTCGGCTTGGGATCGACATTGGCCTCCTCATTCCAAGGGGCGGGCCGCCCGCTATGGCCGCTGATCGGCATCACCGGCCGCGCCGCCGTCGTCTCGGCCGGCAGCTGGATTGTCGTGCATCTCACCGGCGCGGGGCTTGACGGTCTCGCCACGGTCGCCGCCGCGGGCCTCGCGGTTTATGGCTTGAGCCTCGCGATCGCATTCCGCGCCGGTTTTTGGCGGACGCCACAGCCACGGACTGCGGCGGCTGCGGCCAAGGCCTGATGGCAAGGCGATGAATAGAAGCCTTGAACAGCTGGCACAGAAACTGCGGAGGACACAATGCTCGCGATGCAGCGCTCCAGATTGACGTTTGCGGCCACACTCACCCTGATCGGGATTACGCCGGCAATTGCGCAAAATCTCTGCCGGCCTGCTTTGACCATCAATGAGGCTCTGCTCTCACCAATAGAGCCGTCGAATCTGCAGCGAAAATGGACCGCAACCGTATCCGCGGACACATCCGAATGCGCGGTGAATTCCGGAGGATTCTTCGATATCGTGTTCACGCGCCTTAGCGAAAATGCA
>Ga0126379_10002984_pt1 | contig 10872 bp, 10 predicted proteins | sample PanSoiMetPlot_24_FD_92640 | JGI IMG/M metagenome (GOLD analysis project Ga0126379, IMG submission 92640) | Tropical forest soil microbial communities from Panama - MetaG Plot_24 | ecosystem: Environmental > Terrestrial > Soil > Tropical forest > Bulk soil | place: Panama | collected 2016-02-17
CAGCATGGCTATCGGCCAGAGCTTGAGCCGAATAATCCTGAGCCAGTAATCATCGGCGGGGCGCAAGTCTATGGCGACGGCGAAATCGGTGCGGGAATTGTAGGCTAAATAGCAAGGGCGAACGTCGCACCGTTCGCCCCCAGGTAAAGGACTTTTCTTTGTGGTGACGAGCACATATTACCACAATGGCGATTCTTTACCAGCCTTACGATCTCGGACGCGAGCTTGATCCCTCCGATATTCCCATAGAGTTTGGCCAACAGCCGGAAGACGACGCGGCCGTCCAGCTCGTCGTTAAAGATTTGAACTTAGCTGAGTATTACATTCTCGCGAAAGGTATGACCGTTTCGTGGGATCGTGATGACAGACTTTTTCTCTTCCGTATGCCGCAAGCGTTTTGGGAGGGGTCTTCTGTACCTCGCGCCAGCCTTGGCATTCCGCTGATTTTTGAACACGTGGAAAGTTTGATGCCGCAGATCATGTCATCGCTGTTTAGCGATAATCCGCCTTTTGATGTAACAGCAAAAGCCAAGACTCGGCCAGAGGTCGCCCGTGCAGTCCGTAAGCTAATTACAGCACAAATGGAAGCAATGGGTTTTCAAGAGCAGGTACGCCTGGGTCTAAAAGAGTCGTTAGTTTACGGAACAGGGATTTGGAAATATGGATTCTGCGAAAAAGAAGGTCATAAGCTGACCTACAAATATGCTGATGTTCCTGAGATCCGCTCTATTGGCTTGGGGACCGTGGAGTTGCCCACCAAAGATTCGCAGAAAGTTATTGAACACATCGAGCCGTACATCTGGCATGAACCGTGGTTTGAAAGGATTCACATCCGGTTTGTGGTTGCGGATCCGGCTCTGCGCGTCCCGGATATTCGTTGCGCAAAATATGTAATTCACAGAACCTATCCCGACCTCGAGGAGCTGGAGCAGTTACGCAACCAGCCAGGATACAGACTACCCTCTCCGGAGTTTTTAGCGGATCTCTATCGTCCTCCGCGCGAGGCTCCCGAACGCTCGCTGCTTGAAGGCAGATCGACATCGAGCGTCTTGAATACAGGTATTTCTAGCCTCGATATCAATATGGAATTTAGGGCCATGCCGAGATGGCAAGATTCTTCCCGTGACCCCAATAAACAGCCGCTTGAACTCTGTGAATATACCAGTGACTCAAAAGTCATCAGCGTATTGAACCGCAAGCTCTGTATCCAAAATGAACCCAATCGCATGAATAAAATTAATTATTTTAGCGTCAGCTTTGCTGATGTCTTAGATAGTTGGTATGGATTGGGAATCTCGCAGTTGTTAGCTGGCGAGCAAAGGTTACAACAAGGTGTTATCAATTCTCGCTTGGATGAATTGGCTCTGCGCTTGTCGGGAACATTTATGCGGACGCGTGGCGCAAATACTCCTACTCAACAATTACGGCTTAGGCCGGGGGGCATCATAGACACGGACGATGCAAAAGGTGTTCAGATGATGCAGCATCCGCCTGCCCTGGTCGACGCGTTTACTGAAGTTGACGCATCGGACGCGCGCGCTCAAAGACGAACTGGAGCAAACCAATTAATTACGCAAGGTACTGCCCCAGCCATTGGCCAGCTCGGACGTACTTCAGCGGGGATCTCTAGCGCGGCGGGAGCGCTCGGTGTGCGCATGGGTTATTGGATGGATCAAATCTGTAATTTAATGTTCATCCCGTTTTTGCAAGCCGTTCATGAAATGAATTCACAATGGTTGCCGCCAGAAGAGATCCGCGATTTCTTTGAAGAGGAATTAGATGAAGCCTTCCAGCTTTCTAATCCCTTGGATGTTAAGAACGCGAACTTGCGTTTTGATGTCTTGGCAGGAGCGAAACTTCGCGCACGCATGTCTTTGATGCAGCTCGCGCCGCAGCTCGTGCAGTTGTTGCAACTTGCTCCTGTGTTGGATTCGATTGCGGATCAGCAGAAAAAAGTTGATTGGGTAGAGCTTATACAAGCGCTGCTCGATGCTACGGATTGGCCAGGAGCGCAAAAGTTCGTTACTGATATGAGTGATGAGGATCGGCAGCGTCAACAAATGAAGAACCAATTTATGCAGCAGAACTCGCAAATTGCCCTCAAACATCAGGCTGAGATGGAAGAGATCGAACAAAAATCCCGTGGTCAAGCTGGAGTGCATATCGTTCGCGGCTTGATCGATCACATGGATCCAGTAAACCAGACGCAGGCGTTATCGCAACTCAGGGATGCGATGAGTCCGCCGGAAGGAGCACAAGGTGGCCAAGAAACCCAAGGCGCGCCCCAGCAAGGTGCGTCCCCCGAAGGCGCAGAGTAAGCCACATCCGAATCCTGGTGGCAACTATAACCACACGCCAGGGGAAGGTATGAATTGAGTTGGACGCAACGAGAGTTGGAGATCTTGCAGCAATTTGAGAACGCTGCTGCCTTGCGCGATCTCCATCATTCTGAAGGCTGGAAAGTCTATGTTCGCTTGAGTAAGGAACGTATTGACCAGTTAACGAAAGAATACTTGCGGGAAAACTTGACCCATGAGGAAGCCTGGGAAGCTCATATTCGCATTCGTGCCATCATGCAGTTTGAGGCGCAACTGGAAGAAATGGTAGTCAATGCGGTTGACTTAGTGGATCCGCAAGCGCTTGAAGATTTAATGTTGTCGTTACGGCAAAATCGCGATATACCATAGGAGATTTGAGCTATGGCAGATAACGGACAAGACAAACTGCATATGGCACAGGAGTTTGATGCTCCCCTGGTGGTTGAACCTACGCCGGAAGCTCCTAAAGCGCCGCAAAAGTTTGTGCGTGAGATTGATCTTAAAGATGGCTCTGGGCCGCAAAAGTTTGAAGGCGATACCTGGGAACAGCTCGTGGATAAGCTGGCGGTAGCTCAAGAGAATGCTACCCGCAAAATTCAGCAACTCTCGCGCGAGCGTAAAAGCTATCTTGAACCGGAAAAGCAATCTAGCGATTATCACGAACTGAAGCCGACCAAACTCAACGTGGAAGACGTAATTGCCCTGCAAGCAAATCCGCATGAACTGTTTCGCCGCATCTATCAAGCGGAAACTGGGCTAACTCCCGATGAGTTTCGTATGCGGGAAAACGATCGGCGGCGCTATGAGGCCCAGATGGCGGCGGAACGTGATTTTGTTAACAAGCACACCAGGGAATACAATCCCACGCCAGAAAACGCGGAACGGTTGACAAGATTCTTGCAGGAACAGAATCTGCCCGTGTCCCGCCGAAATCTGGAATATGCATTTCAGGAATTGCGCGCAGACTTGTCTGCAAAGGCTGTACCTGTTGAAGCTAAGGCTGAGGTTACGCCAGCTCCAGCGCAGACCCGCGCGCCTAATCAAGTTTCCCTTCCGCCCTCTTCCATTCGGCCAAGTTTTGGCGGACGCGGCACAGAAGAGACAAGTGGGGGGATAGACGCTGCCGAAGTTGCGCGGATTGCGCAATCATCATCGCCTGCTGAAATGAAAGCTCGGATTGAGCAATTGTTTAAGCAGTCACGTATGTCGGCTAGGTAACAGCCAAAACCCGCCTGCGCTCCGCCAGTGCGATTAAACTCCCGCCAAGGAGATTAATCTCACCCGAGCGAGCGCTCGACGGGAAGCGTCGACAAATCCTAATGTTTGTCTAGGAGAGTCGATCTATGGCTTACCAACCGGCAAGTGTGCTCACGTCTACTAGCGGCCTTACCCATTTGGCTGCCATTTATTATGATAGAGTTGCAGTCGAGAATCTCAAACCCAACTTACCTTTTGTTGCTGTAACGTCCCGCAGGAAACTTCCAGATAGAAACGGTAGAACCATCCAGCTATTTGGTTATGATTTGCTCCCACAAAACATAACGCCGGGACTTGAGGGTACGGTAGGTACGGGTATCTCCCCAACGACAAGTATTCGTAACGTTACAGTGAATCAATACTTCGACTTCGCTAGCTTTAGCGACATCCTGGTCGAAACGGCGATAGATCCGATTGTGGAAAATACGGCGGCCGAGATGGGGTTTCGTGCTGCACTCAGTGCTAATTCACTCGCGCGCATGGAGTTTGAGGCGCAGGCGGCGAGCGATTCAGCCGCAGTCATTGCGGGTGTTAATGATGAGTTTCTAAGCGCGGCGTTAGTTCGTGCTGGAGTATTTCATCTGCGCGGATTGGATGTTAGACCGCAAGCGGATGGTCTCTTTGCCGGAATTATACATCCATTTCCGGCTTTTGATTTAATGAACGATAACGTGGCCGGGGGAGTTATAGATATTTTGAAATACCACAAGGAAGGTTCTGAGGAACTTATGCGTGGTGTTCAGGGATATCGTGTAATTGACCTAGCTGGCGTGCGTTTTATTGAAACTACGACAGCGACAACATTCGCCAATTTTCCTAGCGCTGGCCGCACTGGTTACGGCACGCTGATTATTGGCCAGGATGCTGTATTCAGCATTTCTTTAGGTGCAACAGAAATACCAGAGCAGCGCAACTTTCAATTGATTGTGCGTAACTGGGAACCGAGCGCAGCAGATCCCGCGCGCGTGATAGGCGCGAGTTGTGCATACAATTTTAAATATGCTGCACTGCGCGTTCCGCAAGCGACTGGCTTGCATCCTCGGTTTGTAATGCTGAAAACAGAAGCATCAATTTCTTGATGGCAGTAAAAAATCAACTCGGTCGTGTACTGATGTATCTCGTCAGGCACGCACTTGTTGACCTTGATGTGGAAGAGCGTATTAGGGGCACGCAAAATGTCCCGCTTAATAAGGAAGGTGAAGAGGAAGCCGCAGAGCTTGAGGATTTCTTTCGCGATATTCCAATTGCCGCCGTCTATTCCGACGATCTTGATCGGACATATCACACGGCAATTGCTATCGCTGAGCCGCATGGTTTGCGGGTAAAGAAAGACATCCTTTTACGCTCCTGGGATGTGGGCAGTGATCTGGAGGGCAAGTCTATCGAGGCACACAAGTCAGAGATTCGCGAGTTCAAGTTGCAGCCGCATTTGATTCCCACGGGTGGAGAGTCTTGGGCTGACTGCGAAGATCGTGCTCTTCAGACATTGACCAAATACACCATGATTGCGCTGGAGTACGGAAAGCCGATTGTGTTGGTGCTGCACGGATCCTTGCTGCAACTTCTCTGGCATCACATGGGCCAGGACGAAGCAGAGGCCGATTATGACCATACTCCGATTGAGCCTAGTGGAGTTATTGCGGTGTATGGGACGCGTAACGGATATAGAACGCGTATTCTGCGCGATGCGAAAGAGGCAGTGGATGCCTGAGTTGAAAGTAAAAAAACAACTCTCGGTGTCCAACCAGGATAATTTGGTTGAACTCTGGGAAGACACAGATAAGAAGCTCCAAGCTGAGCGTGTTCCTGACCAGGAGAACTGGAAGAATGCCGATCGACAGCGCGGTATTCCACTTGAGACAAACGACCTGATTAAACGAGTAAGAGAAATGAATCGCGGCATCTGGGCGGAAGATTCTCTCAATTGTCCTGGACACGCGAATTTCTATTTTGTTCAGAATGGGCACAAGCAGTGCGCTGGCTCACCCTTTAAAAAGGGAGTTGTTTTTGAGTTTTCCCGGATTTTTGTTGATGCTGCCGATCGGCCGGTCGCGATCGAGTACGGCTGGCGGGAAGTGCTGCATCGATTAATGAAAAAGAAACTGATTACCTGGAAGCAAATCGTAAAAAGTTTCCCTATCTATAACTCCGTTCGCTCGGAGGCGTTTGAACGTCAAACTCAGGAACTGAGGAACTAAAGGAGTGAACATGATGACCGCAGAAATGAAATCCAGAGGGACTCCTTCCGGTCCAGGGCATCGCGAGCAGCATAATCCTGGAAATCCTGGTGAGGGTGAAGCGCCAGCCACGCCGCAACCAGCGCAGGAAGGACTACAAGGTATTACTCCATTGGCCGGTGAAGCGCTCATTCCCAGTAAGCTCACCAACTATTCCGTTGCTCCCGGCTTTGCTTGGTTTGAGCTTACCAACCACTCCAACATTTCGTTGGCAGTTGGTCGGCAGAGTGTGCTAGGTGAAATGCCTGCCCGTGGTGGTGGCGAGTACCTTACAGCAATGTATCGGCCGCCAGCGGCACCGTTGCCCTCGGGCCAGGTTGGCCAGCCTGTTGGGCTGCTGGTATTGAATCCCACTGTTCTTGAAGGCGGAGGCTTGGAAGAGACCGGAATGTCGATCGAAGGGTTTCCTGGCTTCCCTAGGTCTCTGCCTACTACTACAGCTCTGCCGTTAAACGTGGGATTCCATTCCGCCACGATTGATCCCAACAGTACGCCTCCGCGTGTCACTGTGTATTTCGAAGTGCGGACGGCAGCGACCATTACTGCTGGCAAACGCTGGATCTTTTACACCATGACGGGGGTGTGAGATGGCATTTCATGAAGGTAATCGCACTCAGTCGGTATTTGCTCCACGAGCGACAGCGTATTTTGTCGGTGCATTGACGGGTAGGGTTGCGCCAACATCTTTTACGATCAATCTGCCTCGACAATTTCGTTTGTTCTCTCCCGTGATTGTTGGCGTTCCGCAAGGGTTGCCAGGAGGCCATACCATATCCGCGCAAATTCTACCGGCAATCGGACCTCAGGCTAAAGGGAATCCGTTACGTTTGCAGGTTGAGCTAGGGGGAACATTGACTGTCTCTCAGGGAGATCTTTTGGTTACTCAGTGTTAGGAGGAATCATGATTGAAGAAGCTACTCTGCGACAACCGCCGAAGCAACCAGACCCGGAACCAGAACCGGAAGAGCCGGATAAGGAGAAAGAACCGGAAGAAACGCCAGCCGATCGTATATCGATGACCTCGCGTGAACTGCAACAATTCATGCAACTAGTCATCAAGGAAGCACGAAGACCAGTCATAGACGAGAAGGTTGTTGCACGGCAAAAGCACACTCGCGAGCACAACCAAATGCTGCGGCGCGATCAGCGGAATATGCTGATTCAACGCTTTCGCAATTGTAATCACATGCAAAATCCTGGTTCGGTGATGAGCGGGTGCGCGGCGATTGCCTGGGCAACGCAAAGCGATGGCAAAAAGCGTGGTACATGCCAGCACTGTGGCACTGTGTTTTCCCCGATTAAAGAGGAATGTCTCGCAGATGAGATTTGGAAGGCTTATCCCATGTTGGTAAGGCTGCCAACTCATCCGGCGGGGAATGTCAATACTATTTTTCAATCCGCGTAGAGATGAATGCCGTCGACGATCAGTTTACGCAGCGTGATCGACTTCAACAGGACACGTGTGCGTATGGTGCAATTGGTGAATGTTGGTGGTGTGCCAAATCAACCGGCATTGGATATATCGAATGATGTTTTGCAGACTCTTTTGTCTGCCCCGAATAATTGGAAATTTAACAAAAGCGAGTTGCCGCCCTTTACATCGATTCCTAATCAGCAGGATTACTGGATTTCTGGTTGTACCGCTACGGTTGATCGTAAAGCGTCAGTGTCCCTCAATTCTATGTTGTCTGATCCTCCTGGATTGATTCAAGGTGACGATGGATTGGTTACGGCTCGTTATGATCGTTTTGCCCCAGATGGTATCCAGGGCAAAGGCACCAGCTCGATTCCTTTTCTGTTCGCTCCAGGTGATGAAGTCACGATCATGGGGGCAGGGAATGGAGCATACAACGGCACATTCATCATTGTCGATGTGCCTTCCAAAACTTCTTTTGTTTATGATCCAGAAACAAGTGGCCTTTTGCCTGATGGTGGCCAGGGCATCAATTCACTAGGTTGGCTCGAACGTGCTGTGCTGGAGGATTATCTTTCGACTGCTTGGGTGAAACCAGTCCGCGAAATACTCGTGGTCTCTGCCTTACCGCAGGAATCAATTGTCCAGCCTCCGTTTAAAGTCTGTATGCAATTTGAGCATGTGTTGTTATGTGGGAATTTGTCTATTTCTGAATTGTTGATGCGCTTGTGGCCAGTACCCAGCTCGCAGATTTGGCGTGTCCTAGTCTTTTATCAGGCAAAGGCACCAGTAAAAACAAGTCTTGAAGATAATTGGTCTCCCTGGCCCGACGATCTGGCCTACGTGTTACGCAGTGGAGTTTTCGCGAAAGCTCTCGACCATGCAGAAGATCCCCGCGCGCCAATAGCAGATGCGAAATGGCAGCAAGATATTGCGCGTGCTCTCGGCATCCGACAGCAGGAGGAACGGCACGAAGCCTTCTTCCCGGATTTGCCCATGATGAGAGGCGGATAGTGAAAATAATTACAGGAAGATGGGTAGATCCGACTGGCAATGTTGCGGCTGGGGGAAGACTTCATTGTGTTCTCAACCAAGATGCTACTGTCATTGCCACTAATCAAGTTGCGCCTCGAAATGTCTCGTTTCAGCTCGATCAGAATGGAGCTTTGCCACACGGTTCTAGGATTTGGGCTAACGATCAGTTGAGTCCAAGTGGAACCTATTACACGTGTACTGTAACGGCACTAGGCGGAGGAGTCATTTGGGGGCCGCAATGGATTGTAATTGCTGGTCCTGAGCCGGTTAATCTCAACAGCTTTAATCCACTCAAGATAATTCCTGTAGTCAATCAGTTTGCCAGCGAAAGCTCGATTATGGGCGTAGGGGTTATCAATACTCCGGTAACTGCCGATACGGGCACCGATCTCAACGCTTTCGTTACGGTTTCAAATCAGTTTCTGCTAGTTCCCGGCCCCAACATCTCTTTTTCCGGTTCGCAGTCGCAGCACTCACTGACGATTACGATCATTGGGGAAAGTCAGGCAACTAGTCTTGCTCCTGGTCCTGGCGGGGTATTAAGTGCTGGCATTGTTGGCGGTTCGACTGCTACTAACGCGTTCTTCCTTGCTGGTGCAGCTCATGGCGGATCGTTTGCGTCGTTCCGTGAGCTAACGAACGCTAGCGGGATGACGGTTTCGATTGATGTGCCCCGATTTGTTGGCTCGATTGGGGGTACCAATCTTGGAGGAGTGGGCGCATCTGTAACCAGCCAACTGATGTTTGCTGGCGGCAGCAATATTACGTTGTCGCGTACCACGAATGCCACGGGCATGACGCTTTCGATTGTTGGTGGTGCAGGAGGTGGCGGGTTTGAGGCAGGCTTAACGCCGCCACAAGTGATTGGGCAACTAGGACCAGTTTCGAATGGCTTGTGGTTAGCTGGCGGCAACAATATCACGCTCGAAGGAACGACTGGCCCGAATGGAATGACCGTAACCATCGAAGGTCAGCCGGAAGGAGTTGGGCCTGGGCCAGGGGGTAATCCGTTTGCCGCAGGACTGGCTAACGGTATAGGGCAGCTTGGGCCGGTCGAAGACAGACTTTACCTTGCTGGCGGCAACAACGTCACGCTGAGTGGATCAGTTTCCAGCGGCTCGATGACCATTACGGTTAGCACGCCAGACACGCCAACTTATGGGATGCAGGCCGCTGGCGGAACTGCTCTCGGTCAAGGAGTGAGTTGGGCTACGCGTACGCTGCAATTTGCCGCAGGTTCAAACATTACGTTGTCTGCGGGGGGCAATCAGGCGAATGGCGTAGCTACGCTGAGCATCATTGGGCCAGCTCCTACAGCTACGGCTCATTTGACCAGTCTTACAACTAATGTAACCAGTCTTACGACTTATCTCAATAGCATGGTGAATGAGATTTCGTCAAGTGTCAGCACGGTTGCGAGTTTGACTAGCGTGGGTGGAGCAGTGGTGCTCAGTGCTGGTGCAAATATTTTGATTGGCTCGACTAGTGCCGGGATGAATACAACTTGGGGCGTCACTGGAGTTGGCGGTACGGGTGATACAGACGGTCCTCCAATTATTTCCAATCCTCCGTTCTGGGCGGGTATTAGCAGTTTTGAAAGCAGGGCGGGAGTAGGTGCTGGCTCTACGATGGGAGTCACGGCACCAGTTTCCAATCAAATCATGTTTGCTGCTGGCTCAAACATGACCTTATCGGGCGCAACCAACGTCAACGGTATGACGGTTACGATTCGAGGTCCGGTAACTCCAAACAACGCATTTCAGGCGGGAGGAGCGGGAACCACATACGGGCATAGCGCCGATGCTGGTGGGTCAGGGTTACGAGGTGCACTCCGTATAGCTGCGGGACAAAACATTATGATGTCTGGTGCTTCTGCCGCTAATACGGGGCAAAGCAATTGGACTATAACGGTTAGCGCGATGGCTAATCATGTAGTGGCTGGAGCAGGAATTGAAACGTCTTCGGCTAGCGACTCGTTGGGATATACCACAACGATTTCCGCCATTGCTGGAGAAGTTGCCGCAGGTTTTCATGCTGGTATCAGTGGAGGAAACGTTGCAGGGCAAACGGGCACAGTCTCCAATCAACTGATGCTGGCTGGGGGTAACGGCATTACGGTTTCTGGGGCAACGAATGTTAGTGGGATGACAGCCTCGATCAGCGGCGTGAACCTGATGCCTGCAATCTGGGCATCAACCGTGGCTGGTGGATCTTACTTTGCCTCGAACGTTAGCGTTGGTACGCGCACACTTTACTTTGCGGCTGGATCGAATATCACGCTTTCTGGAACGGGGGCGAATAGCGCAGCTACGATCACTATTTACGGTCCTAGCCCTGGCGGGGGTGGACACCTGACGGTTGCCGCTAACAGCGTGGCTGGGGGATCAATCAACAGTGCGTGGAGCAGTATGCCTGTGCCGTACCTCCGTTTTGAGGCGGGATCGAATGTCAGTTTTGGCATAACAACCAATGCCAGCTCGCACGCAACTCTGCGGATTGCTGCCGCAGGGGGAGCTGCTCCTGGTGGTGAATTTGTGGCAGCAGCTTGGCCTAGTGTCCCAGGAGAGTCTTTCGAAACTCATACACGGGGATTTGCTCTGTACCCACTGGA
>Ga0126379_10002985_pt1 | contig 10871 bp, 6 predicted proteins | sample PanSoiMetPlot_24_FD_92640 | JGI IMG/M metagenome (GOLD analysis project Ga0126379, IMG submission 92640) | Tropical forest soil microbial communities from Panama - MetaG Plot_24 | ecosystem: Environmental > Terrestrial > Soil > Tropical forest > Bulk soil | place: Panama | collected 2016-02-17
CAGAGCGACGTCATTCAGGACGTACAGGATGAGCTGGACGGGCTCGGGCAAGAGCCGGGCGGCTGGGTCCCTGGGGGAAATGTCGCCGGGGTCGTGGCGGCCACCGTGCTCCCGGTCAATGTGGATGTGGACGTCTACGTGGGCAATACGCCGGACCCCACCCGCAGTCAAAGCGCTATTGCCAATGCGCTCTATACGTTCCTGTATCAGTCCAGCGTGGGGCAGGTGGTGACGCTGGTGCAGACGGACAGCGTGATCGCTCAAAGCAGTGTCGAAGTTTTTAATATCGTATATCGTTTACCAACGGCTTTTAGCACTACGCCAGCAGGAACTGTTGGAGGTGGAATTGGGGTCAAACCTATGCCGGGCAAGATAGTAGTAAATGTCCTACGAATATAACCAGAGGACGATGTGATGTTATGTCGTCCTCTGGTTTCAAAAACCAAGCCTAACGAAACGGAGCGTGACATAGCGAAACAGATCACAGCACAGCGTAGCGAACCGTAGCTTAGCAAAACATAGCGTAACTAAGCTCATACCAAAGCAAAGACTAGCCGAACTCAACCCAGCAAAGCCCATACAAGCGTATGCGAACAGGATGAAACGCAGCCGAGCCGAACTTAACTGACCCTGGCTCATAACAAAGCTTAACTCAGCAGAGCTAAACCAAGACTAGCCTATGAACACCCTAACACAACCGAACGCTGCGTAGCACAGCTTGACTTAACCCAGCACAGCTTATGACAAAGCTTAGCCGATCATGGCAAGACGTAACAGAGCTGGAACCTAGCTTGACCCACCCTAGCGAACCGAAACCAAACGAATCCAAGCGTAGCTCATAACAAAGCTTAACACAGCGGATCACGTCACAGCCAAGTCAAGCGAACCTCAGCCAAACACATCCCATCTCACCTCAGCAGAACCAAGCACAGCTCATAACAAAGCCTAGCATAACCCAGCCTAGCCCATCCCAGCAAAACCCATCACAACAGATCGGAGCAAGCCAGACCCGAACTGAGCTGACCAGAGCAAGGCTGAACCAAACTCATAACAAAGCATAGCTTGGCGGAGCGAAACCGAAACAAGCCTAGCATGACTGGACGCAGCATACCCTTGCAGAGCCAATCGCAGACAAGCTTAGCGAAACCTTAACTCATACCAAAACCCAGCCAACCAAAGCAAAACCAAGCTGAGCATGGCTCAGCTTTCCAGGGCGGAGCCAAACGCAGCAATGCACAGCAGATCAGAGCAAATCTCATAGCAAACCCTAGCGAATCCTAGCGCGAACACAGCCGAACAGATCCGATCATAGCGATAACGCATCCTAACCCAGCGGACCACAGCGAAGCCCATAACAAAGCCAACCTAACCAAAGCAGATCGCTTCATAGCCTATCCCAAACGATACTACCCAATCTAAACAAAGCTTAACGTATCCTAGCCCAGCTCATAACAAAGCGAAGCGCAGCCGATCGCAAACTTATCCTGCCGCAGCGAACCCCAGCGAACCGCAGCCTAGCGGAAGCCAACTGAACTGAACGCATCCTAGCGGAGCGGATCCTAGCGAAGCTTATAACAAAGCCCAACATAGACTAACTAAGCACGACTCAGCAAGGCCCAACACATCCGATTTCAACACAACGGAATCGAACTTAGCATAGCGAAGCCTATAACTTCTGCATCGCATATCGTCCAAACCGCGGACGACTTTCAAGCAAGCCGATTTGTTCTCCTCCAATCTCCACAAAGGCATCAATGTCCTTCGGATTGAGCAAGGTATCCTGATACGTCACAACAATGGCTGCTGCCCACGGAAAGAACTTGGGCCGAGTCCGCATTACACCAGATGGCCCTACCCGCATGAGCGTCCGATCACGGAAGCGCTCATCCAGCCAGAGCGCATCAAGATCATCAGGTCCTTCATGCTCTACAATGAAGTTGGTCTCACAGATAAGCCCTGCCTTGGCCTGAATCCCACGCTTCCGTTTCTTCGCAGCATTAATCAACGTGGCATCGACACAACGCCCAGGAATTACGATCTTGTTATCTTCCGTGTAGAGACTTCCAAACCATTCCAAACGAGATGCTTCCTCATGGTCAGCATCTGTCTTATTGCGCTTGCTGGTCACTTCCTTCAAGGCACGTGCCCAAGGATTGAGCGGGTCGGCGAGTTGCCCATTGTGTTGCAGGAGAGGACTGACCCCCGTAAGCCGGTACTTGGCAGTCTGGCGCATGTAAGGTATCCTTTTTTTGGTTGTTCCACCGTACGCTATTGCCGCTAGCAACCGTCGTGGCTGCGACGCCTAGCGGCGGTAGTATCTTGTTCTTGTCCCACTGAAAGCCTTGCTCACGGGCGAGCGTCGTAGCTGCGATGCCTACCTGTGGCAATACCCTTCTTCCATATCTCGCTCTACGTATCTTTCCAGTAATCAGTCGATGGCAGTCTTTGCAGAGCGTATAGCAATCTGGCAGTAGTTCATGCCCCAATCGCTCATAGGTTCGGTGGTGCACCTCCAATCTCGCCTCAATAGCGTTAGCATTACAGGTGACACAACGGTTCTCATCCCGTGCTCGTACCAGGAGACAAAAAGCTTTCCATGCTGCTGATGCAAGATGGGCACGGTAGGACCTATTGATGTTCATTGCTGCCGTTACCCTTCTGTTTCAAGCGCTTTATCCAGAAGACGCCGTAGGACTTCCGCGAACTTCAACCCAGTTTCGCGGGCGATCCGATGTACGGTGGCAATCTGTTGCTCGGTGAGCATCACGCTGATCTTTTTCATAAGGAGAATTATAGCAAATTGGTAGATGTTTGCAATAAGAAAGATAGACACATATGAGCAGTATGTATAACAGATTGTAGAAGCGAGAGAAACGCTTTACAATGAAGCAGTTATAGCCTAGAAGGAACCCATTCCATGCGACCCTCCGATATTCGTCAGGCCCCGCGTGACGGCGACATCGTCTGGCGCGATGGGACATGCTTAGCGTGTGGCGCACCAACGTATGCCACGGATTCCAGTCATGCACCCGATCCCTCCGAGGCGACGCATACGGATTATTATGTCTGGTGTAGCCATGCCGCGTGCCGCCATTATGTCGGAGCGTGTGTGGGTGATATGGAATGCCCGCCCGCTTGGGCTAACCACGAGAGGACCTGAGCTATGCCACTCTCAGACTGGATTGATCGTTACCCCACAGTGAAGGCCCTGCTCCAGGCTGACGACGACGCCCTCCTCTATGGCGTCGAGGATCCTACGCCCGAGACGCAGGGCGCAGCTCAGGACTTCCTTGACGCGGCCCTGTACGTCTTTCAGACACGCGTGGAGGCAGACACCGCACAGGAGGTGCGCGGAGAACGCGATGCCTAGCCTGACGACTTCGACGGCCGAGATTCTTGAGAGAATGCTCAAAAGGCTGCCGCCCAGTCTGTGGGACACCGATCCCCAGTCCGAGACCTTGCAGCGCGACCTCTATCGGGCCTTTGCCGCGCAGATGGCCATTTTCATAGAGAATCGATCCATCGCGTCCACGATGACCCTCCTGCTTCAGGCGCAGGGCGTCGACCTTGATGTGTTACTTGAAGATTACGGGTTACGTCGCTACCTCCAGCGCCCAGATGCCTACGCCCGGCAAGTCGGCATGCACATTCTCTGGCATCCCAAGGGCACGCTCGACTGCATCCGTATTCTGGCTGATCTGCTCTTCGATCAGACGCACCTGACGCTGCGGACGGGCCGCAGTGAACAGCATGTCTTTGTGGCTGATACGCAGCCGGTGACGTCGCCCTACAGCTACTGGGGCATGGTGAGTGCTGATGCCCTATGGTACGCGGTGACCGTCGAGAGCGGCCTCCCAATGATTTCCCAGATGCCTCCGCCTGGGATCGACGTGGCTCCTGGACCCCACAAGCTGCACTGGTTCACCGTGCTGGATGACCTCAGCCAGACGTGGTATGTGACCATTGCGGGCGATACGCTCACGATCAGTCAGACGCAGCCGCTGAGCCCTGGCACGACGACCGTGTTCGAGGTGCAGGACGGCGCCGGGGTGCGCTGGCAGCTCACTGTGGCGTCTCAGGAAGAAGCCCTCATGCCCGTCGCCGTGAGTACGGGCAATCCCATCCTGACCCTGCTCTCCCCAGGCTATCCCTTCCAGGCGCTCAACTTGGTCGATAGGATGGGCCATCTCTGGTGGCTGTGGATCCAGAGCCAGCATGTCACGATGACCTCGACGCAACCCGCCGACTCGCTCAACGCCACCCCTGCGGGCGGTCCCTATCAGTGGCTGCGGCTCTACGACCAGGAGCAAGCGCTGTGGTATGCCTACCCCTCGACTGGGGGCGTGCTCCAGGTCTCGCAGACCTCGCCAGGCGGGCGTGGCACGGCGACACCGCAAGCCCTCGGTGATCAGCAAGGTGTCCTCTGGCACTACGGGATTACGCCGACCGGGACGCTGGGGGTCAGCAGTGCCCCTGCCGTCACGACCCAGGGCCATGCCACGACGATGTGCCTCAATGATGGGACGGGCGCCCGCTGGTTCTGGCGCGTGCATCGGGGACTCCTGCAATGGAGCGCGCACCTCTGGCCGAACAGTATCGATCAGAGCCCGTGGGGCGAGATTGGCTGGGTGCGTATCCCCATCCCCAACGGCGCCATTTATGCCTATCCCTCGCCCACGGGCGCCCCGATGGGCGACATTGCGCCGCCGATTGGGTCCCCGTGGGGCTGGCGCGAACCGGTCTTTTTCCTCGACGAACTGGACCAGCGCTGGCAACTCACCGCCACCCAGCTTAGTGCCGGGCACCCGGACTACTGGCGCATGATCGACAATGTCGGCACGCCCTACTATGTCTGGATGGAGCCGGAGATCCCGACCATCGGCCTGTCGCCGCCGCCGGGAGGCGTGGACTACACGCCGAGCGACGATCCGCTGTCCTGGTTCCTGGCCTTTGATGCACGACATCAGCGCTGGTTTGTGAGCATTGCCGGCGATACCCTGGTTGTCTCCCTCACAGTTCCGCCCGGCATTGGCGCGGACACGCCGGCCATCCTGGCCGATACGCAGCCCATCCTCTGGACGCTGACCGTGAGCCTGACCGAGCAGGCGCTGGTGGCAACGCAGACCTCGCAGACCGGCATCACGACAGGACTCTTCAGCGCTCCGTACCTGGAAACGGGGGCGATCGCCCCCGTCGTCACCACGCAGCTGCCGGAGGTGACGCCACTGACCACGACCCTGCCGTCGGCGGCGGAGTACTGGGTGCTCTATGACAGCGCGGGCGTGGGTGCGGCGCTGTGGATTGAGGGCGAGGTCGTCACGCTGACCTATGATTTTAGTGGCGGCGTGAATACCACGCCGAGCACCTCGCCCCTCACCTGGGTGAGCCTCCAGGACGACACCGGCGCCACGTGGTATCTCGCTACCTCCGGGGATACGCTGAGCGTCACGACTACGGCACCGAGTGGGGCAGGTACAAGTACGGCACTGATCCTGCATGACGCGGATGGCCAAGCCTGGGCTGTCACGGTGTCGAGCGGTGAGGAAGCGCTGCTCAGTAGCACCACGACCGTTACCACGCCGCCGCCGTCTACCCCGCCGTCCACCACCATCCCCACCAACGCCGACTACTGGGTGCTCTATGACAGCACGGGGACGGGCGCGGCCCTGTGGATTGAGGGCGAGGTGCTGACACTGACCTACGATTATAGTGGCGGCTCGAATCAGACGCCGAGCCTCTCGCCCCTCACCTGGGTGAGCCTCCAGGACGAGACCGGCGCCACGTGGTATCTCGCTACCTCCGGGGACACGCTGACCGTCAGCGGGGCGGCGCCGAGCGGGGCGGGCACGAGTACGGCGCTCACCCTGCATGACGCCAGTGGACAGGTCTGGTACGTCACGGTGTCGAGCGGTGAGGAGGCCCTGCTGAGCAGTACGTCGACCAGTACGCCGCCCACCACACCGCCCCCCACTATTCCCACCAACGCCGACTACTGGCGCCTCGTAGACGATCAGGGCACTACCTATGCCCTGTTTATGGAGGCTGAGGTGCCGACACTGACCACGAGCATCACGGGGGGCCATGAGACGACGCCCGGCGGGGCCCCACTGCCCTGGTTTGTCGCCGCCGATCAAAACAATACGACGTGGTATGTCTCGGTGCAGGGGGACACGCTCCAGGCCGCGCTCACGGCGTCGAGCGGTACCGGCACCTACCAGGCCGCCCACCTCGCCGATAGCACGGGCGCGGTGTGGACGCTGACGATGGACGCACCGGAGGAAGCGCTGGTGGCGACGCCTCCGGTGGGCGGCGGGCCGGGGCCGGGGGCAGGGCCTGATCCCCCCGTGCCCGGCTCAGCGGATTACTGGCGCATGCGGGACAGTGCCGGCGTCCTCTATGCCTTCTACATGGATGCTGAAGTCCCGAGCCTGACGACCACCATCAGCGGCGGCTCGGACCACACCCCTGGCGGCACGCCGGTCGTGTGGTTTACGGTCGTGGATGAGGTGAATACCACGTGGTACGTGACAGTGCATGGGGACACCTTCTTTCTCCAGACCACCATTCCCAGCGGCCTGGGCACCTATCAACCGGCCGTCCTCACCGATGCGGCCGGCACCATGTGGAATCTCACGGCCTACAATACGGGGCAGGCGCTGGTGAGCAATGTGGGGCCGGGCGCGGGTGGACCCGGCGACGGCGGCGGCATCCCGCTCGCAGCGACCTGGCGTATTAGCGTGCAGCTCGTGCCGAGCAGTGAGCAAATTCCGGGGCTCACCCCGGCGCTCAATCTGCATGAAGCCGTCGATGCCTTCACGCATATCCAGGCGGCGGGCAGTTTGCTGTCCATCGTCGTCAGTTAGCACACGAGAAAGGAAACACCATATGCCGCACATGCTCGCTCAGGAGCATATGTCCTATGTCGATGCGCTGCGCTACGGCACGGCGCTCACGCAAGCCACCATTCAGGCCGCACATACGGCCATTGGCAGTACGCCCGCGGTCCTCGTCCTCACCTATACCGGCACGGGGGTGTGGAGCATCACGAGCAATCTGAGCGTGCCGAGCAATGTCATCTGGCTTATTCCGCAGGGGGTGACGGTGAATGTCGCGTCGGGCGCGGCGCTGGCGGTGGGCCTGGTCATGGCCTGGCAAAATAATTGGAAAACGGGGCCGGGTGTCATCACCAAAAGCACGGTTGCGACGCCCATGGAAATTACGAATCTGGTCTGTACCACGTTTGTGCAGTCCAATAGTGGCGGGGGCTTTGCCTGGGAACTCAATGCCGCGCCCGCGGACAACACCGGCATCGATATGTTTGTCGGCCTGAACAACACCACGGGGATCCAGATCTCCCGCAATAAAAGCAATGCCAACTCGTGCTGGCAGTTCATCACCATCAACAATGTGGATTTGCAATTTACCCGTCCGGGCGCCGGCGCTCAGATCGTGATCAACAATACCGGGCTGATGGTGGGTTCCAATGTGAGCCCGCAGCATTTGATCCAGGCGGCGGGCGATGATGTCGCGAAACCCACCGCGGGGGGCTGGCTGGCCTCGGGCTCCAATGCGCGCTTCAAGAAAGACATCGTGGCCTTCCCGGATGGCCTGGCCCAGGTGCGCCAGCTCCTGCCGCGCTGGTATGAGTTTACCGGCGAGATGAACCTGCCCACGGGCCAGCGCTGTCTGGGCCTCATTGCGGAGGAAGTCGAGCCGGTTGCCCCGTATATGCTGCATCCCTATCAGGCGGAATGGGGGCCTGAAGAGGCCCGCCAGACCGCCATGGTGCACGCCCTGGACATGACGCCGGTGACCTATATGCTGGTGAATGCCGTCAAGGAATTGGCCGAGCGTCTGGAACACTTGGAAGGAGTGACCGGGGTGGACAGTGCCGAGGGCCATGCCCCAGCTCGGCGCAAGCGTATCCCCTAGGAGCGCTGCGCGATGGCTCGTAAACAGATCCTGCTGCCCTTGGAGACGGCCTTACGCATGCAGATCGCCATGCTGGAGCATGACCTCGCGCAGATGCAGGCCCGGCTGCTGGCGCAAGACATGGAGCACCGCCATCACGCCACGCTCCTGCGCCTCCTCGCCGCGGCCCAGATCAGCCTCCCCGTGTCGCTGACGGCCTGCCAGTTTGACGCGGAGCACGGGGCGCTCGTATATGAGGAGACCGGCAATGATGCTGAGGCGCCCTACACGCCTGGCGAGCACGATGAATTTTCGGCAAAGGAATTGACATAGTTCAAGTGTCACGTTTACAATGATGCTAGCGTGTTTTGGGAGAGATCCAGGTCTCGCTCAAGCACGCTTTTTTTGTGCCCGGCTTGCCTGTCTCTCTGCCACAGCACGTCTTCCAAAACGCGCCCCCGGCTAGGCCCACACCCTGGCCGGGCGATACGCGCGACTGCGTTTCTCAGGCTCAGGCGATTTCCGAGGTATCCGATGCTGCGTCGCTGGCTGCTCGCTCTTGCCTTGCTGTGCGTACCGCTGCTGAGCCAAGCGCAGTGTCCTGGCGTCACGGTCAAGCAAGCGCCGTTCGCCACCGAAACGCTGACCATTTCCACGACGGTCACCGGCCTCACCGCCGCGATCTATCAACCCACCGGGATTACGCCCACCCTCGCCGTGGTGAGTGTCAACAGTGGCGATCTGCGCTATACCGTCAGCGGCACGCCCACCGCGACCGTCGGCCATCCGGTCTTCGGCACGCCGCCCCAGACGTTCATCATTTGCGGGATTGATTCGATTCGCGCGTTTCAGGCCATTCGCCAGACCGCCGATGCCGCGCTGTATGTCACCTATTATCGCAATAATCCTTGACCCTGGAGCGCCTGCATGCGCCGTGCTCTCCTGCTCTGCTGGCTGCTAGTTGGAACGCTTCTGCTCGGGCCGGCCCACGGGCCGGCGCAGACCCTACCGCCGGGGGGTGGTGGGGGCGGCGCCCCTCCCACCTTTCCGGCCAGTCAGTGTGTGAACGAGGTCGGCATCGGCATTGCCACGACGGGACTCCTCGTCTGCGCGCCGGTCACCGCAAACATGGTGCAGGGCCTCGTCCCCAGCGGCGTGGATGTGTCAGCGGCCGGCCAGGTGACCGCCACCCATCTGGCGGCCCCCCTGCCCGTCGCACAAGGCGGCACCGGCCTGACGCTGGGCACCACCGGCGGCCTGCCGTACTTTAGCAGTCCGACCACGCTTGCCTCAACCGGCGCCTTACCGCTCAATGCCCCCCTCTTTGGGGGCGGCCCCGGCAACGCGCCTCTCACCGGCACGCGCACGGGCACGACGCTCGAGGTGGCGAGTGTCCTGGGCGCTCTGACCCCCAACAAACAATTGGCCTTTGATGCCAACGGCAACGTCATTGCCAGCGCCACCGATATTGGTGGCGGCACCGGAGGCCTGGCGCTGCCCGTCCCCGTGCCCCAGGGCGGTACCGGACTCACGAGCGGTTCGACCGGAGGCCTACTGTACTTCAGCACGCCGACGACCATGCTGGCGACCGCGACGCTGCCGCTCAATGCCCCGTTACTGGGCGGGGGACCGGGTCAGGCGCCCGTGACCGGCACGCTGTCGGGGACCACGCGGGAGCTGGCGACCGTCCTTGGCACCATCACCCCCAACAAACAATTAGCGTTCGATGCCAACGGCAACGTCGTGGCCTCGACGGCGGACATTGGCGGGGCTGCCGGCCTCACGGTGCCGGTCACGGTATCCCAGGGCGGCACCGGGCTCACGAGCGGCACGGGCGGGGGACTCCTGTACTTTCCCAGCGCGAGCACGATGGCCTCCTCGCCGGCGCTGCCCCTGCAAGCCCCGCTGTTTGGCGGCGGTCCCGGCCAGGCGCCCGTAACTGGCACGCGCACGGGCACGACGCTCGAGGTGCTCACCGCCACGGGGCCCCTGCTCGTGGGCAAACAACTCCAGTATGACGCCAACGGCAATGTCGTGGCGTCGAGTGTGGATGTCACGCCGGTGCCGGTGACGAGCGTGTTTGGACGGACCGGCGCCATCACCGCCCAGACGGGGGATTATACGGTCGCGCAGATTCCCAACGCGGTCGATCGCACGGCGGCCAATATCTTTACGCACTTCGCGGGCCAGACGATGTCGCGCCTCGTCCTCCCCGGCGCGACGTCGGGGCAACTGGCGCTGCAAGCGGCGCCCCAAGCCGGGACGTCGCTGCTCATCTTCCCGGCCGGCACGACGGATTTCTCCGGCACCGGCGGCCCGAGCCAGGTGCTGCGGCAATCCAGCTCGGGGGGACCGTTTACGGTGAGTCAGCTCACGCTCAGCGATGTGGGCGGTGCCGGGACCGTCTGCACGACGACAACGGTGTGTCCGGGCTATCAGGCGGCGCTCGGCTTTACGGCCGAAAACGTGGCGAACAAGTCGAATAGTACGACGTTGGGGGGCAGCAACCTGCTCTATCCCACGCAACTCGCCGTCAAAACCTATGTGGATACGGCGGTGCAGGGCATCACGCTCGGCTTTACGCCAGAAAATGTCGCGAATAAGGCCACCAGTACCAGCCTGGGGACGAGCAACACGTTGTACCCGACGCAAGCGGCGGTGAAAACGTATGTGGATACGGCCGTCACCGGCCTGCAACCGGCGTTTACGTGGGGCAATGGTCTGCAATTCAGCAGCGGTGTCGCCAGTACGCTGTCGTCCTCCCCCGGCTTTCTCGTCGCCGCCGTGCCGGATCTGGCGAGTGGAGCGTACAACCAGGGCAAGATGCAAGTCTTGGCCGATGGCCGCCTCCAGTACACGGATGGGGCGTCCGTGTCCCTCCTGCATACCGGCTATCTCACGCAGAGCAATTTGAAATGGAACGTGACGCCGGCGGCCTGTACGGGCGACACCAACGGCGG
>Ga0126379_10002986_pt1 | contig 10867 bp, 8 predicted proteins | sample PanSoiMetPlot_24_FD_92640 | JGI IMG/M metagenome (GOLD analysis project Ga0126379, IMG submission 92640) | Tropical forest soil microbial communities from Panama - MetaG Plot_24 | ecosystem: Environmental > Terrestrial > Soil > Tropical forest > Bulk soil | place: Panama | collected 2016-02-17
TCGAGCCCCGCTCCAGGCATAGCCACACCCAGCGCGTCGATTCGCCCGCCTGCTCGCTGCACGGAACGCGCCACATCGAGCAAACATTCGGAATAGGCGTAAGGATCGCAGCCGCCAGCAAGCACCGCGGCATCGCAAGCCTCCTCCGCCAGTCCAGAGATATTCCGCTCCAGCCACCAAGCCAGTGGATGGAACCAGAAAAGAGCGCGATTGAGGAGCGCCGCTGTTTGCCAAAGAGGATCGCGCCGGCGCGCGTGCTCACGCTCATGTGCCAGCACCGCGTCGAGCTTTGCCCGCGGCCATTGGGACGAATCGGGTGGCAGAATCACTCTCGGCCGTAGCCACCCTACAGTCACCGGCGCCGCGCATGCGACCGTTCCGCGAAGCAGCGCTCCTACGCGTGCCACGCCGATCCCTAGGCGGCCGAGGAATATCAGAACGCCCGCGAGGTAGAGAACGATGGCCCAATTCGGGCCGCGACGATCAGCGACTGTCCGCGCCAAACTTCGGGCCGATTCCACGGGAGCCGCCGTGATGCGATCGCTCGTGGATAGGCTCAGAACTGGGGCTGGCTCGGCCACATGAGGCAGAAGCGGCAATGGGGCTTTTGGCCCCCAAATCATCAGCGCGGGGAGGAGCAGCATCGCGAGCATGACTCCGGTCCAAACCGCGTGCCGCGCTGCAGCCGTTCTGATTCGCATTACGAACAACACGAGCCCCGCGAAGGCCGCGATCAGCGAAGACCGGATCATACATTCGATAAGAAGCGCCTGCATGCTATTTACCTCCGTTACGGCGCTCGCGGACATACTCTTCCAGGCTCTCCAGCTCGTCCCTACTCAGCACCTTGGCCTCCACCATCCCGCTGACTAACTCTTCGACCGAGCCTTTGCAAAAGCTGTCGATGATCTGGCGCACGGCGCGAGCCGCCAAACTGCGAGCGGGCTCCACGGCGCTGTATAGGTAAGCGCGTCCCCGCTCCTCGTGCCGCAGATAACCTTTTTGCTCCAAGCGCCGCAGGATCGTGCGGACGCTGGTCTCCTTGAGATCGCGCTTGCGCGAGACAATTTCATGCACGGCCTCCACCCCGCAGGGCCCTTTCTTCCAGACCGCTTGCATGACTTCGCTTTCCAGTTGCGTAAGAGGCGGGCGAACGCGAGCAGCAAATCGTGCACCTACTGTCATGGTACAGTATGTACCATTAACCGAGCGCCTTGTCAAGCCCAGCCTGCGGTGATCCAGAACAGTTAATTGAGGGCCCGAATCGGTTCGGGCCGGGCGCTCCGACACCTTGTTTTCACTGACCCATCCGTCCGGTTCCGGATCCTTGGCGAAAAGGAGGATACTCTCAAATATGGTTTCCGAGTGCCCATTGAGGCAAGCCACCTAATCGTCAGAGCCGGCCCGGCGATGCTGTCGGTCGCCTTCTGCTGAGGGCTTGGGTAGCGAGGAGTATTTGGTCTTCGGGCTGCCGCCTTCTCGTCGTATCAGCGCGCCACTTGCAGGACAGCGGGCCCCGTCCAAGTTCCTGTTTGCCTACGGTCCGGTCGCAATCCTTACTCGCTCCGGCGTTACTGAGGACGTGTCGCTTTCGTTCTTCGTGTAAGGGTGCTAAGTGATAGTTCTACCCTTTTTGCGCAAGCTGAATGAGATTGCCGCACGTGTCGTCCAGGACAGCGGTGGTCACGGGACCCATCGTGGCCGGCGGTTGTGTGAAGACGACGCCGGCGGCGCAAAGACGTTCGTACTCCGCACAAACATCATCAACAGCAAAGGAAGTCATCGGGATGCCGTCCTTCATCAGGGCCTCCTTGAACGGGCCAACGGCAGGATGGGAATCGGGCTCAAGCACGAGTTCGGTGCCGTTCGGATCAGTAGGCGACACCACCGTCAACCACCTCATGGTTCCCAGCGGAATCTCCGTCTTTTTGACGAATCCTAGCTTCTCGGTGTAGAAATCCAGTGCCTTATCCTGATCGTCCACAAAGATGCTGGTCACAACGATCTTCATCAACGCTTTCCTTTCTTGGCGGGCTTCAGCCAACGGACCGTAATCGCCTGAAGTGGCGCCGTATGCAGGTAGTGAAACTTGTACCGGCTTTGCCGCTTTGTCGTCACTAGCCCTGCCGCCTCCAGGACTTCGAGATGTTGGGAGATTGCTTGCCGCGTTAATCCGATCTGATGCTTCATCGCTAACCGTGTGCAAAGCTCGAACAACGTCTGACCGTCCCGGTTGGCCAACTCATCCAGAATTGCCCGGCGCGCCGGTACGGCGATGGCCTCGAAGACATCGCCCACGGATCAATGATAGGCAAGTCACGGCTTGCCTGTCAAGAGGAAATCACACTCGCACCCAGGAGTCGCAGACCGTTTACTGTCGCAAGCGCGTTGCGATCATCGGTTCGGTGTCGCCCGACATCAAATTACGGATCAAGCCCGATGTTGATATCTGGCGATCGGCGGCGTTCTCTCCATTAGCTTAGTGAGGGAACGCCTTCTCCGTTTCCAACTGAACCGGAACACCCACGATTAGATCGTTGGCTCTCGTCAGAAGATCCACCGTTTGCCTTGTACGCCCTATACGTTTGCTCCGTGCTTTGACATGCCCAAAGCAGGGCAAGCGACCAAAACAGGATCGATAGTAAATGTTCCGGCGTCAAACTGAACGCATATTCATTCGCTTGCCGCGATCGGAAGCCGCAATTTTGTGGCGGAAGCAATTAAGCCAATCTTCAGATTGTGCATAAGAGTGTAATCCCCGGTTCATTTCCCGTTCACCCGTGGCCTCTACGCTTGATTCGACCAGGTCACCGTGCCAGGCCACGCTGTCTAGGCACTCCGAACTTTCTGGAGGTCTTATGAACAATCGACTTGCACGTCTGCTCATCGGGATGGCGTTCACCGCTGCTTCCGTATTCTCTCAGGCAAAGAATGTGATTCTCTTCATAGGAGACGGAGCCGGCATTTCCAGCCTGAACGCAGCTAGCATTTTAGGCTACGGCAAACCCCAGGCTCTATACGTCCAGAAAATGGGCCATCTCGCCCTGGCCGATACTTCAACGGCGAAGGAATGGGTTACCGACGGCGCGGCCTGCGCTTCCGCCTGGGCCACGGGACACAAGACGCGGAATGGCGTCATGTCCATGTCCGCCGATGCAGAGCGAGATGTCAAAGATGGCGAGATTTACAAGACCGTCATGGAATACGCGATGGAACAGGGCCTCTCCACCGGGGTGATATCGAACGATGGTGTGGCAGGTGCCGCTGTTTCCGCGTTCTACGCGCACCACAACAATCGCGGCAAGGCGGGTGAGATCTTTCAGCAGGCTCTGAATCCGAAATTCGGCAAAGGCCCGGACGTCATCATCGGCACGGGGCGGAATCAGATCTCCGAACAGACCGCGACTCTGGGCCACGATCTAGCTGCCGATATCAAGGCCAAAGGCTACACGTATCTCGATTCGATGGCGAGCCTGGCCAGACTGGATGGCGGCAAAGATCGGGTCATCGCGCTCTTCGACGATGCCGAGTTCGACTTCAATGAAGCCGTCCAGCAAGCCGTCGCCCGCCTGTCAAGAAATCCGAAAGGATTTCTTCTGATTGCACACTCGGACTGCCATACCGGGAAGACCAGAACCTCGCTAAGCCGCCTCATTGCCCTCGACAAAGCAGTCGCGACAACTGCCGAAGCCATGAAAGCCAACACCCTGATTCTCTTTACCGCCGACCATTCTTACGACCTGCGGATCAAAGGCGAAAATCTGACCGAGACGTCCAAAGCGTCGGACCACACCAAGATCGGCTCGGCGGTTTCGCTTGAAGACGAGCACACCGCTGAAGAAGTTCCTCTGCTTGCCGATGGCCCCGGCTCCGAGCGGGTGCATGGCTTTATGTCGAACACCGACGTGTTCCACATTATGATGGCCAGCCTTGGCTGGGAAAAGTAGGGCCGGCTGCTAACCCGGAGTGAAAATTCATATGCCACGCTTCATCGCACTGGTTGCCGTCGCAAGTCTTCTGGTCATGCGCGGGCAAGCGCAGGAGGAACGCGCTGTTGTCACAGGGGTCATTACTGACCCGGCGAAATCCGCAATTCCAGGCGCCACCATAGCAATCGACAGCAAAGCTACCGGGTTCCATCGGATCGCCGCAACCAACGAGTCGGGATCGTACCTGATTCCCGGCCTGCCGGTTGGCGTGTACGACCTCACGATCAGTAAGGAGGGTTTCACGACGGAGGCCTACAACTCGATGGAACTGGTCGTCGGCCAGATACGCACGATCAACTCCGAGATGCACATAGCTTCGAGCTCTCAGGAAGTGAAGGTGGAGGCCGAAACACCGGCCCTCGCGCAGAGCGAGGCGAAAGTGGGCGGCGTGCTGGAGTCGGATCAGGTCGCCAACCTCCCGTTGAATGGGCGCGCATGGACCTCTCTGATGGCCCTTGTGCCGGGCGCCATCGACAGCGGCGGCGGCACGCAGAAAACGATCCGTTTTGCCGGCCGCGGCGCCGATGACAACAACTTCCGCTTCGACGGCGTCGATGCAACTGCAATCTCGAACCAGGCCCCGAACGCCAGTTTCCGGTTGCAGATTTCCACCGAATCGATCGCCGAATTCAAAATCGATACCGCGTTGTTCGGAGCCGATACGGGCGGAACGGCGGGTGGCCAGGTCGAGGTAATTTCAAAGGCCGGATCCAACGCCTTTCATGGAAGCGCGTTCGAATATATCCGGAACGATAAGCTCAACTCGCGGAGTCCATTCGATCCGTCGACCCTTCCTCCCTTGCGGCTGAACCAGTATGGCGGCAGCCTTGGAGGACCTGTCTGGAAAAACCGCACCTTCTTTTTTCTCGCTTACGAGGGCCTGAAGCAGCGCGTCAGCAACACTCTCATCGGCAATGTGCCGAGCGACGCAGTCCGAGCCACCGTGCTCGCGCAGTCACCCGCGCTGGCTCCGATCATCAATGCCTATCCGGTGGGAAACAGCGCTTTTTCGCCGACCGTGTCGCACTTCATCTCAACCGGGCGAGTTAGCAACAACGAAGACTCCGGTCTCATCCGGGTCGACCATCGCATCTCCGATTCCACGAATCTCTTCGCGCGCTACAACATCGATCAAGCTCTCCTGACTTCCCCGAGCGGCGCGCTCCTCGACAAATCGATAACAGACGCGGCGCCGCTGAACGGAACAATCAATCTGTCGCATGTTTTCTCACCCAGCCTGTTCAACGTGGCGCAGTTGGGCGTGAACCGAATTCACGCGGCTAGCAGCACCGATAGCCATTTTTTCGACGCGACGAGCATTTTCAACTCGGTCTCCGTTCCGGGCTTGACCAAGTTGAGCCAGGCGGCCCACGCAGTGAAGTCACCCACTACCTACTCGTTCAAAGACGACTTCACCTGGATCCGCGGAGCGCACGCCATCAAGACCGGCATTGAACTCAAACATGTCGCCTATAACTACAGCCAGGCGCCGGAGAACGCCTTGGTCTATTCGTCTCTGGCAAATTTCGAAGCGAACAAACTGGACCAGGTCAATTTGATCGGCGGCGTCCCCATGCACGGTCTACTTAAGAACATGGAATTCGGTTACATACAGGACACGTGGAAGGCGACGCCGGACCTTACCGTAAACCTGGGTCTCCGTTACGAGTTCTTCAGCGTGTTCCACGAACTGTATGGGCGCTCGCTAGGGTTCGATATCAACGCCTGTGGCGGATTCTGTAAGCCCGGTGGTCCGTTCACCAACCCGAACACGACCGACTTTGAGCCGCGAATCAGTCTCGCATGGTCGCCCAAATTTCTGGGGGGCAAGGTGGTGATCCGGCCCGGATACGGCAGGTACTACGGTGAAGGCCAGTTGGGCGATCTGAACGCTCCAAGCGATAACTACACGCAGCGGTCGAGTCTTTCCAGCGCCAGCTTCGCAAACCTCAGTTTCCCGATCGATGCCTTCATTCCACTGGCCGGAAACGTTGCCGTAACGCCACGTGGCCTCGACATTAACCGGAAGGATCCCGTCATCGATCAGTGGGGTCTTCAGGTGCAGACTGCCCTGCCGGGGGGTTTCGTGCTCGATACGGGCTACGTGGGCTATCATGCCTACCACCAGTTCACCAGAACCTACGTGAATCTGATCGATCCGGCAACGGGGCTTCGGCCTCTGCCCGCCTTCGGCCCGATCGACGTAAAGAACACGAGCGACAACAGCCATTTCGAAGCCTGGCAAACCTCTTTGAATCGCCGGTTCCGGTCCGGCCTGTCGTTCGCCGCCAACTACATGTGGTCGCATGGCGTCAACGATGGAGCAACGGGTGGCGGCGAGGCGGATTACGCCGAGAATACCACTTGCCGGTCCTGCGAAGTCGCCAGCGCCGATTTTGACGTACGGCATATGTTCACGGCTAACGCAGTCTATGAGCTTCCGGTTGGCAAAGGCCGCGCTTACGTGAACCGCAGCGGCGTGGCTGACTTCATCCTCGGCGGCTGGTCGCTTACGGGGCTTGGCACGGCTCGCTCTGGCAATCCGGTTAATGTGATATTGGAACGGTCCGCCTCATCTCTTCTGGACGGGCTTTCCATTCAGAACGGTTCCTCCTTTCAGCGTCCCAACTATGTGGGCGGCGTCTCGGCGGTCCCCGCCAACCAGTCGATTTACAACTGGATCAATCCGCTGGCCTTTACTGGGCCTGCTCCGAGCGGTATTTCCCCCTGGGGGAATGCCGGCCGCAACCTGGTTCGCGGGCCGAGGTTTATGCAGCTCGACATGGGACTGACGAAGAGCTTCAGGGTCACCGAACGTGTGGCGGCCGACTTCCGGGCGGAAGCGTTCAACATCGCCAACCGCGCTCAGTTCGGCGAGCCGAGCGGCGATTTGGGAAGCCTGGTGACGGATCCCAAAACCGGCATCACCACCGGCCTCAACCCGAGCTTCGGACACATCACCACCACGGTCAACAACGGTTCAGCAACCGGCAGCGGCACTCCGCGAGAATTTCAGTTCTCGCTCAGAATGAAGTTCTGAATTTAGGAACTGAGGCCATATGAACAAACACTGGGCAGTTCTGATCTTGGCGGCGCTCAGCGCACTCCCCGCGTGGCCGCAGGCCAGAAACGTAATTCTTTTCATTGGGGATGGAGGCGGCGTCACGTCATTGAACGCCGCCAGCATTTACGGCTATGGCAAACCCCAGGCGCTCTATATCCAAAGCATGCCCAATGTCGGCCTCGCCGACACCTCCACAGCGATCGAGTGGGTCACTGGCGCCGAGGCGGCCGCTTCCGCCATGGCCACGGGGAAGAAGGGGCGCAACGGCGTGCTGTCGCTCTCACCAACTGCCGGCAAGGAAGTGAACGAGGGCGAAATCTACAAGACAGTGCTCGAATATGCAGAGGAAAAAGGCCTGGCAACAGGCCTCGTCGAGAACAATAAGGAAGGCCTCCTCTATGATGCGGTCGCGGCTTTCTATTCCCACGCCAACGAAGGCTTCAGCGACCTAGACATCTACCATCAGTTTTTGAAACCGAGGTTCGGCGACGGTCCGGACGTCGTTTTGGCGACAAGCAACAGCAAACTCAACGAAGCGGTCCCGGGTGGGATTGAGGCCATTGGCGGCGATCTCAAGGCGAAGGGCTACACATTCGCGCGCACCATGGACGAAGTATCGAGGCTGGACGCCACCAGGACGCGCGTGGTCGGAATGCTCCACACAGACGATTTCGACATGGCGGCGGCAGTCAGGCAGGCCGTCGCCCTGCTGTCGCGAAATCCCAAAGGCTTCTTCCTCGTCGTCCACTCAGATTGCCATTTGGCAAAAACACGCCCCAGCCTGGTCCGCCTGGTGGATCTCGATAAGGCCGTTCGCGCCGTGGGCGAGGACAATAAGCGAGACACCCTGATCATCTACACGGCCGATCACGGCTATGCGCTGTACGTCAAAGGCGAAAAATCCACTGAGGCGCTGAAAGCCACCGATCACAAGCGAATCGTCGAAGCGATTCATCTCGAAGATCAACATACCGCGGAAGAAGTGCCCGTGGCGGCCATAGGACCCGGTTCGGATCGTGTGAAAGGTTTCATGTCGAATACCGACATCTTTCGGGTCATGATGGCCGCTTTCGGTTGGGACCAGCCCTGAAAAGACGAAACAGAGAAGAGGAAAAAACAGATGAAAACGATGGCTCATGCAGTGATGACGTTCTTTGCCGGCTGCCTGGCGTGCAAGGTTAAAGAGCGCACGTTCAAAGTCCTCGTCGTGGGAAAGGCAGAAAACAAATGAAAACAACAATAGCAATTCTGGTCCTGATGATATCGGCCCCGGCGGGCTGGGGACAATCCGCCGCGGGGCCGAAAAAGTTGAAGTTCCTGACTCCCGCCGAGATCGATCCCGCCCGTCTTTTACCACCGCCACCCGCGGATGGCTCGGAAACACAAAAGCAGGAACTGGCCGATCTGAAGCGCCTGCTCAAAGCACGGACGCCCGAGCGATTCGCCCAGGCCAAATGGGATGATGAGCACGAAGACTCTTCGATCTTCGCCTCCGCCATCGGTCCGGCATTCGACCTGAAGGCGCTGCCCGCAACCGCAAGGCTTCTGGCCGACGTCGAGAACGATCAATCTGTCGCAGCCAGTGCGGCCAAGGACTATTTCCATCGGGTCTTCGCGGCTGTGATCGACACGTCGATCGTCGACCTCAATTGCGACCCGGCTGCAGTCAGGGCTGGCGCCGCAAAGCCTGGCGGGCGCGTCCGGAGGTCATATCCGAGCGGTCACGCTACGCTCGGCTACTCGGTCGGCGTCGTCCTGGCCGACCTGATTCCGGAGAAGGCCCAGGCTATTCAAGCGCGCGCCACCGACTACGCGCTGAGCCGCGAAGTCTGCGCGGAGCATTATCATTCCGATACCGAAGCCAGCCACGCCCTCGGCACGGCGGTCGGCATCCGCCTGCTGAACAACGCAACTCTGAAACCCGAGATTGAGGCGGCGAGAGCCGAGTTAAGAGCGGCTCATCTCACGATGGAACAGGCCGTGAGCGGCTACAAGGTGGTCGGCCGCTACCCGATCGCGGGCACGCAAAGCTGGGATTACGCATCGATAGACAGCGCTGCGCGGCGCCTGTATATTTCGCACGGAACGCAGGTGGAAGTTTTGGATGCGGATTCCGGCGTGGTCCTGGGCACAATCAAAGACACTCCCGGAGTGCATGGAATCGCCATCGCGACCGGAATGAATCGCGGTTTCACCAGCAACGGCGCGGAAAACAAGGTGGCGATCTTTGACACAAAGACTCTCCAGTTGATCGAGAAGATCGACGTCGGAATGGGACCGGACGGGATCTATTACGACGCGGGCTCGAAGCGCGTCTTCACCAACAACCATGGCTCGCACAACATCAGCGCGATCGATGCGGCGACCGGCAAAGTGGTAGGCACAGTGAAGGCCGAAGGCGACGGGGAACAGGCGATCATAGGCGCCGACGGTCTCGTGTACGTCAACCTTGAAGACAAAGCCGAAGTGTTGGTGTTCGACCCGAAATCGCTCGAAGTGAAGAAGCGCTTTCCGATCAGCGTTGCGAAGACGCCAACGGGGCTTGCTTACGATGCGAAGACCAATCGGCTCTTTATCGGAACCCGCGAAGAACCGAGGATGGTGGTGATGGATGCGACGTCGGGGGCGGTGATCGGCAGCTTTCCCATCGGCAAGGGTGTCGATTTCGCGAGCTACGACCCGGCTGCCCAGATGATATTTTTCTCCTGCGGCGGCGACGGTGTGGTGAGTGTATTCCATGAAAAGTCCGCGAGCGAGTTCGAAGATGTGGGACCGATCGTTACTCAGGCGAGCGCCAAGACCATGGCGTTCGACGCAGAGACGAAGAAGATATTCCTGCCCGCCGCACAGGTGGATGTCATTCCCACGGCCGATCCCGGCGGCAGACCCCGACGGAATATCAGAGAGGGTTCCTTCGCCGTCCTTGTCGTAGCTAAGTAGGGGCAAGCAGGCGGCGCTTGAACGAAAACGTTCTCATCATCGAAGACGACCGCGAAATGGCGCAGGTCCTTCAGCAAGGGCTTGAGGAGGCGAACTATTCCGTGCTCCTCGCCTACAACGGCGGCAAGGGGCTGGAAATGGCTCGCACCGGGTTGTTCGGAGCCATCATTCTCGACGTGATGCTTCCTCTGCTCGACGGGTACTCCGTGGCGCGGCAGCTCCGGGCTAGTGGAGTCGCCACGCCCATTCTGATGCTCACGGCTCTCGACACCACAGCCGACATCGTGGCCGGCCTCGATGCGGGGGCGGAGGATTACCTCAGCAAGCCGTTCTCTTTTGTGGAACTGCTCGCCCGCCTGCGAGCGCTGCTGCGACGAGGCAAGCCGCATTCCACCTGTCTGCGAACGGCCGATCTGGTAATGGACACGGCCGCGCACACCGTCCGCCGTGCAGACCAAGAGATTTCTCTGACCAGGACGGAGTATCTGCTACTGGAAGCTCTTCTGCGCAGCGCCGGCCATGTGGTTTCCCGCGGAGAGATCGTGAAAGCGGTTTGGGGGTCGCGGACTGCAATCGAGCGAAACAGTATAGATGTCTGCGTGAAAGCTCTGCGGGGAAAAATCGACGACAACTCCAATGAAAAGCTGATCCAGACGGTGCGCGGCTTCGGCTACAAGCTGGTGGCGTCCGAGCCCCCGCGCGACAGGAACCAGTCATGAAGATTCCCATCCGAATACGCCTCAGCGCGGTGTATTGCACCGTATTCTGCATCAGCGCCGTGTTACTGGAAGCCGGCGCGTACGTAGGGCTCAAGTCGGCGATCAATGCGGTGGTCGACCGCGAGTTGCGGTCCCGGCTGAGCGGGATCGAGGAA
>Ga0126379_10002987_pt1 | contig 10866 bp, 21 predicted proteins | sample PanSoiMetPlot_24_FD_92640 | JGI IMG/M metagenome (GOLD analysis project Ga0126379, IMG submission 92640) | Tropical forest soil microbial communities from Panama - MetaG Plot_24 | ecosystem: Environmental > Terrestrial > Soil > Tropical forest > Bulk soil | place: Panama | collected 2016-02-17
CCCCGGCCTCGCTGCCGCGTTGTCGTGAATCACTCCGCCGCGGGAGCGCTGTCCAGCCAGCGCAGGACCGGGGCCCACTTCTCGACCAGCGCCCGGACGTCGGCGAGGTCAAAGGTCTCCTCGCAGTCGGCGCAGCGGAGTGACGTCAGGTCGTCGAGGTAGACGGCGATGGCCGTCTCGCTCGCACAGCGCGGGCAGGGCAAAGTCCCAAATCCTCTCAGGACCTTCGACGAGGGTTGCGGCTGCTCATTCGTGATTTTCAGGGCTTCGCTCACGGGTCTCTCTCCTCGATTGGAAGTTCACGATCCGCCAGACAGTTTTCCGGTCCACGCCGAAACGATCGGCGATCTCATCGGTCCGGCCGCCCGCGGCGTGCAGGCGGCGAATGGTCAGGACATCGTCATCGGTCAGTCTGGCACCCGGATTCTTTTCGCCCCAGAGGAGGGTGCCGTGTTTCCTCTGGTCCTCGCGATTGTCCTTGCTGGTCGCCCAGCGGAGGTTGTCGAGCCGATTGTTTGCAGGGTTACGGTCGGGGAAGTGACAACACTCTGTCCCGACCGGGCGAGGACCCCGAAAGGCGGTCAACACCAGGGCGTGAACGTAACAGTCGAACGTCCGCCCCCCACGACGCAGGGCAACCCGCAAGTGACCCCTCCTCAAGGGGCGAGGCCGAAGTCGCCGCCACTCCTCCCCGATCCCGCCATGCCAATCCAGGCATGACCAGACGGAGCCATCGTCACCCGTCAGGTAGCCCGGGAAGCCGACGACATCGCGGTAGCGGGTCGCTGCCCCGTCCAGTCCCACGATGACAACCTCACTAACCGCCATCGTCTCATCTCCCGAAAGGGGGGCCGGCAGAGCGAAGCGCTGGCCGGCCCCGGTGTCGTGTCAGATGACCTCTGCGTGATAGCCCATCCGCCGCAGCCGGTTGCGCTCGTAGTAGGCGTTCGAGCGGTTCAGGCACCACAGGCTCATCCAGTAATCCCAGTGCGGTTTTCGCCACGTGACTTCGATCATGGTCTCATCTCCTGAAAGGGGGCCGGCGGGTGCCGGCCCCGGTGTCGTTGGTCAGTTCAGGCGCCCCGCCGCCTGCAAAGCCTGAAGGCCGAGAATGTGTTTGCAGGCCCGGCGGCGGTAGGTGTGATCGGGGCAGTTGCAGCTCGCCTCGGCCCCCAGGCGGACGCGGTAGACGGTGCCGTCGGTCTTGGTCAACTGCCAGAGGCCGCCCCGGCACTCGACCCGGTAGGCGTCCGTCGTCGTCACCAGGCCGACCTTCGGATCTTCCTTCTCAACACGAATCACCAGCCAACCCTCCTCCGTCAGCCGCACGCCGCGGGTCTTCCTGTCACAAGACTTCGCCTGCCGCAGCCGGGCGCCGCAGGCCGCCTCGTCCTTGCAGGACCACGTCCGGCACTGCGGCAACCCCTCACGCCGCATCTCGCCCTTCGCCGCCTCGTGGCCGCAGTAGCGGCAGGTCACCTTCGCCTCAGTCCTCGTCAGGGTCTCGCTCATCGGCGTCTCCGTCAGGGGTGTCGTTCGTTTCGTCCTACACCCTTATCTTAGTGCCTGGGTCACCGGGCGGCAAGTGCCATTTTCCACAATTTTCTGAATTGCTTCTAGAGGGTTCCCCTCCTAGAATGAGGTAGCGGGACACGGGCATTTCCGTGTACGATGCAACTACATCCCTGGAGGCGAGGCACGATGAGCCCTACCACCCCGGCGAGTCCAAAGATGGCCCGGAAGAAGCGCGAGGACGTCACGGTCAAGATCGCCGCCAGCGTCTATCGGCGGGCCAAGCTGATCGCCGCCTGGCAGGATGTCACGCTGGCGGAATACCTCACGGAACTGCTCGAACGCCCCGTCGAGCGTGACTATCACCGGATGCGCGAGGCGATGGACCGGGCCGATGAGGCCGGGAAGGATGGGGGCGGCAAGTGACCTCTCCCCGCCAGCCTCTCAGCGCCGGACTCCCTCTCGCCGGAGCACCTCGTCCGTGTGCGCCGCCTCCAGCCGCGCCCGTGCTTTCGGCACCAGCTCCACGGCCGCCGGCTCCGGCCGCAGCAGGGCTTCGAGCTCTCTGCTCGACACGTACCAGTGCCGCCGCACCTTCCAACCGCGCAGCTGGCCGGAGAGAATCCAGCGTAGCACCGTCGAGCGGTGCCGGCGGGCGCCGCGGGCCGGCCGGGGGCCGCGCTGGCAGGCCTCGCCGAGGGGGATGAGGTCAGGGGGGATGTCAGACATGGCGCCTGCTCCTGGCGGGGGCGCTGGGGGCCCTCCGCCAGAAGCGTAGGCGCGTGTTCAGTTCGGGGGGAAGGCGCAAACGGTCTCTATTTTGGGGTCACCGTTGCGAGCGTTGCGTGGTAACAACCATGATTTTCGCAGCACTGAACGAGGCTGCCGAACGTGGGGAGCTACTGCTCTCTGAGGACGGCTTGTGTCGTTTCCACCGTCGCCGGGACGGGCGGGTCACCATTCGGGAAATCGTGGTGCTCCCCGACCGCCGACGCCAGGGTACGGGGCGGGCGCTGGTCGAACGGGTGGCGTCCCGCTGCCCCGGTGCGGTGATCGTGGCCCGCTGCCCGACCTGTTACCCTGCTAATGGGTTCTGGCCGCGGGTCGGCTTCCTGCTCGTCGGGGAAGAAAAGGGGTGCAAGGTGTGGGAGCGCCGCGGTTGAGGGAACAAAGAATGACGACTTTCTTTGAAAGGGCGGAAGACCCACCTGGAATTTTGCTCTCCCGAACAGGTTGCTTTCATCCATGAACTCCTCAGTAGCGCCCCGCCTGATCTATTGCGCGGGAGGCAATCCGAGTTTTGCGCGGGCGGCCGTTGATGCCGGTTGGGAGTACGGTGTAAGACTGCCGGACACTGTGTATTTCCCGCTCGACTTCGCCGACGTCAATTGGAAGAAGCCGGACCGGGAAACTTACATGACGGCGCTCGCAAAGTATCGGCCAAAGATGGCTGTTGTCCTCGACTGGGAACACCCTGACCAGTTGCCCGAGGTGCTGACATGGGCCGAGGATGCCGCGGCGCTGGTGTCCGAGGCCGTCGTGATCGTCCCGAAAGTACCGGGGCAGGTCGATCTCCTGCCCCGCCAGGTCGGGGGCCGCCGGGTCGTCCTGGGCTACTCGGTCCCCACGTCCTACGGCGCGGCCCCGCTGGGCCTGTGGGAGCTGGCCGGCCGGCCGGTCCACCTGCTCGGCGGCAGTCCGCAGCGACAGCGCGAGTGCTGGCACTACCTCGCGGCCATCGCTTCGGTCATCAGTCTCGACGGCAACATGGCGGCGCAGCAGGCCCGGCGGGGCCGCTTCTGGTCGCCCGAACCTCACCGCAAGGGGCGCTGGCGGCAGCTCGCCGACGCGGGCGACCTGCGCACCGAGGGCGTGCCGCTGGAGTGCTTCCGCCGCTCGCTCGCGGCCATCGCCTCGGTCTGGGGCGTCTGACTCAGCCCAGCCGGCGCTGGACGTCGGCGGCGTGCTGGTGGTTGACCTTCGCCCCGTAGCGCTGCGTGGCGCCGAGGCTGGCGTGGCCGAGCACGTCCCGCGCCGCCACGTCGCCCGCCCCGCGGCGCACTCGTTCCGCCGTGGCGTGCCTGCCCTGCGAGGGTACCAAGCCCGGCAGTCCCACCCGGTCGGCGCAGCGCCGCACCGCCCGCGCATACGTCTGGTCGGTGTAGCCCGTGCCCCGCCTCGTGGGGAACACCAGCGCGTCGGCCCCCTTCGCCCGTGCCCGCGCCAGCCAGGGCGCCAGGACGGCCCGTGCCCGGGGGCCGACTGCCACGACGCGCACATGCCCGAAACGGTCCGTCTTGTGCTGGCGGGGCCGGTACAGCCACACGGGACCGGCCGTGTCGAGGTCGCCCGCCCGCACGGTCCGCACCTCGGCCGATGCGAGACAAGCCGGGGTTGCGGGACGAAAACGGTACGCGGTCCCGCAGGTTGCCCGCAGCGGGCTGCCGGGGGTGGGGATCAGTGCGTATGGACCCGCTCCACCTTCGTCGTGCCGTCAGACATGGCCCACTCGTACACGACATCCAGCGAGCACTCGTCCACCGACCCGTCACACTCGTCGGAGCCCTGGGAGAGCAGGACGCGGTGGCCAGTGCGGGCGGCCTCCGCGAATTTCTCGCGGCGGTCCGCCTCAGCGTGCCGGGCCTCCGCCTCCCGCGCCTCCCGCGCCGGACGGGCGCACGCCTGAGCCTCCTCGAAGGCGAAGGACGTGCCGAGGGTCTCCACCACTTCACGGCTGACCAGGTAGCCCCAGCCCGCCACACTACTCGCCAGCCCCAGGCCGGCGAGTAGTTGGGCGGCGCGGGCGGAGGTCGTGTAACCCGACAGGGGGCTGCCCTCCTGCCAGCGCACCACGATCGGCGTCCGCCCCTCACGCAGGTCGGCCATCTCACGCTCGCCAATGGCCCTCGCCTCCGCCATGCCCCGTTCGTAGTCGGCCTCGGGGACCGTCAGACACACCTGCTGATTGCCCTGCCACCCGAGGATGCCCCGAACGTCCCCGTTCCGCCCTGGCGAGCCGAAGCCGCTCGCCAGAAAATCCACCTGCCGGCCCTGCGCCACGCACCGGCAGCGGACCACCGGGGCGCCGCAATACTCCGTGCCCTCCAGCGTCACCACCGTCCCGCTCTGCGTCCTCGTCTCGATCATCGTCTCGTCCTCCCGCGGGCCGCGCCCGCCCTGGTGTCCTCGTTGCCGCCTGAAAAAGGCAGCCCGCAGATACCCGCTGCGGGGGCCGGGGGCGGGATCATGCCAGCACGCGGCCCTGCGAGGTGCAGCGCCGGCCGTCCCGGGTGTAGTAGTGCGGGCCGAACGTGTTGCCCGGCCGGCAGCCCGTGTAGTCCTGCCCGCGCTTGCGCGTGAGGCCGCACGTGCGGCACTCATCAACCTGAACCATCCCGCCGTTGCCGTCGTCAAAGGTGCCAGGGTTCTCCTGGCAGCCCCCCGACCGCTCCCACTGGTGCTTGCACCTCGTCGGATCGTGACCGTCGATCCGACGCACCCAGGCGCCCACGGCCGGGTTGTCCCCGTGCTGATCGAGAAAGGCGATCACGGCGCGGTCTGCCTGCTCCCGCGAACCGAACGTCCCGATCGTGCCCGCCACCACGCCCGTGTTTCCGTTGCCCCAGACAGCTTCGTACATGGTCGTTCTCCTTGGTCTCCAGCGACGGGCTCAGCTCGCGTGTGGGCCATAGTGCCAGGTGCGCAGCCCGCCCGCCTTCTGGTTCCGGGGCCGCGCCAGGACACACTCAACCCGGTACCGCACCGCGTGGCTGGCCGGCGCGAAACGGCGTGGATACTTTTCAATGCTCATCGTCGTCTCCCGTTTGAGCTTCGTTGCCGCTTGAAAAAGGCAGTCCCGCAGATACCCGCTGCGGGCCGGGGACGGGGTCAGATGACCTCTGCCGTCTCGTCGCGCCGGTCGATGCGGAAATCGGTGTAGACGCCGCCGCTTTTGTGCCGCTCGCTGACCCGGGCCAGCGCCTTTTGAGCGACCGCCTTGCGGCAGTTCCGGCCAGTCCACAGCACCCGGCGAGCGCCGCAGTCGCACAAGCGGGCGTCAGTCACCAGGGCCGTCACCTCGTAAATCGTGCTGCTGAACATCGTCGTCTCCCGCGGTTCGTTGTGTGTTTGCCTTACACCTCTATGTTAGCACGGTTGTTTACGGGCGTCAACAGGAATCCTAGGACTTTTTTGGGGGCAAGTGGGGCGCTCGTGGAGACTCCACGTCCAGGAATCCCTCCAGCCGGGCGAGGGTGCGAAGCGCCCGGATGATGACCCGGACCCGCGAACAACCGAAATGCTGGTGGAGGCGGTCGAGCAGCTCGAATGCCTCGGGAGAAATGCGCATGTTCAGCTGAGGGAGCTTGGACGGCACGATTTCATCTCCGTGAGAAAAAGATTCGTTACTTCCGTTTCTTGATCGCAAGTTTCTGGAGCAGGCGAAGTTTGGCACCGTAAACCTTGGTCCGGCCGCTCTCAAGATGGGCCGCTTGCGAACGGTGGCGTAAGCCCAGGTAATCCGCCATCTCCTGAAGGGTCATCCCCAACTTCTCGCGGAGCTGCCGCACCTCGGCCCCGCTCATGATCGAACCAGTGCCCATAGAGTGCCTCCCGAATCAGGTCCTCGATCTCCGCGTTCTGTTCTTCCGCCAACCGCTCCAGAATGCGGCATTCCCTCCAGGTGAGGGGGAAATTCTTGTAGACGAACATCCGGTCCTCGCGAGGGACGCCGCGCCAGTCATCCTCCCCGCCCGGCCGCTTGTTGCAGAGCCGGTGCCCAAGGCGCCGCAAGGCCGCGATCCAATGACGCTCCCTTCTGGGCCAGTCCTTTTCAGAAACCTCGTCCTCCAGAATCACGAGCTCCGGGGCGTTTCCTTCCAGAAGGATCTTGAGGATGCGCAGGGAAACGTCCTTGTTGCCGGCCAGTCCTTGCCGGGCGGAGCTGATGAAGCCGCTCAGCCGGCCCCGAGGATTCTGGGAGGCGCCAACGTAGAAGAATTGCTGGTCGGAAGGGTCACGAAAGGCGTAGACGGAGCGTTTCACGGTGGTCTCCTGTTGTCCTATCAGGATACCACGCGTGTTTACGGAAGTCAACAGCAGCAAGGGGGAGAAAAAAGCGGCCGGCGCGGGTGAGACGAGCCCCCGCGCCGGCCTGGACAGCGCCCGGCCGGTGTGCCCCGACGACCCGGCGGCCTGCCGACAGACCCGGCGAGCCGGTCGCCTGCCTGCAGGCAGGCTCGCCGGCGACCGGGGCGGCCGCCGGGGGGCCGGGCGGGCGCCTTTACCCGTGCGGGTGGTCCCCGGGCGGCACGCGCCCGGCCAGTGCGGCAGTGATGGCCGCGGCGGCGGCGGCGATGGAGTGCTCCAGGGAAGCGAATAGCCGCGCTTGCTCCTGGCGGTCCCGCTCGCGCTCCTGGGCCCATGTCCGGGCGAGCACTTCGAGGGTTTCGACGCGCTTGTCGAGCATGCGCGGACCGACGTACAGGAAGAACACCGCGAGGATCGCAATGGCGCCCCCGGCCTCGACCCAGCGCTGGACCTCCTGCGCCACGATCACGTCTCCTTGAAGGGCGGGAAGGGGGCCGGCTCCGGAATGGACGCCCGCCCCGGCCGGCCGGACCGCGGCGCCGGCCCCGGGAGCGCCGCCGCACCCGCCGGCGACGACGCCGCCTCGGGCAGGAGCAGGGCCGCGACGGTCTGACTGAGGCGCTTGTGCCGGGCCCGGAGCTCCTTCAAGGCCGCCGTCAAGCGGGCCTCGACCGCGGCCAGCTCCAGGTCGAGCGCCTTGACGGCAGCTTCCACGCGTTCGCGCTCCGCCTTGGTCACGGTGCCTCCCGGGGCAGGGCCACGGACGTTGCGTCCGGCAGGGCGGGATAGACCAGCGAGCACTTGCCCGCCGGGACGTCGGCCTTGGCCTGGACCTGAAACCATTCGCCCTTGCGCCGGCCATTCATCGCGGTGAAGTCGAGGTCAAAGAGCTTGCCGACCTCGGCCGGGGCGGGGCCGGGCGAGGGCCCGTCCGGCGCCGGGTAGTCGGGGATACCGCCCCGGCGGAACACCTCCAGCGCCTGCTTGAGCTGCGCCGCGTCAAACCCGCTCGGGGCCATCTCGTCGGGACCGTACCACAGGGGCGACAGCTGGTAGTAGTATTCGCGCACCCAGCGGGTAGACAGAAAGGCCCGCCAGGTGACGAGGTAGATCCGGCCCCACGAGGAGACGTAGACGCCGGTCGCGTCGAAATCCAGAACCGAGACGTCGTGACCTCCCAGAATCTTGCTACTCGTCACGTCCCAGACATCCGACCTGGTCCAGTCCGCCGGCAGGTTGATCCCAATCGAGGCCGCCCCGCCGATCGCTTGCAACGTCTTGACAAGTAGCTGGTTCGTGTGGTCCACGGCGCAATAACCGTCCAACCGATAGCGCTGGCCACTCGCCTGGAAGCCCGTCCGCATCAGATACCCGAGGACGTCGGTGATGACGCAGCCCTGATCGTTCGGACCGCACACGGAACGGTACTGACTCTCGATCTCGTCGTCCGTGGCCTCGACGGTACCGCCCGAGTCCGGGTCGTTGGCCGACCAGACGCCGAGGTTGTGCGCCTTGCCCGCCATGACGCAGCAGCCGAGGCGGTCGTTGCAGTACATCCTCGCCAGCGGCACCGCCGCCGCGGCCCGCCAGTTGGTCGAGGCGGGCGGCGCCGGGGCACGGGACGGCTCGAAGTGGTCGTCGAGCCAGACGAGGTAGCGGGCCATCAGCGGCCGCGGCGGCAGGCAGCCAAGGCGGACCGTTGGGGACAGCGCCCGGATAAGGGCGGCGTGGTCCTCGGCGACGCTGACGCCGGCCGCGCCTGGCCCGCTCAGGGTAATCGTCGGCACGTCGCTCACCGCAGGCCCCCCAGCACCAGCGCCCCCAGGATCGCCACGCAGGCCCAGGGCAAGAGCGTCGTGCCGACAGCCCCGTACGGTTTGGCGGGTTCATAGCCAACATAGATGCCAAGCACAAGCCACAGAATCATGAGGCAGACAAAGACCGTCGGCCAGAAGCTCATGATGCGGTCCCTCCCTGGGAAAGAGGCGCCCCCGGCTTGAACCCGTTTCCCCGCCGGGGGCGCCCGGACCCACACACGCCCCGATTATCCCCCGCCGCGCCCCCCGGGACAAGCGCGATCAGGCCGGCTCGTCTCCCGGCACGTCGATCGACGTGTCGAACGGCGGGTGGACCGCGTAGCGAGGGTTATCCTGGATGTACATGCTCATGATGCAGTTCTGGGCATTCGCCTTCTGTCCGGCGGCGGTGGGGCCCAGCTGGGCGGTCCAGTCCATCGTGAAAATGGGACCCGCGTTCACTCCGTAATCGGTCAAATATTTGGAGACGCCCGCGACCGGGGAGTTGCAGTCGGCCCAGAGGTTGCTTAGCTGCTGGGTGGTCAGGGCCAGGACGTCGTTGAAGATGGAGTGGAGGGGACGGGGCCTCCTCGGGCCGGCCGGCACGTGCGCCGCCACGGTGGCGTTGAGGGTATTCACACCCGCGGGCGTCAGGGGGGCCGCGTAGACCACGTCCACCGACGTTGCCGGCGCGCCGGGGCCCGTCATCCCCGAGCCGTTGAGGTAGGCGGGCTTCGGCAGGCCGGCCGCAACGATCTCATCCGAGAGTTGGTCGATCCGGTAATTGCCCGGACCAAAATTATAGTGGACCTCTGCCACCGCTCACCTCTCACGGGGAAAGAATAGCCATCAGGGCGCGGCTATACCAGGTGCCGGTGCCGCCATTGGGGACGCCGTGCTGTACCTTGATCGTGTGCGAGCCGCTTGCCAGGGACAGCCGATAGAGGATGCCGACCGTCTGAGCCATGCCTGCCGTCAAGAGGCCCGTATCAATCACGGCGTTGTTGTCCAGGACCGTATCGACCATTACCCAATCACGGTTAACAATGGTACTGCCGCCCGTGCCGTTGTAGGCGTGGGCTTGGTAGAGGATGATGACATTCTGCGTGGCATCGAGGCTGAAGGTGATCGAATCTACCGTGGCGAGGTCGGTGACGCTGGTACTGGTCGTGCTCTGCGAAGTCGCCACGTAATTGAAGGCAAGGATCTTGCCCAGCGGCAGGGCCCAGGAGACGTTATCCTGCAGGACGAAAGGTTGATTCGTGTGTGCCGTGGCGCCCGGGTCGGGCACGGCGCCCGCGGCGTGAGAGCCGCCGGCCGCGACGAAGAGGGGCAGGTCGGCGGGGACGATGGCCCGCTGCAGCCAGGGACCGCTGCCGCTGGCCTGCGTCGCCCAGAACAGGTTGGGTGTCCCCGAGGTGATGGTGTTGAGGGTGATGGTGCCGCTGCCCGTGACCGGCGAGCTGCCGACCGTCAGCCAGGATACGTTGGTCGAGAGGCCGACGCTGGTGACCGTGCCGGCGCCCCCGGCCGGTACCTGCCAGGAGGCGTCCTCGCGCAGGTAGCGGGTGCTGCCGGCCGTGGCGCCGGGGTCGGGCACGGCGCCCGCGGCGTGCGTGCCCCCCGAGCCGACGAAGACGGGATAGTCGGCCGGGACCAGGGCGCGGAAGGTCGGGGCCGCCGCCGCCCCGCTGCCGGGACCGGCATAGACGAGGTTGGCTGACTGGCTCGCCAGGGCGAAGCTCAGGGCCGGGGTGGTCGTGGCCGTGGCGACCGAGGTCGTGAAGAGCGGGCTCAGGTTGCCGGCCGAGAACGAGGTCACGGTGCCGGTGCCGCCGCCCGCGGCGGACAGGACCGTGCCGGTCATGGTCAGGCCGGAGCCGAGGGTGATCTCCTGTACCACGCCGGCTAGCCCTGCCCCTCTCCCCAGGAGCACGGACCCGGCGGCCGTGTTCTGGACCCTGGCGTAGGTGACGGCCGAGGCAGTAATGTCGGCCGTGTCGATGGTGCCGGAAGCACCCGACTGAACCAGGCCGTTGCTAACAGTGATGGTCTTGACGACGGTCATAGGGTGCCCGTAAAGCCGCCGGGACTCGTGCCGCCGACGTAGAGACCGGACTGGAACGAGAGGCCGCCGGTGCTGGTCCCGTCCGACGTGCCGCCGGTCTTGCTGCCGCCCCCGGTCCCGGTGTGGGTAATCGTGATCGTCGGCCAGCCGGAGCCGTCCGCCCCGGTGGCGCCCAGGATGGTGATACCCCCCGAGGAGGCGTACAGCCCCCCGCCCCGGTTGAGCGAATCGGTGGCGTGCAGCTCGACGGACGTTTCGCCCGCGCCGCCGGTCACCCAACAGGCGTTGGACCCCGCCGGCGGCCCGACGCTCCCGCCCGGTCCCCGCGCCTGGGAGAACCACAGGATGCCGGGGAGGGGCCCCGTGGTGCCCGGCCGCTGGTGGCAGGTCATGTCGTCCACA
>Ga0126379_10002990_pt1 | contig 10865 bp, 8 predicted proteins | sample PanSoiMetPlot_24_FD_92640 | JGI IMG/M metagenome (GOLD analysis project Ga0126379, IMG submission 92640) | Tropical forest soil microbial communities from Panama - MetaG Plot_24 | ecosystem: Environmental > Terrestrial > Soil > Tropical forest > Bulk soil | place: Panama | collected 2016-02-17
ATGCGCCGGCCTGACGCAGAGCGCGCTCCGACGACATTGCGTCGCCCGTTCACAAAGATTTCAGCGACTTCTGCGGAGGGAGATGTCGATGCGGTCTTTCACCAGGGCAATGGTCCTGAGGGCATTGCCCGCCATCATCCTCTCCACCGGTGCAATCGCACGCGCCGGCGACGCGCCAACCGGCTTCGACAACTCGACCAACGGGTTTGTCGATCAGAGCACTTTTGACGCCGATCGCGCGAGCTTCGAGGAAGTCGAAGCTATCAAGGATGGGCTCGGCCCATTGTACAACGCGCAATCGTGCCGCGAATGCCACCAGAATCCGGTGAGCGGCGGCGCCAGCCAGATCACGGAATTGCGCGCCGGCCATCTCGACCGCAAGGGGCGTTTCCAGAACGCGCGCATCCCGATTGCGCGCGGGACCGTCGTCATAACCGGGCGCTCCCTGGTCAATGATCGCGCCATCTGTCCCAACAAGGATTTTCCCGACACGGAAATTCAGGAGCGCGTGCCGGACCGTGAAAACATCCGGACGCTGCGAATCTCGCTGAACCTGCTTGGCGACGGTTTTGTCGAGGCGATTGCGGATCAAACGCTGATCGACCTCGCGCGCAATCAGTGTCGTGCCTCGCGGGGGACGATCTGCGGGCAGGCGTTGCGCGTCCCGATCCTCGAGGCGCCCGGACAGACGGCGATCGGTCGCTTCGGCTGGAAGGATCAGCAAGCCAGCCTGCTTTCGTTCGCCGCCGACGCCTACCTGAACGAGATGGGGATCACCAGTTCGCTGCAGCCGAACGAAGTGACCACGCTCTGCAACACGGCGGAAGAGCCGAACGACAAGCCGGGGGAGGATGGCCTGGCCGATATCGACCGCTTCGCCCGCTTCGTTCGGTCCACAAAGGCGCCACCGCGCGATCGCACGCTGGCGGCGACGCCCAGGGCGGTCAGAGGAGCCGCAGTGTTTCACCGGATAGGATGCACGACATGCCACGTGCCGTCGTTGACGACCGCGCCCACCGGCACCAAGGTCAACGGCGGCGCATTCGCGGTGCCCGACGCGCTTGGCGGAAAGACGATCCATCCGTACAGCGATTTTCTGCTGCACGATGTTGGAACCGGCGACGGCATCGTGATGGCGGCTGTCGAGCATTACGGCAGGAACGCGTACGACATCGACTGGAAGGGTTGGTCGGACAGACTGGTGCAGCAGACACGCGACAAAATCCGCACTCCGCCGTTGTGGGGCGTTCGGATGCGGCCGCGGCTGATGCATGATGGCGCGTCGATGACGTTCGCCGATGCGATCCGGCGGCATCGCGGCGAAGCCCGCCGGGTCGTGCGCAAATTCAATGATTTAGGTCGTTCAGACCGGCAGGCGATCGAGGACTTTCTGCGCTCGCTATAGTCTGTGGTTGAAGCGATATCGCCGCAGCGGTATCCCTTCCCCGGACGACCGAAAGTATTTCGACCGAGCCCTCGGTATTCGGTTGGTGACTACCCGTGCCCATTTATCGTTCTTCGAGATCCTTTATCCTTCCAGTCGTGGTGCTCAGCAGTCTTGCCTTGCGATGTCCCCCCAGAGCTTTCATGAGACCATTCATCTTGGTGCTCGTTGAACATGCTGCGCGTCAGGAACGCGACTTCGGTCCTGTTGCGGGCCTTGAGCTTCCGCATAATATTTCGAACATGAACCTTTACCGTGCTCTCACTCATGTCGAGCTCATGGGCGATGCACTTGTTGGATCTACCTTGACGCAACGAGGCCAACACAGTGTGTTCGCGGGAGGTCAACTTGTAGCCACATGCATTTGAGACGTCGCGCTCCGAGAGCATTTCGCGGAACGACGGAAGGGAGCTTGCGGGCATGAATGCGCTGCCCGATCGGATGAGATCCAGCGCGTGGATGACAACGTCAACCGGGGCATCGCTTGGAATGTATCCGCGCACCTCCTGGCCGAAAGCCGCAATGATTTTTTCCAAGTCTTCCGGCTCGTACAGAAGCGCCACTGGGGCCAGTCGCCCGGCGTCATAAAGCAGCGCGAGTTCCTCTTCGAGGTCGACTGCCCCGTTTTTGCCGGCGGAAAGCAGTATGACAGCCGGATCAGGATCGTGCATCGAAACCTTCTTCCGCCACTCGGCGACACTCGATGCCGCAACAACAACCCAGTTGACGCGCCTTGCGACGAGGGAACGTGTCAAGCATTCGCGATACAGCGGGCGCCTGTCGATAATAACCACCCTGCTGCACTCGTCCAGACAGCTTTGACGCGCCGCGTTGCCTGAAATAAAGCCTTTTTGGTTTCTTTTTTTTGCGCTGCCCTTCGTGGCATGGCGAGGGGTTCCTTGGCCAGATAGTTCCGATATCCCACTAGACATGACGCCGCCTCACTGATTTCAACAACGATGAAGCTGGCCCCCTTTGCCTGCGACCTATCGCAAAACTGGCGCACTCCCCTTTCTTACGTTTCTCAAAATGAATATTATCCTTATCAAAATCTTCTTTAGATTACAACTAATATATGACAGGAGTCTGACACTACACTTAATAATTTCACTCCGCAGTATCATATGATTGAGTATTAGGTATTATGTGAGGCCGGCTGGTACTTGGCGGTTGTGGTGTCGCGCATCGATCAGCTTGAGAAGTCCATGGGAACTTCGTGTTGCGTCTTGGCCCAGACGATCGGCCGTGTGGCGAGCCCCGATTCAAAAAAGTAGATGCGCCATGCGCGCAAGACTGCGAGCGCATTCACGAGGACGGCGACCGGCCATCTGAGCAGCACGCCGAAAGCGTCATAGCGGCCGTAAACTTCCTTGAACGCCGCCACCCGAAAGACAAGACGCAGATTCATCGCGACGATGTTGGCGAAGAGTACGGGCGGCAGCAAAGGTTGCAGCGTTGGCGGCAACTGATCGAGGTCAAAGGCGCCGAGGACCAGCGGAATGAGAAGTGCGAGGGAAATCGGCGGCAGGAAATTGGTGATGATGCCCTTGCGGTCGCGCAGGAAAAAATAGAAATCCCACGGGCCGGCGCGCCAGCCCAAGCGGTGCATGGCTTCGAAATTGATACCAAAGACCCATCGTGTCTTCTGACGCACCGACGCCGAGAAGCCTTGCGGGAAGAATTCCCGGGTGGCCACGAACTCCCCATACCGCGCAGCGCTCTCCGAGACCGCGGCGAATGCCGCCCGAAACCCGGCCCTCTTGGCCTCGATGCCCAGAATGTAATCCTCGGTCACGCATCCGGTCGCGAGCACGTGACCGCGTTGACGGAGGAAGTGCCTCACGAGCCGCTTCGTCATGCAGGTCCCGACCCCGGCGGACGGTATGGCCGCCCCGAGCGCATCCCGCACGACCATTTCACGGGTGTGGCGCTCGGCGAACTCGTCCATATAGGTGGCGGCGACGAGAGAGCGATTGCCGGACTCGAGAGAAAAAACGGGTATCTGGATGAAATCGTAGCTTTCGGCGTAGGCTCGGTAGATTTCGAACGAGCGCGGATCGATCACATCCTCGCTGTCATGGAGCACCACCATATCAGGCGCGTCGGCGTCCCCGAATACCTGCCGAAACATCTCGTTGAGCATCTGTCCCTTCGAGGTCGGGCCGGCGAGACCGTTCACGACGACGCGCACTCGTTCGCGGTGCCCGGCACCGAGTTGCTTGGCCACGTCGCGCGTCTCGGTATCGTTCGGATATACTCCAAGCACAATGCGGACATCCGCATCCTGGATTCGCGCCAAGTTGCCTTCGACCATCTTCTCCAGGACATCGTGCTCATGCCAGTTGGCAACGAAAACAGCGATCGTGGGAGAGGTGCCGTCCTGGTCGGGCTCGGGCACGGAAAGCCGTCGACGCACGATACACAAGGCAAGCACATCGATCAGGAGATCGTCGAGCGAGGACAGGAAAATAAGAACAGCGACGATGAACATCGCAAGGGTGAGAGTGCCGGCCATTCGGCTTGCCTCGGCTCAAGGTCCGACGGGAACCCAGATATCTGCAGTCCTGTTGGCAATCTTCGGGTGCTGCAAAGCAGCCACCGGCGCAGCCTCACGGCTCGACTCCTCTCGTCGGCTGGCCGGACTCTCCAGCGTCGCCTCGGAATGCCGATCGGCCGCATTGGCCTTGTCCACCCAGGCGACGACGCCCGCATATTGCTCGCCAACCCAATCGGACACACTCGCGATCATCCTGGCCGCGGTCCTCACGGTGACCTCGCCAAAACTGCTGCAATCCGAGAAGGAGCATCCGTTGATTCGAACCTTCTGATTGGTCACGAAGCCATGTTCTTCGGCCAGCGAAATCCGCAAGAGCTGGCCGCTTTCGCGCGCCTGCACCGGCTTCTGGAACTCGGGGGGCAAAGCCTCGACCATGGGCAGAATCTTCTCGACCGTGGCATGCGTGCTCTGGCGCGCGCTGCTGACCTGCACCAGATCTCCCTCTGCCACGCCGGAGAACGAACTGTCCGCAAGGTAGGCGAGCACGAATGGCCGGCCCGTGTAGATTTCGAGTATCTTGCCCCCGGGCGCGAGGACGTCGCCGGGTGCCGCCACGACGGCGCCGACATAGCCGCTCGCGCGCGCCACCAGAACGCCGTCGGCGTATACGAGCTTCAAGTTCTGGTAGGCAGCATCCATCTCCGCGAGAGCCGAGCGGCTCTGACGCAGCTCCTCGTCCGCCGATAGCCGTTCCGCCTCCAGCGAGGCCACCCGCTCGTCGGCCCGATAACCCTCCGACGTAATCTGCTGTAAATAAGCAAAGCTCGTCGTGCCATTGTCGCGAGAACTTTCCAATCTGTCGAGGAACGTATGAATGCGGGATGCGTTCGCCTTGGCAATCGGAAGCAGCACATCCGTCGCCGCCCGGCGCGCGTCGAGGTGCGCGATGCTGCTGGCCAATCGAGCCTTCTGTGACGACAGGTCGGCGAGACTGCGGCTCATAGGGGCCGACTCGAGGATCACCACCGTCGCACCTTCATGCACGTAATCTCCGCGGCGCACAACGATCTGCTTGACTCGCGCTTCATAGGGGGCTGCGGCGGCCACTCGATCGCGCAGCACCAACCCGTCGGCGTTCAGCACAAGCACATTTTCACTCAAGTATTTAGTCGCGCCCGCGACGACGCCCGCGACGACTACGAGCACGACAACGCGCTTCCAGGATATGCGGCGCACGTCGAATCTTCTGCGAGCCGGGATGCCTGAAGCGGCTTGCGGGCGAGCTGGTGCGGTCACGCTGGTATCAAGGGCTGGAGCCGGTGATGTTCCCGGGATCTCGCCTGCGATCCCAACAAGTGCGGCGCGATTTTTCGGCCGGCGTTGCCGCGGCCGAACGGATTTTCGCCCGCCTGGTGCGTTCATGCTGGTATCAAGGGCTGGATCGGGTGATGTTCCTGGGATCTCGCCTGCGATCCCAACAAGTGCTGCGCGATTTTTCGGCCGGCGTCGCCGCGGCCGAACGGATTTTCGCCCGCAATGATCTGTCGTTTCGTGCACGTCGTGGCGGCTCTGACACCGGCCACGATCGACTCGTAGCTCGCACCCACCAGGCGGCCAAAACCGGCATCGACGACTTCGGGACGCTCGGTGGTATCACGAGCGATGATGACCGGTAGACCGAAGGTCGGCGCTTCCTCTTGGACGCCGCCCGAATCGGTGACAGCTACCCAGGCACGTTCCAGCAGGTAGACGAAGTCGGGATATCGGAGCGGCTCGAGCAGCCATACGCCGGACGCGCGGCCCAGAATCTGCTGGACCTGGTCCCGGACGGTCGGATTCAAATGGACCGGCAGGACGACGATCTTGTCGCCGTCGTTTCCAAGCTCCCTCAACGCAAGGAGAATCTGCCGCAGGGGCTCGCCGAAGTTCTCCCGTCGGTGCGTGGTCACCAGCACGAGCTTCTTATCTGGGGGGAGCGAGCGCAAAGCGGGTTCGCGTGGCGTGTATCCGTCCTGCCCGACCAGCGAACGGACCTGAAGGAGCGCATCGACGCCGGTGTTGCCGACCACATGGATTGCGTTGGGGTCGATCCCCTCCGCGAGCAGGTTGCCGGCTGCGGCGCGCGTGGGGGCGAAGTGTTGGTTGGCGCACAGGGTGATCGCACGCCTGTTGAACTCCTCGGGCCAAGGGGACGACAGATTGCCCGTCCTCAATCCGGCCTCGACGTGCGCGACCTGGACCTTGTTCAAGAAACCGGAACTCGCCCCAGCGGCTGCAGTCGCCGTGTCGCCCTGCACGACCAGCCAATCGTACCGAGCCGATCGAAGGACGTTTTCGATCTGCTGCATGACGAGGCCGAATTTTCCGGCCAAGCCGGCCGTGTTCACGACGTCCGCGCCGGAATGGGTCACGTCGATCTCGAACAGATCGAAAAGTCCGGTGGCCAGCTCAATGTGCTGGCCTGACCAGAACACGTCCAACTTCACATTCGGGCAATCCGACAAGGCGCGGCAGACAGGCGCCAGCTTGATGATTTCGGGACGCGTACCGAATGCAATGAGAATGCGCACTACACGAGACCTTTCCTCGATATCGCGAGGATCATAACTGAACGCGCGGCAGTTGGTACATTACCGAAATCGGCTTAGTTGCACCGCCTCTCAGGGCGAAGGCTACCGGCCCATACCCGCAATGCAAACGCGGGATGCACGGTCCGACAGCGATGAAACACAATAAAATCGAACTATTTTCGTTCGGCAGCATCAGGCGCGCGGTGCGCTTGAGGGATTTCGAAGGAAAAATGCTACGTCGTTGGGATTACTCCTTTCGGACGGTTTTAAATCGAATTGCTAAATTGACTGCGCGATCCCTCGGCACCTAACGTCGTGATCTGAATCACGCTTGCTTGACACCGTGGGGAAGGCTCATGCGCTCCTCGCGCATGATGTCGGATGGCGTCTTCAACTCGGGCGTCGCTATTGAGCAGCTTATCGACGACCTAACACAGCCAGGAATTCATCATGACCTACTCACGGCGGATAGGACGGCGAGGTTTTCTGGTCGGCACCGGGGCCGCAATGGCGCAGGCGGCGATGTTCACCGGGCCAGCGTCGGCGGACGAACAATCCGGGTCCGCCGGGCAAGTCGGCCAGCAGTTCGGCTTCACCCGGAAGCTCCACGCGGGTGGCAGGCCGAAGATCAAGCGCCCGCGTTACACCATCCCCGCGATCAACAATCCGCATTTCGTCCCCGTCGGGCGAGCGCTGGATGCGTCGCGGCCTCTGCCGCCGCCCCGGAGCGGCTCTGGCATTGGTCCCAGAGCCACGGCGCCCCACCCGTCGAACAGCCTGGCATCGGCTGTGTCGAGCATCTTGGCGGCTCTCGTTCCGAGCGCGTCGGCGGCAAGCGCGAGCACCTCCACCCTCGTTCTTTACGACACCACCGGACCCTGGGGCTGGCTTGGAGAACTGTACGGAATGATGACGGCCAATCTGGCGAGCCACTTCGGCTCGTGGACGGCGATGCCTGTCGTCTCCTACACTCCCGGGCTGCTCAACAATTACACGGCCGTGATCTACATCGGCTCGACCTACGGTGAGCCGCTGCCGGCTCCCTTCCTGACCGATGTTTTCAATTCGTCCGTGCCGGTGATCTGGGCCTACGACAACATATGGCAGCTGACCGGCGCCTTCCCGAACTTTTCGAGTGCTTACGGATGGAATTGGAGCGGTTTCGACTTCTCGTCGGTGGCGGAAGTCGATTACAAGTCGCAAAAGCTCAAGCGCTACGCCCCGAATGGGGCCGGCATCATGAATTACGCGTCCGTCAACAGCGGCGTGACGGTGCTGGCGAACTGCGTGCGTGCCGATGGAACCACGTTCCCGTGGGCTCTGCGCTCGCGCAATCTCACTTACATCGGGGAGAATCCCCTCGTCTATATCAGCGAAGGCGACCGCTATCTCGCATTCTGCGATCTACTGTTCGACGCTCTGGCACCCGCGACGCCGACGCGACACCGGGCGCTGGTGCGGCTCGAGGACATCAATCCTACGTACGATCCTGCGACCTTGAGATCGATCGCGGATTGGCTGTCCGCAAACGGGGTTCCCTTCGGATTTCACATTTCGCCGCTCTACCTCGATCCGCAAGGGTTTTACAACAATGGCGTTCCGGTCAGCATCGGACTCGAAACGCAACAGAGCCTCATCAATGCGCTGAAATTTATGCAGTCCAAGGGTGGGACCATGATCTTCCACGGCTGGACGCACCAGTACAGCAACGTCGCCAACCCTTATACCGGTGTCACGGGCGATGATTGCGAGTTCTTTCGCATCACGCAAAATGCCGATCATACGTTGAATTACGTGGGCCCGGTGACCGAGGATACCTCGCCGGCCTGGGCAACGGGCCGTTTCAACTCGGCCTTCACGGAGCTGGCCGCCTCCGGATTGAGGGTACCCGATACCATGACGTTTCCGTCCTATGCGGCCTCGGCATTCGGTTACCAGGCGGTGACGAACTTCACATTCAACGGCGCGCGGGCTTTTTCCACTCGCGCCGAACGCTCGCTGTATTTCAGCGGGGTGCTATCCGGTGGCGCAATCGACCATACTCGCTTCGCGGGGCAGTATTTTCCTTATACGGTCAAGGACGTCTACAACTGCAATGTGCTGGCCGATACGTTGGGTGGTATTTCACCGGAGCCGTTCTTCCAGTTTCCCGCTCGGCTCCCCGCCGACATCGTCGCAGACGCACAACGGACATTGGTCGTGCGCGACGGCGTTGCAAGCTTCTTCTACAATCCCGACGACAGCATTTCGTATCTTCAGGAGACGGTAAACGGTCTCAAGAATCTCGGCTACACGTTCGTAGGGCAAGCCGGCGTATAGCGCAGCGCTGACTGGACCAGTGGTTGCCTTGGCACCATGCGGGATGGATCGGCGTGCAGCCCTGATTGGGATCGCCAATTGCCTGGTCTTCGCCAAGGCGTTCGCGACCTCCGGCGCACCGGCGGAATGGGGCTGTCGCCTGGGTGGCACATTCATCCAACCGACGAACTTGCAAGCGGCCTGGTCGAGCGCCGACTGGGGACGATTGTTCGACGAATTCGCGACGCTCGGAATCACGGACCTGTTCATACAGTGGACGGTTCTCGACCAAACGGCGTTCTTTCGGTCGACGCGGTTCAGGCTTTCGAGTGCGCCCACACTTCCGCTCGTGTTGACTCTCGCGGCGCGTACCAGGATCCGTGTTTGGATCGGGCTGCATCTCGACACGCGTTATTGGGAGGAGATCAAGCAAGGTCCCGATCGTGTTCAGATCTACCTGCGCGAGCGGCTTCGCGACCTCGATCGCTTGCTCGCCGAGCTCGAACCAGCGCTGGCGGAAGCACCGTTCGCCGGGTGGTATGTCACGGACGAGCTCGACGACCAGACGTGGGACGGCGGCGCCAAGCGCGCCGTATTGAAGCGATATCTGTCAGATACAGTAGCGCAACTCAGGTCGCGACGGCCGGCATCGAAGGTGGCAATTTCCGGCTTCACCAATTCAGATTCGGATCCCGATCTCACGGCCGCATTCTGGGCTGACGTTCTGAAGGCTTCGGGAATCGATCTTCTGCTCTTCCAAGATGGCGTCGGCGAAAGGAAGCTTCAGCTCGCCGACGTGCCTCGCTATTACGCCCCGCTTCTCGACGCCGTTCAGGGCGTGGGCGCCCAACTCGGGGGCGTCGTCGAATTGTTCAGCCTCATGCCGGATGGCAAGCGGTTGCCGGGGCCCATCGACAGGATACGGAGCCAGCTGGCGCTAGCGGACGGATTGCGGGGCTTTCCTCCCGTCGTCTTTTCGGTGCCGGACTACATGAGCGATCTTGCCGGACCACGGGCTGCGGATCTGCTCTGGCAATTCATTTCGGTGCAAAGCAAATGTTCATCGTGAGAAATGCATTGACCCGGTCCGCCGATGAGCCCCGACAGCAGGGTGACGTCATCGCATTGCATCAATTGGAAGCATCGGCTGAGATCCGCCGTGACCCAGCTGTCGAGGAACTCGAGGCGTTCGGGCATCAGTCGCCCTTTCTCCGCCAAGCGGCTGCAGACGGCTTTTGCGTTCTGGTCGCGAAAGCGTTCGATGACCATGAAAAGCACGTCCGTTCTCCCTATGACACAGGAGGGGCGCTGGCTCAGCCAGGAGGCGTGGTCACCGTAGCGCCATCGGTGATCGGCGTCATCTGCTCCGGATCGAGCTGCAGCCAGGCGGTCTCGCCCTTCTGATACACCTCGAGCGGCGGCGTGGTGACGCGCAGGCGCGTGCGGCCGGCGGCCGGCACCACGACGTAGTCCCAGAACTCGCCCAGATAGGCGCGCTCGACGATTCTGACCTCGACCTGCGGCCGGTTGCCGGCCGGCGGCCCCGGCGTCCGCGCGAGCCGCATGCTCTGCGGCCGCACCGAGAAGGTGACCTTGCCGGCGAGCGCGGCGCCGTCGACGATCGCGGCGCGCGCGACCGCGAAGGCGTCGAACGCGATCTCGGCGCCGTTGCAGGTGCCGTCGATGAAATTGGAGCGGCCGATGAAGCCGGCGACGAAGCGCGTCCTCGGCCGGGTGTAGAGCGTGTGCGGGTCGTCCACCTGCTCGATGCGGCCCTGGTTCATCACGGCGATGCGGTCGGACGTCACCATGGCCTCGGCCTGATCGTGCGTGACGTAGACCGTGGTGATGCGGAACTCGTCGTGCAGCCGCTTGATCTCGAAGCGCATCTCCTCGCGCAGGTTGGCGTCGAGGTTGGAGAGCGGCTCGTCGAGCAGCAGCGTCTCGGGCTCGACGATCAGCGCGCGCGCCAGCGCCACGCGCTGCTGCTGGCCGCCGGACAGCTCGCCGGGATAACGTTGCGAGAGCGGCTCGAGCTTTGTCGTGGCAAGGATCG
>Ga0126379_10002991_pt1 | contig 10862 bp, 10 predicted proteins | sample PanSoiMetPlot_24_FD_92640 | JGI IMG/M metagenome (GOLD analysis project Ga0126379, IMG submission 92640) | Tropical forest soil microbial communities from Panama - MetaG Plot_24 | ecosystem: Environmental > Terrestrial > Soil > Tropical forest > Bulk soil | place: Panama | collected 2016-02-17
GTGACCGAGGGAGATCTGCCGCTACGCGTCTACCGGTACGAGATCTCCTCCGGCCGCCGGGAGCTTTGGAAGAAGATCCAGCCGCCCGATCCGGTGGGCGTCTCGTTCGTAGGCCGGTTCGTGGCGACGCCCGATGGGCAAGCCTACGCTTACGACTACTTCCGCATCCTCTCTTACCTCCAGGTCGTCGGCGGGCTGAAGTGACGCTCCCTCCTGCCCATGCCGTAGCGAGGGGCGCCCCGCTTCCGGCTCCCTACGAGTAGTCCTTGGGCGCTGTAAGATTGCGCCCACTCGATGTCTCTCTCCATCGGGACCAGGCTCGGACCCTACGAGACGACAGCGCGCCGCACGCGCGCGGTCGTCCTGAGCGCCGTGAGGCGCGAAGGATCTCTGAAGCCCGGATGACGATGTCTCCAGGCACGCGCTTGGGTCCGTACGAGATCGTCTCGCCCCTTGGAGCGGGCGGGATGGGGGAGGTCTACCGGGCGCGGGACACGAGGCTCTCGCGGGAGGTCGCCCTGAAGGTGCTGCCGGGCGAGCTCTCCTCGGACCGTGACCGGCTCCTGCGGTTCCGGACCTCTACCTCATCGAGGGCATGAAATAGCGTGACCCTCTCCGCCGGCAGCCGGCTCGGTCCCTATGAGATCGTTTCCCAGCTCGGGGCCGGAGGGATGGGGGAGGTCTACCGGGCCAAGGACCCGCGTCTGGGACGCGAGGTGGCGATCAAGGTCCTGCCCGCCTCGTTTTCGCAGGACGCGGACCGCCTGCGCCGGTTCGAGCAGGAAGCGCGTGCAGCCGGGGTCCTGAACCATCCCAACATCACGGCGGTCCATGACATCGGAACGCACGACGGGACGCTCTATGTCGTGTCGGAGCTCCTCGAAGGAGAGACGCTGCGAGCCCGCCTCGCGGGCGGGCCTCTTCCTGCTCGGAAGGCGACGGACTACGCCCTCCAGATCGCCCACGGCCTCGCGGCGGCGCACGAGAAAGGGATCGTCCACCGGGACTTGAAGCCCGAGAACCTCTTCGTCACGAAGGACGGCCGGATCAAGATCCTCGACTTCGGCCTTGCGAAACTGACGCATCCGCAGAAGCCCGGCGTTTCCGTGACGGAGTTCCCGACCCAAACGGCGGGGACCCAGCCGGGAATCGTCATGGGGACCGTCGGCTACATGTCGCCCGAGCAGGTCAGGGGCCTGGCCGTGGACGCGCGGTCGGACATCTTCGCCTTCGGAGCGATTCTCTACGAGATGCTCTCGGGGCAGCGAGCCTTCCATGGCAACACTTCGGCCGACACGATGTCCGCGATCCTGATGGGGGAGCCGCCGCAGCTGTCCGCAGCGAGCCCGGACGTCCCGCCGGGCCTCGGCCGCGTCGTGCAGCACTGCCTCGAGAAGAGCCCCGAGCTGCGTTTTCAATCCGCCCGGGACGTCGCCTTCGGTCTCGAGAGCCTCTCGGACGCCGCCGTGACGTCCCGGGCTCGCGACGCGGCTCCCGCGGCGCCCGCCTGGCGCGCGCGCCGTATCCGGCTCGTGGCAGCGGGCGCGGGGCTGGTCGCTCTCGCCGCGGCCGTCGTGATCTTCCGAAGCCGTACCGCCGGCGGGCCGATCGATTCGATCGCGGTCCTCCCTTTCGTCAACGGGAGCCGAGATCCCAACACCGAGTACTTGAGCGACGGGATCACAGAGAGCGTCATCAACAGCCTGTCGCGGCTCTCGCAGCTGCGGGTGGCTGCCCGATCGACCGTCTTTCGCTACAAGGGGCGCGATCCGGAAGCTCAACAGGTCGGGCGGGATTTGAAGGTCCGTGCCGTCGTCTCGGGTCAGGTCGTCCAGCGAGGCGACACGCTGGTCGTCCAGGCGGACCTCGTGGACGCCGGCAACGGGTCTCAGCTCTGGGGAGAGCACTATGACCGCCGGCTGTCGGACATCCTCTCGGTCCAGGAGGAGATCGCCAGGGACATCTCGGAGAAGCTCCGGTTGCGCCTGACCGGGGAGGATAAGGAAAAGCTCCGTAAGCGTTACACGGCGAACACCGACGCCTACCAGTTCTATCTGAAGGGGCGCTACGCCTGGGAGAAGCGGAGTGAGAGTGAGTTCGAGCGGAGCATCCAATTCTTCCAGAAGGCGATCGAGAAAGATCCGGGCTTCGCGCTCGGGTATGCCGGGCTCGCGGATTCCTACGCGGTGTTGAGCTCGTACAGCATTCGGTCCTCCTCCGAGTCGTATCCGAAGGTGAGGGCGGCCGCCCGCAAGGCGCTCGAGATCGACGACGGCCTCGCGGCGCCCCACGCGGCCCTCGGCCTGGTGCATACGAACTACGAGCTCGACTGGTCCTCCGCCGAATCCGAGTACCGGAAGGCGATCGAGCTCGACCCCAAATACGCGACCGCGCATCATTGGTACGCCCTGCTGCTCATGGCCCTGGGGCGATTCGACGAGGCAGTAGCGGAGATCCGCCGCGCCGCCGAGATCGATCCCTTCTCGGCGATCATTCAGGCCAATACGTGCCGGCTGTTCGTCTACTCACGCCAATACGACCGCGCCATCGAGGAGGGCCGGAAGGCTGTGGAGAGAGATCCCGACTTTGCCGTGGCCCATCGTTTCCTGGCGTACGCGTACGGGGCGAAGAAGATGACTCGCGAGGCGGTCGCGGAGTTCGAGAAGGCGGCGAGTCTCTTCGGCCAGAACGCCTTGGGATTGAGCAATCTCGGACGAGCCCAGGCCCTGGCCGGCAGGCGCTCCGATGCGCTTGCGACGATCGAGGAGCTGAAAGCGATGGGCAAGAGGCGCTACGTCGCCCCCTCCTATCTCGCCCAGGTCTACGTCTCTCTGGGCGACAAGGACCAGGCTCTGGATTTCTGGTCGAAGGCCCTCGAGGATCCCGAAATCGAGGTGACGCTTCTCAAGGTCGATCCCGCCAACGACATCCTTCGCGACGACCCCCGCTTTTCCGATCTGCTGCGCAGGGCGCATCTCGCGCCCTGACTCTCGAACCTCCAGCTCGTCAGTGGTATGAAGTAGGGCGTGACGCTCTCGGCGGGCGCGCGCCTCGGGCCGTACGAGATCCTCGCGCCACTCGGCGCGGGTGGAATGGGGGAGGTCTATCGGGGGAAGGACCCGCGGCTCGGCCGAGAGGTCGCGATCAAGGTCCTGCCGGCCTCTCTGTCGCGGGACGCGGATCGGCTTCGGCGGTTCGAGCAGGAGGCGCGCGCCGCGGGCGTCCTGAACCACCCGAACATCACGGCGGTGTACGACGTGGGGATCCATGACGGGGCGCCGTACGTCGTGTCGGAGCTGCTCGAAGGGGAGACACTGCGCGCCCGGCTGGCGGGCGGGCCCCTCCCTCCGCGCAAGGTGACCGAGTTCGCCGTCCAGATCGCCAACGGCCTCGCGGCCGCGCACGAGAAGGGGATCGTCCACCGCGACCTGAAGCCCGAGAACCTCTTCGTCACGCGGGACGGACGCGTCAAGATCCTCGACTTCGGCCTCGCCAAGCTCGTGCAGCCGGAGGAACGCGTACCGCAGACGGAGCTTCCCACGGCGACGGAGCCCGGTGTCGTCATGGGCACGCTCGGCTACATGTCGCCCGAGCAGGTGCGCGGCCAGCCGGCCGACGTCCGCTCCGACATCTTCGCCTTCGGCGCAATCCTCTACGAAATGCTCGCGGGGCAGCGGGCCTTCTCGGGAGCCTCGGCGGCCGACACGATGAGCGCGATCCTGATGAAGGAGCCGCCGGACCTTTCCGTCACGAACCAGGGGATCTCCCCGGGGCTCGAGCGGATCGTGCGCCACTGCCTCGAGAAGAATCCCGAAGAGCGCTTCCACTCCGCGCACGACGTCGCGTTCGACCTGCAGACGCTGTCGGGCCTCTCCGCGCCGGGCGTCCGGCCGTCCGCCGCTCCGGCCGCGGGGCGCAAGCGTCTTCGGCTCGCCGCGGCGGTCCTCGCGATGCTCGCCGCCGTCGGCGCAATCGCCTATCTCGCGGGGAGGCGGAGCGGAATCCGCCGGCCGACCGGTTTCTCCCAGCTGACCTTCCGCCGCGGCTCCATCCACCACGCGCGGTTTGGTCCGGACGGACAGACGCTCGTCTATTCAGCGGCCTGGGAAGGCAATCGGCCCCAGCTCTTCACCGGGCGTCCGGGCAACGCAGAGGCGACTCCTCTGCTCCCCCTGGACGCCGCCCTGCTCTCCGTTTCCTCGTCAGGAGAAATGGCCCTCCAGCTGCATCCGATCGAACGGTCCTTCCACCGAACGGGGACGCTCGCGCGCGCGCCCCTGTCGGGCGGTGCGCCGCGTGAGGTGCTTGAGGGGGTCCAGTGGGCGGACTGGTCTCCCGACGGCGGGAGCCTCGCGATCGTGCGCGATTCCGGCGGCAAGAACCGGCTCGAGTTTCCGATCGGGAAGTCGCTCGACGAGACGGCCGGGTTCATCACGCATCCGCGGGTCTCCCCGAAGGGAGATCGGGTCGCCTACATCGACCATCCGTCGCAGGGCGACGACGGCGGCTCCGTCGCCGTCGTGGACTTCTCCGGCAAGAAGAAAACCCTCTCCCAGGGATGGAACAGCGTGTACGGCCTCGCCTGGGCTCCGGGCGGCCGCGAGATCTGGTTTACCGCGACGCGCGCCGGCGGCAACCGTTCTCTTTATGCCGTCTCGCTCGACGGACGCGAGCGCCTCCTCGCAACGGCGCCGGGGATCCTGACCCTCGAGGACGTCGCGGCCGACGGCCGCATCCTCTTGAACCGCGACCAGGTTCGGATCGGCATGACGTGCCTGGCGCCGGGCGACTCGAAGGAGCGGGACCTCTCCTGGCTCGACTGGACTCTCGTGAGGGATCTTTCGGACGACGGCAGGACGGCCCTCTTCGACGAGAGTGGCCAGGGAGGCGGTCCCAACTACAGTGTCTATCTCCGCAAGACCGACGGCTCGCCCGCCGTGCGGCTCGGGGACGGCGCCGCCTGCGCGCTTTCGCCGGACGCAAAGTGGGCGGCTGCGAACCCACCGGTTCAGCCTCCCCGCCCGCTCGTCCTGCTCCCGACGGGACCGGGCGAGCCCAGACGTTTCCCAGCGGATGCAATCAACCACACTTGGGCGAGGTTCTTCCCGGACGGGAAGCGGATCGCCTTCGCCGGCAGCGAGGCGGGACGGGGCGTGCGGCTCTACGTGCAGGATCTGGCTGGAGGACCGGCGCGCGCGATCTCGCCGGAGGGCGTCAGGGGTTTTCCGATTGCCGTCTCGGCGGATGGAAAACTGGTCTCGGCAATCGGGCCGGATCGGCGTGACTGGTTCTACCCCGCGGATGGAGGGGAGCCGGTGCTCGCCCGAGGAGTGGAAGAGGGAGAAGCCGTGTCTCAATGGAGTCCCGACGGGCGCTTCTTCTACGCGCGAAATCTAGGAAGTTTGCCGGCCAGGCTGTTCCGGGTGGAGGCTCAGACCGGGCGGCGCGAGCTCTGGAAGGAGATCTCGCCTCCGGACCCGGCCGGAGTGGTCTCGATCTTCGGGCTCTACCTGTCCGCGGACGGCAACTCCTATGCCTACTCGTACGCGCGCGTCCTGTCGGAGCTGTACCTGGTCGAGGGAGTGCAATGATTCTGGATTTTGGATTCTGGATTCTGGATTGATGGCGACTACGGTTCCGAAGGATGTGGTGATCGTCGGAAACGAGCTGGCGATCGTGTGGGAGGACGGGCGGGAGGACTACATCCCGCTCGAGAAGCTGCGGCGCGCCTGCCCGTGCGCGATGTGCAAGGGTGAGAAGGACATCTTCGGCAACGTCTACAAGGGGAAGGAGAAGCCCTACACGCCGAGCTCCTTCAAGGCCATGGCGCACCGGCGCGTCGGCGGCTACGCGCTCCAGATCGACTGGGGCGACCGGCACAACGACGGCATCTATACGTGGGACACGCTCCGGCAACTCGCGGAGGAATCGTAACGCCCTTGTCATTCTGAGGAACGAAGCGACGAGGAATCTTCTCGGGCTGACGGGGGAAGGTCCTTCGCTTCGCTGAGAATGACAAGGGCGAGGATCGGACGGTGAACAAACGGGCTACCGGCTTTGGTAGGATTCCGCGCCCCCGGAGAGGTGTCCGAGTGGCTTAAGGAGCACGCTTGGAAAGCGTGTGTGCCCAAAAGGTACCGGGGGTTCGAATCCCCCCCTCTCCGCCAGGCATAGATAACGATGGATAACGACCAGGCGGCCGCCGATCTGGAGCTCGTCCGCGGCATCAAGGCGGGCGAAGACTCGGCGTTCGAAAAAATGGTCGAGCGGTACCACGCGAGGGTCTATTCGCTGGCTTACGGCGTGCTCCGCAACCCGGAGGACGCGGAAGAGGCGACCCAGGATGCTTTCTGGACGCTCTACCGGAAGATCGGGACGTTCGATGAATCCAAGAAGTTCTTCTCCTGGTTCTACCGCGTGGCCTTGAACGCCGCGTACAGCCGCGCGCGCCGGCGCCCCTCGCTGCCGACGACCTCGATCGAGGACCGGATGCCGCGGTTCTTAGGAGACGGGCACTTCGCGGCCGACGTCCCCGACTGGAGCGTGGCGATCGAGGACGAGGCCGCGGCGCGGGAGCTGGCGAAGAAGGCCGGGGAATTCATCGCGGAGCTCCCGCCCGCCTACCGAGACGTGATCTGGATGTACGACGTCGAGGAGATGCCCTCCGCCGACATCGCGGAGACCCTGGAGATCTCGATCCCGGCGTTCAAGTCCCGGCTGCACCGGGCGCGCCTCTATGTCCGGCAGCGGCTCTCGGAGCTCCAGGGCCCGAAACCGGCGGCGAAGCCCTCGGCAACGCCCGCTGCGGAGGCGGCGGGATGAGCCACGACGAGAAGACCTGCCAGGAGCTGGTCCTGGACTGCCTGCTCGACTTCGAGGAAGGCACGATGCCGGAGGCCGACCGGGTGGAGCTCCAGCGCCACTTCGAGATGTGCCCGCCGTGCCTGAATTTCCTGACGACCTACCGCGCGACGGGAAGAACGCTCAAGATGCTCAAGCCGCGCGAGATCCCGCCGGCCCTCGCCGAGACCGTGATCGTCTTCGTGCGCAAGCGGTGCAAGAAGGAAGGCGGATGAGGCCGGGCTCGGCCGCCCGGACAGCTCTTCTTTCGCTCGCCGCGCTGGCCCTCTTCTCGACCGTCTTCACCCTCGCCGCCTTCTACGACTGGTGGCCGCGCCTTCCCGCCGGCGCCCTCCACGACACGGATCTCTGGGCGGGATTCGCCGGCGGCGTCCTCCTCCTGGTCCTGCTCCTGCGCGACCGACCGCCGGTGCCGGAGCCGTCCGCGCCGACAGCAACTCCATCCGATCTTGCCGAGCCAACGCCGCCAGATCCTCCGGCCCAACCCTCATCGGTCCCAAACGTGCTGTAGGGGCGGGGCTTGCCCCCGCCCGCCCCTATTCGATGCGCCGCCGCGTGCGAGACGGCCGACCCGACGGTGCGGTCCACTGGTCTCGACGTTCCACACGAGTGGGCGCCCGCGATGGGATAGAATGCCGGGCTCCGGCGGCGGAAGATGGGTTCGGGCCCTGTGCGACGGAAGTCTCCGAACCTCGTCAGGTCCGGAAGGAAGCAGCGATCAGGAGGCGTCCCCGTGCGCCGCAGGCAAACCTGAACTCATCTTCGGCCGCCGGAGCTCCATCAAACCGATGCACGTCGCGCTTCCGAGAAAATGGCGCCCCCGCACCTTCGACGACCTCGTCGGACAGGAGGCGGCCGCGCGGACGCTTTCCAACGCGATCTCCGAGGGCCGGACCGCCTCCGCGTACCTGCTGACCGGCCCGCGGGGAGTCGGCAAGACCTCGACCGCGCGCATCCTGGCGCGGGCGCTCAACTGCGAGAAGGGCCCCACGGTCCGCCCGTGCGGCGAGTGCGCCTCCTGCCGGGAGATCCTGGCCCGCGGCGACTCGCTCGACGTCCACGAGATCGACGGCGCTTCCAACCGCAAGATCGAGAACGCCCGCGAGTTGATCGAGACGGTCCGCTACGCGCCGCAGCGCGACCGCTTCCGCATCGCCATCATCGACGAAGTCCACATGCTGACGGCGGAGGCCTTCAACGCGCTCTTGAAGACCCTCGAGGAGCCGCCCCCGCACGCCCGGTTCATCCTGGCCTCGACCGAGCTCCACAAGATCCCGGCCACGATCGTCTCCCGCTGCCAGAGGTTCTCCTTCCGGGCCCTGACGGTCGCCGAGATCGCGGAGCAGCTCGGCAAAGTCGCGAAGCAGGAGAAGATCAAGGTCACAGCCGGGGCGCTCTCGATGCTCGCGGCCGCCGCCGAGGGGAGCCTGCGCGACGCGCTCTCGCTCCTCGACCAGGCCGCGACCCTCTCGGGCGGAGCGGTGGACGAGGCGGGGTGCGCCCAGATCCTGGCGCTCGTCGACCGCGACCTTCTCGAAGGGATCTTCTCCGCCGCGGCCTCGGGAGACCGTGGCGCCGCCGTCGCGACGTTGACGAAGCTGCTCGACGCGGGAGAAGACCCCCGCCGGATCTTCAAGGAACTCCTCTCGCTGCTGCGCCGCCTCCTGATGCTCGCCGCCGGCGCGCGGGCCGACCTGCCCGAGGCCGACCAGAAGCGCCTCTCCGCGCTCTCCCGCGCGATTCCCTACGAGAACCTGCTGCGCGCCGTCTCCCTCGGCATCGAGGCGGACGCGCTGGCCAAGCGGGCCGAGGACGCCGGTGTCGTCCTGCAGATGTTCGTCCTGAAGCTCGCCGAGCTGCCCCGGCTGCGCAGGATCGAGGAGTCCCTGTCGGGCATCCCCTCCGCCCCCGCCGCGGCGCCGGAGCCGCCGGTTTCCTCCGCCGGGAGCGGGGAGCCGCGGGGCCCGAGGATCCTCTCGCTCGTTTCCGTCGAGGCCGAGCCCGGCGCCGCCCCGGGCGCGCCCGCGCCGCCCGACGCGATCACCCGGTTCTACGACCTGCTCGACTCCCGCCGCCGCGTGACCTGGGCGCACGCGAAGCTCGCCGAGTCGCTCCGCGTCGAGGGAGACGACCTCGTCCTGCGGTTCGGGATCGACAAGGCCGCCGCGAAGGAAGCCCTGGAGGAGCCCAACGTCCGGAAGCTCCTGGCCGAGGTCGCTCGCGAGGCGTTCGGCCGCTCGCTCCGGATCGTGCTGAAGACGGGCCCCCCGGCGGACGGGGACCTGGGCCAGGCCGCCCGGGAAGTGCCGCGGGAATCTCTCTCACGCGAGCGCGCGAGCAACCGCGCCGAGGGCGATCCCGTCGTGCGCTCCGCGATGGAGCTGTTTCGGGCGGAGCTGACCGAAGTGAAGGAAGAAGAGTGAACATCCAGAAGATGATGGCCCAGGCCCAGGCGATGCAGTCGAAGATGCAGGAGGAGCTCGAGGCCCTCCGCGTCGAGGCGTCGGCCGGCGGCGGGATGGTGACCGTCGAAATGACCGGCACCAAGGAGATGACCGCCGTCCGCATCGACCCCGCCTGCGTGGACCCCAAGGACGTCGAGACCCTCCAGGACCTGGTCCTCGCGGCGTCCCGGGAGGCCTCGCGCCGCGCCGACGAGGCCGTCCAGAAGAAGACCGCCTCGATGCTGGGCGGGATGATGAGATGAGTCCAAGGTCCAAAGCCCAAAGTCCAAACTCCAAAGTCCGTCGAAAGTCGAAGGTCCAGGGTCAGGCTCTCCGACCTTCGACTTTGGACCTTAGACCGACCTTGGACCTTGGACCTTGGACCTTGGACCACCCATGAGGGGTGTCCCGAAGTCCTTCGAGCGGCTGTCGGCCGAGCTGCAAAGGCTTCCCGGCATCGGCGGAAAGAGCGCCGCGCGGCTGGCCTACTACCTGCTGCGGGCCCCGAAGGAAGAGGCGGAGCGCCTCGCGCAGGCGATCGCCGATTCCCGCGAGGCCGTCAAGCGCTGCTCGCAGTGCAACACGCTGACCGAGGAGGACCCCTGCGACGTCTGCTCCGACCCGGAGCGAGATCCCGCGGTCCTCTGCGTGGTCGAGGAGCCGGGCAACGTCGTGGCGATCGAGAAGACCCGCGAGTACCGCGGCCGCTACCACGTTCTCTGGGGTGCGCTGTCGCCCTTGAAGGGGATCGGCCCGGACGAGATCGACGCGGAAGGACTCCTGCACCGGGTCACCCCGGAGGTCCGCGAGGTGATCCTCGCGACCAACCCCAACGTCGAGGGGGAGGCGACGGCGCTCTACATCGCGAAGAAGCTCAAGCCCTCCGGGGTTCGCGTCACCCGGATCGCCTTCGGCCTGCCCGTCGGGGGAGACATCGAGTACGCCGACGAGGTCACCATGGCGAGGTCGCTCGAGAACCGGAAGGACCTTTGAGGAGCCGATTTGTGATTTGTGATTTGTGATTTGTGATCAGGGCGGAATGGCTGCCATCGCGCCTTAATCACAAATCACAAATCACCAATAACCAATTCTCGGTAGAGCCATCTTCGCTCTGCTAGAGTGACTCTCAGTAGGAGACCGGACAGTTCGATGAGTTCCCAGGACCTTCTCCTCTACGACGAGGAGTTCGAGAAGATCCGCCAGGCGCTCCAGAGGCTCCTCGAGGACGCCAGCGCCAAGCTCGTCTTCCTGGTGGATAAGAACGGCCAACAGATCGCCGCCGTCGGAGACTTGAGCTCGCTCGACACGACCTCGCTAGCCTCGCTGACGGCGGGTAACGTCGCCGCCACCGACGGCCTGGCCCGGCTGATCGGCGAGAAGGAGTTCACGATCCTGTTCCACGAGGGGGAGAAGGACAACATCCACATCTCCATCGTGGCCCGGCGCGTCATCCTCGTCGGTGATCTCGGAGAAGGGGTTCTCCTGCGCGGCCCGGGCGACGGACTTCCAGCTCGAGACTTACGGACCGATCCACAAGAACACCAGCCAGAACTCCAA
>Ga0126379_10002992_pt1 | contig 10862 bp, 10 predicted proteins | sample PanSoiMetPlot_24_FD_92640 | JGI IMG/M metagenome (GOLD analysis project Ga0126379, IMG submission 92640) | Tropical forest soil microbial communities from Panama - MetaG Plot_24 | ecosystem: Environmental > Terrestrial > Soil > Tropical forest > Bulk soil | place: Panama | collected 2016-02-17
CATCTGATGGCCAGGCAAGTCGCGTCGTGCGATCGTTAGGTTACTGGCCGGTGAGAGGGGGCGGCGGATGCTAGTGGAGGGCCTGGTGGCGCTGGCGTCGCTAGCGGGTAACACGGTCGTCGCCGCTGCTACAACCGACGCGTGGGAGGCCGCGAGACGCGGTTTCGCGCGGCTGCTGGGTCGCGGCAACCCGAAACAGGAACAGTTGGCGGAGCAGCGGCTGGAAGAGACACGCCAGCAGCTGGCAGCCGCTGAGGATGCCGATCTGGAGCAGGCTCGAAGCGCGCTGGCCGAGCGGTGGGCGGGGCGGCTGGCGGACCTGCTGGAGGAGGATCCGGGCGTCGAGGAGGAGCTGCGCACGCTCGTGCAGGAGATCCGAGCTGCGCTGCCCGCCGCAGTGGTGTCGGCGGCGGATAACGCGGTCGCGGCCGGGCGGGATGTGAACGTCTCTGCTACCAGCGGGGGGGTCGCCGCGGCGGTGATCCACGGACCGGTGGCGCCGCCAAACCCTACCCATCAGGGCCCGGCGGACAGCTAGCCGGGCCCAGGATTGGGGTTGTTGCGTCGGGTGCGATCGTCGCCCTGCAGGGCGGGGTGGCGGTAGGGCAGGCGCCTACTCAGCGGGCCACGGGGGGGAAGCCGGTGCGGCTGGCCCCACGGCCGCCGTTCCTGGCGGGGCGGGAGGAGTTGCTGGCGGAACTAGAGGCCCGGCTCAGCGGCGGTGATCGTTCAGGGCTGCGGGTGGTGGCCCTGTGCGGGCTGGGGGGTGCGGGGAAGACCAGCGTGGCGGTGGAGTACGCGCACCGGCATCTGGGCGAAGTCGGGGTGGCCTGGCAGTTTTCGGCGGAGGATCCGACGGTGCTGGCAGCCGGGTTCGGTGAGCTGGCAGCCCAGCTCGGGGCCCGGGATGTTGTCGATACGCGAGACCCGATCGCGTCGGTGCACGGAGTTCTCGCCGCCTTCCCGGCTGGGTGGCTGCTGGTATTCGACAATGCGCCGGACCTGGGCTCGGTACAGGCGTTCCTGCCACCGGCCGGCCTCGGGCGGGTGCTGATCACCAGCCAGAACCAGAACTGGCCGCCTGGCCAGGCGCTAGAGGTGCCGGTCCTCGGCGCCGAGGCCGCTACGGACTTCCTGGTCAGCCGTTGTGGTGACCCGGACCGGCAGGCGGCCTGGGAGCTCGCCGTCGAGCTGGGTGGCTTGCCGCTTGCGCTGGAGCAGGCTGCCGCATACGTGCAGGCAACGGGGGATAGCCTCGCTGGCTACCTGGCGTCGTTCCGGCGCAGGCGCGCCGATCTGCTTGCCCGTGGCGAACCGGCCGGGTACGGCAAAACGGTGGCAACCACCTGGGCGCTGGCATCCAGTCAGCTGGAGCAGACCAGTGCGGAGGCGGCTGGGTTGCTGCGGCTGCTGGCGTTTTGCGCGCCGGAGGCGATCCCGTGGCGGCTGCTGCTGCAGCCCCGTCCCGGGCTCGCCGGGACACTGCGCCAAGAGGTGGCCGCGGTGCTGCTGCCGCTGCTGGAGGATGAGCTGGCGGCCAAAGACGCGCATGCCGCACTGCGGCGGTATTCGCTGGTCAGCCAGCCCGCCGAGGGCTCGGTGTCGGTGCACCGGCTGGTCCAGGCGGCCACCGCCAGCCAGATGACTGAGGATCTGGCGGGGGCGTGGCGGCACGCGACCGCCGCGGTGATCGAGGCCGCCATCCCTGAGGATGGATCCCAGGCGGATGCCTGGCCCGATTTCGCCGCGCTGTTGCCGCACGCTCAGGCCGCCCTCACTGCGGACAGCAACGCCATGGAGCGGGTCGGCGACTATCTCGGGAACAGCGGCAATTACCCGGCGGCCCGCGATCTTTACCAGGCGGTGGTCGAAGCACGGGCAGAAGCCCTCGGACCCGAGCACCCGGGCACCCTGACCGCCCGGAACGACCGCGCCTTCTGGGCCGGGCTCGCAGGGGATCCGGCCGGTGCCCGCGACCAGGCGGCCGCGCTACTGCCCGTCTGCGAGCGCGTCCTTGGCCCCGAGCACCCAGACACCCTGCTCACCCGTGCCAACCTGGCCCGCTGGACCGGGACGACCGGGGACCGGGCCGGCGCCCGGGACCAGTTCGCTGCGCTGGTGCCCATCCGTGAGCGAGTCTCGGGCCCTGAGCACCCGCAGACCGTGGGCGCTCGTCTCCTGCTGGCCCGGTGGACCGGGAACGCGGGCGACCCGGCCGGCGCCCGCGACCAGCTCGCCGCGCTGCTGCCCGTCCGCGAGCGGGCCTCCGGCATGGAGCACATGGATACCCTGAGCATGCGCATCGACCTCGCCTCCTGGACCGGGGTGGCGGGCGACCCGGCCGGTGCCCGCGACCAGCTCTCCGCGCTGCTGCCGGTCACCGAGCGGGTCCTCGGCCCCGAACACCCGGACACCCTGGCGGCCCGCTTTGGCTTTGCCTACTGGACCGGGGTGGCGGGCGATCCGGCCGGTGCCCGGGACCAGTACGCGGCGCTGCTGCCCGTGGAAGAGCGGGTGCTTGGCCCCAAACACCCGGACACCCAGGATGTCCGGGACAACCTCGCCTACTGGACCAGAAAAAGCTCGCCAAAGCGGGGCGTGAACTAGCTACCACTTGTTCGCCCTGCGACAAGAACTCACCGGGTCGGTAGCCCTCGTAGCGTTAACGCTCTGGCTCCGAGGCGCGGCGCCGAATCAGGAACGGCCAATGACGAGAGCGCCCCCGATCGCGGGCTCGTCACCATCACAGAACGGCCTGCTATGCGTGCCTCAGTGGATGAACGCAATCCGTTGCTGCTCATGCACGGTGGTCCTTCGCTTGATCACTGGTCACTGGTGCCGTTCCGGCAGTTGGCCGGCCAGTTCACGGTGATTTTCTACGACCACCGGTGCAACGGGCGCTCAGTGGGCGCTCCGGTCTCGTCTATGACCTTTGAGAACCTGACGGCTGATGCCGAGGCGCTGCGGGAAAAGCTGGGCTTTGAGCGGTGGGCGGTGCTCGGCCATTCGTTCGGGGGGCATGTGGCGCTGGAGTATGCGCTGCGCTATCCCGGCAGCCTGTCGCATCTGGTGCTGCTCGATACTGGCGGCGAGGCCCGCTGGTCGCAGCAGAACGCGGCTGACCTGCTCGCCAGGCGCGGCTACAGTGCCAAGAAGGTGGAACTGGTCCGGCGCTGGTTCAACGGCGAGTTCGCGCGCCATGAGTATGTCCCCATGGCCATGCGGATCGGGCCCGCGTACTATCACCGCCCCAGCCTGTGGCTGACTGCCCGTGAGGAGATCCAGGGCGGGTGGCGCACGAAGTACCGGCCGCAGGCGTTCATCTTCGCCAGCCGCCACCTGCTCAAGGGCTGGACGGTCATGCACCGCCTCGGCGAGATCACGGTCCCGACGCTGGTGATGGCCGGGAATGACGATTTCGTGTTCCCGCCAGGCTGTCAGCAAGAGCTGGCGGCCGGCCTCCCCAATGCGCGCCTCCAGATCATCGACCGCGCAGGCCACAGCCCGCACTCGGAACAGACCGCCGAGGTCACGGCGGCCATCAGGCACTTCCTGTCCGCGGACACGCCAGCCGCCTGACCCGCATGGACACCGAGGAGGCTCCCACGGGCCGGGAACGGGGGGACCTCCAGCACGGCCTCGTGTCGGCAGCATTCACTTGAGGCCTGACCTGCGGCGGAGCATGGTAAGAGTTGCTCCTTCGACAGGGCGCAGCCGCCTGTCGACCCCACATCCGTGAGTACTGCAATCCGAAGACGGCTGGCGTAAGGCCGCCAGCACGGGGCTGCAAAGCCGACCGCCAAGTCGAACGTCGCTCTCCTGTGACGGACCTATGGCCGCCAATGGGGGACTTGTTGCCCTGCCCGCCGGGCCGCGCGGCGGCGATGGTGACTTGCAGAGGACCAGCCATGGCTGAACAAGCACCGTTTCTGCTCGCCGACCGGTTGACCCGGTGCTACGGCGCTACGGTCGCGCTGGATGGTGTGGATCTGGCCGCGGCTGAGGGCAGCGTGCTGGCTGTGCTGGGCCCGAACGGGTGCGGCAAGACGACAACGGTGCGGATCTTCGCCACGCTGCTTCGGGCCGATAGCGGCCGTGCCCTGGTCGGCGGGCATGACGTGGTCACCGGCGCCGCGGCGGTGCGGGCGATGATCGGGCTGGCCGGGCAGTACGCGGCCGTGGACCCGTTTCTCACCGGCCGGGAGAACCTCGAGCTGGTCGCCGAACTGCGCCACCTTCCGCCCAGTGCACGGCGCCGCCACGTGGATGTCTTGCTGGAACGGCTTGGCCTGGCCGGCGCCGCTGGCAGGCTCGCGCGCACGTACTCGGGCGGGATGCGCCGACGGCTGGACCTGGCTGCGGCGCTGATCGGCCGGCCCTTGGTCCTGTTCCTCGACGAGCCGACGACCGGCCTGGACCCGCGCAGCCGGCGTGAGCTGTGGGACCTGATTAGCGAGCAGGCCGGTGCCGGGACCACCGTGTTGCTGACGACGCAGTACATGGAGGAAGCCGACCGGCTCGCCGGCCAGGTCACCGTGCTGGACCAGGGCCGGGTGATCGCCACCGGCAGCCCAGCCGAGCTGAAAGCGAAGGTCGGCGGCGACCATCTCGAGCTGACCGTGCCCGACCCGCAGCAGCGGCAGGCCGCCCAGGAACTGCTCGGCGCCCGCGCCGACCCGGCCGGTGCCGCCGAACCGCAGATCCTGCGGATCGCGCTGCGGCCCGGTGGCGAGGTTCCCGTCGCCTTGCTCGCCGAGCTGGCCCGCCGCGGCGTACATGTCAGCGACCTGCAGGTACACCGTCCCACCCTGGAAGACGTCTTCTTGCACCTGACCGGCCAGCCGGCCCCCGGCCCGCCCGCCACAAGCGGACGCCGGCAGCCGGTCCCCGCCGGGCCCCCTGCTACCAGGGGGCGGATGCCATGACCGCGAACCCTCTGCCCTGGGTCCCGGCAATGGCCGCGGTGCGCGACACGATGGCGATCAGCCGCCGCAACCTGCGGCGGCTGGGCCGCGCCCCGAACCTGCTACTGCTGTCACTGACCACCGGGGTGCTGTTTGTGCTGCTGTTCCGGTACGTGTTCGGCGGCGCGATCCGCACCCCCGGCATCAGCTATGCCGATTACCTGATGCCCGGCGCGTTCATCCTCACCGTCACCGCCAGCGCCGTCACCACCACCGGGGTCGGCTTCGCCGAAGACCTGGCCAGCGGGGCGATCGACCGGTTCCGGTCCCTGCCAATTGCCCGCACCGCGGTACTGTCCGCACGGATGCTGTCGGATGCGGTGCGGCTGCTGCTGCTCATCGCGCTGATGACCGCGGTTGGGTTCGCGGTCGGGTTCCGCGTCCACACCGGCATCGGCCCCGCGCTGGCCGGGCTCGCGCTCACCATCGCGTTCGGCATGGCGTTCAGCTGGGCGATGCTCTACCTCGCCCTCGCCTTGCGCACCGCCGAGGCCACCCAGGCGGCCGGGCAGACCCTGATGTTCCTGCTCACCTTCCTCAGTTCCGCGTTTGTACCGCTGGCGACGATGCCCGGCTGGCTGCAAGCCATCGCCCACGCCAACCCGGTCACCTACGCGGTCGACGCGCTGCGCGCGCTGCTGGTGGGCGGGCCCGCGGCCCGGCCGGTGCTGCTGGCCGTGGCCTGGACCGCAGGCCTGGTCGTCGTTTTCGTTCCGCTCGCGGTCCGCCGCTACCGGCGCGGATAGGGCAGCGCGTCATGACTGAGGCCCAAGATCTGGCGCTGGCGGGCGTGACCTCATTGCCGGCACGCTGAGATGCTCCGGTCACACATGCGCGCCGACCCGGGTGCGCAGGTTGTGGAATTGGCGGGTTTCCATGATGAAGTGCAGGGGTTCCCACAGCAAGTTGACCGGCCAGGTGACCGCCCGCGGGGTGACCGCCCGCGGGCCCCGGCCGCGTTTACGGACTACTAGGCGGGTCTGGCCGGCGGGCGCCGGGCGCAGGTGAAAGCCCCAGAGCGCGTCCGCGCAGTCCGGGGGCAGCGGGCCGGGCCGCGGATCGACGGTACGGAAGGAGGGCACCTGGTAGATCGACCGCATCACCAGGGTGCGGTTGGGCTCCAGGACCGCCACGGTCATCTGGTCGCGGCCGTGGGCCATCGAGTTCACGCTTTGCCCCTCGTGCAGGTCCTGCCACTGGGGTACGATGCGGCCCGCGCTTGGCTTCCCGCCGTGGTCCAGCGTGTCCCAGCTGTACCAGCCTGCGCGGTCGTATCCCATCTGCACCAGCCAGGGCCAGACCCGCTCGGGTGGCGCCGGAAGGGTCGCGGCCATGGTCGAGGAGTAGGCCGGGTCGGGGATGAGCTCATCGCCGGGGTAGGTGCCGCTGGCCTCATCGTGGGTGGCGCCCCAGGTGAGCATCCGCGGCCGGACCCACCGGGCGTAGAGCACCGGGACAGCGCAGGCCGCCCCCAGCCAGAGCAAGCCCGGCTTGGCCAGCCAGCCGCGGCACTTGATCGTCATGGCCATCATCTCCTCGGACGAGATCGTGGCGTGGCCCGCGGGGCCGCACGGTGGTACTTGCCCGGCACGTCGCTATGGCGAGCAACGCCCGTCTACGACGCCGTCGGCACGGCAGCCGCCGATAGGCGGGACACTGAAATCCCACTGTCAATCTGCGGCTGAGGGGCCGTGCCCGGTAGAGGCGAAGGTCACCACCCATGCGCCTTGCCCCAGGCAACGAAACTTCGGATCGCCCAACCAGTGACGTTGGTCCCTTGCGGGACCGTGCAGAGCCTTCGACTGTTGTCGTATGACAGTTGGACGCAAGATCGCCGGTGTGGCCGTGATGGCAGCTGTCGTCTACGGAGCCTGGGTGCGCCCTCGGCTCGCGCGCTGGGGCGCGACCGATGAGGAACTCGCCGGGCCGTATCCGGGCGCCGAGCTGGTCCCCGGCGGCAAGAGGTACGGGGCGATGGCCGTCACGATCGACGCGCCGCCGGATCAGGTCTGGCCGTGGCTGGTCCAGATGGGCTGGGACCGTGGGGGCTGGTACTCCTGGGACCGCCTCGATAACGCCGGCCGCCCAAGTGCCCGGGAAGTCCACTCGGAGTGGCAAGACCTCGCCGTCGGCGACCAGCTGAAGTTCTGGACACCGGGCGGCGTCACGGACGCTTACAAGGTTGCCGTGCTTGAACCGAACCGCTTCTTGGGACTGCTCGGCTATAGCGACCTGCTGGGCCGCACCCTCGATCTAAAGCAGCCACGGCCATCGGCCTACATGGAAGGACTATGGGGCTTCCTGCTGAACGAGCTGCCGGACGGGCGCACACGTCTGGTCATCAGCGGCTACGCGACCCTACGCCCTCAATGGCTTGAACGCTTCATCGTCGATTGGCTCTACATCCCGAGCGTCTGGATTATGCAGGCCCGGATGCTGGCCGTGCTCAAGCGGAATATCGAACGAACGGCCCGTGCACGACCACAAGCGGTCCCGAAGGGACCGCCTAGCCCGCGGTTGTCGCGTTGACTGGCACCTGGCCGGGAAACCCCGCCCGTCGCCCCCACACGCCGGGCGGTGGAAAAACGTCCAGGATGTGTCGTCAACGATCATCCGAGGCCGATCCCGTCAAGGATCAAGTGGAGCCAGGCAAAGATGGCGACCAGATGGCGATCAGTGGTGACTAACGGTAATCAATAGCGCACGGTAAGGCCATGGCGAACCGTTGGTACCGAAGCCGACTGTTACAGAAGCGACCGCGCAGTGGCTTGGTCTTCACTTGGGATACGGCCGAGATCATCGTGCAGCGGAGAGGATGCGGCCGGCACCGCTTCTGGCGGAACGGGCCGGTCACGCGCTGAAAAAGCGAGGCGAACATCGCTGCCTCCTCCCACTGACAGCACCGGGATGATCCCTGGAGACCTCGGCCAGCAGGGCCAAACGACCTGTCCATGGTCGACCAGGCCGGTGCGCTATCCCATCAGCACCAGTCGGGGCGGGACGCCTGCGCCGTGGCTGTTTGGCCCGAGCCAGGCGGCCGGACGAGCCGCTAGCTGGCCGTGCTCCCGCGTGTCCTGACGCTGTATCGACTCGTGGGCGTCCGGGGCATAGGTCCTGCTGCGCGGGGTCCTCCGTCTCTACAGCGGCCCGTGCGGCGGCGGGATCCTGGTGCTAGGGAGATGATCTGCCATGGCTACTGACACACGTGAGCAGATGCCCCGCGACCGGGCAATGCAGCAACTCAAGAAGCGCCGCGACTTTCGCGGTCACCTCCTCATCTATGTCCTCGTCAATGCCTTTCTCGTGGTGATCTGGGCAATCACCAACCCGCACGCGTTCTTCTGGCCGGTGTTCATTATCGGCGGGTGGGGCATCGCCGTGGTGATGAACGCGTGGGACGTCTACTGGCGGCGGGAGATCACCGAAGAAGACATCCAGCACGAGATCAAGCGCGAGGGCGGGCAGAACTGAACGGGCCGGCGCCTTAGCCGCCATGGGGTGGCTGCCGTTTGCCGCGAACCCATCGATGTCCGGCAACTGGATATCCAGCAGCACGATACGCGGACGAAGCCGGTCTACCACGGCAAGCGCCGACACCCCATCCTCAGCCTCGCCCACCAGCTCAAACCCCGCAGCCTCCAGCAATGCCCTGGCCGAAGACCGGAAACCAGGATGGTCATCGACGATCACGCCCGTCGGATTCACCCACAGACCGTCGCACGCGCTCACCATCCCCGCATCGGGGCTATCCCCCACGGCCCCGGCGTGTTTGTGTTATGTGACCGTGTGTTCCTTATGCCTGCTTCATGCGTTCCGTACAGAGTGAGGGATGCGCTGGTCGTCGCGGGCGTGCCAGCGGCGGGCGTGGGCGATGTTGGTGTCGCCGGCATGGCGGAAGGCGCCGGTGACCGTTTGCGGATGGCCGCGCAGGCATTGGGCTGGTTCCCGGTGCGGGCCTGCTGCAGGTCTTCGCCGGTCAGCTGCTCGTGACATGCATTGGCTGGCACCGCGTGGGCAGCGGTGCCAGCCAGCATCGGGGGTCTGGCGGATCAGCCGCCCAAGGCAAGCGCCTCGGCGATCGCGCTGGGCGAGCAATCGCGTACGTGCCCCCGGGTGCGCATGTGCACCGAGATGTGCAGGTGCGCCCCGGCCGGCGCGTGCAGCCCGGGCGGCACCCCGGGCGGGAGCTGTGAGACCGCTGCCACCGCTCGTGCCGACAGCGTCCCGTCCGGTCCGGCGTGGCCAAGGGCGAAGCAAGTGGCGCCGTGGTGCAGCTGGCCCAGGCTGGCGTGGGGCACTACGACGAGCGTGTCGCCGTTGGTGGTCACCGGAACCCGGGTTCCGGTGGACGTGACGAGGGTGAAGCCAGCGGAGCTCGCGTCCGATACCGTCCCCCGGACCGAGACGAAGCCCGGAGCCGTGAGCGCAGGTTCGAATCCTGCCGGGGGCACTGGTCAGAGGTATAAATTCGAACACTCTAACAATCTTGAGCCGATTGGGCGCCAAGTGTGTGACCTGCGGCGATGCGGAGCTGTCCCAAGCCCTGTGTCCAATACGTGCCCGGATTCCACCGCCTGATCCGCGAGCTCTCCTGCTCAGCGGCGGCTCGCATTCACGGTCTCCGGGCCGTTCAGTGATGGGAGACCGTTGCTCCTGCAACTTGTGCTGCAGTAACGCGGCTAACGCGGACACAGTCCCTCGGCTGGCAAGGACATTTCCCCCAAGCAAATCCTGTGCAAGACTTGCCTGCCAGCAGGGGCAACTCGGGCCAGTGGCTGGACCGTCTGCACAAAACGATTTAACCAGCTCCATAACAGAACGTGATCGCATTATCCCTGCCAGCCGCGCACCGAGCCGCCTATGGGCGCCAGGTGCGATCTTCTGATGAGTGGTCAACGGCGCGGGGGAACGGATATTCGGCGCGTGTTAGCGACCGCACAAGTTCCGGGCCAGTGGCCAGTGATTCGAGGCGGTGGCTGGGAGATCGCGGACTGTTGAGGGTGGAGCTGTCAGGCGGCGAAGCCGGTCAGCAGCGCCCGGAAGGCGTCGCGCCACAGCCGCTCGTGATCGACGTCGAGCGGTATGCCGCGGAGTTCGACGACGGCCATGCCCTCGCACAAGCCGTGGAAGGCCAGCGCCGCCTCCGGCACGGAACGCCCGCCGAGCAGGCCCGCTGCGGCGAGCGGCTCGAACCGCCGCGTCAAGGCCGACAGCGCCTTTGCGGCCGTGGCCCGGAACGGCGGCCGCACTGCCGGGTCGGCGCGGTGGAACGCCACTGCGAACAGGGCCGGGTGGCCGAGCGCGAAGCGCCGGAACATGAGCGCAGCCTGGACGAGGTCGCTGCGCGGATCGTCGGTGACCGGGATGGCGTCGACCCCCTCGTGCAGCGTCTGCATGGCGCGGGTGCCGAGCTCGCCGAGCAGCGCCTCCTTTGAGCCGAACAAGCTGTAGACCGCGCGCGTCGAGACTCCAGCGCCGCTGGCGACTTCGCGCAGTGACAGCGCGGCGGTCCTGCGTTCTTGCAGCAGCCGTTCCGCTGCGGCCAGCAGCGCCGCCGCCGTGTTCTCGTCATGTTCCCGCGGTCGTCCCATCGCTTGACACTCTATCGCAACGCCGTTACGTTACAACGTAACGAAAGCCGGTCTGAGGAGACGCGCCATGGCAACCGCCATAGACCTGGAGACCGGTCTGGCCTACGACATCGAGGGGACGGGCACACGGGTCGTCTTCCTGCACGGGCTGACCTTCGATCGCCGCACATGGCGGCCGGTCATCGACCAGCTGGACGGCTCCGTCACGAGCATCGCGATCGACCTGCCGGCCCATGGTGACAGCGGCGGCGAACCGACGCTACTGGAGAGCGTCACCGAGCAGATCCGCCGGCTCCTGGAGGCACTA
>Ga0126379_10002993_pt1 | contig 10862 bp, 14 predicted proteins | sample PanSoiMetPlot_24_FD_92640 | JGI IMG/M metagenome (GOLD analysis project Ga0126379, IMG submission 92640) | Tropical forest soil microbial communities from Panama - MetaG Plot_24 | ecosystem: Environmental > Terrestrial > Soil > Tropical forest > Bulk soil | place: Panama | collected 2016-02-17
CCCGTCGTCGAAGACCCCGGTGTCGGCCAGCTCGAATTCCGGGTCGTGTTTGCCTCGCCGGCGGTTCTCCTCGACGAGCCAGGCGTAGGGAAACTCCCGCTGAGGGTACTTGTAGAGGGCCTTCATGTACGAGTGCGTGGGCGTCGAGTCGAGGTAGAAGTAGCTCTCCTTGACGTCCTCGCCGTGGTTGCCCTCGTTGCCTGTCAGGCCGAAGAGGCGCTCCTTGAGGATCGGGTCGCGGCCGTTCCAGAGCGCGAGCGCAAAGCAGAGGCGCCCTTCGCGGTCCGTGACGCCCAGGAGCCCGTCCTCGCCCCAGCGGTACGTGCGGCTCCTGGCGTGGTCGTGGGGGAAGTACTCCCACGCCGTCCCGTACGGAGAGTAGTCCTCGCGCACCGTCCCCCACTGCCGCTCCGACAGGTAGGGCCCCCACCGCTTCCAGTTGAAAGTCCGGGAGGCGTCGTCCTGGAGGCGGACCTCCTCGGCCAGGCCGGCCGGCTTCTCGGGGCTCATGGTGCGATCTCGCAGTACACCTTGATCGCGCCCTTCGCGCCGTTTAGCGCGTCGAAGAGCTGCCGGTAATTCTCCAACCCCCGGACCGGGTGCGTCAAAAGCTTCCCGAGCCAGCCCGGGTACTCCGATTCCGCCTGGGCCATGTCTCTCACGCCGCTCTCGAAGTACTCCCGGTTCGCATTGACAGTTCCGACCATGACCTTGTTGCCGAGGACGAAGTCCAGGTTGATTTTGTCGGCGGGAACTGTGACCTCGCGATTGCCGCCGGTGACGCTCGAGAGGACCAGCACGCCGTTCTTGCCGAGAGCCTGCATGCTCTCGAAGACGATCGGAGAAAAACCGGTCGCCTCGAAGATGACGTCGTACGGTCCGCTCCTCCTGGCCTCCTCGAGGAGCGGCGTCTCCTTCGTCGAGACGTACCGCGCGCCGAGAGCTTCGAGCAGGTCGGAGTTCAGATACGGCCTCGGCGTCAGGCCGAAGGTCGTGACGGAGAGGCCGCGCAGGCGCAGGACGAGGGTCGCGAGCAGGCCGATCGTGCCAGCCCCCATGACCGCGGCCCGCCGCGGCTTCCAGACGCGTAGGCGCCGCTGGATCTCCCAGGCCTGGGCGATCCCCTTCTCGGCGACCGTCAGGGGCTCGAGCAGCACGGCGACGTCCTTCAGCCCCTTCGGGATCTTGACCACGAAGTCGGCGTCGTCGACGGAATACTCCGTCAGGAACCCGTGGAGCAGGTTGATGCCGTGCTCGAAGTAGGAGTCGTCCGTCGTCATGTCGGAGGTCCCGATGACGTCGTAGAGGCTTTTGCCGGGGCGCCGCACCGTCGCTACGACGTAGTCGCCCGGCGCGACCTCCGAGACGTTCTCCCCCACGGCTTCGACGCGGCCGAAGTTCTCGTGGCCGAGCACGAGGAAGCTCGAGCCCGCGGGCGCCGCGCCGTACTCGCCGGCGCTGATCTCCTTGTCGGTCCCATCCACGCCGCAGCGAAGGACCCGGATGAGGACCCCGCGTCCGCCCGGGACGTCGGACACCGACGGCCGGGGCAGGTCGGCCAGGTGAACCGAGCCCGGGTTGCGCGGGAGAACGGCGACGGCCTTCATGACCTCAGACGGCCGCCGCCAGTCGAGCGCGCTCGGGCAGCTGGATCGTCACCGGCCTCGTCGCGACGCCGGCGCACGAGGGGCAGCGGTGGACTTCCACGAGGATCCCGCGGAACTCGATGTCCGCGGCGTTCGGCCCGTCTCCGGCCCAGGAGAGGTCGAGCGGCTCGCGCTGGGGAATCATCGGCAGGTTGCAGCGGTAACAGGTGACCAGTGTCTTCATCGCCCTTTCCTTTCGTGCTGACAACCGTTGGATGCCATGGGAGGAGGGCGGTTTCAGGCCGGGCTGGCCGCGGCGGAAAGTGCGGCGACGGCGGTGTCGTGAATGGGCGTCGCAACGCCGCTTTCGCGGCCGTAGCGGGAGACGGCCCCGCTCAGGACGTCGAGCTCGTTGGGACCGCCGCGCTCGACGTCGAGAAGGAAGCTCGGCTTCAAATGCGGCTGCAGGCCGCGGACCATCGGGAGGATCTTGTCCTCCTCGCCCGCCGGCAGCGCGACTCCCCTGGCCCGCGCGACCGCGGCGATCTCCCGGCCCGCCCGATCGACGAGCTCGGGGCCCAGGGGAGCCTGCAGGACTGCCCCGATGGGTGCCCGCGAGAGGCCGCAGACCGCGGCGATCGTCGTCAGAAACAGGAACTTTCGCCAGAGGTCCACGGCGATGTCCTGCGAGGCGCTGGCTTCCGTTCCGCCGTCGCGGAACGCCGCCGCGATGCGCTCAGCGCGCTCCGAGGGGCCGCCCGAGCGCTCCCCGACGACGACGCGGCGGAAGTCGCTCCTGCGAGTGATCACCCCCGGCCCGGACTTCTCCGCGCTGATGACCGCCAGTCCGGCGAGCATCCTTTCCCGGGGCACGCCGAATCCGGCGAGCGTCTCGAAGGCCTCGACGCCGTTCAAAAGGGGGACGGCGACGCCGCCTCCCTCCGCGACCTGCCGGACCGCCGGCGCGACCTCGGCCACCGAGTAACTCTTGACGGCGACGATCGCGAAGTCCGCCGGCAGCAGCTCCGCCGCGACCGAGGTGGCGACCGCCGGGACCTTCCAGGATCCCTCGGGCTCGCGCACTTCCATCCCGCGGGAGCGGATCGCTTCGAGGTGCGGGCCTCGCGCGAGGAACTTCACCTCGTGGCCCGCGCGGGCCATCGAGGCGCCGAAGTAGCCTCCCACTCCGCCGGCGCCGATCACCGCGATTCTCATTCTCTTCCCGATGATATGGCCCCGGTCGCGCTGTAGGGGAGGCCCTTGGGCCTCCCGCCACCAACTTGTAATGCAGGCAGTGCCACCTTAACGACCGTCATGACGGGAGGGGCAAGCCCCTCCCCTACGGCATGGGAGAACCCTCGGGAACAGAGAACCTCTCCTCACGCCTCGCCGGGGGCTGTGAACATGGGGGCGAGAAGTCCCCGCAGGGCCAGGCGGGCGCGGTGGAGGCGGACCTTCACGGCCGTGCGGGTCAGCGAGAGGACCTCGGCCGTCTCCTCGGTCGAAAGCTCCTGGATGTCGCGAAGAACGAGGACGGTTCGGTAGGAGGCCGGAAGCTTCTCGATGGCCGCACGCACGCGCTCCCGGGTCTCCCGGGAGAGCATCGCCTTTTCAGGGCTGACCGCCCAGTCCTCGACGGGGGCGGCGTGGTGCCCGGTCTCGTCGAAGGCCGGGAGAAGCTCTTCGATCGGGGTCTCGGGCCGCCGGGAAGCCCCGCGGATCTTCATCAGGCACGCGTTGACGACGATGCGGTGAAGCCACGTCGAGAGCGAGCTTCCTCCCCGAAAACCGCCGACGGAGCGAAACGCGGAGAGGAAGGCCTCCTGCACGGCGTCCTGGGCATCCTCGTTGCGGGAGAGAAACTGCCGCGCGATCGCCAGCATCCGACCTCCGTGAAGTCGGACCAGGACTTCGAACGCGCACTCGTCGCCCGCCCGAAGCCGGTCGAGAAACTGCTCCTCCCCGGCGCTCTCCCGGGTCGCGGATGGGACCGTGTTGGCAGTGGTCTTCATCTGGCGCCTCCGTTGCCTCTGAGAAGCTCCCGTACGAATCCCGACGGCCCCTCCAGGCGAACCCTCCGGGCGACGAGCTCGCGAAGAAGCTCTTCTCCCCGGCGATCCACGAAGCTCACCTCAGAGACCTCGAAAGCCAGGGGCCGGTCCTGCGCCAGCTCGGCCTCCGCGACCTCTCGCAGCTGCGCGACCCAGGGCCCCACCAGCCTTCCCTCGAGCTTGAGGACCGATCCGTCCCTCACGGGTTCGAGCTTCGTGATCTTGAGCATCGGTGCGTTGTTCTCGACGCCTTACAAAGGCAAGCGGCGTACCCGGTTTCCCGAAGTCGCTGCCATTGCTGCAACTGCTGACAGGAAAAGGCTTGAACGAAAAAGCAGCCGTGTCGGCCACTTTGGCCGCCCTCAAATTTGGTGGAAACTACGAAATCTCGTGGGAGCGGACCCGATCGAGGCCAAGCCGCTTGATGCGGCTACGAAGCGTGTTCGGATGGATCCCGAGGATGTTCGCGGCGCCTCGCGGTCCCTCGACGACGCCGCCGGTGGACTTCAGGGCCGCGCGGATGTGGGAGCGCTCGATCTCTTCCAGTGTCCGGGAGCCGTCCGCCTCGACCGCGCCCGATTTCGAAGGCGCGAGCATGTCCTGCTCGATCTCCAGGATCGGGCCCCGGGCGAGGATCGCGGCGCGCTCGACGACGTTCTGCAGCTCCCGGACGTTCCCCGGCCAGGGATAGGCCGTCAACCGATCCATGCTCGCGCGGGAGACGCCGTCGAGCCGCTTGCCGAGCTGTTTGGAGAGACTGCCGAGAAAGAACGTCACCAGCAGCGGGATGTCTCCCCTCCTCTGCCGAAGCGCCGGCACCCGGATCGGGAAGACGTTCAACCGGTAGAACAGGTCCGCCCGGAAGGCGCCGGAGGAAACTGCCTCTTCCAGCTCCCGGTTGCTCGCGGCAAGGACCCGGACGATGACGCGGACGGTGCGGCTGCCGCCGACCGGCTCGAACTCCTTTTCCTGAAGGACGCGAAGGAGCTTGACCTGGGTCTCGAGCGGCAGCTCCGAGACTTCATCCAGGAAAATCGTTCCGCCGTTGGCCAGCTCGAAGCGGCCGACCCGTTTCTCGAGCGCGCCCGTGAAGGCGCCGCGGACGTGGCCGAAGAGCTCGCTCTCGACGAGGCCGGCCGGGATCGCTCCGCAGTTGACCTTGACCAGCGGCCTCTCGCGCCGGGCGCTCCGGCTGTGGATCGCACGCGCGAAGAGCTCCTTGCCGGTCCCGGTCTCCCCCATGAGGAGGACCGTCGAGTCCGTCGAAGCGACGTGCTCGACCTGCGACAGCGCCGCCAGGAGAGGCGGGCTGTTACCCACGATCTCCTCGAAGTTGTGCTCGGTGCGGATCTCCTCCTGCAGGTACAGGTTTTCCGCCTGGAGGCGGTTCTTGAGCGACTCGACCTCGGCCATCGCCGCGCGAAGCTTGTCGTCGGCCTCCTGCCGCTCGAGCTCCGCTCCCGCCCGCGACGCGAACGTCTCCAGCACCGAGACGAGCAGCGGATCCTGCTCCATGGGCCGGTCGTTGAGGATGACCAGGTGGCCGATGATCCGGCTCATGGAATCCAGCAGCGGCACGCCCAGGTAGCTCTCCGCCTGCCAGGAGGCAAGGCCGACGTCCTCGGGGAAGAGCGCCTGGAGGCGGTTGGGGTAGAAGCACGTGCGCCCCTCCAGCACGTTGTTGCATGGAGTCCCGGCGACGTCGTACTCGAAGTTCTCGCCGAAGCCGCTCCCCTCCCAGAACGCGACGGAGCGGGCGTGCTTCCTGTCGCGGCACTCGGCGAGGAACGCGTAGCGAACCATCAGGCCCATGGCGAGGTGCTGCACCAGGCACCGAAAGAACTCCTTGCCCGTGACCGAGGAGGTCCCCTCCGTGATCGTGCGGAGCATGTCCTCGGCGCGCTTCCTCTCGGTGACGTCGCGGGAGAGCGCGACGAGGCGCTCGGGCTTGCCGTCGGGAGCGAGGATCGGGCTGACGACGACGTCGAACCACATCGGCTTGCGGGTCTGCGTCGTCGGGAAGAAGCCGACGAAGCGCCCCATTCCGCCTTCCCTCGCGGCTTCGACCGCGGACTTCGCGGCTGCCCGGTCGTTTCCTTCCCAGAAGTCGATCCAATAGGAGTTCTTGAGCGGGCCGAAGTCGCAGATCTCGAGCATCTCCATCCCGCCCTTGTTCATGGAGAGGAGCCGGCCCTCCAGGTCGAGGACCTTCACGCAGTCACGGCTGGCCTCCAGGATGCGGGTGTTGAACTGCTCGCTCTCCCGCAGGTCCTCCCGGAGATGCCGGAGCTCCGTCTCCAGCTCTTCGACGCGCCGGGCCTGTTCGCTCGTCTCGTCCGTGGCAGCCTCCGAAAGGCAGAGGCGCCGCCCGAGAGGCGGCGCCGGACCTTGATTTCGGAGAGAAAAGTCTATCAGGACAGCGGCGCCGTCCCGAAGTTGACCCCGAAGCGGTGGCACCAGATCGTGACCGAGTGGTACTTCGAGAGGTCCACGCCGTCCGGGATGTCGTAGTTCTGGTCGCCGATGTTGCCCTTCATTGCTCCGAGTGTGACGAATCCGGCCTTCGTGACCGACTCGTTGTCGGTCGCGTCGGCGGCCACACCGAGGTAGACCTGGACCTCGGGGCCGTTGGACGTCTGGAACTGAGTCAGCCGCAGCGTCCGCCTTCCATCGGGGAGCCGGTAGATCGTCGCCATCCCCTTCGTCTCGTGAGCGGCCCCGTGGAAGTTTCCGCTCGCGACCGCGACGGCCGAACCGGAAAGCTGCTCATTCACCTTCTGGTTGACGAAGAGCCTCTCCGGGCGGAACGCGTACCAGCCGCCCGCTCCCAGCACCAGCACCGCCAGACCGATCCAACCTTTGCGACTCATCTCTCTTTCCTTTCTTTCGACGTTTTCGTTTTCGGCTCGTCTCGTTGGATGCCGGGACGCGGGCCCGGGTTTCAGGGGCGGATGCCGGCGATGCCGAGGCGGATGCTGTAGAGGCCCGAGCGCGCGCAGAGGTAGAGCGTCTTCCCGTCGTCGCCGCCCCAGGCGAAGTTGTGAGGGTGCTTGGGCAGGATGACCGTGCCGAGGTGTTTGCCTTCCGGCGAGAGGATCCAGAGGCCCCCCGGCCCGGAGACATAGAGGTTGCCCCTCTGATCCACCTTCATACCGTCGATGGCGTCGTCACCCGGCGCGGAGGTCATGTCGTAAAAGAGCTCTCCCTTGCCGGCGGTGCCGTCCGGATGGACCGGGTACCGCATGACGACCTTCCTCTTCTCGTCCCAGTTGCCGACGTAGAGGAACTTCTCGTCGGGCGAGAAGGCAATGCCGTTGGGCCCGGTCAGATCCTTCGTCACGAGGATGGCCTTCCCCTTCGGCGTGACCGCGTACACTCCCGAGAAGGGCAGCTCCTTGCGCGGGTCGTCGAAGAACTTCGGAAGGCCGAACGGCGGATCGGTCACGAAGAGGGTTCCGTCGGAGCGGTAGACGAGGTCGTTGGGGCTGTTCAGGCGCCTGCCCTGCCAGCGGTCGAGGAGGACCGTTTCCCGACCGTCCTTCTCGAGGCGGATGACGCGGCGGTTGCCGTGCTGGTCGATCGTCAGCCGGCGCTGCGAGTCGAGCGTCAGGCCGTTGGAGCCCGGCTGGCCGTACTCCGAGATGTCCGCGCCGGCGTAGCCGCTCGGCTGCCGGAAGACGGAGAGCTTCCCATCGCTCGAGTAGCGGTAAATGACGTTGCTGTTGGGGTCGGAGAAGAGGAGCGCCTTCTCCTCGGAGACCCAGATCGGCCCTTCCGTGAAGGCGAAACCCTCGGCAAGCTCGAAGACCTTCGGGTTGGGCCCGACGATCGCGTCGAGAGCCGGATCCTTGCGGACGACGGCGACGTTGACCTCGGCAGGTGTGATCGCGACGGGCCCCGGCGCGCCGGGATGGAACTCGAGCTTCGCGGAGCGGACCCAGATGAAGTTCGTGGGCGGCGCCGAGAGCGGTCCGTTGATCCCGAAGAGCGCGATCTGGATCTTCTGGCCCGGCTTGACGTGACGCGCCGCGATCACCCGGTTGGGCGCGTTCCACCCGGCGACCATCGAGCCGCCGCGCTGCCCGAGGTAGCGGGCGAGCTCTCCGTCGATCCAGACCTCGGCCGCGTCGTCCACGGCCGCCTCGAAGACGACGGTCTTGCCGGCCGGATCGTAGTCCCCGATCTTCTGAGGGACGGTCACGGTGATGCGGTACCAGTTGAACCCAAGACGCCCGGCGCCGCGCCTGGCCGAGAGCGCCTCCGGCGCGATGGCCTCCCACTTCGAGTCGTCGAAGTCGGCCCACCCGGCTCGAGGCTCGACGTCCCAGGTCTTTCCGACGGCGCCCGTCGGCTGGTTGTCCGGACCCGGGCCGGGGAACTGCGCCTCGACGAGCCGAGCGTCGCTGTAGCGCCACTGGCCGGCGACGCGCTTTACGCCCTCCGAGGTTGCCAGGTCCACGACCGCCTCGGGCTTGGCGTCCGGAGCGTCCTGCGGAGCCGGACCGCCAATCAGCGGCAGGACGGCGAGGAGAAAGGGGATGCAGTTCATCGCGCTCTCCTCATCGGACCTTGACGACGTAGTAGAGGAAGGGATTCGTCGTCTCGGCGAACTGGTGCGGGGTTCCCTTCGGGACGATGATGACGTCGCCCTTCGAGAGCTGCCGCGTCTGCCCCTCGGCGATCGAGGTTCCGCGGATCTCGTCGGGCGCGGTCGTCTTGCCCTCGAGGACACGGCCGCCGGTCACGAAGGTCGCGCTCCCCTCCATCACGTAGATGAGGTCGGCGTCCTTCACGTGCACCTCGGCCATGCCGGGCTTCTCGCGCCGCGAGGCGTGGATCATGTAGTTGCCGCCGGCGCCGTCGAAGAGCACCGCGCCCTTCGCGAACGCCGCCGCCACGTCGGCGGCCGGGTAATGACGGACAACCGGGCCGGCGTCCTGGCCCAACGCTGCCGCCACGATAAGGATCGAGGCGGCGGCCAGGCGAGCCGCGCGGCTCACTGGCCGCCTCCGACCGCCGCCGCGCCCGCGATCGCCAGCTCTTCGTCCTGCTGCGCGCTCGCGGCGCCGGAGACCCCGACCCCGCCGACGACCTGGCCGTCCACGAAGATCGGGATGCCGCCCTGGAGAGGCGTGAAGTGCTCGACCGTCACCATCGCGGTGCGGCCGTTCTTGATGACGTCCTCGAAGAACTTCGTCGGCTTCTTGAAGAGAACGGCCGTGCGGGCCTTTCCGATCGAGATGTCGGCTCCGGCCGCGAACGTGCCGTCCAGCCTCTCGAGGGCGATCAAGTTCCCACCGTCGTCCACCACCGCGACGACTCCGGTCGCGTTGGTCTTTCGCGCCTGCGCCTGCGCCGCCGCGATGACCTTCCGGGCGCCTTCGAGGTTCAGTGTCTTCTTCAGCATTACCTGCGCCGGCGAGACTGCCGCAGCCGCGAGGGCCACGAGGGCGCCGGCCAGGATTCGACTTGTGGCTTTCATGGCTCGCCTCCTCAGAACGAGGTCTCGCCGAGAAGCGTCTCGGCCCACGCGCACCAGATCTGGACCTTCGCGACATCGGGGACGTAAGCCGGCAGCGTGATCGACTTGTTGACCTTGTCTCCCTTGATTGCCAGCTTCTGGAGCAGGTAGACGTTTCCTTTCGAATCCACGACCTGCCAGTGGACGTCCGGCGTCTTCGGGTCCACGAAGTCGTCCGAGAGGGTCAGGACGATCCTTCCGCCGTCGGTCTTCATCGTCACCGTCCCGCCGTTGACTTTCGCCCCCGAGAACGGCTTGCTCGTCCGCTCGGCGGCGAGCCCGTGGCTCGCGACGAGCAGGCCAACCGCCGCCGCAGCAGCCAGCAGCACCCCGCGTCTTCCAAGAATCCGATCCATCTCTTCCTCCTTCTGTTTGTCGGTTCTTCGATACGCTTGTTGGATGCCCGCGACGCCGCGCGGTTTCCGCACCGCGTTTGCCGCCCTCGTTCTCCTCCTGTCCGCCTCGGGCTGCGCGACCCGGAAGCCGGCCGCCGCCGGACCTGCCTCTCCCGAGTTCGGCCGGATCGAGCGGCTCGACTCCCGCCTCGACGCGCTCGTCCCTCCCGGCGCGAAGCTCGAGAAGGTCGCCGACGGACTGGATTGGGCCGAGGGCCCGGTCTGGGACTCGAAGAACGGGTCGCTGCTCTTCTCCGATGTCCCTCGCAACGTGATCCTGCGGTGGAAGCCGGGCTCCGGGCTCACGGAGTTCATCCGCCCCAGCGGCTACACCGGTGCCGCGGCCTTCACGGGGCGCGAGCCCGGCTCCAACGGGCTCGCCTTCGACCGCGAGGGACGGCTCGTCGCGTGCCAGCACGGCGACCGGCGCGTCGCCCGCCTGGGGTCGGACGGCCGTTTCACCGAGATCGCCGAGCGCTACGACGGCAAGCGGTTCAACAGCCCCAACGACCTCGCCATCAGGTCCAACGGCGACGTCTACTTCACCGATCCGCCCTACGGCCTGCCGAGGCTCTTCGACGACCCCGGAAAGGAGCTGCCCTTCCAGGGCGTCTACCGCGTCACGCCCGCCGGCGCCGTCACGCTCCTGACGAAGGAGCTCTCGATGCCCAACGGGATCGCCTTCTCACCCGACGAGAACACGCTCTATGTCAGCAACTCGGACCCGAAGAACGCGATCTGGGTGGCGTTCCCGGTGGGGGCCGACGGAGCTCTCGGGCCCGGCCGCCAGTTCGCTGAGGCCCGCGCCTGGGTCAGCGAAACATCGGGGCTGCCCGACGGCCTGAAGGTGGACCGGCAGGGCAACGTCTTCTCGGCGGGACCCGGAGGAGTCCACGTCTTCGCACCTGATGGAACCCGGCTCGGCCGCATCCTGACGGGGACCCGGACAGGCAACCTCAACTGGGGCGACGACGGCAGCGTCCTCTACATCGCCGCCAACCACTGGATCCTGCGCCTGCCCACAGCGACGAAGGGAAACGGGTTCTAAGCTCGCCCGCCCCGCGCCCCGCGCTCGATGACGTAGCGGCAGCCGGGGCAGGTGTGGAACTCCATCAGGGCCGCTCCCAGGACCGGGTCGAAGGAGGGCGCCGAAGGATCCGCCGAGTAGTCGGGCTTCTCCGCGTGGCGGTTCGTCTCGGTCCCGCAACGCGGGCAGATCAGGTGGCCCGAAGCGGAGGTCTTGACTTGCTCATCCTTGTTCATCGTCCTCACTCCATCGTGACGTTCTCGCGCCCGTACCGCAGGACCG
>Ga0126379_10002994_pt1 | contig 10854 bp, 7 predicted proteins | sample PanSoiMetPlot_24_FD_92640 | JGI IMG/M metagenome (GOLD analysis project Ga0126379, IMG submission 92640) | Tropical forest soil microbial communities from Panama - MetaG Plot_24 | ecosystem: Environmental > Terrestrial > Soil > Tropical forest > Bulk soil | place: Panama | collected 2016-02-17
AACTACTGGATGGATTGAGGACCATTCCTGGTCTGAAGGTTTATGGCATTACGGATCCGAAACGGTTTGGCGAGCGCTGCTCTACGATTTCCTTGAGGATAGGGGAGCACCACCCGACGCAAATTGCGAAGTTTCTCGGCGACCGAGGCATCTTTACGTGGGACGGCAACTTCTACGCCATGAATCTTTCCGAACGTCTCGGTGTCGAACCGAAGGGCGGCGTTCTCCGCATCGGGCTAGTTCACTACAACACGGCTGATGAAGTTGACCGCCTGCTAAAGGCGCTGTGGGAATTCGCGAGGCCCTAGGACCAGTTCTCCCGCGAACTCTTAGTTTTTTAGAAATCAAAGCGAGGATCATGGCAAAAAGGCCGAAACCGATTGTGTTGACGGTGCTGGATGGTTGGGGCTACCGAGCTGAATCGAAGGGCAACGCGGTCGCGCTGGCGCGGAAGTCGGCTTACGACGAGCTGCTTCGCAAATTTCCGAACACCCTGATTCAGACTTCCGGACCTTTCGTGGGCTTGCCCAAAGGCCAGATGGGCAACAGTGAAGTGGGCCACATGAACATGGGCGCGGGACGAATCGTGCACATGGACATCACCCGGATTGATTTAATGATCGCCAACAAACAATTGCAAAGCGTTCCGCTTTTTCAGCAGGCGATGGAGCGCGGGCGGCAGCGGCAACTGCATTTCCTGGGATTGCTGAGCGATGGCGGCGTGCATTCCCACATTCAACATTTATTTGCGCTTTTAGAGATGGCCAAACAGCAAAAAGTGGAAAAGGTGTTTGTGCACTGCTTCATGGACGGGCGTGACACACCACCGAACAGTGGGCGCGATTATGTCCGGCAATTGCAGCAGAAAATGCGCGAGCTGGGAGTGGGCGAGATTGCGACTCTCGTGGGCCGCTACTACGCGATGGACCGGGACAACCGCTGGGAGCGCGTGGAAATGGCGTATCGCGCGCTTGTGCATGGGGAGGCCGAGGCAAAGACCAGCGATCCAGTGGCCGCGCTGCAGAAGGGTTACGAGCAGGGCGTGACGGATGAATTTGTGAAGCCGATTGTGGTGACGAAAGGCGACGGCGCGGCGGCGACTCCCGTTGGGTTAGTTAGCAGCGATGACGCAGTGATTTTCTACAATTTCCGTGCCGACCGCGCGCGCCAAATGACGAAGGCCTTGGCGGAGCCGGGCTTCGATAAGTTTGTGGATGAAAAGCGGCCGCAGAATCTCTTCTACGTCGCGATGACGCAGTACGAAAAAACGTGGCCGTGGCTGAAGTACGTGCTGGCGTCGGAAAAGCTGGAGCACATCCTCGCGCAAGTGTTCGCGGATTTGCAGTACAAGAATTTGCGCACCGCAGAGACCGAGAAGTATGCGCACGTGACGTATTTTTTCAACGGCGGCGTGGAGAAACCGTTCGGCGGCGAGGAGCGCATCCTGGTGCCGTCGCCGAAAGTGGCAACGTATGATTTGAAGCCGGAAATGTCCGCAGCGGGGATTACTGACACGGTGGTGAAAGCGATCGAAAAGGGCGAGTTCGACGCCATCATCATGAATTATGCGAACGCGGACATGGTGGGGCACTCGGGAAAGCTGGAGGCGGCGATCAAAGCCGTAGAAGCCGTGGACGCGGGGCTGGCGCGAATTTATCAGGCGATGAAGCCGCGCGGAGGCGCGTGGATTATCACCGCGGACCACGGGAACGCGGAAACAATGATCGATCCCGTGACCGGCGGGCCGCACACGTACCACACCACGAATCCCGTGCCGCTTATTTTGGTTAGCGACGATGACAAAGTGAAGTTGAAGCCCGGCGGCTCGTTGCGCGACATAGCTCCGACGATGCTGAGCGTCTTGGGCCAGCCGCGGCCCGCGGATATGACCGGCAACGATTTGCGGATTGTTCCATAGCCTCCAATGAACCGCACCAAACCTCCAGAAACAAAGCTGGTGATTTGCGTGTGGCACCCGTTTACATGGTGGCGTCCCCAACCGGTCGTCGCGGAAACGCTGCGAAAGCGCTGGCCGGAAATGAAAGTGGTGCATCTTCCGGATTACGACAAACTTCCCGAAGAATTGCCGGACACGGACATTTTTGTGGGCTATTCGCTTCGGGCGAAGCAATTGAAGGACGCGAAGAAGCTGAAATGGCTGCATTCGACGGCTGCCGGAGTGGCCCAACTGATGTATCCCGAACTGCGCGATTCGGGAATCCTGGTGACGAATCCGAGTGGCGTGTTTTCCGTGCCGATGGCGGAGCACACTATGGGATTGCTGCTGGCGCTGGCGCGCAATTTTCCGGATTCCGTACGGCAGCAGGATCGTGCGAACTGGTCGCAGCAGGAATTGTGGGACAAGCCGCAACATTTGGCGGAAATAAACGGGCAAGTGCTTCTGATCGTGGGCTACGGCTCGATCGGGCGTGAACTTGCGAAGCGCGCAACAGCGTTTGACATGCGAGTGTGGGGAGTGACGCGGTCGGGCGAGGGCGACGGGGCGCACGTAGAAAAGCTTTTTCCGGCGGCAAGATTGCACGAGGCGCTGCCGGAAGCGGATTATGTAGTGATTTCCGCGCCGGAGACGGCGGAAACGAAGCATCTGATCGGCGCGGCAGAAATGGCGAAGATGAAGCGGGGAGCACGGCTAATTAACGTGGGGCGCGGCTCACTCTTGGATGAAAAAGCCCTGATCAGCGGCCTCGAAACCGGAGGATTGGGTGGCGCTGCGATGGATGTGGCGCAGACTGAGCCACTGCCCAAAGACAGCCCGCTATGGAACGCGCCGAACCTTTTTATCACGCCGCACACCAGTGCGCTAAGCGACCGACTGTGGAAGCGTCAGACCGCACTGCTCTTGGAACTGCTTGAGAGATGGTTCGACGGCCGCGAAATGTTCAACGTCGTGGACCTGTCGCGGGGCTACTAGCGCCAAAAGACGAAACTCGAAATGCGAAACTCGCCTCCAATGATGCAGTTTGGTATTTCGCGAATTTCGTTTTTCGTATTTCGATTTTCGAACTCAGTCGCCGACACCAGCCTTGGTGGCCTGATAGCCCTCACGCGCGTAAACCTGATATTTCTGCTTTTTGCCCTTCTGGTCGACGATGCTTAGCGGGCCGCCGTCGGGGGCGACCAGTTCCACCTTTACTTTGTGAAATTTGCCGTCCTTCGCGCCACTGGAGGGCGTAAAAGAGAGGCTGTACTGGTGCCGGAGAAAAGCCGCGACGCTGCGGAAAATGTCCGGGATTTCGCCGTCAAACTGGGGAAACCAGGCAAATCCTCCGGTTTCCTGAGCAAAAGTACGCAGCTGATTCTCAGCTTGCAGGTAATCCATATGCGCGCCGATGCGGCCGCGTGATTCAAGATAGTTCGTCCAGGTCTTGCCCAATCCGACACAAAAGATGGGAACATCGCTGCCGCGTAGCGCCTTCATGGTTTGGTCGAGAGTGTGTTTGGAAAAAGTGTCAACGCCGCTAGCGAGCAGGAGGATTGATTTCTTCCCCTTCACGTCTTTGAGACGCTCTGTCGTCTCGATCAGCGCATCGAAGACATTGGATTCGCTGAAACCGGGGAAGTAGAGGTGGTAAATGGCGTTGCGAACTTCATCCTTGTCTTGCGTGAAGTCCACTTCGATGCGGGTCTTCATGTCGAAGGTTTCGAGTGCTACCCAGTCTTTTTGCTGAAGATTCGGGAAAAGAGCATCGGCCCAGTATTTCGCATAAGCGGCGAACCACCCGTACGCGTTTCCACTAAACTGCATCAGCACAACCATGGTGATGGGGGCTTCGGTGGGCGCGAAATTGGTGATGGCTTGTGGTACGCCATCATCGATAACGCGAAAGTTTTCCTTTTTGAGGTTCGGAATAAGGTCGCCATGTTGCGTCGTTGCCACCACGTCGAGAGTCACAACGGGAACATCAACGCTGATGCTGACGTCGGATTGCTGTGGCTGTTGTCCCGGTGTAGGGGCCTGCTGCGGCGGGGTGGGCTTTTGTTGCTGCTGAGAAGGAGGAGGCCCTCCTTGCGGCCCCGTGGGCGCTTGAGCAAGAGCAGGCTGCTCTACAAACGGCAGCGCTAGAACTGCAATCAAAACCGACAGCAGCAAAGTGGAAAACTTGGGTTTCATCGTTCGCCTCCAGCTGATTGCTGAAGAATCCAATCTGACAATTTTCTTACCTTCATGCAACCCCGGCTTCAAATCGGCGGTTGGGTTTAGGCAATGCGCCGTTAATGAGCGAGCCGAGTCCCCATGCCTGCATGTTAGTATGAAGCACGATAGACGCAAAACGTTAGCTGAACTGATTTCGGCCGGAGGGCGGCCTTTTTGTCGAGGAGGGTGGATTCGTGAATTGGAACCGCGTGATACGGACAATTGCGGGAGCGGTGGCCACGGTATTGGCCGCAAGCGTTCCGGCGGCGGCACAAGGAATCCCGCAACCGACGCCGCCGCCAACCGTCAGCGCTTCTCCTCTGAACGACAGTTCTGCGATTGCGAGAGAAGCCCGCGGCTGGCTGGCAGACTTGATCAAAATCAATTCATCCAACCCGCCGGGAAATGAACAAGTCGCCGCCATGTACGTGTCAAACGTCCTGCAGAAGGAGGGGATCAAATCGGAAATGCTGGACTTGGCGCCGGGGCGAAGCGCGGTGGTGGCGCGGCTGCGGAGTTCCGTCGTCCCGGACCCGTCGAAAGCGCTGCTGCTGGTGGCTCATCTGGACACAGTTCCCGTGGACAAGTCGCGGTGGACCGTCGATCCGTTCAGTGGAGTGATTAAGGACGGCTACATGTACGGCCGCGGAGCGATCGATGACAAAGGCATGCTTGCCGCCAACCTGGCGGTATTCATTGGCCTGAAAAGGTCAAACGCGCATTTGAACCGCGACGTGATTTTTCTCGCGACGGCCGATGAAGAAGGAAGCGGCGACGCGAGCGTTCGGACACTCATTGCAAAATATTGGGACAAATTTGCCGCGGGATTTGCGATCAACGAGGGCGGCAACGTTTTCGTGAAGAACGGCAAAGTGCAATACATCGGCGTGCAGGCGAGCGAGAAAGTAGCGGTTAATGTCGCGGTGATCGCGCGAGGAACTTCAGGGCACGCTTCGCAACCAACAAAAGATAATTCCGTGGTGCATCTGGCAGCCGCGGTCGCGAAAATTGGAACTTACTCCGCGCCCGTGCACCTTACCGCGATTGTCCGGCGGTACTTCGAAGGCATAGCGGCGCTGGAAGACGACGAAATCGCAAAGTGGATCCGTTCGATGGATACATCGGACCGCGGGGAGCACGCGCAGCGGGTGGTGGCCGACGCCAGCCCGCTGTGGAATTCGATGATACGCGACACCGTTGCGCCGACGATGCTCTCTGCCGGCATCGCAAGCAATGTCATTCCCGCCGAAGCGCGCGCGAACCTGAATGTGAGGCTATTGCCAGGAGATCCCATCAGCACGGTCATGAATGATCTGAACAAACTAGTGAATGATCCGGCGGTAAGGCTGGAAATCCAGCCGAATGCGGGGCTGGCGGCTCCGCCGTCTTCTCTGGAGTCGGATTTTTATAACGTAATTTGCCGGGTAGCTTCGCGAGAATTCGGGGGCGCACCGTCTTTGCCCTTTCAATCCACCTGGCTGACGGACTCCGCTCAATTACGGCTGCACAGCGTGCAGGCCTATGGACTCGTGCCGTTTCCTTTGACGGATGAAGACCTGAAGCGGATGCATGGCGATGACGAGCGGATTCCTTTGGCTGCTTTCGACAAGGGCGTGGACGTGTTAACGAAGATCGTGACGGAGTTCGTGGTCGCACGTTACTAGAGCAAGAAACTGCTGGTAAGAATCCAAAAAGAGAATCTCCTGGTTATAGCTTGCGTTAAAAAATAAGAAGCCGGGAAGTTCTATCTGTCTTCGGGAAAAAACATGAATTTTCGCCATTCCAAAATTGTGTGCACGATTGGGCCGGCCACCTGCTCGCCACGAATGATTGACAAGCTTTTCGCGGCGGGGATGGACGTGGCGCGACTAAATTTCTCACACGGCACCCACGAAGAGCACGCGCAGACCTTCGCTATGATCCGCGCCGCCTCCGGCAAGCATGAAAAGCCAATCGCCATTCTGGCGGATCTCCAGGGACCAAAAATCCGTACGGGGGCGCTTGCTGGGGGCGGGCCGGTGCGGCTCCGGACAGGGCAGCGATTCGTGATTACGACGGCGAAGGTGCTCGGCGATTCCACACGAGTCAGCACAACCTTCGAGTCCTTGCCTCGGGAAGTTCACCGTGGTGATCGAATCCTGCTCTCTGATGGCCTGATCGAGTTGCGCGTCGAACAAGTGCGCGACCGGGAATTGATCTGTGAAATCGTGAACGGCGGGGCACTTGGCCAGCATAAAGGGATTAACCTTCCTGGATTGAAACTGCGCGTTCCCGCGCTTACACCGAAAGACCGCGCAGATTTAGCGTTTGCCCTGAAGCATGGCGCCAACTACATCGCAGTGAGTTTTGTGCGGCGGCCGGAGGACGTGCTGCTGGCAAAGCAGTTGATTCGCCGCGCCGGAAAAGACACCCCGGTCATCGCCAAGCTGGAAAAGCCCCAGGCAATAGAAAATCTGGACGAGATCCTGCGCGCCGCTGATGCAGTGATGGTGGCTCGCGGCGACCTTGGCGTGGAAATGAGCCCAGAGCGTGTGCCGGTGGTGCAGAAAATGATTATTGCCCGGGCCAGAGAGCTGCGACGGCCGGTGATCACCGCAACGCAGATGCTCGAATCCATGACGGAGAATCCGCGGCCAACCCGCGCCGAAGCTTCGGACGTGGCGAATGCGATTTTCGACGGTTCAGACGCGGTGATGCTTTCCGCCGAAACAGCTACGGGAAAGTATCCTATCGAAGCCGTGAGCATGATGGCGCGCATCATTGAAGAAGCGGAAGGAAGTGTCAGGGAATTCCCGCGGCCCGCGCAGCAGGAGAAATTGAAGGTGCCGGGAACGGTGGCGGAGCTGGTGTGCCATGCTTCGCGCGAACTGCATATGAAACTGATTGCCGTATTTACGCACAGCGGATTCACGGCGCGGCTGATTTCGCGCTACCGCCCGCTGGTACCCATCGTCGCATTTTCCCCCGAGCAGGAAACGCGGCGGCGGTTGTGCCTCATCTGGGGCGTGTATCCGCGAAATATTCAAGATGTGCGTAAGATTGATGGATTGGCTGCGGTAGCGGAGAAGCGATTGCTCGAAGAGCGCTTGGTGCGCAAAGGGGACGTCATCGGAATTGTCGCAGGAACGCCTATGGGCATCCGTGGCACCACGAACTTCATGAAGTTTCACGTGATTGGCGGTCCGGCGTAAGAATTTTGTTCTTTCTTCTAACTTTGAACTTCTAACTTCCAAACTTTGTTTTAATTCACCCAGTTGTCGGGGCGCGACGGCGGTTCCTTGCGGTGCTTGTTCAGGTAGACCTCAAAGCGCCGCCGCGTGCGTTTTTGTTGCCAGTCGGAAACGCTGTTGCGCAGGCTGTAAAGAAAAGATCCGCGGCGCAGATAAATGTAGCCCACCAGCAATCCACCGAGATGGCAGAGATGGCTCACCCGGTCGGCGCCCAGCCCGAACGTTCCCAGAAACGTGAGAACCGTCATGGCGATCACGACGGTGCGCATGCTCATTGTCACTGGGAACGGGATAATATAAACGCGCCGGTCGGGAAATAGAATGGCGCAAGCGACAAGGATTCCGAAAATCGCCCCGGAAGCGCCGATGGTTGGAATGTAAGCACTATCCGGAATTCCCCGACCAACAAGCGCCGGAGCCAACTTCACAATAACGTTGATGAGTCCCGCCCCGACGCCCGTCAGGAAGTAATAGCGAAGGAAGCGATTTCGTCCCCAAACCAGCTCCAGCTCACGGCCGAACATCCAAAGCATGAACATGTTTGTGAGGATGTGCCAGATACTTCCGACATCGTGCAAAAACAAATAGGTGAAGGGCTGCCAAACGTAAAACAGGAGCGCCGGAACTAGGCCGAACCACTTCACCATCTCTGCGTAGGCGGGTACACCGGAAAAACGGTAGAGCAGGACTTCGAAGATGAAAACTGCAAAGTTGGCGATGAGGAGCAGCTTGATCCCGGGAGTGATGTAAAAGTCGAAGCTAACCCGGTAGCTCTTGATTCCCGACCGAGAATTCATAAAGGAAAGTTTACGGTGCGGAAGCGCTTTCCGTCAAAGGGCCAAGGAGAAGTTTGAAAGGTCGAAGGGTGAAGAGCTACCCCTGAACTTTGGACGCCTGGACTCTCCAACTTGCATGATTTCCTCTTCAATCGAGCTTCTTGCGGGCGAAGAAGAATAACGAGGTGATTAGAAGCGCGAACATTACGATGCCAAAGAGATTATTAGTAGCAAGAGGACCGAGAACCTTGGGACCGAATGCGAAGAGATTTGCGCGCCAAGGCAGACGTAACACGGTCACTACCCATCCCGGCACGCGCGTGGAAATCTCAGGATCCTGAAGCAGATTGATGATGATCCCCAGCAAACCGAACACGCCTCCCGCGGCAATTAATCCGCTGGAATACAGTGCGCCAGGGCTGGCCTCGCTTTCTGTGCCTTTCTTTTCCTTCAAACTTGCTTCTACTGCCCAACGAACCAGTCCGCCCGCAAACATAGCAGCTGTCGTTCCGAAAGGAAGATACGAACCCGTGGCGAAGGCGAGAGAGCGTACGCCTAGGATTTCCACCGCAATCACCAAGGCCACGCCGATTAACACCAACCGCCAAGGCAAGCGCTGATTCAGAATGCCGCTGATCACGGTGGCCATCAGACGCGCTTGCGGCGCAGGAGCTTTGTCGCCGCCGATGCCTGGCGCCCATTGGATTTCGATTCGCTGCGTGCTGGAGTCGTAGAGGTACTTGCCATCGGGGATTTCGTGGGAACCGAGGACATTGACGAGGACGTAGTTTTTGCCATGGTAGGTGACAGCGTTGCTTTCTATGGACGCGCCCTCAGGGAGGGATTGGATGTTTACGGGGATTTGCACTGGTGTATACCGCTCAAGACCTTTGTTCATGAGGTTGAGCGTGCCGCCGATGGCCACGGTGGAGACGGTAACCCCGACAATCAGGCCCATCTGCTGCCAGAAAGGCGTGGAGCCCACCAAGTAACCCGTCTTGAGATCCTGTGAAGTAGCACCGGCGATGGCCGCAGCGATGCAAACCGCGCCGCCAATCATTAAAGCAAGGACGGAATACTTAGGCGTTGTCCAGCCAGCCAGGAAAAAGATCGCGCAGGTCGCCATAAGTGTGGCGATGCTCATACCGCTGATGGGATTGGAGGAGTTGCCGAGGAGTCCGCTGATGCGTCCAGCCACGGTAACGAAGAGGAATCCGAAGATAACGACGAAGACGGCGGCGAAGAGATTCTGGTACCAGAGGGTCTGAGCTCCTTCGATGGGGAAGAAGGTGAGAAGAACCCAAAGCATCACGATGATGACCGCGGAGCCGAGGATGACCCAGCGCATGGGCACGTCCCGTTCAATGCGGCTGGAGGAGGTGGACTGGTTGGCGCCTTCCGCGCGAACGTCCTTCAAGCCCGCACGCAAGGCGGTAACAATCGTTGGCAGCGTGCGCAGGAGCGTAATCAATCCGGAGGCCGCTACAGCCCCAGCGGCCATCGGACGGATGTACTGCCGCCACATGTCGTCCGGCGTCATCTGAGGAATGGGAATCGTAGAGGGATAGATGGGTGTCTTCCCGGAAAGCTGCCCGAAAAATTGAATCGCCGGCATAACGAGCAGCCAGGAGATAACGCCTCCAGCGAAGAGAATGCCGGCAACTCGCGGGCCGATGATATAGCCCACCCCGAGGTATTCCGTGGTGATGGTTGCGCGAAAGCTAGCGCCGGGAAACCAGGTTGGCCGCCCTTCGGGCTGCTCTGTCCAGGCGAGGCAGGTCTTCATGAGGAAGGTATAGACGCCGCCGAGGCCGAGTCCCCAGAAAACGCGTCCAGCGAATGAGCCGCCGCGTTCGCCAGCGACGAGAACGTCCGCGCAGGCCGTGCCTTCGGGAAAGGACAGGTTGCCATGCTCCTTGACGATGAGCTGGCGCCGAATGGGGACCATGAAGAGTACACCGAGCCATCCACCGAGAAGAGCAAGTGGAAAAATGCGCCAGAAGGTGAACTCGGAGCCGAAGCCGAGGAAGATGAGGGCCGGAAGCGTGAACATCACGCCCGCGGCGAGGGATTCGCCGGCGGAGCCCGTGGTCTGCACGATGTTGTTTTCCAGGATGGTGGAACGGCCGAACGCGCGCAGAATGCTGATGGATAGCACGGAGATCGGGATGGAGGCAGAAACCGTGAGTCCAGCGCGCAGGCCAACGTAAACGGTGACTGCTCCAAAAAGCAAGCCGAATAGCGCGCCAAGAATGACTGCGCGAACGGTAAATTCCTTGAGCGTTTCTTCCGCGGAGATGTAGGGGCGAAATTCGCCCGGAGGCGCCGTGGAACTCCAGGCCCGAGTTTCCGTTTTTTCGGCCACTGCAGCCTCCTTCGCGCCGAAGTCCAAATTGGCTACGCCGCGCGCGGGGGGATTATGCCGCAGGCGGGCACAGGGGGAAAGAAGAGAATCGTTGGGGCTGACAGCAGCGATTGTGCCGCCCCTTCGGGGCTCTTGGTTTTCTCCTTCGCGACCCAGCCTTGACAGGCTGGGCTAAAGCGTGCCGCGCCTCCGGCGCTGGGTAGCAAGAATGACGGTCAGTGCCACCCCCCTCCCCCCACCTTTTTTCGTAACTGCGCATTCTAAAAGGGTTACGGAGGCGCGTTTTTGGAACTGCGCATTCTAAAGGGGTTAGCGCGGCATTTTGCG
>Ga0126379_10002995_pt1 | contig 10852 bp, 10 predicted proteins | sample PanSoiMetPlot_24_FD_92640 | JGI IMG/M metagenome (GOLD analysis project Ga0126379, IMG submission 92640) | Tropical forest soil microbial communities from Panama - MetaG Plot_24 | ecosystem: Environmental > Terrestrial > Soil > Tropical forest > Bulk soil | place: Panama | collected 2016-02-17
CATGTCATCACGCACCACCGCAACCGGCGCCGCGAGCCCAGGGAGGGGCAAGGTGCCTGCCGTCTGTGGCAGCGAACTTTGCACCAACAGCCAAAGTGCGCCGCCCGCAAGGATAGCAAGTAGCATGAATAGCAAGAACAGGCGTCTGAGCCAGATCATCCGCTTCCCCGCTCATGGACCATTGTCGGCGAGAGAGCGGTCGAACGAATCGCCGTCAATAGTCCGAGTGTAACCATCGCATCGTCCGGGACTGTTTGTAAAAATCGGCCTCATAATGCTTTAAAACGCGAATTGTCACCTTTTTTTCGATCATGCACTACAATGCTTCTTGACGCCGAAGGTGATGGGCTCTGACGCAGGCCTCCATGCTGATCAAGCAAGGCGGCAGCTTTGATCTGGGGGTGTGCCCATCCGCGGCGCACGCGACCGCACCACCCTGATCTAGGCCGACGACGTGAAAGGAATTGCTGCCGATATCGATGCTAGAATGGCTGATAGCACCCGGTGTGAATAGTCGCTCCGACAGGCGATGAGAGTGTGTTAAAGCCACGATCAGCCCCCATGCCAGGCCTGGGAGCCCGCCGTCGCGGGTTCGACTAAGCACTGCCGGTTCGACCTGCAGTGCCAGCTCGATAATGGAGCCGCGCGTGACAAACTGGCATTGCGAGTTGCCGCGTGGATCCATCGTCGTGGCTCCGTAAAATCGAGCAGCGCTCCATGTATGCAAAAAGCACCGCGCCCGTCGCTAGTCAGCCGATCAGGCCGCCTGCGAACCAGGTATCGTTGCTTGCCAGTCATCACGTGCCGAGAAGTCTGGTTATGCGCGGTTGCCGGCAAGTCCGATCGCTTCCGCCCGTCGATTCGGCGCCAGTTCGTCTATTTCCAGCATTGGGTAAAGTGTGTCACCGACACAGACGGGATGACGGAATTGCGAGGATTGCGCCAGAAACCAACCAGACTGCCCTCCACCAGGAAAATGAAATTCACTCGCCGCTGATGCGTTGAATCAACGCCTGGTAGCATCTGCCAGCATGTAAGGCATCTCTTGGCGCCATCCAACAGTACGCCATGGCATGCAGAGATCTCGGGGTTTTTATCGATGTTTCACAATTTTTGACAAGGACAGGTGCCGCCTCCGCGGGTGAAGTTTCACACGCTCTTCCCAGTACCAGCGTCCACGACCCCCACGACTCTCAATCGATCGAAGAAAGACTCGGCGGCACCATTGAATAACGCAAAGGGCCGTTCACTCACCGAGTCGAACTGCAAGGCGATGCTGAGCGATGACGAGCAATAGATCCAGTTTGCTACAGCGGCAATTCAGACGATACGTGTACAACCTGGCGGGACAAAAACAGAAAGTCCCGCCCGCTCTGGCTGCCAACAAAGCTAGCTGCAGCAAGTTCCATAAAAATTGCGCAAAAGGCTGCGCTGCGAGATCCGACGAAAGCGCGCATTCAGGTTCACGTAAGCCTTCCGTGCTAGCTTATTGGCCAAAGGAGATTCGCTATGTCGAATGATCTCAACACGACAGCAGCGATCATCATTCTCTGCCTAGCCACAGTGGGTTCAACTCCAGCACTCGCCACCAACTACCACGACTACCATGCGTGGTCGCGTCATAGTAAAGTGGCGCTCGGCAGCTCTAACCCCGGCTACGCGGGTCCGGTGTCTTTGGACTGGCAAAAGCAAAGCTCGATACGACCAGCAGCCCCCAAGCACTGATCGCTGACTACGACCGGCCTTAGAGCGGGCTCCAAACGTTGATCGGGCGAAAACCGCACTTGTCGGTTGGCATCTGCGCGCGTGATCAACCTCAGCGGTTCCCCAGCCTTTGGAGCCGTGGCGCGAAAATTGGTCGTCCGCCGGCTTTGCGGTTCACAACAGCGGGCCTTGGCCTCTCTGCTAATCCCTGGGATTAGTCGGAGGGGCGGGGTGTTTTGGTTTCTAAGCTGGGGGATTTCGGCCGCTGTCAGGTCCCTGCTGCTCGCCGAGAATCCGTGTTTGCGGCAACAGTTACGGGTGCTGCAGCGCAGGCACGCGCAACCGTGCCTGCACAATTGGACCGGCGGTTCTAGATTTGCGCCAGTCCGATAGTTCGATAGTTCGCCAGCCTCTTATTGAGAAGCCCGAGATGCTCCTAAGATGACATCGACAGGGCTGGCGTGCTTATTGGTTTTCGCGAAAAGCGGGCGACGATCAATCTGCCGGGAGTTTCAGGCGCTCACCCGGCTTGGCGCCGCCGGCCCGCGACAAAGCGAAGACCGGTCGGGCCCGCTCGCTCGGCGTGCTCGCGGCCGGCCTCCATCGTGAAAACCTCGCCGACACCAAAGCTGCGCTCCTCGCCGTTACAGGTAAGGACGATTCGGCCGTCAAGTACGAAGCCACGAACCTCGTAGTCGTGGGCATGGACGTTGCGGACCTCGTTGGGTTTCATTTCCCCTTTCACAATCTCGCTAAAACCGTTGTCGCGCAGTTCCGTTTCAAATTTCGACACATCCATTCTGCCCTCCACTACACCGAGCTTCGTCCAATTCGGCAATACGACGTTAGCATGGTATCCGACCCGAGTCTTCCCGCAAACCCGGAACGGTTGACACCACCCGGTGTCGATCGTCGTTCTGATAAGCGACCCGGCTGCCCACGACCAGCTCCAGGCCAGCCCCGACGTCGCGGGTCGGACTGAGCACGACGATTTCATTTCGCCTACTATATGGACATCGGGTCCTGGGGCATTCGGGCTGACCGCACATCCGAACGCGGAACGGATTGCCCTCAATTGACTGCAGCCTGCGGCCGGAGTGAATCTCACGCAATATCATTCGTGATCGCTCTAGCGCCTATGGCAACGTCTTCACTGGGCGTCCGATGGGCACCAGGGATCATGTTGGACTTGGGTCGCGGCGCCCCAGGACTCGCCTCGCCGATATGTACACCTGTCTAACAAGCAAAAAAGGAAAGCCGCTTGAGCGACTATAAGAACCAACTTATTGCAACTGCTCAGTTCCTATTCGTGTTTCCTTTCGGATTCTGGTGAACCCCGCCACTCGGTTGATTGTAGCTTTTATTTGAACTGTCGTGTGATCGCTTATGTGACGCAGGAGTTGTGGTCGTGCGATACGTCGATTTAGAGTTCCCTGCATGTCCGCTACGGGGAACGGAAGTGTGTTCATTCTGTTTGTATTGTCTGCTTTGTCGAAGAGGTGCGCTGAGTGTATTTTCTGGTTGTTGCTGGCGTCGCAGAGCTTCATGTTCCTCATCTTGTCTGATGCGATGGAAGCGTTCAACTTCTGCGTTGTTCTGTTCAACTCGTTCGGTTTCTTCGTTGCTTCGTTCGACCCGTCCAGCTTCTTCGCTCCCTTGTTCGACTCGTTCAATATTTTCTCTACTTTGTTCAATTCGTCCAGATTCTTCGCTTCTTTTTTTAGTTGATCTGGTCTCGTCGTTGCCTTGTTCGATGGGTTCATTTTCTTCGTTGCTTTGCTCGATTCGTGGTCGATCTTCGTCAATGTAACTCGATCCGCTGGGTGCCTGATCGGCGGGTATATCTGCATTCGATTGACCGTAGCATGTTGTCGTAGTTGCAAGCAGGAGTAATAGGGTTGTACGTCTCATAGTTGTGTCCTCCCCTCGTACTTTGCCCTGTTCGTTTTAGCCGCTCGGATAAATCATACAAGCATGCGTCTCTATTATTCAATAGACGAGGTCTGTCGAAATCATCAGCGGCTATGAGCTGGTTTTTGACGCGTGTTGCTGAGCTCGTGGCCGCCTGGATCGACGCCGCTGCGCACTGCGGTCACAAAGTCCTCCAACTTCCGATCCGGCCCAATGGGCGGCCATTGACCTGTAACACCCTCGGTCGCTTACAAACTTGAGAAAACCAGCATTCTACCGCGCGGATGTCGCGACCCTCCGGGACGAGCCGCTCGACCTGAGTAAGCATTCGGTAAGCGCCGCAGGGACTTCACTTCGCCGATTGGATCTTGGGAGGGGCTCGGCCGTCGGCTCTTTCGTTCCCAATATTTTGCCTTGGGCACTCGACTGTAGAAAGGCGGCCACCCTCGCCGATGTCGTGGACGTGCAAACAGCCGTCCTCGGGGAACATGGTGATTTAGATCTCGTGAAGCCATTCTACGTCTTCGCCGAGCGTTTCAGCGACGTGGTTGATGGTGAAGACGTGGGAGATGGCAGGCAGCCTCAGGTCACCTGTTCGCCACTCGTCACCCGCTTCCTCGATGAGGGGCGCATAAGCCTGTCCAACGGTGCCGCGGAACGAGCGCCGCGCGCGATCCGACAGCGGTTATCGCGCTGTCTCGAGCAATTCGGGCGCCGGTTCGAGTTTGCATCGAGCGCGCGGCGTTTCCAATATGCTGCGTCGCCTAGCGCTGTTGAGCTTGGACATCGGAGCGGTCGCTAATGCGCCATCCTCGGCAACGCAATCGAAGAGATACTTCTCCGGCAGTTCACCGCCTGGAGGAAGCGCGCTGAGTTCGGCAGCGACCGGCTTCATTCCCCGACGCAAATGGAGTTGGCGTTGGAATAGATCATTGCGTGCGATGCGGTAGTTAGATGACTCGTTCGGAAAAGCCGATTTTCATAAGTACATGATTGTCGCTTTCGTTCATGCTGGCTGATTGCTCACAAGGGGCGCCATCTTAAGAATCGAATGACAATGCGCACATTCTTGTGGTTCAATGACGAACGGAACAATTCCGTGCCGACATCCACCGGCAGGATTTTCCGTCCTCGCCTTGCGGCCGGACAGAAATGGTAAGTGATTGAGTCTATTGTAGATCCGCAGCGATATCCGCTTTCGCCGGGCCTCGGTCAAAGTTGCGAAGCGGATGGGCAGGGTGCAACCGCTCTGCCGAGGTACTTCCGACCTCGACTTGCTCGGCAATTGCTATTTTGTCGACCGCTTCGGCTGCCAAACGCTCCCGTGGCAGGGTCGTTTGATCCTTGCCGCTGGCGCATCATATCAGCCGGTACGAGCACCGGCTTCATTTAGTAGCGCACAAAATCAACACCAGTGCTGCGATGCTTAAACCACATACAGCACCCAAACCAAAACCACTAATTGTGCCCAACCAAAAATTATCAGCACAAGCGGCGCCGATCATGCTGCCTCTCCATTGAGTAGGAAACGAGTTCATCTTGCGAGCGCCCTCGCGATGATCATGATAATCGGCGAGTATCCCTCACCACCGGACGTTTAGACCAGTGGATCGGTGAACGCGTCGAGCCGCCGCTTCGGGTAGGCTCGGGCTGGGACGTGAGGGATGTTGCCGAGCTCCCTGCGTCCATCACCAGTGATGTGATTGTCGCTACCGGAAACGCAAGATGGCTGACGTCACGCCGCGAATCGGTTGATAGTCGGCCCGAGGCAGTCGCTGCGGGCCGATCTGGTGTGCTGGAGCTGCGCTATTCCAATCGCGGGCGGCATTGCAAGCCGAAATCCTTGTTCTGCGCCACCAACTGAATGCGCTGAGCGGCAGATCGTCGAAGCGCGTAGCCGTCAGCAATGTCGATCGCTTGGTGTCTGTCGCTCTATTGCTTGGCACCACAGTGCTGGGCGCCCTAAAGATCCTCCAGCTGGATCGATGATGTGTTGGCATCACCCAGGTTTCCTGACGTATTGGCGCCGGAAATCACGACGGCGTGACCGGCCAAGGATCCCTTCGGAACCTTCGCCGGCTCATTCTCGAGACGAGCGTTGTCACCCGAACGCACCTATCGCTGAAAAAAGACGCGCCGCGTACGCGCGACGCCCAGGGGCGCGTGCTCGCCTCTCTTGGGCCGGACCACTGTCGGAACAGGATCAGGCGGCCCGCTGGGGCAGCCGCTGAACCTCACGTTCCACGAGCTCGCGATAGAGCCCCTCGCGCAGAACTAGCTTGTCGGGCTGACCGTCCTGGGCGACGGCACCGCCGCGCAGTACAACAATTCGCTCGAAATTACGCAAGGTCGACAGCCGGTGGGCAATGGCAATCACGGTCCGCCCCCGCATCAGCCGGTCCAGGGCCTCGCGGATCGTCTCCTCCGATTCGCTGTCGAGCGCGGAGGTGGCCTCATCTAGCAGCAGGATCGGGGCGTCCTTGAGAAAGGCGCGGGCAATGGCAATGCGCTGGCGCTGACCGCCGGAGAGCTTGACCCCGCGGTCGCCGACGATGGTGTTGAAACCTTTCGGCAAAGCCTCAATGAAGCTCACACAATGTGCCGCTACGGCAGCCGCCATCACCTCCTCGTCGGAGGCGTCCTGGCGTCCATAGCGGATGTTCTCGAAGATGGACCGATGGAACAGGGAAATGTCCTGGGGCACGATCGCGATCGCCTGGCGCAGGCTCTCCTGCGTCACCTGCGCGATATCCTGTCCGTCGACGAGAATCCGACCGCGCTGGACGTCGTAGTGGCGCTGAAGCAGCGCGAACAAGGTCGACTTGCCGCACCCTGAATGACCGACTAATCCCACGCGCTGACCCGGACGCAGGCTGAGGCTGAAATTTTCGAACACCTGCCGGCCGTCCGGATACGCAAAACACACGTCCTCGAATTTGACGCTGGCGCCAGCGCGCACCAGGGGCGTTGCCTCTGGGTGATCGCGCAGCTCGTGGGGGACCAGGAGGGTTGCTAACGCGTCCGACAGCCGGGCCAGGTGTTGGGTGACGTCGACGAGAGCGACCGCTAGGTCCCGGGTCGCATGCAGGATCGACAGACCCAGGGTGCAGACCAGCACCACTTGGCCAGCGGTCGCCGCGTCGTGCTGCCACAGGACAATCGCCCACCCTACCAGCAGGATGGTCAGGACCACCGTGGTGAGTGCGTGAAGCAGCCGGATCTTCTCGAGATAGAGCAGACTGCGCCGGCGCGCGGTCATTTCGCGGTTCACGGTGTCGTGGAAGCGGTGGAATTCCCGCGCCAGCCCTCCGAAGGCGCGAACAAGCGGCATATTGCCGATCACGTCCACCATTTCGCCGTCGACCGCCGCCGCCTTATGAGCGAAATCGTGGTGCAGGGGCTTGCCCGCCGCCGCCAACCGAAACATCGCAACCACGAGTGTGGCCGCAACCAAAGTGAGCCCGCCGGCCATCAGCGGGCTCACGGTGCAGATAAACACCACCGATCCCAAGGTCGCCACACATGGCGGCATGACGTTCCACACGAACATGTTCTCAATCGTAAAGACCGCGTTCGATGTCGCCGTGATGCGGCTCGTCAGCGTTCCAGGCAGACGTTCGGTAAAATAGCTCGGCGCATGCCCGGTCAGGTGACGGAATAGGGCGTTGCGCAAATCTCCGGTGACGCTCACAAAGGCGTAGCTTCCAATCCAACTCGCCACCCGCCACAGCAGGTTGTCGGCGGTGATCAAGGACACCAGGATGGTAAACGCCATCCAGACATGGGTCGGGTTCTTGCCAGCGCTTCCCGATAGGGTATCAACCAGAAATTTGATGCCGTATTGGGTACTCACCGAACATCCCACTGCAGCTAGGACCGCTGCCGCGATCAAGACATGGGACGTCGGCCGCATTCTCAAGTAGTGAACGAAGAACGCTACGGGGCGCGCGGCGAAACGGCATAAATCGTCCATGAATTGGCAACTCCCGAAACTTCCCATTAACCCCGAAAATTCAGCCGCGCAGGTGACCGGTTTTCGGCCGGCCGCCTGTGCCTTCATCGCGCACCCGGTCAATTCGATGTTGCCGGAACTTTTGAGCGCATCTCAGGGACTCCAACCCTCATCCCTCTGCTCGACGGATTCTGCATGGGCATTGTCCAGATTGCGCGCTTAACGGAGGCTGAACGCGTGGTTCACGTGCTGGCGGAAGAATTGGGCGGCCTGGGCCACGACGTCACGCGTGTTCGCCTTTGCAGATTCAGGTACCTCGGTGAAGCTTGAACCGATTCTGGACCCGGCCATTCGGCTCGATTGGTTCGGCAGAGGCCTGACGCGCTTAATATGCGGATGCTGGAGAGGCTGCGACAACGTGCCTCGGAATTCAATTTTCTGCGTTGCTCGGAACCGCAGGCCGAGACGGCGTGCGCGCGGTCGGTGGTCAAGCGCGCGGGAGATGTTGATCGAACGCGGTCCCTACCGCGAACGCAAAGTGGCTGTCAGTACCTCGCGAATCGGTTGATAATCGCCTCGATGAGCGAGCTCTAAAGCTCTGCAGGCTGATCAGGTAGCACCATAGCAGGCGCACCTGTCGCTGAAGAAAGACGCACTGATGCCGCACGACTCCAAAGGGCAGGGCGCGTGCCACCCTTGCCAATGTTGGGCGGAGTACGTCACCGATATGTCCGAGTTTGAATTTCCGACAAGGACAAGAGACTGACCGGATCTATCCGGCGAGACGGCCTTGATGACGTCGTTATCTTCGGCGAGCAGGATCTTCGCCATCTGCTCAATTCTGACCAACTGAAAAAAGACGCGCCGATTCCGCGTGAGGCTGGGAGGCTAGGGCGCGCCCTCGCCTGCCAATCTTGGCGGAGTACATCACAGGAATGTCCGACAGCGACACGTTTGAGGACGAACCGCCAGTCTCAATCGCGAAGCGTTAAGTTCGTAAATTAATCTCGCCCTCGTTGTTGCAGCTGTAAATTTGCCACAATCTTCGATCAATGGCAAAAATTAGGCGATATGGCGGGATGTCCGCTATATCCACAGGGAGTGGGGACTATCACCGATGTCTTCTAACTTTACGCAAACACAACGCGATCTCCTAAGCAACGTGAAGCAGGCCGTAGCATTAGTCGATAAGGAGCTTCAACGAATCCGAGAGCAAAGAATAGCCATTTGTCTCTCGGGCTTTGAACTCGATTGGCAGCTAGCATGTATAGGGGCAATGCAGACCGCGAGTGGACCAAATAAACTAGGCTCGATGATTAATGCGCATACTGATTTCCAAGCGGCGCTAAAAGAGATTCATGGAACACAAACGCTATCATTCGCGAATGGCCACTCTGAGATTTTGCCTAAGCCTAATGCGAATGGTGGTGATCCCCTTTCGCCCCGGTTGGAGACCTATACGACGGCAGGGAAGTAGTTGCTGGGTATTGGGGCGCGGAGCGCACTCGGAGCGCCCGCTCTTAGCGAGGATCGTATCAAGAGTCACAGGCTTTGCGGCCAAATCGGTGGGAGCGCCCGTCGATGGCAGCGACGCGGCATTGCCGGGACCGTTCCGGAACGGTTTTGCTGGGCGTGCCGGCTAGGGAAACGGGGGTCAAGTCTGCAGGCCGTGGCGGGAACCGCAATTGTTGTTACTCAAAGAACGGTCGAAGAGAATACTCCGGAGAGGAACAAACGCACAATCATCTCTCGGCGCTCCTTTATGCCTGCTGCAAAGCCGGCCTGAAATGCGCTATGGCATTCCACGTCCCGATGCTCGGACCGCATGAGTGCGACCAGTCACATAGCGGCCACGCCCGCGACCAAACCATCGTGATAGGCCGCCTCGATCGTGACGATGTTCGGCGATGCGTCGTGGCGCAACCCTTAGTGTTGTTTGATATCGTTTAACGCCTTACCCGTGATGCCGGACCTGCCATCCTAATGATCTTAATCGCGATCCAGCTTCTGCCCCCACGAGTGACCAAATCGCGGATCGACCACGCGGGCCTCCGCTCCTTCTAAAGTTGCGACAAATGAACTGATCACTCAAGAGTTGGTGCAGGACGAGTTGGGCCACGACCCCTTGACCATCGCGGATCCACGGGACTTGGCTCCAAACTTTGGTGCGAGCCTTGTCTAGCTGTCACTCTCGGATGGCATGTGTTCCTCCCGCTACGGCTACTCATTCTTGTCAGACGAACACCGGCAGCCGATATCGACCAGGGGTCATTGCGGGCTTCCCTCAGCCATTTAGCAAGAAGTTAACTTTGGGCGTGAGGTGTCAGCTTGTCCTGGAGAATGGCAATTTCACGATCTAAGTCTTCGAGCCGTTCAAGAGTACGTTGACGAATGCCCGGGCCCAACTTCGAACTCACGAGCGTCCTCACAAGTCTACCCCGCAGCCGTAAGGCCAAGTCGAGCTTCAGTTTTAGGGCATCGGTTGAGGGCTCGGTCATCGCTGAGGTCCTCCATTGGGACGGCTCTGCACGGGCGATGATGCGGGAGTAGGCGCAGTTATTCTTGGCTAATTGATGGCAGCGAAACCTTCCTGGCTGGGTGGAGCTCCAAAGAAAACACGATGTTAAAATTAAGATTGAAAAGCTCCGCAGGCGCTCAGGTTTCTGATGTCTCTTTTCCGAGTGATAATGTTCTTTGGGCTACTGTTCCGCGGATCACCAAGACACGCGGGACTATGCGGTGTCACGAGCGGCTTGGACGTGCTTCTGCGCTGTTACCGGCAGGACGCTGCTTGAGTTGGCGGAAAAGATCGGCATCGAAGCTGCTGGTCGGGAGGCTAAGTGAGGTTGTCACATCAAACTGGTAGTCCGCAAATTGGCGAACCCCGCCGTCAAACGGCTGTCAATGGAGAGCTAAGAGGGTGCTCAAGACCCAAGCAAGCAGATCTCGAATGGACATTGACGAGTGGGGGCCTCGGCCCAGTATCTTTACTATCCGGGAGGTGCTGAGAACCCGACGCCGCGGGGCGATGAGCTCAGGTTCCCAGCGATGCGCAGCTGCCGATCCGGAACAGGGAAACCAGAGCGGGCAAAATCGTGATGATCTTACCCCGACGGTATGGCCGTGGTGCTGAAAATCTTCAATTATTCTCGACGATTCATAGTTCTCAAGAGTGCCTCTTGTTGTTCATGCGGCCAACCGGAAAATTCCCATACTGCCGGTATCTTGCCGATCGGCGACGAATTTCGCGAGAGAATCATTTTCCGGTGAATCGAGGAGATAATC
>Ga0126379_10002996_pt1 | contig 10848 bp, 11 predicted proteins | sample PanSoiMetPlot_24_FD_92640 | JGI IMG/M metagenome (GOLD analysis project Ga0126379, IMG submission 92640) | Tropical forest soil microbial communities from Panama - MetaG Plot_24 | ecosystem: Environmental > Terrestrial > Soil > Tropical forest > Bulk soil | place: Panama | collected 2016-02-17
ACCCGGTGGTACTCGGGGTTCCACGATGCCTCGAGGATCTGCGGCCGCGCGGTGGAATCCTGGGGGTGGATCGCGGCCGCCAGGGCGTCGCGGGCCCCGGGCGCGGTCGGCATGGCGAGCATCATGTACGGCGACGCGAGCCGCTTCGGATTCACCAGGTACTCGTCCGCGCGTTCCGCCAGGATCGTGGGCGCGAACGGCATCCAGAAATCGCGCTGCTTGATCATCCGGTTGATGAGCGTCACGACGCGCCGATCCGACGGATTGGCGAGGATGGATCGGTTGCCGAGCGCCCGGGCGCCGAACTCCATCCGGCCCACGCAGCGCGCCACCACCCCGTCCGAGACCAGGAGGTCCGCGATCCGTTCCTCGATCCGATCGTGATACGCAACCGCGTATTTCCGATCGAGCCCGCGTTCGCGGATCACCGCCTCGGCGTCGGCGTCGCTCACGCTCGGGCCCAGGTACGCGGGGCCGAAGGGCGCCGGCGTGGCGGCGATGCCCCGGCGCGCCGATTCCGCGAGATACGCGAGGTACGCGGCGCCCACCGCGTTCGACTCGTCGCCGCACGAGGGGAAGGCGAAGAGATCGTCGACCCATTCCTCGGCGGCGATGAGCATGTTGGCCTTGACGTTCATGAACACGCCGCCGCCGAGGGCCAGCCGCCGGCCGCCGTAGCGCTCGTGCATGAGCCGCGACCAGGAGAGCAGCACGTCCTCGAGGAGCCGCTGCGCCCCCCCGGCGATGGCGTCGAAGCGGAGGCCGAGCGTGGCGCGGAGCAGGTGCTGGTAGCGCTCGCGGCGGACCCGCCACTGGAACCGGGCGGGCCGATCTGCCTCCAGCTCGAACACGCGACGCAGCGCCGACTCCGCGCGGCGGGCGTGTTCCTCGCTCGCGTATGGGGCCAGACCCATGAGCTTGTACTCGTGCTCGCCGAACTTCATCCCGAGCAGCAGCGTCACGAAGGAGTAGAAGGCCCCGAGCGAGCCAGGCACGGTCGGCGACGCCTCGTGACGAGTCAGTGCGAGGCCCTCACCGGTCGATGCCGTGGCGCACAGGCCGTCGCCGGAGTTGTCATTGGTGAGGACGAGCGCCTCACGTCCCTCGAATCCGGATCCGTAGTACGCCGCCGCGGCGTGACAGGAGTGGTGATCGAAGAACCCGATGCGCGCCTCCGCGCCTCCGAGGTGCTCGGTCACGTGGTGACGCCGCTCGGCCGGGGAAGCCCGGAATTTTCCCTCGGCTCCGCTCATGAGGCCGACGCGGGAACCCAGCTTCCGGAACCGCTTTCCGAGCACGCGCCGCCACGACGGCCACCGCACGCCGTAGTACTCGCGGCTGTAGGCCTCGTCGTGGAGGACGCGGTTCAGCCACTCGCGCGCCGCAACCCCGCGACCGGCGAACGCCACGACGTCGATCTGCGAGGGCGCAATGCCGCCTTCGGCGAGGAGCGCGTCGATGGCGCGCCGTGGATAGCCGGCGTCGTTCTTGAGCCGGGTGAACCGCTCTTCAGAGGCGCACCCGACGATGCGGCCGTCCCGGAGGACGGCCGCCGTTGCGCAATGGCTATCGGTGATCCCGAGGACGATCATCGACGCATTATAGATCGAAGGTCCTCGGGATCCCGTCTTGCTGGCCCGGCGCGGACGTGGAGCGCCTGACCAGACATCGGAGGGATATTACGGTGTCTTCGCGACGGGCTTCGCGATCACTCGGCCGAACGCCACCCGTCTTCGAGTCCGATGGCTCCTCCAAGGGTGTGCAGAAATTCGGAAATCGGGTTGGCGACGTGCTGCAACGGCCTGATCGTTCGTCCGCCGATCAGGCCTTGCGCGAGGTCTTGGAGAAGAACGCGCCCATCAGGGGCTGCAATGTCTTGCTCCCGCAGCCAGGGCACTGGTACTCTCCGCGCTCGCGCTCGCCCATCGACAACGTCATCGACACTTCCTTCCGGCACTTCTCGCAGTAGAACTCGTAGTGCGGCATGTGCGTGCCTCCTTCCACCGAGGGGGACGTGACCTCTGTTCGCGGCGCCCCGGCCCGACCTCGCGTCCGCGATAGCCCGATCGCGGCGCGGGGCGCCGCACGTCACTGCGTTTTCGCGCGATCGAGCGACACGGTGAGTCGCTCGCGGTCGCGACGCACCACCACGGAGAGTGGGCCGTCCGGCGTGACCGCGATCAGCGCCTCCCGGAGCGCACCCACCGTGCCGACGGGCCGGCCATTGATCTCGAGCAGCACGTCACCCGGCTTGAGGCCGGCGACCTCGGCGCGACTCTTCGGCAGCACCCCCGTCACCGAGGGCGGCACCCCCGCCGGGCGAGCCCCGCCGAGCTCCGGCTGGGCCTCCGCCTCGCCCACGAAGAAACCATACTCCGCTGCCACGCGCTCCGCGACCACCGCGTCGGGCATCGCGCCGACGCGGACGGACACCGCGCGCCGACCCTGATCGCGGCGCAGCACGGTGATCGGCACCGCCTCCCCGACGCTCACCGCGGTGATGTAGCGCTGCAGGGTGCGCGTGTCAACGATGGGCCGGTTGCCGACGGCCACCACGATATCACCGGCGCGGAGCCCGGCGGCCTCCGCCGGCGTGTCCTTCAGCACCTCGACCACCATCGCGCCGAACCCCTCCCGCAGGCCGTGCTTCTGGGAGATTTCGTCCATCTCCTGCTCGGACAGGTCGCGGATGCGCACGCCGAGCCAGCCCCACCTGGGCGATGCCTCGGCCGATGCGACGAACGAGAGCGCGAGGGCGACGGCGAGGAGCAGGCGGACCCGCATCACCGATCCCCGGTGAGCTGTCGCAGCAGGTCGTCGAGTGCCGCGGCCAGGCGCTGGAGGCGACGCTCCACGTCCAGCTCCTCGAGTAGCGCCTGCCGCACCGCAGGAGTGGGAACGACGGCCGAGGCCAGCTGATCGCACAGCTCTCCGGGCGACTCGAGCGAGTCCAGCGACTCGCGCAGCCCCGCGCGCCCGCGGCCCACCGCCTCCAGCACCTGCACGCAGCGGTCCTTCACCGTGCGGGCGAGCGCCGCGACCCCGGGCCGGTCGACCCCGACGTCGTCGAGGGGGGTGGCCACGACGATCCGATAGAGTGTGTCGCTCGGCACCTCGCGCTCGAGCCGCACCCGAAACTCGCCCTGGAGCACGATATTGAAGCGCCCGTTGGGCAGGCGCTCCGAGCGCACGATCTTTCCCGCGCCGGCGATGTGCTTGACCGGCGGCTTGCCCTCGTAGCTCCCCTCGTAGCCGGGCTCGAGCGCCACCACCGCGAGCCGCCGGTCTCGCGCCAGGCAGTCCGTCACCATCGCGCGGTAGCGGGCCTCGAAGATGTGCAGCGGCAGCAACGTCCGCGGGAAGAACGTCTGATCCGGCAGCGGGAAGATCGGCAGGAAGACCGGAGTCACCGCCGGCGAGTCTTCACCCGATGGTCGGGAGCTTGAGTCCGGCCACCGCGTCGATGCGGCCCCGGACGGCCTCGGCCAGCGCCCGGAAGGCCGCCGCCTGCGCGGAGGCCGGTGCGCCCACCGTGATCGGCACGCCGGCGTCGCCGCCCTTCCGCGTCTCCGTTTCGAGCGGAATGCGCCCGAGCAGCGGCACGCCGAATTCGTCGGCGACCTTCGCGCCTCCGCCCTCGCCGAAGATCGCGTAGCGGGCACCCGTGTCGGGAGCGACGAAGTAGCTCATGTTCTCGACGATGCCGAGGATCGGCACGTTGAGCTTGCGGAACATGCCGAGCGCCTTGCGCACGTCGAGCAGCGCCACGTCCTGAGGCGTGGTGACCATCACCACGCCGCCCAGCGGCACCACCTGGGACAGCGAGAGCTGCGCGTCGCCCGTTCCCGGGGGCATGTCGAACACCAGATAGTCGAGCGGGCCCCACCACACGTCGCGCAGGAATTGCTGGACCGCGGAGTGGATCATCGGTCCGCGCCAGACCAGCGCCTCGCGCTCGGCCACCAGGAGGCCAATCGACATGATCTTGATCCCGTGCGCCTCGACGGGGACGATCTTGTTGTCGAACATCCCCGGACGGCCCTTCGCTCCGACCATGATCGGCACGTCGGGGCCGTAGACGTCGAGGTCGACCAGCCCCACTTGCGCGCCGCCCTGCTTGAGGGCCAGCGCCAGGTTCACGGCGACCGTGCTCTTGCCCACGCCGCCCTTGCCGGAGGACACCGCCACGGTGTGCTTGACCTCCGGAATGAACTCGCCGCCTGCTGCAGGGCCAGGCGCAGCGGCGTGAGCGGTCGCCGCGGGGCGCGGCACGGACCCGGATCCCATCTTCACCTGCACCTTCCCGACGCCCGGCATCTGCGAGATGGCCTTCGACGCGCTCGCGTGGAGCGTCGCCTTGGTGGCCGGCGGCTGGTTCGTGAAGGCCAGCGTGAAGGAGACGTCGGCGTCGTGGATGTGGAGTTCCTTCACGAGCCCGAGCGTCACGATGTCCTCACCGCGCTCCGGATCGTGAATGCCCCGGAGCACGTGCAAGACAGCAGCCTCGGTGACGGCGGCGTTGGGAGAGGCGCTCATAGATCTCCTGGATCGACGGCGGTGATGGCGATCACATCAGAGTATAGGGAGCCGCCCTGGCCGCGTCAAGGCGACGCGCCCCGCGTGATGCTTCGCAAGCCCTCGGCACACTTGAAAAATATCGCCGAAACTGCTACAACGAGCGAGTGATTGGACCCGATGACTTCCGGCGCGCGCTCGGCCACTTCGCCACCGGGGTGACCGTGGTGACCACGTTGGACGAGGCGGCGCGCCCCGCCGGGCTCACGGCGAGCGCCGTCAGTTCCGTCTCTCTGGACCCACCGCTGGTGCTCGTCTGCGTGTCACAGAACGCGAACTGCTACCCGGCGTTTCGCGAGGGCGGGCTCTTCGCGGTGAACATCCTCGCCTCCGACCAGGAGTCCATCGCCCGCCGGTTCGCGTCGTCCAGCCTCAGCAGCGCGCAGAAGTTCGAGGGCGTGGGGTATCACCCGGGGGCGCTCGGCCTGCCCATCCTGAAGGACGCCCTCGCCGAGTTCGAATGCACGATCGTCCACGCGTATCCGGGAGGCGATCACACCATCTTCATCGGTCAAGTCGAGGCCGTCGACACCCGGAGCGATCTCGGGCGAGAGCCGCTGCTCTACTACCGCGGCCGCTTCGATCGGCTGCAAGAGCCAGGCGCAACGCGCTGATGCGCATTCCGCCGTCTTGCAGCTGTTTCGACCGACCACCAGATCCAGGAGGAACGCGCTGATGCCCATTCCGCTGTCCCGCCCCCCGGTCGACGACGAGATCAAGGCCGCGGTCATCGCCGCCATCGACTCGCGCCAGTACATCCTCGGGCCGGAGTGCCGGGCCTTCGAGAAGGAGTTCGCCGCCTACAACGGGTCCCGCCACGCCGTCCTGACATCGAGCGCGACCGCGGCCATCTGGATGGGTCTCAAGGCCTTCGGGGTGAAGTCGAGCGACGAGGTGCTGGTGCCCGCGCACACGGCCTTCCCGACCATCGAGGCGATCTGTTTCGCCGGAGCGGTGCCGATCTTCGTGGACGTCGACGACACGTACACGGTCGACCTGGACGACGCGGCGGCGAAAGTGACGCCGCGCACCGTGGGATTCGTGCCCGTTCACCTCTACGGCCATCCCGCCGCGCTCCCGGGCATCCTGGAGCTGTGCGCGGCCCGCAGCCTCTGGCTGTTCGAGGACTGCGCCCAGGCGCACGGCGCCGCCTGGCAGGGCCGCAAGGTGGGCAGCTTCGGCCGCGCCGCCGCGTTCTCGTTCTACCCGTCGAAGAACCTTACGGTGATGGGCGACGGCGGCCTCATCGTCACCGACGACGACGACGTCGCGGCGCGGTGCCGCCGGCTGCGCGACCACGGCCGCCTCAACAAGGACGTGCACGCCGAGATCGGCTTCAACCTGCGCTTCAACGATATCCAGGCCGCGATCGGCCGCGTGCTGCTGCGCCGCCTCGACGCGATGAACGACACGCGTCGGGCGCTCGCCGCCCGATACGGCGCCGGCCTCGCCGGCCTTCCACTGGTCCTGCCGCGCGAGGTGCCGGGCGCGCGTCACGTCTACCACCTCTACGTCGTGCGCACGCCCGAGCGCGACCGTCTCGCGGCATTTCTCAAGGAGCGCGGGATCGCCACCGGCATCCACTACCCGGTGCCGAGCCACGAGCAGCCCGCGGTGGAGGAGCTGGTGCCCGTCTCCCTTCCCCGCACCGAGCAGTACGTGCGGGAGATCCTCACGCTGCCCATGTCGGCGGGACACTCCGAGGCGGAGGTCGACGAGGTCGTCGCTGCGGTGCGGAGGTTCTTCGGGGCGTAGGGGGCGCTTGCCGCGGGAGAGAGGTCCGCGGCCGATGGCGGCATGGCCAACTCGGTGAAGGCCAACTATCGCCTTCTCTACCGGCTGGTTCCCTATCTCCGGCCGTACTGGCACGTCCTCCTGCTCGGAGGAGTGCTCGCGCTCGTCGTGTCGGGCTCCGAGGGGCTGATCGCCTGGCTGGTCAAGCCGGCCATGGACGACATCTTCCTGAAGCGGGACCTCCTCATGCTGAAGCTCCTGCCGCTGGCGCTCCTGGGCGCCTATGTGTTGAAGGGGGCCGGCCGCTTCGGGCAGTCATACCTCATGGCCTCGGTCGGCGAGCGGGTGATCGCGCGCATCCGCCGCGAGCTGTACGCGCACATCCAGGGCATGCCGCTGTCGTTCTTCGCCTCGCTCCACTCCGCCGAGCTGATGTCCCGCGTCGTCACCGACGTCAACCGCATGGCCCGTCTCTCGTCGACGGTGATGGTCATGGCCGTGCGCCAGCTCGGCACGATCGTCGCGCTGCTGGTCGTCATGTTCGCCCGCGAGTGGGTGCTCACGCTCATCGCGGTCGCGGTGTTCCCCGCCGCGGGCGTGGCGGTGCGCGCCATCGGCAAGAAGCTCTACAAGATCAACAAGCGCTCCCAGCAGAAGATCGCCGAGCTGAACGTGGTCCTCCAGGAGTCGTTCACCGGGACGAAGATCGTCAAGGCCTTCGGCCGCGAGCAGCTCGAGCAGGAGCGCTTCGACGAGGTCAACGAGCGCCTGCTGGGCCTCGCGCTGAAGGACCACCGCACGGACCAGCTCGCCGAGCCGCTGATGGAGGTGATGGGCGCCGTCGGGCTGATGGGCGCCCTGTGGTACGGCGGCTACCGCGTGTTCTCCGGCGCGCTGACCCCGGGAGAGTTCTTCTCGTTCACCGCCGCCGTGCTGCTGCTGTACGGGCCCGTGCGCCAGCTCTCGCGCATGGTGAACACGGTGCAGCAGTCGCTCGGCTCCGTCGAGCGCGTCTTCGACATCGTCGACACCCCGCAGGCCATCGCCGATGTCCCGGACGCCGTCGTCCTGCCGGAGTTCCGCGACCGCATCGCGTTCGAGGACGTGTCGTTCACGTACCCGGAGAGCCTCGAGCCCGCGCTGCGCGACATCGCGATCGAGATCAAGCGCGGCGAGCTGGTCGCCTTCGTCGGCATGTCGGGCGCCGGCAAGACCACGCTGATGGACCTCGTGCCGCGCTTTCACGACGCGACGGCGGGGCGCATCACGGTGGATGATCGCGACGTGCGCGCCGTCACGCTCAGGTCCCTGCGCGCGCTGATCGGCATCGTGACCCAGGAGACGCTCCTGTTCCACGACACGGTCGAGTACAACATCGCGTACGGGAAGGCGGGGGCCACCCGCGAGGAGATCGAGCGCGCGGCCCGCATGGCCCAGGCCCACGACTTCGTCATGGCCCTCCCCGAGGGCTATGCCACGCCGGTGGGCGAGCGCGGCGTGAAGCTCTCGGGCGGTCAGCGCCAGCGCCTGGCCATCGCCCGCGCCTTCCTGAAGGACCCGCCGATCCTGATCCTCGACGAGGCGACCTCGGACCTGGACGCGGAGAGCGAGTTCCTGGTCCAGCAGGCCCTGTCCGAGCTGATGAAGGGCCGCACGGTGCTCGTCATCGCCCATCGCCTCGCCACGGTGAAGAACGCCGATCGCGTCGTGGTGGTGCACGGCGGGCGCATCGCCGAGGTCGGCACCCACGACGAGCTGATGACCCGCGAGGACGGCATCTATCGCCGCCTGGCGACGCTGCAGGCCCTCGACCTCTCGCCGTCGCGGTAGGCGGCGGCGTCAGCCGACTTCATCCTCCTCGATCGTCTGCCGGACCAGGTTGTCAGCCACGACCGGCGTCTCGAAGTACGTGATCGAGATCTGGTTCTCGCTGCCGTACAGGTTCTTGATCATCTCGCGCCATGCAGGGCCGTGCGCCTCCTTCGCGGCCTCGATCGTCTTCCAGAGGTAGGCGCCGCCGCCCAGCCCGCGCTCGCCATCGTAGAGGTAGCACTTGCGAATGCAGTCGGGATTGGCGCGCCAGATCGGCGCGGTCTTGCGGTAGATGGCGACGACGTCCTCGCGCGTCATGCCGGCGCGGAGCTTGAACGTGATGACCTCGGTGATCACTGGCCCCTCCCGTCGATGTCAGATGCCCGCATACCACTCGTAGCCGCGGTCCTCCCAGTACCCGCCCCTGCCCTCGCCGATCGCGTCGAGGTGGTCCACGACCTCGATGCGGCGAACGTACTTCGCCATTTTGTAGCCGAGCTGGCGCTCGACGCGCAACCGCAGCGGCGCGCCGTTGGTCACGGGCAGCGGCCGGTCGTTCATCTCGTACGCGAGGATGGTCTGCTCGTGGCGGGCGTCGTCCAGATCGAGGCTCTCGTAGTACGTGTCGCCGCCCTCGGACAAGGCGTCGAAGCATCGGAAGACGACGTACCGCGCCCCGGGCACGATGGCGACGTGATCGAGCAGGGCCGCGACCCGCGCGCCCTTCCATTTCGCGATGGCGCTCCACCCCTCGACACAGTCGTGCCGCGTGATCTGCGTGCGCGACGGCAAGGCGCGAACGTCGGCGAGGGACAGACGAGCCGGGCGCGTCACGAGGCCGTCGACCTCGAGCCGGTAGTCGGCGAATCCGCCGCGGGCGAGCGCCTGGTAGAGGGACTCCGACGGGGCGATGGTGCCGTTGCCCGGAAAGACGGCCGACCGCTGGCTCTCTGCGAACTCGGGGGCGAGCGCCCGGCGGGGCAGGATCGCCGTCTGCGCGCCGCGGGTCAGGCCTTCGGCCCGATCCAGCACCGCTGCGACCCAGTCGCTCTGGCTCAGTTGGTCGCACCCGGCCAGGAGCGAGGCGCCGAGGAGTTGCAGGATGCCCGTCCCGAATTGACGCCGGCTCGTCCTAGTCGTCCGCAAGTGGCGCCTCCTCCTCCGAGGGATCGATTCGATACCACCCCGTGATCATCGACCGGAGGTTGTTCCAGACTCCCGTCACCGCCACCATGAACAGGTGCCCGCCCGCGAAGGCCACGAAGGCGAAGCACGCGGCGAAGTGCACGGTGCGCGCCGACTGCCGTCCGCCGAACATGGCGGGCAGCCATGGCGCGGCGGCGTCGATGGCGGGCGACATGCCGAGCCCGGTGGCGACGATCAACGGGGCCAGGATGAACAGCACCGCGAGATAGGCGCCCTTCTGGAGCGCGTTGTAGCGGCTCGCCGCCTCGCCGGTCGGATGCCGGAAGCGCAGGTGATCGGCGATCGAGTGCGGGATCCCGCGCAGGTCGCGTGCGGTGGGCCACAGATCACGCGCCACATGTCCGCGCCCGAGCGCCCAGGCGCAGAAGGCGGCGCCGTTCAGCACGAAGAGCCACGCGAAGAACAGATGCCAGCGGCGCCCCATGGCGAGCCATTGCTCTCCGGGCAGCGTGGACCACGAGGGAAATCCGCGCTCGACCACCTCCCCGCCGTCCCGCGACGCGCCGAGGATTCCCGTCGTGTCGAACGCGCGGCCGCCGATCTCCGTGATGCCCCGCGTCCCGCCGTCGGGCGCCTCGCCGGCCCGGAGTCTCACGATGGCGCGGCCCGGATCGGACCGATCGCCCCAGTAGAGCGCGGGGTGCGCGTTGAAGATCTGCAGCCCGCTCATCACGAGGACCAGCACGCACAGGGCGGCCAGCCAGTGGGACAGCCGAGTGGGCAGCGCGTGGCGATACACCCGGCGGTCAGAACCGACACCCGTACCACTCACGGCACGACGTTCTCAGGACAGGCGGAAGTCGGGGGCGTGGCGCTCGAACCACAGCTCGAGCGCGATCAGCGTCCAGAGGCGAAACTCGCGGTTGGCCCGGCCCGAGCGATGCTCGACCACGAGCCGTTCGATGCGGTCGGGCCGAAGCAGTCCTCGCCTCGAGAGCCCCTCGGTGAGGGTGGATTGGACGAGGCCGGCGAGCTCTCCGTTGAGCCACTCGCGCATCGGCATGACGAAGCCCCGCTTCGGCCGGTGAACGATTTCCGCGGGCAGGTGTCGTTCCGCGACGCGCTTCAGCACGTACTTGGTCTGGCCGTCGCGGATCTTCAGGTCGGGGCGCAGGCGCGCCGCGAATTCCACGAGCCGGTAGTCGAGATACGGGACCCTCGCCTCGAGCGAATACGCCATGCTGGCCCGGTCGACCTTCGCCAGCAGGTTGTCGACCAGCCAGAGCCGCGTGTCGATGTGGAGCATGCGATCGAGGGTCTCGGTGCCGTCGCACTCGGCCCAGTAGCGCGCTCCATAGGCGCGCATCGTCTCGCGCCGGGCCCCGCGAAACGCCGCCGTGTAGAGGCCGGCGTGCTGCTCCTCGAGGAAGGGCGCCGGCATGCTCGTGTACCGCTCGGCGGCGGGGCGAGACAAGGCGCGCAGCGCCATGTCCCGGCCTCGGACGGCCTCGGGCAGGAGTCGGACCGTGGCGGGGATCGGCGACCATCGCGCGCCGAGGACGCGGCACACTCGCGCGAGGC
>Ga0126379_10003000_pt1 | contig 10838 bp, 9 predicted proteins | sample PanSoiMetPlot_24_FD_92640 | JGI IMG/M metagenome (GOLD analysis project Ga0126379, IMG submission 92640) | Tropical forest soil microbial communities from Panama - MetaG Plot_24 | ecosystem: Environmental > Terrestrial > Soil > Tropical forest > Bulk soil | place: Panama | collected 2016-02-17
ACATCAAGGCGCATGGCATCTCGGTGTGGCTCAGGGCCGAGCTTAAGGTCTTGCTCAAGCGCGTGAACCGGCGCGACAACCGCCCTTTGCTTGCCGGAGACGACCACGAGGCGGTGATGAAGAAGCTGATGGCTGAGCGCTACCCCGTCTACGCCGAGGCGGACGTGACGGTCGAGAGCCGCGACGTGCCGCATGACACGATCGTGGGCACAGTCGTCGATGCGCTTGCCGATAAGCTCGGCTGTGCCAAGAAGCCGGCCAAGGACCAGAGCCGCGAGAAGGTGTGACGATGCGCGACAGCGCGACCGCCTTGGCCCCCGGCCAAAGCGAGACAATTATCGAGGTGATGCTTCCCGGGCGAAGCTACCCCGTCGTTATTGGCGAGGGTATCATTGCATCGGCTGGACGCCGCATCGCGGCTGCGCTTCCGGGCGCGCGCTGCGCGGTGGTGAGCGACCGCAACGTTGCAGCCCTTTATCTTGCGCCGCTCAAGGCGAGCCTCGATCAGCATGGGCTGTTCCTCGGCGAGGCAGTGGTGAGCCCGGGCGAGGCAAGCAAGAGCTTTTCTGTGCTCGCGCCGCTTTGCGAGAGCCTGCTTGCGTTAGGCGTTGAGCGCGGCGACTGCATCATCGCTCTTGGCGGCGGGGTGGTTGGCGATCTCGCCGGGTTTACCGCAAGCATCTTGCGGCGCGGCGTGCATGTCGTGCAGCTGCCGACGAGCCTGCTCGCCCAGGTCGACTCGGCGATTGGCGGCAAGACGGGCATCGACACGAGACAAGGCAAGAATCTGATCGGCACCTTCTATCAGCCGAGCCTGGTCGTCGCCGACATTTCGGTGCTCTCGACCTTGAGCCCGCGCGAGTTCCGCGCCGGCTATGCAGAAGTGGTGAAGTACGGGCTTCTCGGCGACGCAGCGTTCTTTGCCTGGCTCGAGCAGAATTGGGCGGATGTGTTCTCTAGCCAAGGCGGCAAGCGGCGTCATGCCGTCGAGACGAGCGCCCGCGCCAAGGCAAAGATCGTCGAGGCGGACGAGCGGGAGACGAGCGGCACGCGCGCTTTGCTCAATCTCGGCCATACCTTCGGTCACGCGCTCGAGGCCCATGCCGGCTACTCAGACCGGCTCCTGCATGGAGAGGCGGTCGCCATCGGCATGCGGCTCGCCTTCACCTTCTCGGCCGAGCTCGGCCTTTGCCTTGAGGGCGACGCAGGCCGCGTCGAGCGCCATCTCGCCGCCGTCGGGCTGCCCACAAGGATCGCTGCCATTCCCGGCAAGAGGCCCACGCCTGACGAGCTACTGCAGCTCATGGCCCAGGACAAGAAGGTCAAAGGCGGCAAGCTCGCTCTCGTGCTGGTGCATGGCATCGGCGCGGCCTTCGTCGAGCGCGATGTGCCGCCTCCGCGGCTCACCAAGTTCCTCGCTGAGGAGTGCGGCAAACGATGACTTTAGGCTTGGGAATTACGCTCGGCGCAATCCTGGGTCTCCTCCTCGCCTCAGCCTTCTTCTCCGGCTCAGAGACGGCGTTGACCGCGGCCTCGCCGGCCAAGATGCATGCGCTCGAGCAGGACGGAAGCCGCCGCGCGCGCGTGGTGAACTACCTGCTCACCGTACGCGAGCGCTTCATCGGGGCGATTCTGCTCGGCAACACGCTCGCCAATGTCGCAGCATCGGCTCTCGCCACGAGCCTGTTCTTGAGCCTGTTCGGCGAGCAGGGCGTGGCCTACGCCACCGTGGTCATGACGGTGATTGTGGTGCTCTTTGCCGAGGTACTGCCCAAGACCTACGCTATTGTCAATGCCGACCGCATGGCGCTCGTAGTGGCGCCGGCCGTCCGTTTCGTGGTGGCGTTGTTCGCGCCGGTCACCAACGCCATTCAATTCCTGGTTCGCCATACGCTCAGACTATTCGGTGCCTCGATCAGCGACGAGGCCGAGGTGCTCTCGGCGCACGAGGAGCTTAGAGGTACAATCGAGCTCATCCACAAGGAAGGCGGCGTGGTGAAGCTTGACCGCGACATGCTTGGCGGCGTGCTCGATCTCCGCGAGCTCACGGTCTCCGACATCATGGTGCACCGGACCAAGATCGATGCGATCGACGCCGAGCTTCCCACCGAAAAGATCATCGACCTCGCACTGAAAAGCTCCCATACGCGCCTGCCGCTTTGGCGTGGCGAGCGCGAGGAGATCGTCGGCATTCTCCACGCCAAGACCCTGCTCAGGGCTCTACGTGACGCGAAGGGCGACGTGAGCAAGCTCGATATCATGAAGCTTGCCACTCCGCCCTGGTTCGTGCCCGACACCACAACGCTCAAGGACCAGCTCAACGCGTTCCTCAAGCGCAAGTCCCATTTCGCTATCGTGGTCGACGAATATGGGGAGGTGATGGGCCTCGTCACGCTCGAAGACATCATCGAGGAGATCGTCGGCGACATCACCGACGAGATGGACATCGCCTCGATTGCCGCGCGGCCCCAGGCAGATGGCTCTATCATCGTGGAAGGCTCGGTACCCTTGCGCGATCTCAACCGGCTGATGGATTGGGAGCTGCCGGACGAGGAGGCAACGACAGTCGCAGGCCTTGTGCTCCACGAGGCTCAGACCATCCCTGATGCTGGCCAGGCCTTTACTTTTCATGGGTTCCGCTTCGAGGTGCTAAGGCGTCAGCGGAACCGCCTCACCAGCATCCGCGTGATCCCGCCGCAAGGAGCACGCCGGGCGACGGTGCCCGAGAGCAAGGCCTCATAGCGGCCGCGAGCGTTCCTCCGGCGCAAGCGCCGTGATAGCGAGTGCGTGGATCTTGCCTCTGAGTTCTTCGGCCAGCACCTCGTTGACCATGCGGTGGCGTTCGATCCGCGTCTTGCCGGCGAAGCTGCGTGATACCACTTTGATGCTGAAATGACTCTCGCCGGTTCCGGGCGAGCTCGCGTGGCCCGCATGACGATGGGAGTCATTGACGACTTCGAGTGACTCCGGCGCGAAGGCTTGTTGCAGCTTCTTGGTGATTTGCTCTTCGACGCGCACTACCGCCGTTTCCTCGATTGTTAACCGATCATCATATCCTAAGCTGAGGATCAAGGGCCATTCTTGTTGTGTCAGCCGCCGCTACTCATAATGCTTCGTCCATGAAGCTCGACTCGAAATTCTTCGACCGCCTGCGCGTCAAACCTGACGAGAACCGTCTGTTGCGTGAATCTTGTCCCACTTGCGAGTGGGAGGGCTGCACCGAGCCGGGCCTCTACCCGGCACCCAAGGGTCGCGGCCTGGAAGGTCAATATCACCGTTACTGCCTCGACCATGTGCGGGCTTACAACAAGTCCTACAACTATTTTGCCGGGCTGCCCGACGAGGAGGTGGTCAAGCACCAGAAGGACGACACGATCGGCCATCGCCCGACCTGGTTCATCAGCGTGAACTCGTGGGCGCGAGGCCGGGGGGCGCGAAACGACGCCCGCGCCGGCGGCTTCCAGCATCGCTTCACCACCTACGATCCGTTCGGCCTGTTCGCCGACCGCGCCGGCCATCAGATCGCGCCGGACGGTAAGCCCGTGCGGCAACTAAGGCGCGCGGAGCGGAAATGCCTGCGCCAGTTGAACCTCGAAGACAACGCCACCAAGGCCGACATCAAGGCGAGGTTCAAGGAATTGGTTAAGCGGCTCCATCCAGACCACAACAAAGGAGACCGACGCTCAGAGGATAAGTTGCGCGAAGTCCTTCAGGCCTATAACTATCTGAGACAGGCAGGGCTTGCGTAGGTCGCTGGCAGCCCTCCCCGAAACTTCCGGCTCCCGCATCTTGCGAGCCCCTTTGAAACGCGACAAACAGGCTTTCACTGCCCATGATACTTGAAACTGCCCGTAACGGCGCCGGCCTGCCGGATATGCAGGTTTCCGTCCGCCAGGTCTTCGGCATCGATACCAATCTCGAAGTGCCAGCTTATTCGCGTCCCGACGAGCACGTTCCGGACGTCGATCCGGACTATTTGTTCAATCGGGAGGTGACGCTCGCGATCCTCGCCGGCTTCAGGCACAACCGCCGGGTGATGATCCAGGGTTATCACGGTACCGGCAAGTCGACGCATATCGAGCAGGTTGCGGCGCGGCTCAACTGGCCTTGCATGCGCATCAATCTCGACAGCCACGTGAGCCGTATCGATCTCGTCGGCAAGGATGCGATCGTGCTGCGCGACGGGCAGCAGGTGACCGAGTTCCGCGAAGGCATCCTTCCTTACGCGCTTCAGTCCAATACCGCGCTCTGCTTCGACGAGTACGATGCGGGCCGCCCCGACGTGATGTTCGTGATCCAGAGGGTGCTCGAAGTCTCGGGCAAGCTCACGCTGCTCGATCAGTCCAAGGTCATCAGGCCGCACCCCGCCTTCCGCCTGTTCTCGACCACCAACACCATCGGGCTTGGCGACACGAGCGGCCTCTATCACGGGACGCAGCAGATCAATCAAGGCCAGATGGACCGCTGGTCGATCGTCGTCACGCTGAATTATCTGCCGCACGACGACGAGGTGAACATCGTCCTCGCCAAGGCCAAGTCGTGGAACACGGAAGCCGGCCGCAAGACGGTCGGCGCCATGGTGCGCGTCGCCGAGCTCACGCGGAATGCCTTCATGAATGGCGACCTCTCCACGGTGATGAGTCCGCGCACGGTCATCACCTGGGCGGAAAACGCCGAGATCTTCGGCGATATCGGCACGGCGTTTGCTCTGTCGTTCCTCAACAAATGCGATGAGCTCGAGCGCGGACTGATTGCCGAGTTCTACCAGCGCTGCTTCGGCGAGGACCTGCCGCAGTCGACGGCTAATGTTGCATTGAGCTAGCGATGTCGCTCACCAGGCGCAAAGAGGCGCCGCTCGATCCATTCAAACGCGCCGTGACGCTGACCACGCGCTCGATCGCCGCAGACAGCGCGGTCGAGGTGGTGTTCTCGAGCGAGCCGCCCGGGCTTAACGGCAAGACTGCGCGCTTGCCTGAGCCGTCACGCATCCCGAGCAAGGCAGAGATCGCCGTCATCCGCGGCCATGCCGACGCGGCAGCGCTCTCGGTCGCCTGCCACGATCCCAAGCTGCACGAGAGATTGGCGCCTCCCGGTGGAGAGGCGCGCGCCGTGTTCGAGGCGATCGAGCAGGCGCGCGTGGAGGCGATCGGCGCCCAGCGCATGCGGGGCGTTGCCGCCAATCTCACCGCGCGCATCGAGCAACGCTATGAGCGGAGCCGCTTCGCCGAGGTCGCCGAGCGCTCGGAAGCGCCGTTGCCAGATGCGCTTGGGCTGCTCGTGCGCGAGATGCTTACCGGGCAAATGCCGCCGGCCAAGGCCCGGGCCATCGTCAATCTGTGGCGCCCATGGATCGAGGGCCGGGCGCGGTCGGTGCTCGAGCGCATGCCGGACACGCTGTTCGACCAGGAAGCCTTCGGCCGGCTGACCAGGGATCTGCTTGCCGCGCTCAACCTCGCAGACCAGCTCGATCAGCAGCAGGACGAGGACACGCAGGGAAGCGAGAAGGAAAGCGATCCCAACGCCGCCGAGGTCGAGGACGAGAACGCCGAGCCCGAGCAGCGTGCCGATCCGTCCGACGCCCGCTCCGAGCGCGATGCCGAGAGCGAGCAGGTGCTCGACGCCCGCGAGGACGGCTCGACCGACAAGCTCGACCGCGAGGCCGACGCCTCCGAGCTTCCCCGCCGTTCCGAGCCGTGGCGGCCCAACCTCTCGGTGCTCGATAGCCCCGAGGCCTTCGGCTACAAGGTCTTCACCTGCGCCTATGACGAAACCGTCAACGCCGAGGAGCTGTGCGACCCTGATGAGCTCGATCGTTTGCGCGCTTTCCTTGACAAGCAGCTACAGGCGCTGCACGGCGCCGTGGCGCGGCTCGCCAACCGCCTCCAGCGCAGACTCCTCGCCCAGCAGAATCGCGGCTGGGACTTCGACCTCGACGAAGGCATGATCGACGCAGCGCGGCTTGCCCGCGTCATCGTCGATCCCATGCATCCGTTGAGCTACAAGCAAGAACACGACACCGAGTTCCGCGACACGGTGGTGACGCTGCTGCTCGATAATTCAGGCTCGATGCGCGGACGCCCCATCATGGTTGCGGCTTGCTGCGCCGATATTCTCGCCCGCACCCTCGAGCGCTGCGGCGTGAAGGTCGAGATCCTCGGCTTCACCACTCGCGCCTGGAAGGGCGGTCACTCCCGCGAAGAGTGGCTGAATGCGTTGAAGCCGCCTTTGCCCGGCCGGCTCAACGATCTTCGCCATATCATCTACAAGGCTGCTGACGCGCCGTGGCGGCGCGCACGGCGCAATCTCGGGCTGATGATGCGCGAGGGCCTGCTCAAAGAGAACATCGACGGCGAGGCGCTGACCTGGGCGCATAGCCGCCTGCTCGCCCGCCCAGAGCAACGGCGCATCTTGATGATGATCTCCGACGGCGCGCCGGTCGACGATTCCACGCTCTCGGTCAACTCCGGGTCATATTTGGAGCGCCATCTTCGTCAGGTGATCGAAGAAATCGAGACCCACTCCTCGGTGGAACTTCTCGCCATTGGCATCGGCCATGACGTCACCCGCTACTACCGGCGCGCCGTGACGGTGACCGACGCAGAGGAGCTTGCCGGCGTCATGACCGAAAAGCTTGCCGAGCTGTTCGACGAGGACCTCGCCTGGCGGCAGCTGCATCGCGCAGTGCCGTCGGCGGCGCGGGCAAAACGCCGGAAGCTCCATTAGCGTGAGGCTGCTCGACCGCACAGCCCGGCGCTCTCTCGCAGCTATCATTCGGAACGACGCTTCTAGCCGTCGGTCTGCTCAAAGGCACGCTCATAGCCTTCGCCGAAAGTCTGACCGACGCGAACGGCAATCTCCAGGGCTGGCTGATCGGCGGCCTTCATCCGGGTTCAATTGCCGTGAAGCGGCTGGTAGGCTTTGACATTACCGATTCCGCCGAGTTGCCCGACGGCGGGCCCCTCGTTCTCGAGCGGAGATTCCGTTACAACGAGGGAGTCAAGATGCGCATCCGCCGCGTGGCGGCGAGCGAGGTCAAGCCAGGTGCTCTCATTGAAGGCCAGGTGTATGGCGGTCTAGGAAAGTATCTCATCCGCACACGTCAATACTCCGGCCAACAGCTTACAGACCTAGAACGTTGGCCAGGGCTGTGGCGAGCCGTAGATACCAAGATGCACTAAGCCGGCTTTAGGCTCCAGCACGCCGGGCTTGGCGGGTGCACCTAGTGTTGCGCCGATAGCGCCGCGCTTGCCTTGGCAATGTCCCGCTTGAGGCGCCTTGCCTTGAGCGACAACTCATCGTCGGCGGCCTTCAAGAGATAGGCGTCGAGCCCGCCGCGGTGCTCGACCGAGCGCAAGGCATGCGCGCTGACAGTGAGCCGCACGCGCTTTTTCAAGGCATCGCTCTGCAGCGTCACATTGCACAGATTCGGCAGAAACCTGCGCTTGGTGCGGCGCTTGGCATGGCTCACATTGTTGCCGGTGAGCACGGCTTTGCCGGTGAGCTCGCAACGACGGGCCATGGGCGTAAATCCTTCTACGACAAAAGAAGAAACTGGTCGCCGCCTGCGCTTATGTCATACAGGCGTCGCGACCAGCGGGGCGAGATATACGGGCATGATAATTGGAGGTCAAGCGTCCCTTCCCAAACCTCACAATTGACGAAATCTACGAATACCCCGAAATTTACGGGCGGAGTGCTCCGGCCACTCCCGCGAAGGATATTAGCCCATGTGGGCAGTACGACACTGCTTCAGCCTTGTGGCCGTCGCCGCCCTGACTTTAGGACTTGGCGGTAATTTTCCTCCCGGCGCCGCCTTAGCCGAGAACGCGCTCTCCTCTGCAAGCCGCATCGAGGCGGTCTATCGCGTCGATCTCGGCAGCTTCAATCTCGGCACCTTCCGTTTCACCGCGGCGTTCCACGGCGACGATTACGAGATGCGTGGCGAGGGCCGCTTCACCATCCTACAAGGCCTCATCTATGAGTGGCGCGGCGTAACGGCGAGCACCGGGCGGGTGACAAGCGCCGGCCCTGAACCAGCCATGTATGCGTTGAGCTATTCCGACGGCGGCAAGAAGACCGAGCAGCTCCGCATGACGTTCGGCAGTCACGCGGTCACTCAGGTTCAGATCTTTCCGGACAAGATGCGCAATCCTCACGACATACCGGTCACCAAGGAGCAGCTCGAGGGTGTGGTCGATCCGATGAGCGGTGCGTTCTTGACTGCGCATTCCGCGAATCCGAATGGCGACCTGAATGTCTGCAATCAGACCTTGGCGGTGTTCGACGGCAAGCAGCGCTTCGACCTCGTGCTCACGCCGAAGCGCGTGGTGTCCGTGCAGCGGACCACGCCGGCGGGCTATGCCGGACCTGCGGTAATCTGTCAGGTGAAGTTCATCCCCATTGCCGGCTACCAGCCTGACAATCCCGGCATCCAGCTCATGTCGCAGACGAACGAGATCGAGGTTTGGCTCATCCCCGTGCGGAGCACGATCCTGTACGTGCCCTACCGGATTGTGTTGCCGACGCCGGTGGGATATGGCTCGGCCTTGGTGACCTCGATCCAGGTTGCAGGTCCGTCGCGGGCGAGCGCAGAACCGTAGCCGTTGCTCTTTTTTGGCGATTGACGAGGCCAAGGGTTAACGGACAAGCCCTTAACCCCAATATGTTGTATGGAACAGACGCTGAAAATTAACGCTCCCCTGATTCGTCCGTCCTTCGTTCGCGCGGTTTTCCGCGGCGCTTAAGCAAGCGGAGAACGCGAAACCTAGATTTAGTGGTGGCGCCCTCGCGAGGGCGCGCCGGCGGACGAAGGCGAAAACAAAGGCGCGCATCGAGATTCTCTTCGGAACGAAATCCGAATGTGCAGAGTCAGCGATTCGGACGAGATTCGTTCCCCCCATGTTCCGAGTTTTTCGCGGATCGGATAATGAGGAAGTCAAGAATGAGCCGCTCCTTCTCCTCTAATTTTACAAATGGCCAGCGCGGACGCGGCGTCACCGCCGTGCTCGGACCGACCAACACCGGCAAGACCCATCTCGCCATTGAGCGCATGCTTACGCACGACGTCGGCATCATCGGCTTGCCGCTCAGGCTCCTCGCCCGCGAGGTCTACGACAAGATCGTCGCGCGCGTCGGCGCGGCGAAGGTGGCGCTCATCACCGGCGAGGAGAAGATCAAGCCGCCCTCGCCGCGCTTCTATGTGTGCACCGTCGAGGCGATGCCGCTCGAGCTCGAGGCCGATTTCGTCGCGGTCGATGAGGTCCAGCTCGCCGCTGACGGCGAGCGCGGCCATGTCTTCACTGACCGCCTGTTTCATGCGCGTGGCTTGAGCGAGACCTTGCTGCTCGGCGCCGCGACCATGCGCGATGCGATCCGCGAGCTGCTTCCAGGCGCAAATCTCGTATCGCGTGCGCGGCTCTCCGAGCTGACCTATGCCGGAGACAAGAAGATCACGCGGCTTCCCCGCCGCTCTGCCATCGTCGGCTTCTCGGCCAACGATGTCTATGCCATCGCCGAGCTGGTAAGGCGTCAGCGTGGCGGCGCCGCCGTGGTGCTCGGCGCGCTCAGCCCGCGTACCCGCAACGCCCAGGTCGCGCTCTACCAGAACGGCGACGTCGATTTCTTGGTGGCGACCGATGCCATCGGCATGGGGCTCAATCTCGACCTCGACCACGTCGCGTTTGCCGGCATCCGCAAATTCGACGGCCAGTCGCACCGCAATCTGACGCCGGCGGAGATTGGCCAGATTGCCGGCCGTGCCGGGCGTCACATGAACGACGGGACGTTCGGGGTAACCGGCCAGGTCGCGCCGTTCGACTCTGACTTGGTCGACCGGCTGGAGAACCATTCCTTCGACCAGGTAGGCTTCCTGCAATGGCGCAATCGCAAGCTCGATTTCTCCTCGATCGAGCGCTTGAGGGAGAGCCTACGCGAAGCGCCTGACCATCCGCGTCTGGTCCGCGCCCGCATGGTTGACGACGTGATTGCGCTGGAAAATGTGAGCCGCGATCCCGCCGTGCGCGACAGGGCGAAGGGACCTGCTACGGTCAGGCTGTTGTGGGAGATGTGCCAGATCCCCGACTACCGTAAGATTTCCGCGACGAGCCATGCCGAGCTTGTGGCCACGCTTTATGGCTATGTGACGAGCGATGAAGGCGAGATCCCTGCCGATTGGTTCGCACATCAGGTGGCGCTCGCAGACCGCACCGACGGCGATCTCGACACGTTGTCGAGCCGGCTTGCCCAGATCCGCACCTGGACCTTCGTGTCGCATCACGCGCAATGGCTCGACGATCCGGAGCATTGGCAGGGCCGCACGCGAGCGATCGAGGACACTCTGTCCGATGCGCTGCATGAGCGGCTCACCCAGCGTTTCGTCGACCGCCGTACCAGCGTGCTGATGCGCCGGCTGCGCGACAAGGAGGAGATCGCGGCAGAGATCGCCCCTGACGGCAGCATCCTGGTCGAGAACCACTATGTCGGGCGGCTCGACGGCTTCCGCTTCACCCCTGACGCGTCAGGCGACGGCATCCACGGCAGGGCGGCGCGACATGCCGCCGCCAAGGTGCTTGCGCGCCAGCTTGCCGCCCGCGCCGAAGCGCTTGCCGCGGCGCCAGACGAGGCCATCGCATTCATGCCCAATGGCCGCATCGTTTGGGAGAACGCTGAGATTGCCCGTCTCGAGCGCGGAGCGACGGCTCTCAAGCCGCGCATCCAGCTCGTCGCTGACGAGCATCTTGCTGCGCCTGAGCGCGAGCTCATCTTGAAGCGCCTCGAAGCAAAGCTCGCGGCCGAGCTCGAAGCCAAGCTCAAGCCGCTGATCGAACTTGGCCAGGCCT
>Ga0126379_10003001_pt1 | contig 10834 bp, 7 predicted proteins | sample PanSoiMetPlot_24_FD_92640 | JGI IMG/M metagenome (GOLD analysis project Ga0126379, IMG submission 92640) | Tropical forest soil microbial communities from Panama - MetaG Plot_24 | ecosystem: Environmental > Terrestrial > Soil > Tropical forest > Bulk soil | place: Panama | collected 2016-02-17
AGGATCCAGTGAAACCGCGCGACGAGCACGGCGCCGACGGTAATCAGCAATCCGCGCATGATGAGCGCGCCAAGGATGCCCCAGGCCAGCACACGGTGCTGCACGCGGTCGTCGACGTGGAAGGCGCGAAAAATCACGAGAAACACGAAGAGATTGTCGACGCTCAAAGCCTTTTCGATCACGTAGCCAGTGAAATATTCGAGGCCGCGCTGCTCTCCATACCAGTGCCAGACGCCGCAACCGAAGGCGATGGCGAAGCCGATCCACAGCGCGCTGGCAATGAAAGCTTCCCGGATCGCGATTTTGTGCGGATTGCGGTGAAAAACACCCAGATCAAAGGCCAGCGCAACTAGGACAAAGAGGTTGAACCCTACCCACAGCAGCGGGGTGCCCATGAAAGCAGCATAGCGCAGTTCTTCGACATACCGCGATTCAGGGTTGCAGGGCGCGCGCGTCTGTGGCGTTCACGTTGCTCAAGTTGAGCTGGGAGGTGTGTCCGGCTTGCACCGTGACGGCCACGTCCCAAAGCAGCCGCCGGTCACCCGAAGAGGCATCCATTCCGAGCGAGCTGATCCAATATTTGCCGGCGGGCAGGCCGCCGACAAAGGCGTGACCGTCCAGGTCGGTGTCCGCTTTGCCGGCAAGGTATTTTACTTGCGCGGCGTCGGGAGCCATCTGGGCGATGCGTTTCTTGTGATCCACGTGCAGTTTTTCCCATTGCACGCTAGGATTGACGCCCGTAAGTTCCATCTCCATGCCTTGAACGGTGGCTGGATGGGCTTGGATGAAACTCTTGGTCGCGGCGTAAAATTCGTCTTTTTGTTTTTGATACTTCTCGGGATTCGCGGTTCTGTCGCTCTCGCGGTATTTCGGTTTGGGGATGCCCAAGGTGACGCCGCCGCTGTTGGAGCGCTCGTAAGCGTCGAGAAACTCAGGGATCTCGATGATGTCGTCTGCCGTGATAACCTTGTCGAGATCGGGCGAGGTCAAATCCATGACGTTGTGGGCGTTCATCCACTTCCTCAGTTCGGGCGAGACCGGCAGCTTGTCGACGAATTCCTCGCGCGTGGGCAGAACGTCCTGGCCTTCGACTTCCTTGATGATGTCGGCGTAACTTTTGGTGAGAACGTAGAAGGTGAATTCGCGGACGGGCTCCGGGCGGGCGCCGGTGGGCGTGACGCGAGCCGTCATATCGATCGAGCCGGTTCCGGACTGCGCGGCCAGCAGCGAAGCCAGGAGAAGCAAGCCGCTCACAGCTACGAAAAGTCTCAGAGCGTGTCGCATGAGCGCCATAGTAGCAGATCGAAGAGGCGGAGAAGGGGCAATTGGGGACGAGTTGTCTAATCGGCATCGCGTGTAGCAACGGGGTGGGATAGAACGTGGCCAGCCCGCCCTCCGCAAAGGGATGGGCACTCGCGAACTCGGATGCGGTGGCGTTAGTACAGGCGGAAGTTGACTTCGAAGGGGACGATCGTCGGAACGGGCTTGCCGTTCGGGCCCATGGCCGGCTTGCAGCGCCAAGTCTTCAGTGTCTGGATGGTGTTTTCGTCGAGGCCCAAGCCGGGGCTCTTGATCACGCGGAGATTCGTGAGCCGGCCGTCGAGATTCACGACGGCTTCGACGAGCACGATGCCGGAGTATTTTGCTTTGCGCGCTTCCTCGGAATACGGCGGATTCGGCATATAGAAGCAGCTCGGCAGGCCGACGCCGTTTACGCCGGCGTGAAAAGCGCCGCCGCCGGTGCCGCCGCCTTCACCGGGACCCAGACCGCCACCGCTGCCGCTCCCGATGCCTCCGGCTTCGCCGGTACCGATCCCACCACCGCCACCAGGGCCGTTCGACATGGTCACACTGGCGGCCAGGGGATCGCCAAAATTCGACAACGGAGGATTCGCCACCTTCAATTCCGGCGGACCGAGCAGCGTCGGGTCCATCGGCAGCTTCGGATCCGGATTCTTGATCACCGCGGTTGGCGGAGTGAACTGGGTCATGCTGAAGCGAGGTGCGCGGCCCTTGGTTGCGGGTTGCGGCGAACGATCGCCGCCGCCGCCACCGCCGCCGGCTTTATTTGCGCCGGCCGGCAGCTTCGACACGTAAGGAGAGATGTCGAGCGGCGTGACGTCAAGTTGTTTCTTGGCCGCTTTCGTCGGCGTGCTCCAGGAAATGAGCAAAGGCGTGACGAGCAGGGCGACAACGCCGGCGTGAACCGCCAGCGCAATGGCCTGGGTCCAGCCGAAATTCTCGTCCTTGGACCAGATGTCCTTAACTTTTACAGGCTGGATACCCGGCGGCAGAGGCGCGGGTTTGGAGGGCCTGAAAAACTCTTTGAGGCGGTCTTTGAAGCCGCCGAAGTTGCCGCCCCAGTCGACTTCGAGGCGCTTGTTGACGACCTTCTTTGAGACTTTGGGCGCGGAAAGAAAGAACTTGAGATTTTCCGCCATTCCCGAGCCGAAAGCATTCTTGGTGAAGGGAACGTCGGAGCGTTCGACGATCTTGACGGGGCGATCGAAGAGAAACTGCTTGAGGTTTGACCAGAAGTCGTCCGGCATCAAGTGCGCTGGCGTGCCGAAGTCCGGCATTGCGGAATCCGCCACGGGGATGTTTTCCCCGGGCCCAGAACGCTTGGGCTTCCTAAATTCATCGGGAAGAAGGTTGATTAGTCCAGGCACTTGTTTCCCTCGACTGGTTTAGACGCGTGCGATCCGTCAAAAGTTCGCCCAACCGTTAGGATTCAGGCAGGCTGGCAAAAGGTTGCGCGGCCCGGCGGCTGACACGCCTTCACCGTTTATTGTAACATACGTGGTTAAACTGCTTTTCGAAGTTTCCCGCCGTACAACTAGGCTTGCCAACCAAGCAGGGGCCTCCGGTGCCCAGCGGCGCAGAAGGGAAATAGCATAGCGCATCTATGGAAGCTGAAACACTGGACCTCAAGAAGACGCTGAACCTGCCGAAGACCGATTTTCCGATGAAGGCGAGCTTGCCGCAAAACGAACCGAAACAACTCGCCGCCTGGCTGGAGTCGCATCTCTACGAACGCATCCTCGAAGCGCGCGATGGCAAGCCCTTATTTGTGCTGCACGATGGGCCGCCGTATCCCACCGGGACGATTCACCTGGGTACCGGGTTGAACAAGATACTGAAAGATATGATCGTGAAGTCGAAAAGCATGGCCGGGCACTACGCGCCGTACGTTCCCGGATGGGACTGCCACGGTTTGCCGATCGAAACCCAGGTGGAAAAGGAACTGGGCGGGAAAGGAAAAGTGCCGCCAGCGGAGTTCCGGCGGCGTTGCCGGGAATACGCGCTGAAGTACGTCGAGCAGCACAAGCGCGACTTCAAGAGACTTGGCATCTTCGGCCAGTGGGACGAACCTTACCTGACGATGAGTCACGGGTACGAAGCGACGATCGCGAGTGCGTACCTGGACTTCATGGAGAAGGGCTACATATACCGCGGGCGCAAGCCGGTTTACTGGTGTATCCACGACAACACCGCTCTGGCCGAAGCGGAGGTCGAGTATGAAGACCACACCAGTCCCTCGATCTGGGTCACATTTAAGGTAGTCGGCGGCGGCCAGGGTGAAGCCGCGAAGATTGGTTCCGATGTGTCGGCGGTGATCTGGACCACCACGCCGTGGACGATTCCACACAACCGGGCGCTGGCGTTCCATCCCGATTTTCGCTATGTGGTGGTGCAGACGGAAAGGGGAAAGCTGCTGCTGGCGGCGGACCGCGTCCGAGCCTTGCAGGCGGATTGTGAGATCAAGCAAATCGAGGTTTTGGGAACGTATGCGGGGCGTGACTTCGAAGGGATGAAGTTTCAGCATCCGTTCCTGGCCATTCAAGTGCCCGGAATTCTTGCCGACTACGTGACGCTCGATCAGGGCAGCGGCATTGTGCATACGGCGCCGGGCCACGGGGCGGACGACTTTGTGTCCGGGCAGAGGTACGGGTTGGAGGTTTATGCCCCAATCGATGACCGCGGCGTGTACCTCGAAGGCTTGCCGGAGTACAAGGGCAAGGACGTTTTCAGCGCCAATCCGATCATCGTGAAATTGCTTAGCGAGCGCGGGGCCCTGCTGGCCAATCATCCTTATAAGCACACCTATCCGCATTGCTGGCGCTGCCACAATCCGGTGATCTTTCGCGCGACGGACCAGTGGTTCGTGAAGATGGACCAGGCCGCGCACGGCGCGACCAAGACGTTTCGCCAAGAAGCACTCGAACAAATACACGCGGTGAGGTGGATCCCCGCGTGGGGCGAAGACCGCATGTACGAAATGATCGAGCACCGCCCCGATTGGTGCATTTCGCGTCAGCGCTTCTGGGGCACGCCAATCATCGTTTTCTACTGCGACGCGTGTGGAACGCGGCTCGAGGACTTCAAGGCCCTGCGCAACGTCATCCGGTGGTTCGAAAAAGAAGGCGCGGACGCCTGGTACAAACACAGGGCGGAAGAGTTGCTGCCCGAGGGAACGAAGTGCGCCTGTGGAAGCACAAGATGGCGGAAGGAGAACGACATTCTGGACGTATGGTTTGACTCCGGCTCTTCGCACCTGGCGGTGCTGCATGGAAAAGAGTGGCCGGCGGACGTGTACCTCGAAGGCCCGGACCAGTACCGCGGATGGTTCCACAGCTCGCTGCTGATCGGTGTAGGCGTACGCGAGAAGGCGCCGTACCGTGGCGTGGTGACGCACGGGTGGACGCTTGACGAGCAGGGTCGGCCGATGTCGAAGTCGCTTGGCAACGTCGTGCTGCCCAGCGAAATCTGCGAAAAGTGGGGCGCGGACCTTTTGCGCTTGTGGGTGGGCTCGCAGGAATATCAGGCCGACGTGAAGATGAGCGAACGGGTGATGACGCAGCTCAGCGAGGCGTACCGCAAGATTCGCAATACGTTCCGCTTCGGTCTCGGAAACCTGTTTGATTTCGATCCACTCCGCCAGGCCCTGCCGGGGGAGCGCATGGAGGAAATGGACCGCTGGATGCTCGAGCGGACGGCGGATCTCGTGAAGCGTTGCCGCGAATGGTACGCGTCTTACGAATTCCACCGAATTTACCATGCGATCCACGATTTCTGCGTGGTGGATTTGAGCGCTTTTTACTACGACGTGCTGAAGGACCGACTCTACACGAAGGCGGCCAACAACGCGGCGCGGCGCTCCGGGCAGACGGCTATCTGGAAAATCACGAGCGCGCTCGTGAGGCTTGCCGCACCGCTGCTCACCTTTACGGCGGAGGAGATCTGGAAATACCTGCCGAAAGCGGCGGGAGAGCCGGACAGCGTGCATATCGCGCTTTTTCCGGAACAAACGGAATTGCGCACGGGGCTCGCGGCCGACAAGATCAACACCTGGGAACTGCTCGCAAGGGTGCGCGGGGAAGTGCTGAAGGCGTTGGAGTTCGCGCGCAACGAGAAAAAACTGATCAACTCCAACCTGGAGGCGAAAGTACTTCTCAACGCGGACCTGGAGTTGAAGGCCAAACTCAAGCATTACCTGCCGCAATTGCCGGGGCTCTTTATCGTCTCGCAAGTGGAACTGCTCACGGCGGGCGGCTCAGCCGATTTTCGCTCCGAGGCGGTGCCTGGGCTCGAGGTTACGGTGCAGCGGGCCGACGGCAAGAAGTGCGAGCGCTGCTGGAACTATTCGACTCACGTGGGCGAGAATTCGCGCTATCCCGCGATTTGCGAGCGATGCAGCGCGGCCATCGCGGAAATTGAAAGGGGCGGGTCGTGAGGATCCCGGCCAATCGGGCCATGAGCTCTTGGCAGAATTCCGAGAACCAGGCGGGTTCCTGGAGGCCAAGCCACCCTGGGGTTGGCGGCATTTTTTGCCCAGCTGGCACCCTTTCTATTTCCTCCGGCTCGTTCACTTCATGACTTTGCCTCGCCGCCTTCGCTGGCTCTGGCTGACCCTGGCCGTGGTATTTTTGGATCGTGCGACGAAGGCATGGATCGAATCGCGGCCGCCGGGCTTCTTCCCTCATGAAGTGCTGCCGAAATACTTTAGCCTTATTCTTTCGCGCAATCCCGGGATTGCTTTCAGCTTCTTGTCCGATTCTTCGTCGCCGGCAGTGCGCGGCCTGCTGATCGCGGGCTCGATCATTATCATCGGGATCATCGCCTGGTTTCTGGTTGCGGGGCGCGACCTGAGCGCGCTGAGCGCGGCGGGCCTGGCGTTGTTGCTCGCCGGGGCGACCGGCAATGTGACCGATCGCATGATTCACGGCGCGGTGACCGATTTCCTGCAGGTGTGGCTGCGATTCTTGCCTTTGCAAATTTTCAACCCGTGGCCGACGTTCAATGTAGCCGACGCAGCGGTGACCGTTGGCGCCCTTCTTCTGATATCTGATATATTATTCCCGAAGCAGCACACTGCGAAATCTTAAGAACAAAATCGTTTATCTGCACTTCGCTCCGGAGTGAGGGAAAGGGTCCATGGCTCCTCGTTTATGCGGTTGTTCACGGCGTGAATTTCTTGGCGGATTGATCGGAGCGGCCGCGGTCAGCGCGGTCCCGAGCGCGGCGTTCGCATTCCCGAGCGCGGCCCAAACCGCAAACGCGTTCGTTCCTTATCAATTTCCGAAGGATTTTGTCTGGGGCGTGGCCACGGCTTCCTACCAGATCGAAGGCGCATGGAACGTTGACAGCAAAGGCGAATCGATCTGGGATCGCTTTTCGCACACGGTGGGCAAGGTAAAGGGAGCGGACACGGGCGATATCGCCTGTGATTCCTACCACCGCTACAGGGAAGATATCGAGCTTGCCAAGAGGCTCAATCTGAAGAGCTATCGATTTTCGGTTTCTTGGCCCCGCATCCAGGCCGACGGCACGGGAAAGCCCAACCAGAAGGGCCTGGACTATTACAAGCGGCTGGCGGACACGTTGGTCGAAGCGAAGATCCGGCCGCTGGCCACGCTGTATCACTGGGACCTGCCGCAGCCGCTGCAAGACAAAGGTGGATGGCCGAACCGGGACATCGTCGGACGGTTCGTGGAGTATTGCGAAATCGTGACCCGCGCGCTCGGTGACCGCGTCACGAACTGGTGCATTTTTAACGAGCCCTGGGTGTTCACGTTTTTGGGCTATGCCTGGGGCATGCATGCACCGGCGCTTAAGGACTTTGCCGCCACCATGCGCGCGACGCACGTGGTGAACATCGCGCAAGGGCAGGCTTTCCGTGCGATCAAGGCGGTCAATGCGAGATTCCGGGTGGGGACCGCGTACAGCATGTCCTACTGCCAGCCGCTAACGCCAGGTGCGGAAGACCAAGCGGCCGCCAAGCGCGCGCATGCCATGGGAAACGACTGGTTTCTGCGGACCGCGCTCAAGGGCGAATATCCGAAGGCGTTTCCGGGAGAGAACCCGCTGGACGTCATGGGAGTGAAGGCGGGGGATATGGAGCTCGTCAGGGCCCCGCTCGATTTCCTGGGCATCAATTACTACCGCCGCCAACTGGTTTCCGCGAAGCCGGCTGGCCAGGGCGAAGATAGCATGGCTGTGAAGCATGAAGATGCGACCGAAGGACCGCTTACCGATTTTGCGTGGGAGGTGTGGCCAGACGGCTTCTACGAAATGATCATGCAAATAACCCGCGAGTACGGCAACCCGGCGATCGAGATTACAGAGAATGGCTGCTCGTACCTGGATTCGCCGGACGCAAAAGGACACATCCCGGATCAGCGGCGGATCGATTTCACGCGAGGCTACTTGAGCGCTGTCGGCCGCGCAATGAAGGACGGTGCGGACGTGCGCGCGTATCACCATTGGAGTTTGCTTGATAATTTCGAATGGGCCGAAGGCTTTGCGCAGCGATTCGGGCTGGTTTACGTGGATTTTCGCGACCAGCGGCGCATCATCAAGGATTCCGGCCATTGGTACGGGCGGCTCGCCGCGACGGGAAGCCTGACGTAGAACAAAGCCATTTCGACGGCCGAAGCGGACGCAGCGCCGCCGACGAATTCACGCTAAACTCTGGAGCGTGAAGGAAGCGGCACACCTCCAAATTTCCATCACTGCCGAAGAAGCGGGGCAGAGGCTGGACCGTGCCGTTGCCGCAAACTGTCCGGAGCTTTCCCGAACGCGCGCGCAGGAATTGATCGAGCAAGGCTTGGTGCGGCTGAACGGAAAGGTCGCGAAGGATTCGCAGAAGGTACGGGCCGGCGACACGATCGAGGTGGAGCTCGAACAGCGGGCGGCGCCGAGCGCCGAAGCGGAAGCCATTCCGCTCGAAGTGCTGTACGAGGACGACGACGTCATCGCGGTCAACAAGCCGGCCGGAATGATGGTGCATGCCGGGGCGGGGAATTCGCACGGTACGCTCGTGAACGCGCTGCTCGGCCGCGGGCAATCGCTATCGGAGACCGGCGACCCGCTGCGGCCGGGCATCGTGCATCGGCTGGACAAGGAGACTTCGGGCATTGTGCTGGTGGCCAAAAATGATTTCGCGCACGCGAGACTGAGCGAAGGCTTCCGGCAGCGCACCATCCAGAAGACCTACATCGCACTGGTCGAAGGTGTTTTGAAGGAAGGGCGCGGTCGAATTGAACTGGCCATTTCGCGCGATCCGAATCGGCGAACGCGAATGACCGCCAAACGGGCGAACCTTCTGCCCAATGCCCGCGCGGCACGGACAGACTGGCGGGCGCTTGCGCGCATCGATTCGACCACGCTCCTGGAAGTGCAGCTTCATACCGGGCGAACGCATCAGATCCGGGTTCACTTTTCGGAGTTGCTGCATCCGGTGGTGGGCGACACGCTCTATGGGGCGCACGGGCAATTGCACGTCGGGCGGGCGACCCTTCCCGCGCTCGGCCGTAACTTTCTGCACGCCACCAAGATAGCTTTTGCGCAGCCCAGCACGGGCCGTCTCATCCGGCTCGCTGCGCCGCTGCCTGCGGTGCTACACGGTTACCTGCACAGGCTCGCGGTTGCTGCGGGTGAAGACGAGCGGCGAATTGACGCTGCACTCGCAGGCTTCTTATAATCGAGTCACATGCGAAAGAAATCGTTGGCTTTGATTTTGGCGTTGCTCCTTTGCGGGACTCAGGTCCTTCTGGCCCAGCAGCAGAATCCGCCTGCGCCTTCGCCGCCGCCACCGGCCGCTCCGCAGGACCAGCAAGAAATGCAGAAGGGACCGACGATCCGCGTCCCGGTAAACCTGGTGGACGTGCTTTTTACGGTGCTGAATCGCCGCAACAAGCTTGTTTCGGATCTGGAGCAGAAGGACTTTCGCGTCCTGGACGACAACGTTCCGCAGGACATCCGCTACTTCAGCAAGCAGAGCGACCTGCCGCTTCGCATCGGGATGCTGCTGGATACCTCGAACAGCATCCGCGACCGCCTGAAATTCGAGCAGGATGCCGCAAACAATTTTCTCTTTAGCGTGCTGCGCCGGAACAAGGATGAAGCGTTCGTGATGACGTTCGACGACGAACCTGAGATTCTTCAGACGTTCACGGGCGATACCGGCGCGTTGCGCGACAAGATTCTGCGGACGCGCGCGGGGGGCGGCACCGCGGTTTATGACGCGATTTTTGATGCCTGCGTCAAGGAGTTGAGCCACCCGCCGAGGCCGCCCGGTGATCAACCCGATGTGGTGCGGCGTGTGATGATTCTGATCAGCGACGGCGAAGACAACCTGTCGACGCGCACCCGAGCGGAAGCGATCGAGATGGCCCAGCGTACGAGCGTGGTCATCTACACCATCAGCACGAGCACGCAGTGGGTCACGCTTGACGACCCGAGCAAGGAAAAAACCGGGAACCGCAAATATCACCTGACGGAGGGCGACAAGGTCCTGCAGGACCTGGCCGACGAAACGGGGGGGCGCTCGTTCTATCCGTATCACGTAGACGATCTGGACCAGTCGTTCCAAGACATCGGCGAGGAACTGCGGAATCAGTATTCGCTGGCCTACAATCCGAGCAACCACCAGTTGGATGGGCGGTATCACAAGATCAAGATCGAGACACCCGGCGAGAAGGGCTATCAGGTGCGGGCGCGCCGGGGGTACTACGCACGGGTCAGCCAGGATAACGCGACGACGAAGCCGAGCGGCACCTCAAAGTAGTCGGTTCTTCCGCGTGTCTATACCGGCCGTCCGAGAGGCCCTTCGGCCGAAGGCACCACGCCCCAAGATGGGCGCTGAACCCTCGCGAATACCGTGCTCGGGCGATCGAGAAAGAGCGGCCCAGCGTTTCAGAAGGCAGCCGCACTACAAAGTTAGTTGGATTCGTCGCGGAGGAGGACGGCGTCGGATTCGGTTTGGCCGCGCTCCATTGCGATTTTTGAGCCGTCCGGGGAGAAGGCGAAACGGAAACTGCGGTTCGTCTTGAAGTGGGTTAGCTGGCGGCGGGGTTTTCCATCGAGGGGCTGAAGCCACAAGTTGTCGACGCCCTTCTCGCGGACGACATACACAATGGCCTTGCCGTCGGGAGTAAAGACGAGCTCCTCGGGTAAGGCGCGCTGGTCAATGTCGGCGTAAGTCATTTTCTGCGTCTCCACGTTGTCGATACGAAGCATTAGCTTGTGATCGAGCTCTCTCACCTCGAAGGAAGCGATTTCTGTGCCGTCGGGCGAGAGGGTGAAGACACCCACGCCCGTTTTCACGATCGTTTCGGGAGTGCCGCCATCGATGGGCACGCGCTTGACGTAGCGGTTGTCGTGATTGTCGACGAAATAAACCCAGGCCGCGTCTTTCGAACAAGCGGGTTCCCGATCGTTCAGTCCGGAAGTGAGTTGCTTCTGATTGGTGCCGTTCAAATCCATGCGCCATAGGTTGGCGGAAGCACCGCTGCTGCGACCAACCTGGCGAAAAACAATGTATTGTCCGCCA
>Ga0126379_10003003_pt1 | contig 10832 bp, 9 predicted proteins | sample PanSoiMetPlot_24_FD_92640 | JGI IMG/M metagenome (GOLD analysis project Ga0126379, IMG submission 92640) | Tropical forest soil microbial communities from Panama - MetaG Plot_24 | ecosystem: Environmental > Terrestrial > Soil > Tropical forest > Bulk soil | place: Panama | collected 2016-02-17
CTGATGGACATGATGAAGGGTACGCCGGAAGAGGAGCAGGTGAAGGTCGGCCAGGAGGTCGCGCGCGTGGTGACGCAGAAGCTCGTGGCGGAGATCGGGAAGCTCGGCATCCCGGCGGTGGCGGCGGACGGCGCGTCGCCGGTGGCGGGCCCGAGCCTCGCCATCGAGGGGCAGTTCCTGACCGTCGACGAGGGCAACCGCCTGCGCCGCGCCGTCATCGGGTTCGGCGCCGGCGCCAGCGAGGTGCGCACGCTGGTCCAAGTCTACGAGAACACCAACGAGGGCCGTCGGCTCGTGGAGGATTTCTACACGACGGTGAAGAGCTCGCGCAAGCCGGGGTTCGGCCCCATGGCGGGCGCGGGAGCGGCAGCGACGGGCGCCGCTGCCAGCGTCGCGGTGAGCGCCGGCGTCGGCCTGGCCACGGCGCATTCACAGACCGTGGAGGGCGACGCCGCGCACACCGCGGACGAGGTCGTCAAGGTGCTGAAGAAGTTCTTCGCCGAGCAGGGCTGGATCACGCCCTGATCGGGACGACCGAGACGAGGAGAGCCGGGCTATGATCGCGCATGCACGACGCAGATCGATCTCGCTCATCCTGTTGCTGGCGTGGCTGTCGTCGGCCGCACCCGCGGCCCTGGCCCAGACGCCGGCGCCCGCGGCCGCGGTCTCGTCGCTCGACGCCGGGTGGCCGCGCCAGATCGACGCGCCGAACGGAGCGGTGGTGCTCCTCTACCAGCCCCAGGTCGACAAGTGGGAGGGCAATCGTCTCGAGGCGCGAGCCGCTGTATCGGTGCGCCCGCCTGGCGCGGCCGAGCCGTTCTTCGGCGTGATCTGGATCACCGCGCGCACCGAGGTCGACAAGGCGCAAGGCGTGGTATCCCTCGAGGACATCGCGATCCCGAAGGTCAACTTCCCGTCGGCGCCGCGCAAGAACCCTGACTACCTGCGCTTCGCCCGCCAGCACGTGCCGGCGACCGTGCGCACGGTGTCGCTGGTCGAGCTGGAGGCGAACCTGGCGGCGACCCGTGCGCAATCGTCGACAGCGGGCGTGGCCGTGAACAACGACCCGCCCCGGATCATCGTGAGCACCGTGCCGGCGGTGCTGGTCCGCATCGACGGCCAGCCGTCGCTGCGCCAGGCGCCGGACTCGGCGCTGCTCCGGGTCATCAACACGCGGGCCCTCGTGCTGCTCGATCCCGCCACCGGCCACTACTACCTGTTCGCCGCCGGGCGGTGGATGCAGGCATCGGCGGTCGATGGCCCGTGGACCCCGGCCGTGAACCCACCGGCCGCGCTCGACGCCGTGAAGCAGGCAGTGGCGGCGCAGGTGGATCTCCTCGAGGGCGCCGCCGGAGCGGCCCCGCCCGCGGTTTACGTCAGCACGGGACCCGCGGAGCTGATCGAGCTGTCCGGCGCCCCGACGTGGAGCCCGATCCCAGGGACGGAGTTGCTCTACGCCACGAACACCCGCGCCCGCGTGTTCCTCGAGCTCGGCACGCAATCGACGTACGTGCTGATCTCCGGGCGGTGGTTCCGCGCGCGCACGCTCGACGGCCCCTGGGCGTACGTGCCGGGCGCGCAGCTTCCCCAGGACTTCGCGAAGATCCCCGAGGAGAGCCCGAACGGCGCGGTGCTCGCGTCGGTGCCGGGCACGCCGCAGGCGCAGGAGGCGGTGATCGCCAACAGCATTCCGCAGACGGCTACGGTGACGCGCAGCCAGGCGACCTTCACCGCGACCTACGACGGCGTGCCGCAGTGGCGCCCCGTCAGCGGCACGCCGCTCGTGTACGCGGCCAACTCGCCGACGCCGATCATCCGCGTCGACGCGAAGACATACTACTCGCTGTACAACGGCGTCTGGTTCAGCGCGGCGGCGCCGCAGGGGCCGTGGGTCGTGGCCGCCGTGGTGCCCGCCGTGATCTACACCATTCCCGTGACGTCTTCGCTCCACTACGTGACCTACGTGCGCGTCTACGGCGCCACCCCCACGGTAGTCTACGTGGGATATACGCCAGGGTATCTCGGCACCGTCGTCGCGCCGGACGGCGTGGTCGTGTACGGCACCGGTGTGGTCTACACGCCGTGGGTGGGCACGGTCTGGTATCCGCCACCGCCGACCTACGGCTACGGCGCGGGGTTCGCCTGGGGCGCGACAACGGGCTTCGTGATGGGCGCGACCGCGGGCGCGGCGGTGTGGGGCTGCTGCGCCAGCAGCACCACCACGAACGTCAACGTCAACAAGACCACGTACAACTACAACTACAACAACGGGAACGTGTACAACAGCTGGAGCAAGTCGACGGTGACGAGCGGTGACAAGAGCGCGACCGTCTACCAGAGTCCCAACAGCAAGGTGGTGACGAACAACCAGAACAACAACGTGTACGCGTCGCACGACGGCAACGTGTACAAGCAGCAGGACGGCCAGTGGGAGAAGTGGAACGGCAGCGGCAACGGCTGGCAGCCGGTGAACACTTCCACCACCACCACCACCACCACCTCCTCCTCCTCCTCGAAGACGACGCAGACGGCGCCGTCGTCCACGTCGGCCCCGACCAGCCAGGCGCCGGGCGCGCAGCAGACGACGGGCCAGCAGCGCGGGCCGCAGCAGGCGGGCGAGCAGCAGACGGGCGCGCAGCAAGCCAGCGAGCAGCGGTCGGCACAGCAGGGCAGCGGCGAGCAGCAGCCCGGGGCGCAACAGCCGGGGGCGCAGCAACGAACGGGGCAGCAGGGGGCGCAGGAGACAGGCGCGCAGCAGCGGACGCAGCAGCCGGGAGGGCAGCAGCCCGGCGCAGAGCAGCGCGCCCAGCAGCGAGGTGCTGGGGGCGCGTCGCAGCCGGGGTCGGCGCAATCGCTGGGGGCCAATCGCGGAAGCGGCGGCCAGGGCTCGGGAACGCAGTCGCTCAGATCGGGCGCGGGCGAGGGCTCGCAGCGGTCCCAGGGATTCGGCCAGCGCTTCGCAGGTGGCGGCGGGGGCGACACGCTGGGTGGCCTCGACCGCGAGGCGATGGGCCGCGAGCGCGGCTTCCAGCGTTTCAGCGGCGCGCGCGCCGGCGGTCTCTTCCGGCGCTGAGCGCGTGATGGACGACGCGCGCCCGGGCACGCGGCAGAAGGCGCTGGCGCTCAACCTGAAGCCGTCCGCCTACGGGACCATCGCCGAGATCGGCGGCGGCCAGGAGGTGGCGCGCTGGTTCTTCCACGTGGGCGGGGCGGCCGGCACGATCGCGAAGACCATCTCCGCGTACGACATGGCGGTGAGCGACAGCCTCTACGGAGCGGCGGGCCGCTACGTGAGCCGGCAGCGCCTCACCGCGATGCTCGAGCGCGAGTACGCCGAGCTCGTGAATCGCCTGGGACCCGAGCGCGGCGCGCAGACCGCGTTCTTCGCCTTCGCCGACACCGTCGCCACCGCGAGCTACCACCGTGCGGGGCCGGGGCGGGGCTGGCTCGGGATCCGCTTCCAGGCGAGCCCGGGCGCGCCGCCGTCCGAGCTCCTGATCCACGCCCACCTGCTCGACCCGAGCGCGGCGCAGCAGCAGGAAGCGCTCGGCGTGCTCGGCGTCAACATCGTCTACGCGGCGTACTTCTACCGGGAGGACCCGCCGGCGTTTATCGCCTCGCTGCTCGATGACCTCTCCCGCGCGCGCGTCGAGATCGACATGGTGCGCTTCTCCGGCCCCGCCTTCGCAGGGGTCGACAATCGGCTGATGAGCCTGCAGCTCGTCGAGCAGAGCCTCACCGAGGCCGCGATGTTCACCGCCACCGGCGAGGTCGTGCAGCCCTCGGAGGTTCTCTACAAGAAGCCCGTGCTTGCGGAGCGGGGCCGGTTCCGGCCCGTCACGAAACTCACCCTCGATCTGCTCGAGCGGGCGCGCGATCGCTTCGTCCGGGAGCCTGAGGTGGCGGGCGAGACGCCGATCGTGCTCATGGAGATGACGCTCCACGACCTGGCGCTCGACGAGGGAGTGGACCACGCCGACTTCCTCGCGCGGACGGACGTCCTCGGGCGGCTTGGGTTCGACGTGCTGATCTCGCGCTTCGAGCTCTACTACCAGCTCGCCGACCTGCTCGCGGCCTCCACCGACCGGCTGATCGGGATCGCGGCGGGCCTGCCGGCGCTCTCCGAGATCGCGCAGTCCAAGTACTACGAAGGCCTGCCGGGCGGCATCCTGGAGGCGACCGGGCGCCTGTTCAAGCGCAAGGTGCGCATGTACGTGTATCCGTCGCGTCCGCCCGGCTCGACGGAGGTACTCACCGCCGCGACCGTGCCGGTGGCGGCCCCGTGGCACCATTTCCGCGATCTCCTCCTCGAGACCGGCCACCTGGTCGCGCTCGAGGACTATCACCCGGACTACCTCTCGATCTCGACCGCCGACGTGCTCGCGCGCATGCAGCGCGGCGATCCGTCGTGGGAGAGCCTGGTCCCGCCGATCGTGGCCGAGACCATCAAGGCGGGCGGCCTCTTCGGCTATCGACCGTCGCCGCCGTCGTCGCAGTGACGCGCGCCGCGACGGTCGCGCACTGCGGCTGGACTCGGCTCGGCCGAGACCGTATGCTTCGCCGGCGGGCGTCCAACTCAACGGGGAGGTCGGGATGAGTCGAACGGGGATACAGCTCAATGGCGTGCGCTATCGATGGCCGTCGCGCCCGGTGGTGGTCGTGGTGATCGACGGCGGCGATCCCGCGTACTTCGAGCAGGGCTTGCGAGACGGGATCATCCCGAACGTCGCCCGCTTCATGAAGGACGGGTTCGGCACCGTCGCGAACGGCGACGTGCCGAGCTTCACCTGCCCGAACAACATGTCGATCTCGACCGGCAGCCCGCCCGCCGTCCACGGCATCTCCGGCAACTTCTATCTCGATCCCGCAACCGGCGAGGCGGTCGTCATGACGGGTCCCGAGCTCCTGCGCTCGCGCACGATCATGGCGGAGTTCTCGCTCCACGGCGCGCGCGTGGCGTCGATCACGGCCAAGGACAAGCTGCGCCGGCAGCTCGGCAAGGACATGCGCCTCGGCGACGGCAGCGTGAGCTTCTCGGCCGAATGCGCCGATCAGTGCACGGTCGGGGAGACGGGCCTCGACGACGCGGTCGGGCTGGCCGGCATGCCCCAGCCGGACATCTATTCGCCGGAGCTCTCGCTGTTCGTGCTGGAGGCCGGCGTGCGGCTCCTCGAAGAGCGCCGGCCGGACATCCTCTATCTCTCGCTCACGGACTACGTGCAGCACAAGTACGCGCCCGGCGAGCCGGAGGCCAATCGCTACTACCGGGACATGGACGAGAAGTTCGGCGCGCTCGACGCCCTCGGCGCGGTCGTCGCGCTCACCGCCGACCACGGCATGAACGACAAGTCGAATGCCGACGGCTCGCCCAACGTGATCTGGCTGCAGGACGTCCTCGACGAGCGCTTCGGCCGGGGCACCAGCACCGTGATCTGTCCGATCACCGACCGGTTCGTCGCGCACCACGGCGCGCTGGGCGGGTTCGTGCGCGTGTACTGCAACGACGGCCTCGACCCGCGCGACGTGATGGCGCTGGCCCGCGATCTGCCCGGTGTCCACGCCGTCCACGACAAGAGCGACGCCGCCCGCCGCTTCGACCTGCCACACGATCGCGAGGGCGACGTCGTCGTGATCAGCGACGCGGGCACGTGCATCGGCGCGGCGGAGGCCGACCACGATCTCTCCGGCCTCAAGGGCCACCGCCTGCGCACCCACGGCGGCATCTCGGAGAGCCGGGTGCCGTTCGTGCTGAACCACCAGCTGCGGCCGGAGTACGCGGCGCGCGCGGCCCTCGCCCCGCTGCGGAGCTACCAGATCTTCGACTACGCGATCAACGGCACCGTTTAGTCGGAGGGGGCCTCGACGGCCCCCTCCGACGCCTCGGCGTCGAGTGCTCGGTCTTTGTCCTGTGCTGAGCGCGCTACTCGCTGACCACGAGGCGGATCGGGGTCGGCTTGAAGCCGTTGCACGGGTTGCGCGTTTGCGGGCAGTTCGAGATCACTGCCAGCACGTCCATCTCCGCGCGCAGGAGGACGTGGTCGCCGGGCTTCGAGAGGCCCTCGACGATGCCCATCGTTCCGTCCGGGCTCACGGGCACGTTCATGAACCAGTTGATGTTCGCCACGATGTCCTTCTTGCCGAGGCCGAACGGCGCGAGCGCCTGGAGAAAGTTCTGCCGGCAGCTCGGCGTGTCCTTCACGCCGTAGCGCAGCTCGTTGCTCTCTCGACTGCAGCAACCGCCGATCGTGTCGTGGCGGCCGCAGGTGTCCTCGACGATCGTGAAGAGCCGCCGGCCCATGTCCGAGTACACGCCGTGGCGCGTCGTGATGAAGATCGTCCCGGCGTACTTCATGGTGTCGGCCGCGTTGTAGCGCTCTGAGGGATCGCTCGCGTTGTAGCAGAGGAAGTCCACGGCCTGCTGGCCCTCGAGATCGACGATGCGCAGGGTCTGTCCCTGGCGCAGCACGCGCCCCCAGGGGCTGTCGGCGGGCAATACGGTGTTCTCGATGATCCGGTCCGTCGTCGTGGTCATATCATCTCCTTCGGTGCGGGGTGTGCGGGGCGATGTGGCCGGCGCGCACGAGTCCGCGAGCGCGGCGTCGCCGGGCCGCTGCTCGCGCGGAGCTTCGCGAGCAGCGGCACCTCTGCGATCTTCGCCTCGGGTAGGGACTTCCACAGGAGGCCGCGCGGCCGGCGATGGCGGCGTGGACAGCGGACGATCGCATCGGGCGTGACGATCACGTCAAGCGGGATGTCGTGCGGCAGCATCGGCAGGCGCCCGCTGACGACCTGGAGCGGATGGACGGTCGTCACCACGGTCGTCCAGCGACCCACGAGCCCAAGCTCGGTGAGCAGCGCAAATTCCAGATCCGAGAAGCCGCCGCCCTTGCCGATGCGAGCGCCGTCGCGCCCAACGGCCACCGAGCCCGCGACGATGAGGTCGATTCTCGGCATGTCGCGTGGGCGCGTCGGCCGCCCCACCGCGGAGGCGCCGCGGATGCTGGCGGCCGCCCGCTCGCGCCCGCGCACGGCTCGCGGATCCAGCTCGAGGAAGCACTGCTCCCTGGCGAGCCGGGGCACCGCCATGTACAGTCGCTTGCCCTCGCGCAGGGCGAGCGTCCGCACGGGAAGCTGCGGCGCATCGGGGTTCACCTTGACGACGCGCGCCGCGCCCCACTCGGGCAGCGTCGCGAGCCGGCGGGCCGCGGCCTCGGCGCCGACGAAGTTCGGGATGCGCCCGCGCGCCCCGGGGAAGCGGGCGACCCCGCGCTCCGACAGGAGCGACCACACGCGCTCGCGAACATCGGTCTTGGAAGGCGGCGTGCGCGGCATGGAGTGCGTCGGTAGTATAGCGCCATGGCGATCGATCGAGCCGCGTGCGCCGCTCTGCGCGTGGTCCACACCGTCGGGCACTCGACGCGCGAGGTGGAGGTATTCCTGGCGCTGCTCGCCGCGCACGCCATCGGGCGCGTGGTGGACGTGCGCCGGTGGCCCGCGTCGCGGCGCCATCCCCACTTCGCCCGCGAGCCGCTGGCCCGCGCCCTGGGCGCGAGCGGCGTGGAGTATGTCTGGCGAGAGGACCTCGGCGGCTATCGATCGCCCGGCCCCGATTCGCCGAACACGGCCTGGCGCGTCGGCGCCTTCCGCGCCTACGCGGACTTCATGCTCACTCCGGCCTTCGATCGATCGATGGCCGCGCTGGAGCGCCTTGTCGGCGAGCGCCGCTCCGCCATCCTCTGCGCGGAGGCAGTGCCCTGGCGCTGTCATCGCCAGCTGCTCGCCGACGCGCTGATCGTTCGCGGCTGGCCCGTCCGACACATCCTCGACCACGGCTGCTCGGAGCATCACCTTCCGCCCTTCGCCCACGCGACCGGCACGCGGATCCTGTACGGCGCCGAGGGGGCACCGGACCTCGCGTGAGGCCCGTTCGGGGCGCCGGGCTCGGGACGGCGTGGTGCTGACGCCAACGCCCTCGGAGCCACGCGCGAAGGGCCGGCGCCGGCTGTCCCTGCGTCCGCGGCGGCTCTTGACCGACGATGCGTTTCAGCGTGTCGCGGGGGCGCCGCGCCTGCCGGGCAACCGGCTGCGCGTGCTCCGCGACGCGCGGGAGAACTATCCGGCGTGGATCGCGGCGATCGAATCCGCGCGGCGCACGGTGCACCTCGAGATGTACATCGTCCACAACGACGGCGCCGGACGGCGCTTCCGCGACCTCCTGGCCGAGAAGGCGCGATCCGGTGTGGAGGTGCGGGTGCTCTACGACTGGTTCGGCTCGCTGCGCCTGATCGGTAGCGGGATGTGGAAGCCGCTCGTCGCTGCGGGAGCCGCGGTCCGCGCCGCGAGCCCGCCATCGCTCGACGGACCGCTCGGATGGATCAGCCGAGACCACCGCAAGCTCCTGACGGTGGACGGCACGCTCGCGTTCATCTCCGGCCTGTGCATCGGGGATGCCTGGCTCGGCGATCTCGAGCGAGGCCTCGCGCGGTGGCGGGACACCGGCGTGCAGTTCTGGGGACCCGCCGTGGCGGACGCCGAAGCGGCCTTCGCCGCTGCCTGGGCGCTGGCGGGCCGACCGCTCGCGCCGGAGGAGGTGCCGCGCCGCGAGGACATTCCACCCGCCGGTGATGTCGCGATGCGCGTGATCGCCACCTCGCCGGACACGGCGGGTCTCTATCGCATGGACCTCCTGATCGCGGCGGCGGCCCGGCAGCGGCTCTGGCTCACCGACGCGTACTTCATGGCGACCGTTTCCTACCGGCAGGCGCTGGCGGCCGCCGCGCGGGACGGTGTCGACGTCCGCCTGCTGGTACCGCACGCCAGCGACATCGAGTGGATCGCGAACGTCTCGCGCACGATGTATCGCTCGCTGCTGGAGGCCGGCGTGCGCATCTTCGAGTGGAACGGCCCGATGGTGCACGCGAAGACTGCGGTCGCCGACGGGCGGTGGACGCGTGTGGGGTCCACCAACCTCAACCTGTCGAGCTGGATCGGCAACTGGGAGCTGGACGTCGCGATCGAGGACGCCGGGGTCGCGAAGGAGATGGAGGCGATGTACCTCGAAGATCTCGAGGGCGCCACCGAGATCGTCTTGACGCGGCGGCGCAAGGTGCGGCCGGAGCGCAGCGCGGGCCACGCGGAGCGCGCGGCGGGCGGAAGCACCTCGCGCGTGCTGGCCGAGACCGCGCGCATGGGCAGCGTGGTGGGCGCGGCCGTGAGGGGGCACCGCGCGCTGGGGCGGCCCGAGGCGTCGTCGCTCGTGACCATGGCGGTCGTGCTGCTCGCACTGGCGCTCATCGCGATCCTGCTGCCGCGGACCGTCGCCTACACGCTGGGCGGCCTGCTTGCCGCCACGGCGGCGTTCCTCCTGGTGCGCGGCCTCCGCCTGCGTTTCGGCCCGGATCCCGCGGAGAGCGACGACGCGGCCGCGGGCGATTCGGATGTGTGAGCGAGCCATCGGCGTCATCCGCGCGGACTCATGGTTTCGCCGTCCACGCGGCCGACGGAGCGGCCCGCCGCACGGCCTGCGCGCGGGGTCCGCCGGGCGCCACCTGCGGATCGAACAGCACGCGGTCGCCCTGGCGGGGCGGCGGTCCGGGGAGCTGCGGTCCCCGCAGATCGTAGAGGCGCCCGTCGTCGCCGCGGATGAGCCCCCATGCGCACGTCTCGTCGTAGAACTCGACCTGGCCCGTCATGATCGTTCCCTCCCGATGTCGTTCGGCGTCCGATCCGAGCATGACCGAGTGTCAGCGCCGCCGGAATGTCCAATGTTGGAGACAGTTCGTCGGCAGGCGGAAGAGGGGAGCGTCGAGTGATGACCGTTGCGTCGCGATCGACCTGGAGGTGGCTCGCGCTGCTCCTCGCCGTCCTGTCGCCGCCGCTTCCGGCGACGGCCGGCTGCAGTCCGTCCACGATCGGCTGGAACGCGCCCACGGCGCTGGTGCTGTCGGGCGGCGGCGCGAAGGGCGCCTGGGAGGCCGGCGCCGCCGCGGCCTTCATCGAAGCCGGCCTGCCGCTGGCGCTGGTCGCCGGTTCCTCCGCGGGCGCGCTCAATGCCGCGATGATCTCCGCGGGGCAGAGCGATCGGCTCGAGGCGCTGTGGCGCGGAATCGACCGCGACAAGATCTACTCGCTGCGGCCGCCGATCTTCTTCGCGGGCCTGCTTCCCGGGTGGCTCACGCTCTTCGCGCTCGATCGGGCCGGGTCGCTGTTCGACGCCCGGCCGCTCCGCGATTTGATCGCGACGACGGTGGAGCTGGACAAAATCCGCGCCTCGGCGATCCGGCTCCTCGTCACGACCACCGATCTCGAGCAGCGCCGCACGCGGATCTTCGACAACCGGACGGTGACCGTCGACGCGCTCCTGGCGGCGGCCGCGATGCCCGGCGTGTTTGCCGCCGTGGATGTCGATGGCGCGCTGCTGGTGGACGGCGGCCTCACCGGCCGCGCGCCCGTCCTCGAGACGCTCGAGGCCAACGTACCCGTCGGCCGCGCGCTCGTGCTGATGAGCTATGCGCCAGAGGAGCGCGGCCAGCGACCCACGACGATGCGTCGCGCGCTGGAGGAGGCGTTCGAGATGGGCATGGTGCACCAGATCCGCCGCGACACCGAGCTGGCTCGGCTGCGACGCGCCGACGTGGACGTGCAGTTGCTCACGCCGTCGTCACCGCTCTTGCTGCGCCCGCTCGACTTCGAGACGGAGGGGATCGGCCGCGCGCTCGCCCTCGGCCGGGCGGACGCGCGCGACTGCGCGAGGGTGCTGCGGGGCGAGTGACGCGGCGAGCGGTGGTGGGCCTGGCGCAGGCTCGACCCGCACGTGCACCGGCACGCCGGGC
>Ga0126379_10003004_pt1 | contig 10832 bp, 10 predicted proteins | sample PanSoiMetPlot_24_FD_92640 | JGI IMG/M metagenome (GOLD analysis project Ga0126379, IMG submission 92640) | Tropical forest soil microbial communities from Panama - MetaG Plot_24 | ecosystem: Environmental > Terrestrial > Soil > Tropical forest > Bulk soil | place: Panama | collected 2016-02-17
TTCGAGTTAAAGATGCTTTCCAGATTCTTTGTCTTCAACTTCTCTGGCGGGCCAACGATGCTCTGGCATCGTCAGGGATACTTTTTGCTTGACGGGGCCGTCGTTTTTATCGAGGGCTACCCTCTGGTCGCGCCTGCCGGCGCTAGGAGATTGACCCTCTTGGACGCCATTGTCATCTCGGCCACCGGTCGCAACTGGCGCGCCCGGCGCACCTCGGGGAAACACTTCTCCGCGCGTATCAAAACTACTCTTCCGGCAATTCCATGACTGCGGCGCCGCTGCGATTTGAGGGGCGGGGCTTCTTCGGTGCGGTCACATAGGCGTAAGGATCCAGGTCCGGAGTTGGCGGCTCAGGGTGCCGCGACCGCCTGAAAATCCTCCTGATGCGTTCCAAAGCGGTACGGATTCGACCTGGTCGCGAAGTTTTCACGCGGGCATCTTATCACCTCATGAACAGCCTTATCACCTCATGAACACCCGCGCGGGCTGAGAAACAGCACGGCAGAGAATTCCGGCATCGAACTTTTGTTGAGCCACTTCATGAGGACCCTTACCCTCGTATTGATCATGATCTCGGCGCTAGGCAACTGGCTGATGGGCAGCCCAACCACACCCGGCGCTCCCGACCCGGATCCCAAGCCAGTCGAAATCACCAACGGCCCGGTGGTTGAAAACGTGACTGAGACGACCGCCGTGATCGCGTGGTCCACCAACGTCAGCGCGGGCACGGTGCTGCGTTACGGCACCGACCGCTATCATCTGAACTTGGAGGCGAGCATGCCGTGGGGCGGGCTGACGCACCGTGTGAATCTCAAAGATCTCACGCCGGGCACCACGTACTACTATCAGGCGGAGTCGCCCATGGCCCAGGGCACGGGGACCACGGTGGAGTCGCCCCAGTTGTCATTCCGGACGAAGACCGGGGCTGGGTGCATTACCGCCTGCACCTGAAGGCCGCGTTCATCGCGGTGCTTGCTGTCTGTCCTTCTCGAGTTGAGCCTGTAGTCTACCCATCAGCATCAAGCCCAGCATGTGAAAGTCGCCACGGAACGACCAGAAAGGATGGCCGAACACAGCCGGGCGATTGCCTTCGATGAGGAAGTGTCCAGTCCAGGCACAACCATACGCAACCACCGGCCACAACAACGCGTACCAGGGATGGCCGATGGCGATCGGGACAGCGATCGTGCAAATGCCCAACAGCGTTCCTGCCGCGTGCATCAGGCGGTTGCGGGGATGGCTATGCTCACGCAGGTAGAATGCGAAGAATTCGTCATAGTTTGAAAAACGCAGCTCCGGCAAAACTATTTCTCCTCTGGCAAGGTGCCGCCAAGCGGACGCAAAAGGTCGATCCTCTCGCCGCTGTCTTCAACCCGGAGGGCCAGTTTCTGGTAAGTCCACTCGCCTTCTGACTTCTTGGCCACAACGTAGAGCGTGCCCTTATGAGCGCTGCCTGCGACGGGAATCGCAAGATCAGCATCGCCGGATTCATTATGGACCTGGATGTTGCCGGAGAACCACAAGCCCGGTTTCGCGGGCGAGCCCAACGCACTCTCCACGCGTGCATCGTGCGTTGCCACCGCCATCGCGTGCTGGTAGGGTGTGCTCGATTTGATCGAGGAAAAGACCGCCAACAGGATGGCGCCGATGAACAACAGAAACAGGACCAGCAACCCAAGCACGATCGAAACAACGATCCAAGCGATCTTTCTTGGCGACGACCGCCGCGGTGGCGCCGGAGAAACACCTGCATACGGGCCGGGCGCTGGCCCAGGAGGCGGAGGAACACTGCTCATGCCGGGGATTGTACTATGGCCACGCCCAAAGCGACGCGGCCTTATTCACCCGCTCTTTTTGCAGGCAAAGCAGATTTTATCGCCGCCAAGCGCTGCTGAGCCATGGAGTAAGACGTGCCCGGATATTCGATCTTAGGCTTTTCAACACGGCCATACATGACGCGCGCCGCATCGTTTTCACCGTATTGCTCGGCGATCTTGCCGAACCCGAACCAAATCTCTGAGTCTGGTTCCTCCATATCAGCTACATCCATCGCCTTAAGGAGCAACTCGCGCGCCTGGCCGGTTTTGCCTGTTTCCGCATAAAGACAGGCGAGCGTGTGGAGGATCGGGAAGTTGGAATGTTTCGTCAGTTCATCTGCTCGTTGCGCCGTATCGATTGCATCCTGATCAGGAGGCGCGGGAGTCAAAAGCGCGTTCCAGGCGTAGTCATTCATATCTTGTTCTGTGGCCTTGCCTCGATCAATCAAAGCTTTAGTGAGTTTTCGGCCTTCCGCAAATTGACCGCGATAGCCTGCCAGTAAGACGGCTGAACGCACATAGTCCGGATCATCGGGATGCTTTTGCAGTCGCGGCTGCAGCAGCTTTTCCCAGTCATCAAATCGTTTCATGCCCGCGAAAGCCTGATCCGCGAAATGGAAGGCAATGTACGAATCGGGCGCAGATGCCATCAGCTTCTCCGCCACATCCAGCAGTTCCGCCCACCGCTGCTGGGCAAGATAGGCGTGTGCCAAAACCAGGTTCAGCCTCTGGCGTACATCATCGGTCTTCGCGCTATCACGTGCCTTGAGCAAACCTGTCAATTGTTCACCTTTGAGCTCCTTCGATGGCAAAAGGACCAGCGAGGCGGTACGGATTGCGCTCTCATCGGCTTCCTGCCCTTTGGTCCAGAAGTGCGGGAACGGCTGTCCGGAAAGAGGATCGTCTCCCTCGCTTATGTGGATCTTTTCGCGTGCCCAGTCCAGCCACTTCCGCGCATTTGTCAGATCATTACGCTGCAGGAAGGCCAGCGATTGCCAGCCGAGCTCTTCGGGAAGACGCGTGGAAGACATGGCAAATGTGACCAGTTTCCATTGGCCATCTTCATGCACAACAAATGCTTCCTGGGCTGCCGACCCTGGGGCTTCCACGGTGACCTTGTAGCCCGAATTATCATCGCCTTCAAGGGAGTAGTGAAGATTAGAAAGGAAAATGTCCGCTAACGTTTCCGGGGGAAGGCCGGTTGCTCCCAGCTTGACGCGAAGTCCTGACATGGACCGCTGGAACGAGGCATTGTCGCTAAAATCCGACTGCATCATGGCGTACTTGCTCATGACCGGCTTGAAGTCATCAATCGTGGGACTCTGGCTGAGGGACAAAATGAATAAACGCTGAACGACGCTGCGGGGATCGGTGGGTTCTAGTTTGATTTCCTGATAATGCTTGGTTTTCGCGAAGACAGTCACGGAGGCCGCTAACTGGCTCTCATTCGGCTGGCCATGACTGCCCGCAGCAAACATCTCAGCGGCCTCACGGTACTTCCTCACACGGATCAGCAAAGCGCCTGCGCTGACCAGGGCCTTACTGCGGCTCTGTTCCTCGGTTGTGATCTGAAACGATTTCTTTATGGCTGCATCCGATCCTTGGTCGGCACCCACGGCGGCTAACATCAGGCTCTTGCGCACATCCGTACTGGGTAAAGCTGCCACTGCTTCAATCAAGCTTTTGTAGTCATGGACATACCAAAGGTCATAAAGCACGTTGTCTTCGTACTTCTGCATGAAGTCTTTGTCGAGCTCCCTCAACTCCTTAAACTCTGCAATCGCCTCTTTCAGGTGCGCTCTCTCGGTATACCTCGTGCCGTCCGAGTCAGACTCCAGCAAGATCGCCAGATTTGTGCGCAGGTCTTTGTCTTTCGGGTCGAGCTCTTTCCCCTTACGGTAGGCTGCAATTGCGCCATCGTAGTCAAATCCTTTCTTGAAGCGCCGGCCGATCAAGTCATGCTGCAGAATCCACGCCAGTGTGCTGAATGCCATAGCCGAGGAGGGATCAAGTACCGTTGCTTCTTTGGCGGCAATGCGGGCGCGTTCTGCCAACCCTGCCGCCAGCAGGGCGTCGGCCAGCCGAATTTGGTGGATGGCCTCTTTCGGATGTTGGGCTGCGATCTGACGATAGGCAGCCAGGGCCTCCTTGACCTTGCCGGCAGAGAGCAGGGCTTGCCCGGTGTGGTCAAAACTAATGAAAATAGGGTCCGCATCACGCGCCTTGAGAACTGCGTCGCGTAATTGCTTAGCTTCATCCACGCTAAGCCGTGACTTGCCGCTCTCCACCCTCAGGACGGCTTGCAGCACGGCGCCATCAGGATCGGAAGTGAATCTTTGAGTGAAGCGAGCCGTACCAATCTTTTCTTCTTTGTCAGAAGGCAAAGCACGCAATTTGAATCCCGCGGGAGCGATGATTTTGTAATCCCACTCCGTGATAAAGGGCGTGATTTCCCAGTCTACGGTGCGGGCGTTGTGTCGATCCGCGTCAGGCTGGTCTTTCGCTGGCTCTTCTTTGGTTTTGAAATACTTAGGAAAACTGCTGAAGATATCCTCTAACCGGATTGCCATCACCGCAGTGTTCAGGTCTGTGTTGCCGCGACGTCCTTTCGTCACATAGGTAACAGCGAAGGGCTTGTCGACATCGGAAAGGTCGCCGTGATCGAGCGAGATCAGGGAATCGGCGAGGTAGGATTCTTTGACGTATTCTTCGCCGTCTTTCCGAACTTGTTGAGGATCCCCGTTGTAATACTCTCGATCATCTGCTTCCCCGGGCCCGGTTTGTTCATCCCTCTCAATAATCCTCGCTTCCCCGTATTCCGCCAAGGTGAATTCGCGTGTCTCCCGATGAACATTCTGCTCGGCAAGCAGTTCTGGAATCTTTTTCAAGGAAGTTGTCTTTGCATCTACCACCAGCGCCCACCGCCCGTAGTCCATCAGCGGCAGATCGCCGGCACGCGAGTAATTGGCGGTGGCGTCAATCCACATCTCCGGATCGGAAGCAGAGCCCGGTACGTAAACGATAGCGTGATCGAACATGCCCATTCCCGGCAGTTCAGTGTTGATGTCCTGGCCAGGGCCGGAATCGAGTAGGGCAAGGTTGGCGGATATGCCGGCCGCGCGAAACATGGTAGCCAGCAGTGTGGCCTTGTCCTTACAGTCGCCATACTTGCGTTTGAGCGTTTCTGAAGGAAACTGGGGTACCAGGTTAGCTTCGTCAAATTCAATTCCCGTGTAACGCACACTTTTGTGTAACGCCGAAACCAGACGGCGAATCACGTCATTCCGCTTGCCGTCCCTCAGGTTGATCCTGGCCAGGAGAGGTTGCACGTCTGCTAGTCGCATCTTGTCGTCGGACAGCCGCGCATATTCCAGGGCCACCTGCCGCCAGGTCGTTCCGGTGCTGAACTCAACTTCTGGAAACAGCAGCACATCTGCCGGCACGTGCGTAAGACCTTCGGGGTTTGCCTCCAAGGGTCCGTTCTCAATGGTGATGGTCTCAGTGCCGTTTTCACTTTTCTTGCTGATGTTGGCATGGGGAAGAAGTTGCAACACATAGCGTAGAGGTAGCGACTCGGCATGAGCGAGCACCACGCGCGAGCCAGCAACTGGCACATTCATGCTCAAAACGCGTCTCTCTGACCTGCCGCCGGTAAAAAAGGCCTGCGTGTCCCGAATTGTGACTTCTTCCTCAACAATAGCTCCCACTGCGATCGCCGGCAGCGGTCCTCCGTACGCCCGCTGGTCGCTGTAAACCTCATGCTCGTTCGCGTGCACGGGAACGTCATTCAAGGTCTTGGGATCCAGTAGGTGGACCAAGCCGTCCAAGCTGATCACGCGTGCTTTGATCTCTGGTTTGGCCTGGCGCCACGGCTCCCATCGCCCACTGGTCTCCGCCCAACCCTTAACTCCCTCCTCGTTCTCAATTCGGTAGAACATATGGTGCGTCTCAATGCACCTACCTTGGGCATCGAAATTGAGAGATTCTTCGTTGAAGAGCACTGTCGCTGGAGAGTCTTTGTCTGCCTTAATCTCCGCTGCGGCCTGGCGGAGGGCTTCGGGACTCATCGAAAATGCCGGACCACTCAGCGGGGTGGAGGCATTTAAGAATGGAGCCCAAAAAATGGAGCTAAACAAAAGGCAGGCCTTCGCTACAGGATAGAAGCGGCGAGCTAGGGACACGATCAGGACCTCGTAGTTCAGAGTAGCTATTTTGTACCTTGGCCGTTCCTATAAGACAAGTAGATTCAGTAGCGGATGGGGTAAGGGAGGCCTGTCCGCGCAAGCCGGTACTAAGTACGGAGAAAACACGGATCATCGACCAGTCATCGCTGCGATGCAAAATTTCCTCTAAATCGGTCTTTCAAGGCCGTCTTCTCCGCTTACAATTTCCACCAGGAGAATCTCCGTGAAAACATTCGTGTTTGGACTCATTCTGGGCCTGCTGATCCCCGCGGCCGTGGTGTATGGATACTTCAACTTCGGCTACGCGCCGATTGCCGCGTCGGCCCCGCCTATGCCGTTTGAAAAAAGGATGGCGCGCATGACCTTGAGCGCGCATATCCGCAAGGAAGCGCCGAAGAAAGATGCTCCCGTTCCCTCCGACGAAACCAACCTGACCGCCGGCGCAGGGCTCTACAAGGAGAATTGCGCTTTTTGTCACGGACTGCCCGGTCAGAAGGCCACTCTTGCCGCCAAGGGCATGTTTCCCATCCCGCCGCAGTTGTGGGAGAAGGAAGAGATGGTCACTGACGATCCCGTGGGCACAACCTACTGGAAGGTTTCCAATGGCATTCGGATGACGGGCATGCCGGGCTTCGGAGAGACTCTGACGCCGACTCAGGTATGGCAGATCAGTCTGCTGCTGGCCAACGCCGACAAGCTGCCCGCGTCGACCCAGGCCGCGCTGGCCAAGCCGGCCGTGGAAACGGCGGCGACGCCCGCGCAGACCACACCTGCTGCGCCGCAGCCGCACCACGATCACCACAGCCACTAAAGAGAATCTGGTAATTGCGTAATTTGGTAATTGGGTAATTGGAAAACTAAACCGCCGAGGATCTTGGCAATTGCCCGATTACCAAATTACACAATTACCAAATCTTTAAAGAGGGCTGGTGATTGCGAGGTTCGTGTGGCATCTCGACGGCGAAGCAAGAGGCAAGTCAGTTTCCGCGTTACAGCTTCTCGAAGAACTCGCACCCGGAGCACGAGATGAAGATGCCGCCGCCCACGTTGCGCTCGCGGTCCTTCACTCGCTTTACGATGCGCGTAGGCTTGCCACACTTGGGGCAGTCGGTGCTCTTGGATGTGTCCATCACTTTCTTGCGGTCAGCGGTCTTGGCGATCTTGGCCATGGTGTTTCATTCTCCTGTCAGATGGTTCCCCAGGGCCTGGTCGCCGCCGGGTGCGGTGCGGAAATCAAAGGGCGGAAAAGCTGATGCTTCATGTGCCGGAACCGCAACTTAATGATTTTACACAGAACATTGCTCTGTTGTCTTTAAGCCCGTGGTCGAAAGAAAACTGCAATCTCATCAAGTCACACGAGGCAAAAGGGGGCCCGGCAGTAGCGAATGGCCGGGCCCACGCTCCGCGCGAAATTGGAAGATCCTTTGATCAGTCTTCGCCTTGATCATCCTCTTCCTGACATCTCGGCGCAGGAAAGGTGGTTAGAGCTTGAACAAAGAATCCAGCTGCTCCCGTAAAGAACGGGCGGCCGGGGACTGGGGTAAGGGTCCCATCCGGGTTTATTCTCCACCCGTCAACCGCGGACTCGTCAACCACGGATGCGAACACAAAGTCGCCGGCGCGCGTAGAGGCGATCGCACCCATGAAACCATCGCCTGCGAAAGGTGATCCCGGGGCCCCCGTAAGAGTGCCGTTCTGGCCAACAGCCAGCGAGGACACCTTGTCATCGAACAGGTCGCTGGTAAAGAGGAACCTGTTATCGGCGCTCAGCGTGAGCGCGTTGACGGTGATGGTCGCTCCTGAGGGAAACGGCGATCCAGGGACCATGGTAAGGTTGCCGTTGAGTGACATGCGGTAGACGTCGATGACGCTGAGCCCGGCGTTCGATACGAAGACGCGATTGTTGGCGCAGTTGACGTCTACGGCCGTCGCGGCGCCGCTGGACAGGAACGGAGAGCCCGGAACCTGCGTCAAGGCGCCGTTGTTGCCGATGGCGAACACGCCCACAGCGTCAATGGATTTAAGGCCGACCACGAGGAAACGGCCATTGGGGCTGACCTTCATTCCTTCGGAAAACGCGCCGACGTTGAACGGAGAGTCCGGGATCTCTGCCAAGGCGCCGGTCGCGCGGTCGATTGCGAAAACATGGACCAGGGTGCTTACTTCGTCGGTAGAAAAAAGGAATTTAGCAAGCGGGCTGGCCGCGAGTGAAAAGTTCGTGCTCGGGCTGGCCGTGCCGGCAGGAAATGGTGAGCCCACAATAGCGGCCAACTGCCCTGTGTCCGGATCGATCCGAAACGCGCTGATGGTGCCATCTTGGTTGTTCGCCGCGTATAGGAAGCTCCTGCCGCCTCCTCTTGCGGTAGCAATTTTCCCGGCATTGACGTCGCTGCCGCCGCCGCTCCCGCCGGTTGCAAACGGTGAGCCCGCTAGCAGCGTCAAGCTGCCGTCGGCATTCACCTGGAAGGCCGAAACCGTGTTTTTGGGAAAGCCACTGTCATTGGTATAGACGAAGTTGGGTTGAGCCAAGGCGTTGAGGGAAACCGACAAGATCGCGAATAACATGATCTTTCTCATGGAGTTTTTCCTTTCATCGATTCGCAAATAGCCCCCAGCACTTTCATCGACCGTTAATGGCCGCCTGCACCAGAGTTGCCAGAGCCAACTCAAAGAAAAGACACACCACAAAAAACTTCGACAAGGCAAACTTGAGCAACTCTGTTCCAATCCTGGGCATGCGCCTCTCTCACGAGTGCGAAAGCAGGCTACAAAACCTTCGTCACGAATTGGGCGAAAAACACACTGGACAGGAAGCCCGCGATTCCGTTATGAATCAAAGGCCACAAGATTTTCATTTTTGCGAGGTTCTTCATGAAGAAGCTAGTCTTGATCCTGTTCGCCGCCGTGTCTCTCACTGCGTTCGCCGCCGATACCACCGTCAAGGGCTATCTTGTCGACCTGGCCTGCGCCAAGGAAGATGGCTCGAAACCGGATTTCGGCATCAAGCACACCACTGATTGTCTGAAGATGCCCGAGTGCGTGCAGACTGGATACGGCGTGCTTACGGATGACAAGAAGGTCATCGCGTTCGACGCGGCCGGCAACGAGCAAGCCAAGAAATTCATCGCTTCGCTCACCAAGAGCAGTGACGTCAAGGTTGCCGTGACCGGCACGCGCAAGGGCGACAGCATGACTGTGAACAAGATCGAATTGCAGTAAAGCAGTAAAGAGGTCGCTTCGACACCTGCGTCGGCCCTGAGGAGGGAACCCGATGATATGGCCCCACAGGGTGTGGGTTTGCGCTCTGCTGGTTGGGTATTCAGTGGCCGCCGCTCAGGGCGGGCAAGGAGGGCCAGCGTCGCCTCCCTCGCCTGAGTACCAGACCGTGTTCTACAACAACGGGAATCTGCGCCTGGAGGCGTACTTCTACAAGCCGCAGGGCAACGGGCCGTTCCCGGTAGTCGTCTACAACCACGGTTCACGTGCGGGTTTTGAACGTGCGGAACGCCCGATGGCGTTCATCGCACGCGTGCTTGTTCTTGCCGGTTATGCCGTGCTGGTTCCTGAGCGCCGCGGCTATGGAAAGTCGGATGGCGCAACGTTCGCAGAAGAAATTGGCAGCGACCGCGGCGAACGCTTTGTAAGACGCCTGGAAGCCGAGGCTGCGGACGTGAACGCGGCCGTGGACTACGCCAAGGCACAGCTGCCCATTGATGCGGAGCGCATCGGCGTCATCGGTTACTCCTTCGGCGGCATCGTGACCACGTTGGCGGCAGCTCGCAGCAAAGCGTTCGTGGCCGTGGTGAACCAGGCGCCGGGCGCGCTGAACTGGGACAGGAGTCCGTTGCTCCGCCAGGAACTATTGGCTTCGGCGGAGAAAATCAAGACGTCGATGGTATGCATGGCAGCCAAAAATGATGCGACTACGGAAAATGTGCGCAGCATCTGTGCGAAGGCACAGGCCCACGGCGCCGCGACCGACGTCATTATTTATCCTCCTTTCACAGATGCACGTTTCGACAATCCCACGGCTCCCGGGCACGCTATCTTTTTCTATGGTGTTGACATCTGGCGGCAGGACGTTCTCAACTTTCTCGCGAAGTACCTGAAGCCCGATGCGCATTCTCCTGACAAGGCAGCAACCGGCTCCGATCATTAGCGGTTGAGCGTTGACCCTTCCTCTTCGCTCTGCTAGTTTGTAAGGTTTGCCCTGAGCGGGCGTTGTTTCCCTGCACGCTGCCCACCCGGTTGGCGGATACCTTTTCTGGACGGAAGTGGACTTATGCCCGTTTTCAAATTCAACGGCGTGGATTTCATCGAGTTCGATTCCCTGCTCTCTGACGACGAACGCCTGGTGCGCTCGACCACCCGCCGCTTCATCGAAGAGAACCTGATTCCGATCATTGAGCAGTGCAACCGCGACGGCCGTTTCCCGAGCGAGATGGTCAAGCCCATGGCTGACCTGGGTTTCTTCGGCGCTAATCTCAAAGGCTACGGCTGCGCCGGGATGTCGAATGTCGAATACGGGCTGGTGATGCAGGAACTGGAGCGCGGCGACAGCGGCGTGCGCTCGTTCGTGAGCGTGCAGTCCTCGCTGGTGATGTATCCGATCTACGCCTTCGGCAGCGACGCGCAAAAGGAAAAATGGCTGCCGGCTATGGCCAAAGGCGAAAAGATCGGATGCTTCGGTCTGACCGAACCTGACTTTGGTTCCAATCCCAGCGGGATGCGCACTCGCGCCAAGAAGGCCGGCAAGGAATACGTCCTGAACGGCGAGAAGATGTGGATCACCTCGGGCACCATCGCAGACGTAGCCCTGGTCTGGGCCAAA
>Ga0126379_10003005_pt1 | contig 10831 bp, 9 predicted proteins | sample PanSoiMetPlot_24_FD_92640 | JGI IMG/M metagenome (GOLD analysis project Ga0126379, IMG submission 92640) | Tropical forest soil microbial communities from Panama - MetaG Plot_24 | ecosystem: Environmental > Terrestrial > Soil > Tropical forest > Bulk soil | place: Panama | collected 2016-02-17
ACCCAGGTGCAGATCGTCCCGTAGCCGCGTCTCCGGCCGGCGCCCCGCGCGGGGCGCCGGCGCCTCTCGCGACAGCGATCATCGGAGGGGGTCCTCGGGATCCCCTCCGTCGCCTTTCCGCGCCGCGTGTGCTATTGGACTCCGGTGCGTGCGCGGGAGGGGCGGGAACGGGCGTTCGGCGGCGCGCCTCGGCGCGTGGTCTTCGAGACGCGGTCCGCCCTCTCCGGATCCATCCGCGTCGTCGATCGCGGCGACGAGCGCCGGCTGATCGCCGGCGGCGACCTCCTCTCGATCATTCCGCTCTCGGGTGACTGGTCGCGACTCGGGCGCGAGTACTGGTCGCGCGCCCTCGACGCGGTGGCCCTGCCGCGACGCCCCACCGCGCTGTTCGTCGGAGCGGGCGGCGGCACGCAGCTCAGATTGCTCAGCTCGCGGGCCCGTCCGCGCTGGATGACCGTGGTCGAACGGGATCCCGTCATCCTGCAGGTGGCCCGCCGGTACTTCGGATTGGGGGGTCTCGAGCACGCCGAGTTCCTGTGCGCCGACATCGAGCGAGCGCTGCCGGGGCTCGAGGCGGCCCGCCGGCGCTATGACTTCATCATGGAGGACGCGATGTATTCTGATCCGGTGGAGCGCGCCCTGCCGGTGGCGCTGCGGCTCGCCGCCCTCGTCGGCCGGCGCGGGGCGCTCGTGCTGAACCGCCACGCGCGCCGCCACGCCGCGCAGACGGCGGCCGCATTGCGCGAGCGCTTCTCCCGCGTGACGATGCATCGCGTCCGCCGCGGTGGCGAGAACATGCTGATCTGCGCTAGTGCGCTGAAGACGTGGCGCCACGGTCCGCGAATTCTTCGAGCGAGACCGCGCAACGATGGCATGCTGGACGGGCCCTGACGCCGATCGGGCGAGGGAAACCACACGCCGTCCACGAGAGGGAGGATCGTCGCGTATGCGGAGAGTGACCCGTGCCGTGCTCGCCGTCTTGTTCGCGACGCTGGTCGCATCCGCGACCGGCGCCTGCGCGCGCTTCTACTGGGTCAAGCCGGGCAGCACCGACGAGCAATTCACGCAGGACAGCAAGGCGTGCGAGCAGGAGGCCACCGTCTCGCCCGCGGCCGCCCGGAGCGTCGAGCGGAGCACGTATCGCGCGTGCCTGGAGACGCGGGGTTATACGCGCCAGGAGCTGTACATGCCCGGGGCCGACGCGCACCGCGGCATCGAGAAGCAGCCCTGACGGGCCGGCCGCGACGGCCGGCGAACGCGACGGGCGGATCGCGCCTCAGCGGCGAAACGATTCGAGGCGCGGCAACAGGTCCCGCAGCAGGAGCCGGCGACGGAACGGCAGCACGGTCGCCGGCAGGGCGCCCGCGCGCAGGGCGAGCGCCTTCGGCACCGCGACGATGAGGTTCGCGTTGCGCACGCGACCCAGCTTGGTGAGCTTGTCGGCGATGTACTCCGGAGTCCAGTAGCCGGCGATCTCGAGGACGACCTCGGTGCCGTCGTCGTGGCGGAACACGAAGTCGGGGACGATGAGCGAGCCGCCGGCGTCGATGACGGCGCCCTCGCGCGTGAGCCGCCATCCGCCCCTCGCCGCGCCGAACTTCTTCGCCACGGCGGCTTCGAGCGCCGAGTCGAATTCGGGCGGCGCGGCGCGATGGGCGCCCAGGCCGTCCTCCGCGCAGAGCGTGAACTCGAGTGGCCGCCACCCGCGGCGCAGCTCGATGTCGGCGGTGAGCCGCCAGTCGGAGAGCCGCACGAGCCCGGCCAGGAACCGGGCGAAGTCCACACCGTAGGCGCGCGTCTTGCGCAGCACCGAGTTCGGGCCGTCGAGGACGAAGCGATAGGCTTCCGCGACGCGGCCGCGCTTGCCCGCGGCGCGCGCGGCGCCGGCCAGCGGCTCCAGGCGATAGATCAGTCGCGCGAGCCGCGCGTATCGCAGGATGTGCTTGAAGTCGCCGCGCGCCTCCACCGTCACCGCGGTCGCCGAGTAGAGCAGCGCCTGCGCCTGGCCCAGATCGTAGTCGGCCCGGAGCGCCTCGGCGGTGTAGTCGGCGGGAAAGCGCGCGAGCCGGTGAAACGCGGGATAGTCGGCGTAGAGCGCCGCCACCACCCCGTCGAGGGCGCCGGGCGCCGAGCCCAGCGCGTCCTCGAACACCGCGCGCGCGACCGCCGGGTCGAGCACCGGGTGCCGTGCCGCGGCGGCCTCGAACACCGCGACGCGGCGCTCCGCCGATCGCGCCGTCGCCGGCCAGTCGTAGGTCGCGACGTCGTCGAGCAGCTTCACGACCGGCTCGATCCGGTCCGGCCGAAGGCCCTCGAGCGCCGCGCGGGCGGCGTTGCGCACCTCGCCGCGCGCCCGGCCCACGTGCGAGCGATAGACCGCGAGCGCGCGGCCGAGCGGGGCCAGCGCCTCGTCGGCCTCGAGCCGGTCAGAAGAGATCGAGCTGGTTCGCCTGTCCCAGCGATAGACGCGGAGCGCGGCGGTAAGCATCGGTCTTTCCGCGGCGGCGCGCTCGCACGACGTCGCCGGTCTCCTGCACGACGACCTCGTAGAGGCGCGCGGCCTTGTCCCCGGATTTCCTCAGCAGGCGGCCGAGGCGCTGCACGGCCTCGCGCACGCCCTTGTCGCCGCCCAGCACGACGCCGACCTTGACGATGGGCGCGTCCCAGCCCTCGTTCAGCACCTCGCACGCCGCCAGCGCGCGCAGCCGCCCCGCGGCGAACGCGTCGAGCACGCGGTTGCGCTCGTGCTTGCCGGAGTGAGCCGTCAGCGCCGGGACGAGGAAGCGCGCCGACACGTCGAGCGCCATCCGGTTCGACGCGGTGAAGATCACGCACGGCTCGTCGGGGTGCAGGCGCAGGATGTCCTCGAGCACGCGCAGCTTCTCGGCGGAGCGATTCACGATGCCGAGCTTCTTGCGCCAGAGCCGCAAGACCTCGCGGGCGTCGGGATCCTCGCGCGACCGGCGCGCCATCTCCGTCCAGTCGAAGGCGCCGTCCTCGCGGCGCCGCGCGGCCACGTAGTGGCGGATCGCTCGCGACAGCTGGTCGAACTCCGCCTGCTCCTCCTCGGTGAGGTGGATCGGCACGCGCACGATGGCGTAGTCGGCGACGGTCCGCCCGCGCGCGGAGGCCAGGTCCTCGTCGTAGACCACGGGCCCGATCAGCTCGTCCAGCAGGCGGTCGCGCCCGTCCGAGCGCGCGGGCGTCGCGGTGAGCCCGAGCCGCATCGGCGCCAGGCAGTCGAGCGCGCTCTCGTGCTGCGACGGGCCGGGCAGGTGGTGGGCCTCGTCGTACACGATCAGCCGGTAGCGGTTGCCGATGTCCTTCATGTGGATCCACGCGCTGTCGTACGTCGTGACGGTGATCGGCCAGACTTCCTGGCGACCGTCGCCGAGCACGCCGGCGTCGAACCCGAGGCCCTGGCGGATGCGGCGCTGCCACTGGTACATGAGGTCGCGCAACGGCGCCACGACGAGCGTGGGCGCCCCGTGGCGCGCGATGATCGACAGCGCGATCTCGGTCTTGCCGGTGCCCGTCGGCTTCACCACGACGCCGCGGCGGCCGGCGCTCTCCCACGCCTCGATTGCCGACTCCTGATCGGGCCGGAGCGGCGGGAGCGCCGGGCGCAAGGTCGGGGAGGGAAAGAAGCGCTCGGAGCTGTCGTCGACCGAGAGCCGGTACACGGCGGCGTCCTCGAGCAGCCGCGCGTGGTTCATCGCAGGGGTGCGCCAGGCGCCCACCCGTGTGTCCCACACGAGGTATTCGGGAACGCGCGCGGTCCGCGGCGCCCCCAGCCGGAGCGATCCGCGGTCGAAGCTGAGCGCGTGTCCGTCCGGCACGCGGTGACGAGTGTCGCGCTTCGCGGTAGCCACTGCCGGGCTCATGGTAGCAGAAAGCCACGGGCGCGCGGCTCGAAGACGGCAGTGGCGCGACCAGGCGGTCGCGCCACTGCTCATCCCGCGGACGGTCAGCGCGTCACTGGCAGGGCGGGACCAGCGGGTGCGTCACCGGGGTGAAGTTGCAGCCGAAGCGGGGAGCGGCCACCACCGCCGGGTCGAGGATGTCGTCGCCGGCGGGCTTGACGCCGTGGACCACCCAGCCCACGAGGTCGTCGAACGCCGTAGTCAGCTCGCCTGCCGAGAACTCGCAGTGCCCGCGTCCCCGGATGGCCCTCTGGACGAGCAGATCGTCGGTGCCCTGCTCGATGGCGTGGCGGGCGTAGATCTGCTCCATGCTGAACGGCACGAAGAGATCGCCGAGCGTGTGCATGGTGAGGACGGGGATCTTGAACTTCGCGGTGAGGGCGGGCGAGCTGGTGATCGTGTTGAAGATGCCGTTCTTGTCCCGGTCCTGGTTCGACAGCGGCACGCGGACGATCGTGGCGTTGAACTGCTGCTCGGCGGGCGACAGCGCCGGGTCGCCGTCGAACTGATAGACCGTGTCGACATTCTCGCGCCCCGGCCCGGCGACGGCGGAGCCGAAGTTGAAGGCGAAGTCGCCGCCATTGGGTCCGACGAACCCCTCGTCGTAGACGGGGCGGGCCCCGCCGGAGAGGTTCTCGATGATCGCCTTGAAGAGCGTCCCGGCCGGTGTGAGGACCTGCGGGAACGGCGTGCCGAGCTTCGTGCGGGTGATTTGCCAGCCCATGGCGGGATTCGTGTAGTAGTCCCCGGGCGTCGGCACGATCGGCACGTTTCCGACCAGCGTCTCCGCGACCAGGTACATGTCCTGGAAGAAGTCGAACAGCTCGTTGTCGCCCATCACGCCGCAGAGGGGCAGCGCACCGGCGAAGCTGTTGCGCCACTTCTCGATCATGTTGCCGACGACGTGGCCTCCCATCGAGACGCCGACGGGGTACACCCGATCGATCTTGGGCTTCTTGCCATCCTTCCTCGCCACGTCCTGGAAGATCTTCACGAGCGCGTTCGTGTCCTCCGCGCCGACGCCCGGCACGTACCCGTTGGCCCGATAGCTCGACGCGGCCCACGCGTAGCCCAGGGCGAGGAGGTGCTGGCGGAACGCATCCGACGGGTTCTGCACGAACAGCCGGCTGCCCGTGCCCGCGTAGCCGTGCGCGTAGAGCACCAGGTCTCCGTTCCAGTTGTCCGGGACCTCGATCCGCCAGCCCGCGCCGTTGGTGATTCCCGAGTAGCGAGTGGTGGACGTTCCCGGGAGCGCGGCGAACGGGAGAGTGGCCGGGTCGACGAAGAATCGCGAGGTGTCGACCTGGGTGACCGCCAGCGCCGGGGACGCGCCGGAGATCGCGGCCGCCAGCAGGGCCAATGCCGTCGTGACGCCGATGCAGAATCGCCTCATGTCGTCTCCTCCTCTCTGAGGGGCACACCGAGCACGGCAGGTATCGAGTGCAATCCGGCACCGATCGTGCTCCCGAGAGGGAAAGATCGTCAAGCGCGCTCTGCGGGTGTGCACGCGAGGTTGCCGATCGCGGCCCGGCGAGAGACAATTTTCAGCAGAGACATCGGGAGGGCACACGAATGATGACCATCGTGACTCACGTGACGCTTCGAGAGGGCAGCGAGCCGGAATGGGACGCGGCCATGCGCGCCCGGCTCGGCGCCGTGCGCGGCCAGCCGGGCTGGATCTCCACCCAGCTGCTCATGCCGAACGACGGCATGCACAAGCGGGTCATCGTCGGCACGTGGCGGACGCGCGGCGAGTGGGAGGCCTGGCACAAGGACCCGGCGTTCGCCGAGACGCGCGCCCGCCTGCAGGGTCTGGAGGCCGCGCCGCGGCAGGAATGGTGGCACGAGGTCATGATGGAGATGCGAGCCTCGGAGCTGGACGGCATCCGCGGCGCCGTCGACGCGACGCGCGAGCGCCTCGCCTCGGCACTGATTGCCACCGCGGACTGGCTCCGCACGAGCGGCCGCACCGCGGCCTGAGCAGAGGAGCATCGCGTCCGGCCGCGCTCGGCGGGACGGGAGCCCCCTCCGAGCGAGGCGAGCGGAACACGATGGTCGATCAGCTGCGCTCGGTCGCCTCGGAGGTCACGCGCGTGGCGCGCGAGGTGGGAACGGAGGGCAAGCTGGGCGACGCAGGCTTCGACATTCACCTCGTCAAGCCCGTGGAGATCGAACGGCTCACCGAGGTGCTGGCGCAGGCCGCGGACCGGCCCGCCCGCACGCGGGACGACTCTCGCCCGCGGCCGTGACGCCTGGCGCGGGCCGGCTACGCGGCGGCGATGTTCTCGATCTGTGTCACGTCTGCGTCGGGGAGGTCGAAGTCGAACGCCTCGAGGTCCTCGCGCATGTGACGCAGGTCCGTCGTGCCGGTCAAGGGCTGCATGCCGACCTGCATCGCGAAGCGGAACACGACCTGCGCCGGCGTCCGGCCCGCGCGCGTCACGATGTTCTGGAACGCGGGGTGATGGAGCTCGGCGACGTTCGCGGTGAGCAGAGAGAACCCCTGGTACACCATGCCGCGCTCGCGGCAGAGCGCGCGGACCTGGCGATCCCAGCCGGTCCGGGCGAAGCAGCGGTTCTGCACGAACGTCGGCGGGATCCGCGCCCGCGCGCACAGCGCCTCCAGCTGATCGAGCCCGACGTTGCTCACCCCGAGGAACCTCGCCCGCCCGCTCGCGTGCAGGTCTTCCATCGCCCGCCACACCTCGAGATCGGACGATGCCAGGCCGACGCGCCGGGCCGGCCCGTGCAGCACGTAGGAATCGATCGAGTCCACCTGCAGGTGCTGGAGCGAGCGCTCGAACGACTGGCGCACCTGCGTGGCGTGGTCGGCGGCGGGATCGTAGGGCAGGCGGTGGTCCTGCCCCTCGACGTAGGTGAACTTCGTCTGGAGAAACAGCTCGTCGCGCGTGACGTGGCCGGCGGCGAGCGCGCGCGCGACCGCGGCGCCGACCCCGGCCTCGTGGTAGTGGCGGCGCTGGTTGGCCGTGTCGATGCCGCGAAAGCCGGCGTCGAGGGCCAGGCCCGTGAGCGGCTCGGTGGCCTCCTCCTTCCAGGCGGTGCCGTAGACGAAGCGCGGTACCCGGACTCCCGCGACGGCGATCTGGCGCGTGATCTCGACGGGGCGGCTCACCCGGACAGTATCGCTCAGGACTCCGCGGTCAGCACCCAGCAGCGCAGCACCTCGGCCACGCTCCACGCCTGGGCGACGCAACCCCGCGGCGCGAACGGCGGGACCGCATCGAACACCTCGCTGATCGAGCCGATGCACGCCTGGTCCAGGTGGGGCACGAAGCCTTCGAGGAAGCGACGCGCCCCCGTGCGATCGCCGGGATGTACCTTGAGCCACGCGTCGATGAAGGGCCCGATCAGCCACGCCCACACGGTGCCCTGGTGGTAGGCCGCGTCGCGCGTTCTGAGGTCGCCGTGATACGTGGGCTTGAAGTCGGGGTGCCGCGGTGAGAGGGATCGCAGTCCGACGGGCGTGAGCAATTGCGCGCGCGCCGCCTCGACGACGGCGGCCCAGCGCGGCTCCTCGAGGATGGGGTGGGCCAGGGACACCGCGAACAGCTGGTTCGGGCGGCATGCGGGGTCGTTGCCGCCGCCCAGCTCCGGGCAGTCGACGACGTCGTAGAGGTACGCGCCGTCCCGGTACCAGAAGCGCTCGTTGAACGAGCGCCGGCATTGCTCGGCGCGTGCCCCCAGTGGCCCTGCCGCCTCGTCGCCCGCCGTCTCGCGCGTCCACGTCTCGAGCAGGCGCAGCGCGTTGTACCAGAGCGCGTTGATCTCGACCGCCTTGCCGCGTCGGGGCGTCACCACCCAGCCGTCGCACTTCGCGTCCATCCACGTGAGCTGATAGCCCTCCGCGCCCTGGATCAGGAGCCCGTCCTTCGGATCGACGTGGATGCCGAAGCGCGTGCCCTCGAGATGGCTCTGCACGATGTCCGAGAGCCTGGGCAGGAGGGACTCGAGCACGGCGCGATCGCCGCTCGCGCGGACGTAGCGGTCGACGGCATGGAAGTACCAGAGGCTGGCGTCGGCCGTGTGATAGAGACCCGCGGTGCTGCCGTCGGGGAACACGTTGGGAATGAGCCCGTCGCGGATGTACTGCGCGAACGTGCGGAGGATCCAGGCGGCCTCGGTGAGCCGGCCGGTCACGCACGCGAGGCCCTCGAGCGAGATCATCGTGTCGCGGCCCCAGTCGGTGAACCAGTGATAGCCGGCGATCACCGAGCGCAGCTCCTCCCCCGTGGCGCGCGCGCGGGCGACGTCCTCGCGCCGCCCGGACGGCGTGATGATGAACTGATCGGCGGCCAGCAAGAGCTCGGCCCCGATGCCGGAGCGCGCCGCCGGCGCCCCCACCGCCAGCAGGCGATGCCGCCGATCCATCTCCGCGCCGCGCGCCTCGTCGGGCGAGAGCGCGCCGATGGTGTCCCACGCCTCCGTCGAGGCGACGAGGCACGCGCCCGCGTCCCGGGTCAGGTCCACGCTCACGTAGCCCGGGCTCCACAGCTCGCCGGTCTCCGCGTAGCCGCGCTCGGCCTCGTCGCGATAGCGCACGGCCAGCACGCTGCCTCCATCGAGAGCGAACGACGCGCGCCCGCCGTGAACGGCGAGCCTGAGCGGCGGGTGGTCGCGCGCGGGATGGATCTCGAGACGGTTCGCAACCGCGGTGATGGCGTACGGCTCGGCCATCGGGTCGTGCACCGAGCCCTCGAGGGGGCGCACGTGGAGCGACGGGCGTAGCTTGAGGCGGAGCGGCCCACCGCCTTCCGCGAGCCGGTAGGAGACGTGCACGGTGTTCTGCCCGTATGGCATCAGGATGCGCTTCTCGATCGCGGTCCCGTCGATCTCGTATTGCCAGACCGGCAGGCCATCCTCCAGCCGGAACTCGACCAGATGCCGCGCCCCTGGCCACTCGAGCGTCGCGCCGGGGCGCTCGCGGCCGCCGATCTCGAAGCGCCGCCCGTCCCCGAGCCGGAACCACTCCGACAGGTGGTTCAGCATGAGGGTGCGGCCGAGCGGCGCGGGCAACGCCGACACCAGGAGCCCGTGATAGCGGCGCGTGGGCACGCACGCCACCGTACCGGCCGCGAAGCCGCCGAGGCCGTTGGTCACGAGCCACTCCCGGGCGAGCATGGCCGCGCCGTCGCGCATCTCGGCCTGGCGCGTCGCCAGTCGTCGGACGACGAGGTCCGGCATCAGGGATGACGTCTCCACCGGCGAATCGCCTCGAGCCGGGTCTCCTCCTCCTCGGTCATCTCGCCATCTCCTTCCGCGGGGTCGTCCACGGCCGACGCGGACAACGGCACCATGGCCACCGCGGCGTGTCCAGCAATGCGCCAGTTCTTCCGGCTCTCGATGGGCGGCGCCCCCGATCCCTCGTAGCGCACGTCGCTGCTCGTCCATTGCTGCTGCCACACGTGGCCCGCCGGCGGCGCGAGCAGCGGCTCCGGGGCAGGGTCGAGGTGGAGCTCGGTGCCGAGATTCACGATGAGGAGCCGGTCGTCGCCCGACTCGCCAAAGGCGCGAAGCACGAACGCCTCGGGGCCCAGCACGGCGCCGTCGATCCGGCGCCGTGCCGCGCCGCTCCACACGGGATCGCGGCGCCGCAGCCGGATCAGGTCGCGATGCATCGCGTAGGTGGCGGCGTTCGACTCGCGCTCGGTGAAATCGATCTTGCACCGCTCGAACGTCTCGGCGGACGAGGGGTCGGGCAGGAGGCTCAGGACGGTCGGGTCCTGGGCGATGCTCGGAAACTGCGCGAGGAACCGCTTCCGTCCCTCGCGCACGGTGCGGGCGAGGTCGCCCCGGTGGTCGGCGAAGTAGAGAAACGGCGACGATGCGGCGAACTCCTGGCCCTGGAACAGCATCGGCGTCCCGGGACCGAGGAGCAGCAGTGCCGTCATGGCGCGGTATCGCCCGGGGCTGGTGAGCTGGTGCAGCCGGAGGCCGCGCGCGGTATTCGCCACCTGGTCGTGGTTCTCCATGAACGTGACGAAGGCGTGCGGGAGCACGTCGAACGCGGGCGTTCCCCGGCGGCGCCGCTGCCACTTGTACCGCTGGCCCTGGTAGAGGAAGCCGTACTTCGCGGCGGACACGAGCTCCTGCGGCGACCCGCGATAGTCCGTGTAGTACGCCTCCGCCCGGCCCGTCATCGCGACGCGCGCCGTGTGGTGCCAGTCGTCGTTCCACAATCCGTCCAGGCCGTACCCGCCGCGATCGTGCGGGCGGACCAGGCGGGTGTCCTGCGGCTCGTTCTCGGCGACGACAATGGTCGAGCGGCGCCCGCCCGCCGCGCGCACCTCGCGCGCGATGCCGGCCACGATGTGATCCTCCGACTCGTCGAAGATCGTCTGCGTGGCGTCGAGGCGAAGTCCGTCCAGGTGGAACTCCTCCACCCAGTAGCGCGCGTTCGCGAGGTAGAACTCGCGCACCGGCCCCGAGTTCGGCCCGTCGAAGTTGATCGCGTCGCCCCAGTCGGTCCGCCCGCTGAAGTAGTCGGGCGAGAACTGCCCCATGTAGTTGCCGTCGGGGCCGAAGTGGTTGTAGACGACGTCGAGGATCACGGCGAGGCCGTGTCGATGCGCCCGGTCGACGAACCGGCGCGCGTCGTCGGGCGTCCCGTAGAGGTGGCTCGGCGCGAAGAGATCGACGCCGTCGTACCCCCACCCGAAGCGGCCGGGAAACTCGGCGAGCGGCATCAGCTCGAGACAGGTCACCCCGAGGTCCGCCAGCACCTCGATCTGGCGGGTCGCGGCCTCCCACGTGCCGTCCCGCGTGAAGGTGCCGACGTGCATCTCGTAGACGACCTGCTCCGCGAGCGCCGCGCCGGGCCACGACGCGTCGGTCCACTGGAACCCCGACGCGTCCACCACGCGCGAGGGGCCGTGCGGCCCGTCGGGTTG
>Ga0126379_10003008_pt1 | contig 10829 bp, 10 predicted proteins | sample PanSoiMetPlot_24_FD_92640 | JGI IMG/M metagenome (GOLD analysis project Ga0126379, IMG submission 92640) | Tropical forest soil microbial communities from Panama - MetaG Plot_24 | ecosystem: Environmental > Terrestrial > Soil > Tropical forest > Bulk soil | place: Panama | collected 2016-02-17
CAGGAAGACGATCGCGCCCGTCGCAAATTCGTTGATGCTCAATCCGAGGTCCTTGTTCATGGTGACCGCGGCGAACCCGAGATTGATGCGACTGATGAACGACAACAGATAGCAGACGATCAGAAACGGTACGGCGCGTTGCGCGACCCTCGCGGTGATCGTCGTCGTCATGCCAATGTCCCCAGCTCTACGCCCCTCGACAACGTATCAACCGGCGCGCGTTTGGCGACGGTAGCATCCGGAGGTCGCTGGCAGCTCGGTACCCAGCTGCCGGGATATGCGTTAAGCTGTGCGGGCACTGGGGAGACAATCACATGACGGCAGGCACATGACGGCAGGCGCCTTCCTGTCGCGGCGAATGTCGCATCGCGATCCATGCGCGATGCTGCTCGCGCTCTCGATTCTTGCCGTGACCGCGTCGACCGCGCTCGCCCAGTCCTGGGGCCAGCCGCCGAATGTCGGCGACGTCAAGTTTCAGGCCCTCGCCTATCGGAGCTCGGGCGCCTATGACCGCGACCTCGCGGCCGTCGCGGCGCGAGCCGAGGACTATGTCAGGTTCCGGGCCGGGCGAGTTTCCCGGCCGGCCCTTGTGCTCGATATCGACGAGACCTCACTGTCGAACTGGCCGGAAATCCGCGCCAACGATTTCGGCTACATTGCCGAAGGGCCCTGCCATCTCCCCAAGGGACCGTGTGCCGTGCGCGCTTGGGAATTGTCGGCGCGCGGCACCGCAATCGCGCCGACGCTCAAGCTGTTCAAGACGGCGCGCAGTCTCCGGGTCAGCGTGTTCTTCATCACCGGCCGCCATGCCGACGAGAGGCGGGCGACCGAGCTCAACCTGCGCCGCGCCGGATACGCGGGCTGGACGGGCCTGATCATGCGGCCGGTCGGCAGCAGCGGACCGGCGGCCGACTTCAAGGCCCCCGAGCGGGCCAAGATCGAGGCGCTCGGCTTCATCATCATCGCCAACATGGGCGATCAGCCGAGCGATCTCGCGGGCGGGCATGCGGAGCGCAGCTACCTGCTGCCCAACCCGTTCTATCGGATTCCCTGACGACCCGCGCAACGAAACGCTCGAACGGAGAGCACATGACGATTCTGACCATCGGCAAGGCGACGATCACGCGCGTCGAGGAGACGTATCTGCCGACCTACCCGGCCACGCACATCTTCCCGGACTTGACCGACGCGATCGTGGCGAAGCACGCGCACTGGCTCGCCCCGCATCACTACGAGGCGGCAAGCGGCCTGATCAAGCTCAGCGTCCACAGCTGGCTGCTGCAGATCGGCGGCCGGAAGATCCTGATCGACTCGTGCTGCGGCAACAACAAGCAGAAGCCCGGCCGACCGTTCTGGACCAATCTCAACACCGATTATCCGGAGCGTCTCGCCGCTGCCGGCGCGCGGCCGGACGAGATCGATCTGGTGATGTGCACGCATCTGCATCACGATCATGTCGGCTGGAACACGCAGCAGCGCGACGGCAAATGGGTGCCGACCTTCCCGAACGCGCGCTATGTCTTCTCCAAGCCCGACTTCGAGTACTTCCACGCGCTCGACAAGGATCCGGCGACCGCGCCGGCCGAGATGGGCACGTTCCGCGAATGCGTCCTGCCGATCGTCGAGGCCGGGCGCGCCGACATGGTGACGGGACCGCATCGGCTCGACGAGCACATCGACCTCATCCCGGCGCCCGGCCATTCGCCCGGCCACGTGGTCTTCCGGCTGGAGAGCGGCGGCGAGCGGGCGGTGTTCATCGGTGACGTGTTCCATCACCTCCTGCAGGTGTATTACCCGCACTGGAATTTCCCCAAGAACTCGGACGCCGAGCAGGCGCGCGTGAGCCGTCGCAAGGTGCTCGAGCTGTGCGCGTCGAGCGGCGCGCTCACGCTGCCGGGCCACGTCGGGGCGCCGTTCGCCGGAAGGATCGAGACGGACCCCGAAGGCTTCGTGCCGCGGTTCGCGTGAGCCGGAGGAACCATCCCGAGATGACCGACCACAAAGACCGGCGCCGCGTGATCGTCGGAGCCGCGAGCAAATACCGGCCCGATCAGCTGCGTCCCTTCATCGAGTCGCTGCGCGCAACCGGATACGCGGGCGACGTCGTGATCATGGTCAACTTCTGGAATTGGCGGCTCACGTCCTACTTGCGCCGCCATGGCGTCACGCCGTTGCCGATGTGGTCGACGCGCAGACTGCACGGGCCGCCCGCCACCCACCGGTACCAGCTCTATACCCGGTTCGCGCGCCGCAACCGCGAGCGCTACGACGAGATGATGGTGACCGATACGCGCGACGTCATATTCCAGCGCCACCCGTTCGCCGACATCGCGTCTGCGGCCTGTCATTTCTATCTCGAGCATCCGACCCTGACGATCGGCGAGGAGCCGACCAATCTGCGTTGGGCCAGGCTGTTCCTGCCGGCCGATCAAGCCGCGGCACTCGGCAAACATCGCATCAGCTGCAACGGGATCGTGATTGGCGGAATGGCCGCCATGGACGAGTACCTCGCCCGCATGGCGGCGGACCTCCTCGACGTGCCGATCGCGACGCGGCTGCGCGGCGCGGCCGACGCCAGCATCCATCATCGCCTGGTGTTCCTGCCCGGCGGCATCGCGGGGGTCATCATGGAGAACAACGTCCACATCGCCACCATGGGCCTCGAGCCGGGCTCGATCTATGTGGCCGGAGACGACGGGCTGGTGCGTACCACCGACGGCCACACGCCGGCGATCCTCCACCAATACGACCGCGTGCCGCATCTCAAGGCGGCGATCGAGAAGCGCTATTCCGGGCCGACAGGAAAAGAGTAGACGCAGGCGCAACGGTACCGTCGGCGGCCGCGGCACGCATACCGTCAACATTACGCGCTGTTGAGATTATTGCGATTCTCTTCCCGCACACGCTGTTAAGATTATTGCGCTTCTCTTCGCCTGCACGGCGGACTGTGAGCGAGGATCGAGCGATGAAAGCAGCAACAACCGTGATCAGCATCTCGGCAGCGCTGATCGCGAGCGGGGCCGCGGCGCAGGACGTGAACCTCAATGGGCCGTATCAATGCCTGAAGGCCTGCGCGGCCGCCGCGCCGGGGCAGTTCGCCTTCGTCACCCAGTACGGACGCGAGCTCAACGTCGTGAACGAGGCCGGCATAGGCTCGCGGGCCTGGATCGACTATCCGGGCCGGATCTGGGTCGAGCGGGCGCACGAGGGCGCGATCTATTCCCCCGACGGCACGACGATCCAGTTCGACAGCGGCACGCTGTGGCACCGCACCCCGCCCCCGCCGCTGCTGCTGCGCGTGCGGCGGCGCTGAACGTCACGCGCCTCTAGCGCATATTCCGGCGAAAGCCTGCCCCGGACTTGATCCGGGGTGGACACCAATGAATCTAGAGCACGTTCCGATTCCGCAGGAACGGATCATGCTCTGACGTACGAACGCACATGACAAATCGGCGGCGATCGCTCGCCGCCGAGTTGGACGGGCACTCCCGTCAGGGGCGGTCGTTGTCAGAAGCGGTAGTTGATTCCGCCGCGCACCTGGTTTTCGTGGAAGTTGATATTGTCCGTCGCGGTCGGACCGCAGCTCAATCCGCAATTGAAGTTGCCGAGATCGACGTGGAGATATTCGACCTTGGCGCTCCACGGCCCGCTGATCGCATACTCGGCGCCGACGCCGGCGGTCCAGCCGAGCTGCGTCGGGTCCGTGCCAGCGAAGCCCGGGTTGGTCACCTTGATGTCGCCGACCGCGAGGCCGCCGGTCACGTAGGGCATGAAGTTTCCGAACGCATAGCCGATACGGCCGCGATCGGTGTTGAGCCATTTATTGCGCACCGTGCAGCCGGCCGGGCAGTTGAAGTTGGTCGTGCCGTCGACGTCCGACCAGTCCATGTCAGCTTCGAGGCCGAGTACCCAGCCGCCGAACTGCATATTGTAGCCGATGGTACCGCCGGCCAGTCCACCCGACGTGTTGGTGTGCCCGGTCAGATCCGAATGCGAGCTGCCCCAGCCCCAGCCGCCGTTGACGCCGAGATAAAAGCCGTTCCACGTAAAGGGAGGCGGCGCATAGACCGGCGGCGCCTTGGTTGGCATAGGCGCCGCCCGCGGCAGATCCGCGGCGTTCGCCGATATCGATGCGGCCAGCACGGCCGCGGCCCCCACCACGAGACTGATACGCATTCGCATTTCTCCCCGCATCCACCAATCTGTGGAGAGTCCAGCCGCTGGCGGTGACGATATTGTGGTTGTGACGTGATCGCTGCGCGGCGAATTCGCGATATTCGCGTGCGGCCGGTGCAGTTGTGGCACCGCCGTTATCGCGGCACCCGGGAACATGTTCCATGAATCGGAACGTCACCGCATGGGCTGCGCGACGCGACTCGCGCGGCCATCGCGTCCCTCGCGGACTTCGCGGGCGAAGAGCGCCGCGAAATAGACGAGTCCGCTGAGCGCAGTGATCCAGAAGCTGGTCGGCCAATCGGTATAGAAGGCGAGCGTCAGCCCGCCCCATGCATCAAGCAGTGCGAGCAGCACCGACAAGGCAACGCCGAGCCACAGCCGGCTGGTGATGCACTGGGCGGCGGCCGCCGGTCCGACCAGCAGGGTGAAGACGAGCAGCACGCCGACGATCTGCGAACTTTCCGCAACCGCCATCGCCACGACAGCGAGAAACAGCACGCCGATCAGCCGGAGCGACACGCCTTTCGCTTCCGCGAGCTCCGGCTGCAGGCTCGCAAACACCAGGGGACGCGCGATCACCGCGAGCGTGCCGAGGCAGAGCACGGCGAGCCCCAGCAGAATCCACAGCGTCTCGGTGCCGACGCCGAGCACATTGCCGAACAGCACCGCGGTCGCCTGCGTCGCGGACGACGTATAGAAGTGCAGGAACAGAAGGCCGAAACCGAGCGACAGCGACAGCACCATGCCGATCGCGACGTCGCGCCCGCTCAGACGCTCGCCGAACAGACCGATTCCGATGCCGCCCAGGAGCGTGAACCCGGCGAGCCCGGCGAGCGGCGGGAGCCCGAGCAGCACCGCGCCGGTCGCGCCCGCAAAGCCGACGTGGGAGAGCGCATGCCCCGCAAAGGTCTGCCCGCGCAGGACCAGAAAGAAGCCGATCGCTCCGGCCACCACGGCGACGATGCCGCCCGCCGCAAAGGCATTGATCATGAAATCGTAGGCGAACATCTCAATGCTCGTGCTGATGCGCGTCGTGCTCGAGATCGTGCCCGCTCGACGACATCACGAAGATGCGGCCGTGCAGACGGATCACCTCGATGTCGGATCCGTAGAGTCTGCTCAGCACCGGGCCGGTGATCACCTCGTCGACCCGGCCGAGCGCCGCATGGGTGCCGCCGAGATAGAGCACGCGGTCGAGCGCGCCCAGCAGCGGATTGATCTCGTGCGCGCTGAACAGCACCGTCAGGCGCAGCTCGCGGCCGATGTCTCGCACCATGTCGATCACCGCCTGCTGATGGTGCGGATCGAGGCTGATGAGCGGCTCGTCGAGCAGGAGGAGCTTCGGCTCGCCGACCAGCGCCTGCGCAATCAGGAGCCGCTGGCGCTCGCCGCCGGAGAGCTCGGCAATGGAATGTCTGGCCAGGTCCTGCGCGCCGACCAGGTGCAGCGCGCGCTCCACGTCCTTGCGCTCCGCCGGGCTGCGCCAGGGCAGGCCCCAGCGATGCCCGCCGGCGACGCTGGCGACGAAGTCCCATCCTCTGATCCGCGCATGCAGCAGCGCCGGGCGCACCTGCGGCATGTATCCGATCGCCGGACTGCCGCGCCGGACCGCCGCGTCGAGCACGCGGATCGTGCCCGCGCGCGGCCGGACGAGGCCGAGGATCGCGCGCATCAGCGTCGTCTTGCCCGATCCATTGGGGCCGAGCACGCCGACGAACTCGCCGCGCTCGATCGCGAGGCTCACGTTCGACAGGACCGTCCGTCCGCCCATCGCGACGGTCACGCGGTCGCAGGCGATCGCCGTCACGATCCGCCGCCGTCGAGCGCCTTCACGACCGCGTCGAGCTCCGCCGCGACCCACGCCTGGTAGGACTTGTCCGCCGGCTTGGTTTCGGTGACGGCCACCACCGGCACATTGTGGGCGGTCGCAACCGCGCGCAGCCTGCCGGTGAGATCATCGCTCACCTGGCTGTTGTGGAAGAGAATCTTCACCTTGCCGCCCTTGAGATCGTCCTGCATGGCGGCGACGTCGCTTGCGCTCGGCTCGGTGCCGTTCATCACGGCGCGCTGAAAATGTTCGTTGCGCATCGCGAACCCCAACGCCTTCGTCATGTAGCCGAAAACCGGCTCCGTCGCCGTGACGGGCGTTTGCGCGTGCTTCGCCTCGATCGCGCGGATCCTGGCCGCGATCGGCGCCAGCGAGTCGATGAAGGTCTTCAGGCGCTGCGCGTACGCGTCCTTGTGCGCCGGGTCGCGCGCCGCGAGCTCGTCCGCGATCCGGGTTGCCACGATCGGCATGGTCGCGGGGGCGTACCAGAGATGCGGATCGTCGCCCGGCTTCGCCTTCACGAGGTCGGCGACGACGATCACGCTGCGTTGGCTCCTCGTCGCGGCGAGCAGCTTCTCGATCCACGGGTCATAGTTCGCACCGTTGGCGATCACGAGTTTGGCGGCCGCGATGGCGCGGGCCGCACTCGGGCTCGGCTCGAACTGGTGCGGATCCTGGCCGGGCGCGGACATGATGCTGGTGACGTTGACCTCCGCGCCGCCGATTTGGGCCGCGACGTCACCATAGACACTTTCCGCCGCGACGATCGTGATCGGGCCGGCTTGCGCCGGCGCCGACAGGCACGCGAGTGCCGCCGGCAGGCACGCGAGCGCAAACGCCGCCCCCCACGCCAGCCGGCGCAATGGCATGGTCGGATCGAGACGCAGAGAGCCACTCATCTTTCTTCGATTGCATTTCTTCGATTGCACTGAGGTACCGGTAGAAATGTTATAACATTTCATCTGCGGGTCAAGCGCACTTCCTGGCTGGCAGGCCGCCCCGAACGGGCCCGTCCTGGCTGATCGTTGGTGAGATAACCGAACGCTACGGAAATGTTCTTGTGCACGTCCTGCGTCGCCGATAAACGGCGAAATGAGAGACGGCAAATTGCGTCAGCATGCGACTCGGTGCGCTGGGATCGTAGCCTGCGTTGAGCACAGCGAAACCCAGGAAGCGACCGCGTTCGATTGAGGAGTCCCGGATTTCGCTGCGCTCACTCCGGGCGACAGTCTTCGGCACCAAGGGCGAAGCGGCGGGGCCCGGAAATCGAAAAAGCGATCGGACGGGCGAACCGCCCTCCATTGTAGATCCGTTGTTTTCCATTGTTATTAACAATCGCGCCAAAGGCCGGCTTGATCTCAACTTAGCTCGGTTTCTTAAAGTTGCGGCGGCGCCTTGCGCCACACGCAGCCACCGTCGCCAGTGACTTGGAAACCATGGTTGGAGCGGATACCGAGGAAGCCCGTCGCGGGCCGTCGACTGGACTATGCCCAAACCCTTCGGGCATGTTAAGTCATAGGACGAGCAGTCGGCCCCGCGCGGAGCGTTGCGGCCGAGGGAGGGATGTGAACCCGTAGAAATGCGCTGGTTCAGGGCAAATATCCGCCTGGGATCGCGGCTGGCGCTGTTTGCGCTGGCGGTCCAGATTCTGCTGTCGTTCGCCCATGTCCATCTTGGAGACCTCACGCGGGCTCCGGGCGCGAGCGTCGCAACGGTGGACGGCTCCGGCGCGACGCCGGGAAGCCCGCTCGACAAGTCGAACGGAACGGCTGACCCCGGCTGCGCGATCTGCGCGTTGATTCAGCTCGCCGCGACCTCCGCGCCGGCGGCGCCGCCCGTATTGGCGCTAGCCATCATGCCGGGCCATGCGCGGCCCGACGCCCCGGTCGCCGTGTCATTGGCGGCTTCGCCGCATTCTCCGTTTCAGGCGCGCGCTCCCCCCACGGCGTGAGCGGGCGCCGGCGGCTGCTTGCCGCCACCCGGCCCCGACATTTCAGCACCGCACCCGCGTCGAACGTCCGCGTTCGCGCAAGCACATCCGCAAAAGATCATCCGGACGAGATCCATGCTCGTCAATCCGAAGCCCGAGGGCGAACGCCGTCGACCGCAGGTCGACGACGAGGCGCCCGATATCGACGATCCGGCCGCGCCGGCGCCCGTCCGGCTGCCGATCGTCATGCTGCTGGTGGTGGCCGCAGTGGCGGCCGGCGCCTACCGCCTGCTCAACAGCCGCGCCGAGCTCGCCCCGGCTGCGATCGAGAAGCCTCAGCCGCTGGTCCGCCAGGGCCGCAACGTCGCGGTGCCGGAAGGCTCCCCGGTGCGCGCGCGCCTCGCGATCGCGCCGGTCGCCGAGCAGGACATCAAACGTGACCTCGTGCTGCCCGCGATGGTCGAGGCCGATCCAGCGCGCCTCATCAAGGTGCTGCCGCCGCTCGCCGGGCGGGTGACCCGGCTCACGGCAGAGCTCGGCCAGCGGGTCGAGGCCGGCCAGCCGCTGGTGGTGATCGACTCGCCCGATCTCGGCTCGGCCTACGCCGACTACGACCGCGCCAAGGTGCTGCTCGCGCTCGCGCTCAAGAACCGCGACCGCCAGCGCGGTCTCGCCAAGATCGGCGGCGCCGCCGAGAAGGACCTGCAGCAGGCCGAGACCGACTACGTCACCAACGAGGCCGAGCTGCGACGTGCGGAAGCACGCCTCAAGCAGATCGGCGTCGACGCCGAGACGCCCGAAAAGGCGCGCACCGTGACCGTGACGGCGCCGATGTCGGGAAGCGTGATCGAGCTCGACGTCGCGCCCGGCGCCTACTGGAACGACTCGACCGCCGCGCTGATGACGATTGCCGACCTGCGCACCGTCTGGGTCACCGCCATGGTGCCCGAGAAGGACACCGCGCTCGTCGCCAAGGGACAGACGGTCGACGTCGTGTTTGCCGCCTATCCGACCGAGACCTTCAAGGGCCGGGTGCTGTTCGTGAGCGACGTGCTGGATCCGGACACCCGGCGCACCAAGGTGCGTATCGCGTTCGACAACCCCGACACGCGCCTGCGGCCCGGCATGTTCGCCAATGCCACCTTCCACGCGCCCGAGCAGCGCGCCTCGGTGGTGCCGTCGAGCGCGCTGGTGCTCAAGGACGACGCCAGCCAGGTGTGGATCGAGACGGCGCCGTGGGCCTTCGAGTCGCGCTCGGTCGACATCGCGTTCCAGCAGGGCGAGCAGGTCGTGCTCAAGCGCGGCGTCAAGCCGGGCGAACGCGTCGTCGTCAAGGGCGGAGTGCTGCTCGGTGATTGACGCCCTCGTCGCCCTCGCGCTGCGCAAGCGTCTCGTGGTCGCGATGATCTGCGTGTTCGCGGCGATCTACGGCTGGTACTCGTGGACCCAGCTCGCGATCGAAGCCTATCCGGACGTCGCCGACACCGCGTCCCAGGTCGTCACCCAGGCGCCGGGACTCGCCGCCGAGGAGGTCGAGCAGCAGGTCACGATCCCGCTCGAGCGCGAGCTCAACGGCACCCCCAACCTGGTGATGATGCGCTCGCGCAGCACCTTCGGGCTGTCGCTGATCTCGCTGGTCTTCCGCGACGGCACCGAGGACTACTGGTCGCGCCAGCGCATCACCGAGCGCATCCAGAATGCGACCCTGCCCTCCGGGTTGACCCCAGGGCTCGATCCGCTCAGCTCGCCGACCGGGCAGATCCTGTATTACGTGCTCGAATCGGACACCAAGAACCTGCGCGAGCTGTCCGAGATTCAGCGCTGGACGGTGATCCCGAACCTCAAGCAGGTGCCGGGCGTCGCCGACGTATCGAGCTTCGGCGGCCTCACCACCCAGTTCCAGCTCGAGCTCGACCCGCAGCAGCTCACGCGCTTCAACCTGTCGCTCAAGAACGTCACCGACGCGATCAATGCCAACAGCTCGAATGCCGGCGGCAGCGTGCTCAACCGCGGCGAGCTCGGCTACGTGATCCGCGGCATCGGCGTGGTGCAGACGCTCGCCGACCTCGGCAACATCGTGGTCACCCAGCGCAACGGCACGCCGATCTTCGTGCGCGACCTCGGCACCCTCAAGCTCGCCAACCAGGAACGCCACGGCATCGTCGGCAAGGACGAGCAGAACGACGTGGTCGAGGGCACGGTCCTGCTGCTGCGCGGCGAGAACCCGTCGCGCGTGCTCGAGGGCGTGCATGCCAAGATCGCCGAGCTCAACGGACGTCTCGCCGCCGACGGCGTGCGCATCGTTCCCTATCTCGACCGCACCACGCTGGTCGACGCCACCATCGACAAGGTCGCGCACACGGTGTTCGCCGGCATCGGCCTGGTGCTGATCGTGCTGATCCTGTTTCTCGGCAGCGCGCGCAGCGCCCTGATCGTCGGCATGACCATCCCGTTCGCCATGGTGGTCGCCTTCATCCTGATGAGCCACACGAAGGTCTCGGCCAACCTGCTCTCGCTCGGCGCCATCGACTTCGGCATCATCGTCGACGGCGCGATCGTGATGACGGAGGCGATCCTGCGCCGCCGCGAAGCGAAGCCCGATGCGCCGCTGACCGAGGCCGACGTCCGCGAGGCGGCGCGGCAGGTGGCGCGGCCGATCTTCTTTGCCACCGCGATCATCATCACCACCTACGTGCCGCTGTTCGCGTTCCAGCGCATCGAGGCGAAGCTGTTCTATCCGATGGCCTACGCGATCGGCTACGCGCAGCTCGGCGCGCTGCTGTTCGCGCTGCTGGTGATCCCGGGTCTGGCCTATGTGGCCTATCGCCGGCCGCGGCCGGTCTTCCACAATCACGTGCTCGAGTGGCTCGAGCGCGGATATCGCCGCGCGCTGCA
>Ga0126379_10003009_pt1 | contig 10827 bp, 10 predicted proteins | sample PanSoiMetPlot_24_FD_92640 | JGI IMG/M metagenome (GOLD analysis project Ga0126379, IMG submission 92640) | Tropical forest soil microbial communities from Panama - MetaG Plot_24 | ecosystem: Environmental > Terrestrial > Soil > Tropical forest > Bulk soil | place: Panama | collected 2016-02-17
AGAAGTCCTTTCCGCCGAGCCGGACGGCCGCGGGCCTGCCGCCCGCGGGGGCCGCCTCGAGGCGCCGTCCCTCGACGTCCCAGGTTCCCGGAAGGTATTCCTCGACGAGCTCCTGCTCGGCGCTGGTGTAGACACGCAGCGAGGTCTCGGTGACGCGCGCCATGGCGACGAACGTTTGGTCGAGCCCGCCGTCCATTCCCTGGACCTCCGCCTCGAAAGGGGCGTCGCCCGCCAGGGCGACTCGCACGCAGGCCCCCCTCGGTCCCGCGACGAGAGTTCTCTCCCGCGGCCCCGCGCCCCGGGAGACCGAGACGACCGGGAGCGTTTCCTTCCGCGAAGCTTCTTCGAGCACGACGTCGAAGATCCCTTCCGCCCGGTCCGCGACGATCGTCAGGCGCGGCCCTTCCCGGATCGGCGAAAGATCGAACCGCGCGTCCAACCTCTCCAGCGCCGCGCGCGGATAAAGACTGACGGTGCGCCAGGCTGGAATATCGAGCGGTTCACCTGACGCCATCGTTGCGAGTAGCAGGAGGATCGCGGTCATTGCCAATTTGTGATTTGTGATCAGGGCGGACAAGTCCTTTCAGTCCTGATCACAAATCACCAATCAGCAATCACAAATTCTTCTCTCTCATGCTACCCTTCAGAGGAGCGCCGTTGCAGGCATTCGAAAAAGCGCCTCCCGATGTCCAGGAAATCCTCGCCAAGCCCATCAAGGAGCTCGGCCTCAAGCTCGAAGGCTCGCCGCTCGAGCGTTTCGTCCAGCGCCTCTACCGCGAGCTCGACCGGAAGGGCCTGAAGAAGTTTCGCCCAATCTGTTACCTGACCGACGAGTGGGGGTGCCCGTCGGGAGAGCCGGTGATCGGGATCCCGTTCTACCTCGCCAACCCCAAGCTCGCCCGCCTCGAGAAGGAGATGAACGACCTCGAAGACGAGCGCGAGATCATGCTCTACCTCCGCCACGAGGCGGGCCACGCCTTCAACTACGCCTACGAGCTCTACAAGATGCCCGAGTGGCGCGACCTCTTCGGCCCTTTCCGGCGCCCGTACCGCGACAGCTACCGGCCGATCCCGTTCTCCCGCCAGTTTGTCCGCCACATCGCGGGCTGGTACGCGCAGAAGCATCCCGACGAGGACTTCGCCGAGACCTTCGCGGTGTGGCTCACGCCCCGCTCCAACTGGCGGAAGAAGTACAAGGGCTGGGGCGCGCTGGCGAAGCTGCGGTACGTGGATCGGATGGCGAAGAAGTTCCGCGACGCCGAGCCCCTCCGGCCCCAGGGCGCCACCGACGTCACCGTCGAGGAGATGGAGACGACCGTCGCCGACTTCTACAGCAAGGCGCTCGAGGAGCAGCAGGCCCGGATGGAGCTGCCGCTCGACACGGACCTCGCCGACATCTTCAAGGTCTCCCGCCGGCGCCGCAAGGGAGTCCGGCCGGCAGTGGACCTGGTCAAGGAGAACCGGAAAGCGATCGTGGACAAGGTCGCGTACTGGACCGGCGTCCAGAGGCCCGTCGTCAAGAAGCTCGTCGAGTCGATCGCCGCCCGGGTCGGCGAGCTCGGCCTCTACTCCGACATCCGGATGGAGCGCGACCACTTGACTGAGCTTGTGGCCTACGCGACGGCGCTCGCGATGAACTACCTGACGCGCGGAAAGTTCGTGCAGCCGTGAGGACGACGCGATGAACGCCGCAACGAAATCGAAAGTCCTGGTCCTCTACGACGCGTGGGAGGACACCTCGCCCGAGCCCGGGCCGCCGCCGCCGGAGAAGCCCGCTCGCAAGAGGAAAAAGAAGAAAGAGAAGCCGGACCGCGAGGAGATCTTCGAGGCGCTGACCAAGCTCGGGTACGAGCCCTCGTACCACGTGCTCGACGGCCGTCCGCAGTCGCTGACCTCGCTGGCGAGGGCGGAGGGCGACCTCGTCTTCAACCTGACCGAGTCGTACGCCGGCGACGACACCATGGACATGAACATCGCGGCGTACCTGGACCTATGCGGCCGCTCGTACACGGGCGCGGGGCCGCACGCGCTGTACCTCGCCCAGGACAAGGCGCTCGCCAAGAAGATCTTCGCGTTCCACGGGATCAAGACGCCGTACTTCGCGACGTCCTACAAGGGGAAGCTCGACCACTCCCACGACATCTCCTTCCCGTTGATCGTCAAGCCGACCAACGAGGACGGCTCGATCGGCATCGACACAACCTCGGTCGTGGAGAGCGTCAAGGAGCTGATGGAGAAGATCCACTACGTCCACGAGGAGTTCGACTCGCCGGCCCTGATCGAGGAGTACATCGAGGGGCGCGAGATCTACGCCGCCGTCCTCGGAAACGAGAGCCCGGAGGTGCTGCCGTTGGTCGAGCTCGACCTCTCCAAGCTCCCCGAGGGGACGCCGCGGATCGCCGGCACCGAAGTCAAGTGGGAGAAGGAGACCGAAGCCTACAAGGTCACGAAGGCTGCGCCTGTCGAGGACGTGCCCGAGGCCACGATCAAGCGGCTGTCCGACACGGCGCTCGCGGCCTACCAGGCGCTGAAGCTGCGCGATTACGGCCGCATCGACATGCGTCTCTCGAGGAAGGGCGAGGTCTTCGTCATCGAGGCCAACCCCAACCCCTGGCTCTCCAGCGGCGCGGAATTCGTCATGGCCGCGCGCAAGGCCGGCCGCTCGTACACGCAGTTGATCGGCGAGATCGTGGACCTCGCGAAGGCCCGCTACTCCGTCTCCTGACCGTCGCTACGGCTGCGCGCTGGATCTGCGCCTTCGGCGCACCGGCGGACGGCTCGGCCAAAGGGCCTCGACCGTCCGCCTGCCCCCATCGCTCCGCCTCCGCTCCCGCGGCGAAAGGCTCCTCCTCGCTTTCGCTCGGAGACTCCTTCCGCCGCGAACGAAAGCAACGGCGCGCTGCGCGCGCGCCAGGCGCCGTAAGGTAAGGGCCTGCCCTTCCGCCCGGTCGGATTCCCTGCGGATAGAATTCGGGCGAATCGAGGAGAGATCCCATGAAGACAAGAGCTGCCGTCTTGCTCGTCCTCTTCTTCGCCGCCGCCGCCGCGCTCGTCTCGGGCAAGGAAGTCGCCGGGGTCACGATGCCCGACAGCGTCACCGTCGCGGGGAAGACCCTGAAGCTGAACGGAATGGGCCTCCGCAAGAAGCTGATGTTCAAGGTGTACGTCGCCGGCCTCTACGTCGAGACTCCGACGAACGCGGCCGAGGCCATCGTCACCTCCGACCAGGTCAAGCGCATGGATCTCCACGTCCTGCGCAACTTGAAGGCGTCGCAGGTCACCGAGGCGATCGAGGAGGGCTTCGAGAAGAACTCCAAGTCCCGGATGGCGGCGCTCTCCGACCGATTGAAGAAGTTCAGCTCGTTCTTCTCGGACGTTGCCGAGGGTGACCAGATCTCGATGGCCTACGTCCCCGGCAAGGGAACCACCGTCTCGATCAAGGGAGCCGAGAAGGGCACCGTCGAGGGGAAGGACTTTTCCGATGCGCTCTTCTCGGTCTGGCTCGGCCCCAGCCCCGTCCAGGAGGACCTGAAGAAGGGCCTCGTCGGCGGCTGACGCCGGCCCTCAGGCGGCGTCGGCGCGGGCGCGCGCGGACTCCGGGCTCCCGGCGAACCGGCCGCGGATCCTCCTCTGGAACCTGTCGAACCCGATCCCGAAGAACATCAGCTTCATCCAGAAGCGCGCGCGCCAGGGGATTCTTTCGACGCCGCCGGCGAGAGTGCTGGTGACCGCGGCCCGCATCGCATCGAACGGATCCTTCGAGCAGAACGCCTCGAAGAAGACGGGGTCGTAGAAGGCGTAGACGAACGTCCGGAAGCGGGCGAAGAGCTTGTTGGCTTCCCTCTCGTAGCCACGGAAGTCCGACGCGTCCACGCGGCCCCGTCGCGCGAGCGCCCGGTCGATGGCCTCGGCCGCCCGCATCCCGGTCGCCATCGCGAGAAAGACGCCGGTCGAAAACACGGGATCGAGGAACGTCGCGGCGTCGCCGATCAGGACGTACCCGTCGCCGGCGAGCCTGGCGGACGCCGCGGAGTAGTCGGAGATGCCGAAGACCTTGGAAGTGCGGCGCCCTCCGCCGAGAAGCTCGGGCATCCGCGCGTTCCTCGCGATCAGCCGCTCGAACTTCGCCTCCAGGCCTTCCCCCTCGGGGCCGCGCGTCAGGACCGGGTCGAACACCGCGCCGACGCTGGAAGTCCCATCGGAGAACGGGATGATCCAGTACCAGACGCCGTCGTCGATGGGCAGGAGGATGTCGCCCGCCTCCCTTCCCGGGGGACGAGGGACCCCCTCGTAGTGCGCGAAGACGGCCGCCCGCTTCAGCTTCCGGTCGAAGCGGCGCGTCCCGAGCTTTCCCGAGAGGAACGCCGACTGCCCGGAGGCGTCCACGACGACCTTCGCGCGGACCTCCCGGTCTTCGCCGCCCCGCTCTCGGACGACGACCCCGACCGCGTGTCCGCCTTCGAAGAGAACGTCGCGGACCGGGGCCTCCTCCCGCACGGCGGCCCCGCAGGATTCGGCGTGGCGAAGCAGCAGGTCGTCGAACTCCGAGCGCTTGACGTGGTACGCCATCGGGTGCCTGTCGTCCCAGGCGTTCTCGAAGACGACGGGACGGGTCCCGCCCGTCTGCTCGTTCCAGAAGAACGCCCCGTACTTCTCCTGGAAGCCGGCCTGCCGGACTTTTTCCGCGACGCCCAGCTTCTCGAAGATCGGAAGGTTGAACGGGAGGAGCGACTCGCCGACGTGGAACCGGGGGAACTTCTCCTTCTCCAGCACGGCGACCGACCGGCCGGCGCGGGCGAGCATCGCGGCGACAGTCGAGCCCGCGGGGCCGCCGCCGATGACGACCGCATCGTAGAATTCGGGCATTGGGCGATTCTAAGCCTCCCGCGATCGAATTCCAGGACGTCGCAAAGAGCTTCGGGGACCTGCGCGTTCTCGACGGGCTGTCGCTGTCCGTCGCCGCGGGAGAGACCGTGGCGCTGATCGGGCCTTCGGGCTGCGGCAAGACGACCGCGTTGAAGCTCGTCAACCGCCTCCTCGATCCTGACTCGGGCCGGGTCTTCGTGGAGGGGAGCGAAGCCGCCTCGGAAGACCCGATCGCTCTCCGCCGCAAGCTCGGTTACGTCATCCAGGAGGGAGGGATCTTTCCGCACTGGGACGTCCGCGCCAACGTCGAGGTGGTCCCGCGGCTCCTCGGCTGGGACGAGGAGAGGCGGCGCCGCCGGTCGGAGGAAGTCCTCGCCATGGTCAACCTGCCCGCCGCGGAATTCGGGGGGCGGCGGCCACGGCAACTTTCCGGCGGCCAGAGGCAGCGCGTGGGCGTCGCGCGGGCGCTCGCGGCGGACCCTCCCGTTCTCCTGATGGACGAGCCGTTCGGCGCCCTGGACCCGATCGCTCGCCGCGCCCTCCAGCGCGAGTTCCTCGGCTGGAAGGCGAGGCTGAAGAAGGCGGTGCTGCTGGTCACGCACGACATGCGCGAAGCGTTCCTCCTCGCCGACCGGATCGCGGTGATGCACCGGGGGCGAGTCCGACAGGCGGGCACGAAGGCCGACCTCGTTGAGCGCCCGGCCGACGATTTCGTCCGCGAGTTCGTCTCGGAGGCGTCGTGAGCCTCGCTGCCTACTTCTGGGAAAGGCGCGCGGAGATCCTCGCGCTGACGGGGCAGCACATCGTGCTCGTCGCGGCCTCCACGCTGCTGGCCGCCGCGATCGCGATCCCGCTCGGCATCGCGCTGACCAGGCGGCCGGCGCTCGCCCGCCCCGTGCTCGGAATCGCCGGCGTCGTGCAGACGATTCCCAGCCTCGCCCTCTTCGGCTTCCTGTTGCCCCTGCCGCTGATCGGGGGGATCGGCGCTCGCACGGCGATCGTCGCGCTCCTCGTCTACGCGATGCTGCCGCTGCTTCGAAACACGTATGCCGGCATCCAGTCGGTGGACCCGGCGATCGTCGAAGCGGCGACGGGGCTGGGGATGACACCGCGGCAGAGGCTCTGGTGGGTCGAGCTGCCGCTGGCGCTGCCGGTCGTCCTCGCGGGCGTGCGCATCGCGACGGTCGTCTCGATCGGGCTCGCCACGATCGCGGCGGCGATCGGCGCCGGAGGGCTGGGAGTGCTGATCTACCGGGGAATCGCGATCGTGGACAACCGGCAGATCCTGGCGGGCGCGGTGCCGGCCGCGCTGCTGGCGCTGGCGGCGGACGGGTTGCTGGGGCTGCTCGAGCGGCGGCAGTCGGCGTGGAGGAAGGCGTGAAGCGAACGATGGCGATCGCACTGGCCGCGGCTTTCGCGCTGTCCTGCGGCGGGAAGTCCGGCTCCGTGCGCGTCGGGTCCAAGAACTTTTCGGAGCAGGTCCTGCTGGGAGAGATCGTCGCGCAAGCGCTCGAAGCGAAGGGTCTCCGCGTGGACCGGAAGTTGAACCTCGGCGGGACCTTCGTGTGCCACAAGGCGCTGACCGCGGGAGACCTGGATCTCTACCCGGAGTACACCGGCACCGCGTTCACGGCGATCCTCGCGAAGAAGCCGGTCAACGATTCCGTGGCGGTCCGAAACGAGGTCGACGGCGAGTACGGCAAGCGCTGGGGCGCGGTCTGGTCCCCAAACCTCGGTTTTGAGAACACCTTCGCCTTGATCGTCCGCGGCGAGGACGCGCGGCGCTGGGGATTGAAGAGGATCTCGGATCTGAAGGCCCACGAGGCGGAGATCCGGCCGGGGTTCGGCCCGGAGTTCCTCGAGCGGGAGGACGGGTTTCCCGGCCTCGCGAAGACGTACGGGTTGAATTTCGCGAAGCGGCCGGCGCAGATGGACCTGGGGCTGCTCTATCCCGCGCTCCAGAACGGGCAGGTGGACCTGATCGCGGGCAACTCGACGGACGGGTTGATCGCGGCGATTGGCGCGGTCGTCCTGGAAGACGACAAGAAGTACTTCCCGCCGTATGACGCCGCGTTCGTGGTTCGGGGCGCGGTCTGGAAGGAAAACGCCAGGGTGCGCGAGGTCCTGGACCGGCTCGGTGGAACGCTTTCCGCCGAAAGGATGCGCTCGATGAACGCCCAGTTGGACAAGGAGAAGCGCCGCCCCGAGGACGTCGCGAAGGAGTTCTTGGCGTCGTTGAAGTGACGACGTGAGGCGGGCGGGCGCAGGCCCGCCCCTACGGCGGCTCCCGCCCGGTGGTGCCCTCTCAGTTCTCGATCAGGCGGAATTGCGGGACGACGTCGCGACCCAGGACGCTTCGGAGCACCGTCGCGTGGAGAACCTCGTCGGAGAGGATCTTCGCGGCGGACGCCGAAAGCGCGCGGTCCTGGAACTTGTCCACGACGGAGATGTAAGCCCGCGCCGCCCCGACCTCGAGCTTGAACGCCAGCTCCAGGATGTCCTTCTCCGTCGCGAGCGGGACGTCGAACTTGTACTCCTTCCTGGAGTCCACGGGCGTGCCGCCCTTCCTCTTGACCGCGTCCGCGACGAGGTCGCGGTGGATCTCGTGGCTGCCCTGGAAGAGAAGCCCGACTTCCTTCGCCTTCGCCGACAGCAGCCCGCTCTTGCCGGCCAGCCCGTAGGCCCAGATCGCCTCGTGCTCCAGCGCCAGCGCGGTGTTCAGCAGCACGACGTCGTCTCCCGGCGCCGGCGCCTGTCCGGGCTCGGGCAGCGCGATCAGCGGCCGCCCGGCCGCCGCGAGCCCCAGCGCCAGTCCGGTCCGCGCCGTGGAGCGAAAGAAATCCCTGCGATGCCACATGGGTCGTCTCCTCTCGGATTTGGAGACTTCATTGTACAGAGCGGAAAAGAAAAAGGCCCCGGCCCGGCGGCGAGGCGCCGGACCGGGGCCGCGCGGGGGAGCGAGTTAAGGCGTGAACTCCACCGCGGCGATGAAACGCGCGTCATTCGTGGTGTTGTTCGCCACGACGGCGTAACAGGACGCGGGCCCCGAGGGGTCGAACCGAACGTATCCGTTGCTGACGGCCGCGTTCACGGCCCTCTGCCCCCAGGCGTTGGGAAGGAGCGGGATCGACACCGCCGTCACCTGCGCCCCCGCGGAGTCGAGGATCGTGGCGGTCACGGTGTTCGCCTTCCCGGATTCGTTGAAGCAGCCCACGTTGGCTCGGTTGTTCGCGTCGACCGTGACGCCGACGGAAAACGACCGCGAGTCCGTTCCCGGGAACTCCAGCGTCGGCAGCGATGTGCCGTACCGGACGCCGGAAGCCGTCGTGTAGATCTCGGCGCTCAGGATGAAGAGGTTGTCGGTCGAGCCGCCGACCTCGGCACCGCTCTGGAACCTCACGGTCCCTGCCCCGGAATATGCGAAGACCGTGTCGAGGAAGTTCTGGTACGACTTCAGCTCGCCGGCGGCGAGGGTGATCGTCCGCTGCGTCCTCGCGCCGACGGCGTCGAACAGCGTCACCTGGACCGGGAAGCTCTTGGACGTCGGGTTCATGATGGCCGCGTACGTGGCGAAGGTGGCGCCGGCGAGCCCGGCCGAGTTGATCATCACGGGAACCGTCAAGGAGTCGGATGCGAAGGCCATCTCTCCGAGCGGGGCCGGCTTGTCCTGGGAAGAAGCCGGCGTCGCGGCGAGCGCGACCAGCAAACCTGTCATGACCACTGCGAGTTTTTTCATGGCGTCCTCCTCAATCCTGGCAAGGCTGGGGCTTGGTCGGATCCGGGATGTCCGGGACGGATTTCGGGTTGGTTCCGCCGTGGCCCTGGAGAAGACCCTGGTGAGCGGGAGCCAGGAACGGGAACCTCGGGAGGAAGTCCTTGTCGTTGGTCTCGACGCCCTTGGCGAGGCCGGCGTTGGCGTCACCCGCGACGATCAGGCTGATCAAGACGCTGTTTACGTTGACCTGGTGGCGGTTTGGCGCCGTCCCGCCGCCGAGACGCCGGCCGTTCGGGAAGGCCGAATCGATCGAGGCGTCCAGGGTGATGACGTCTCCCGTCGAGCCGTCGGCGATCGGGATCGGCCGGTTCAGGTTGATCGCCTTGATGATGTCCACGCGGCCGCCGCCAGCGCCCTTGAGCGTGGCCACGGTCGCGTCCGGAACTCCCAGCGCCTTGTAGATGCCGAGCGCCTCGGCGTCGCGGGCGAGGACCGGGAACAGGATGTCGGCGCCGAAGTTCGTCACGTCCGTCATCGGCGTCGTGTGGAGATAGAGCGTCTGGCGTGCGGTGCCGACGAGGCCGGCGTTGAAGAGCGGAAGGGCGTTGCGGCCGACCTGCACGTACCGGCCGGTCCCCTTGTTGCCCGTGATGATGTTGTCGGTGTCGACCGTCTGCGTCTGTCGCCGGGAAATGCTCGCCCAGATGCGTAGCAGGCCGTCGGTCGAGTTGCCGTCCAGCGTGCCGTTGTGCGGGATGCCGCTCGGGAAGAGCTCGGAGGTCGGGAGCTCGAGGGCGATCGAGAAGACGTTGAAGCCGGTGAAGACGTCTTCGATCGGAGTGTTGCGCGCTCCGGAGATTCCGCCGAGGTCACTCCGGCCCAGGTTGACGAGGTCGAAAATCCCCTTCTCGTCGAGCTGGTACGGATCGTCGAACTGGCCCGCGATGATCCGCCCTCCGTTGGAGAGCGACTTGATGAACGTGTCCACGAACGCCTGGTCGTAGAGGCCCGTGTCGCGGCTGGAGGAATTGCCGGAGTCGTAGCCCTGGAACGGTCCCAGCTTGTAGATGAGCCGGTCGGTCTGCGGGCCGTGGTTGTTCGGAAGGACGGGGAGGTCCTGGCCGAGGACGACGGGGTTGGGGTTACCGGGAGCCATCAGGCGCGTGACCGTCATGGTCTCGGTGCCGCCCGTGAGCTGCCAGAGCAGCTCGTTGCCGCCTCCCAGGGGAGCCGTGGGGCTCGGAGGCACGCCCGGATCGAGCTTGTTGGTGAACTCGATCCGGTAGATCGCCTCGTCCCTCAAGCTCGTTCCCTTCCCGATGTGGAACTCGTAGCGGTAGCCGTTGCACGCCCGAAGGCCCTGGTTGCCCTGACCCGGCTCGTGGAGCGGGTAGAAGTCCATGATCAGGTAGAGCTTGTCGTGCGCGCCGTTGGACACCCAGGCGTAGGTGTCGGTGTTGTCGGCGCACGGCTCGTTGAGAATCGCCAGCGCTTCCCGGTGGCTCGACGCAAGCGCGGGGGCCGCCGTGAGGAGTAGCGACAGGACCGCAAGGGACGCAAAGACACCACCCCCACGACGTGGAACGGAAAACCTCGAATTCATAGACCCTCCTTTGTGTGCTGAGACGCCCAACCTCGGTTTCAAGGCCAGTACGGTGGGGGCTCCGGTATTGGATTTCGGAGACGGCGGTGATATTTGTGCCTCAGAGGATTCGAGACTGGGCGAACCGACGAGCACCGGCGACGCGGCGGAGTCCGACCGCGCCCTCGTGGCCAGGGTGGAGGCCCGCGATGCCGAAGCGCTCGGGATCCTTTACGACCGCCACTCCGCGAGGCTCCTCGGCCTGGCACAACGGATCGTCGGCGACACCGGCGAGGCGGAAGAAGTCCTCCAGGAGGTCTTCCTTCACGTCTGGAGAGCCGCGGCGACCTACGACCCCGCGCGGGGGCCGGTGCTGGCTTGGCTGCTCGTGGCGACCCGGAGCCGCTCGATCGACCGGGTCCGGTCGCGGCGTCCCGCCGGGGCCGGCATCTCGCGCAGCCTGGAGGATGCGCCGGAGGCGGCTTCGCGCGAGGACATCGAGAAGGATGCTGCCACGCGCGAGTGGGAGGAGCAGTGCCGCGCGGCGATCGCGGAGCTGCCGGCCGACCAGAGGCGGGCGCTCGAGCTTGCGTACTTCGAAGGATTGACCCAGCAGGAGATCGCCGAGGCGACGGCGAGCCCACTCGGGACGGTCAAGACCCGG
>Ga0126379_10003011_pt1 | contig 10821 bp, 9 predicted proteins | sample PanSoiMetPlot_24_FD_92640 | JGI IMG/M metagenome (GOLD analysis project Ga0126379, IMG submission 92640) | Tropical forest soil microbial communities from Panama - MetaG Plot_24 | ecosystem: Environmental > Terrestrial > Soil > Tropical forest > Bulk soil | place: Panama | collected 2016-02-17
CCAAGGGTGGTTCCAACCAGTTTCATGGCAGCGCGTTCTTTAAGGCATCGCGGCCGGGACTGAATGCCTACCAAGCGTGGAATGGAGTGGGCTCGAACCAGCCGGGGACGCCTGCCGCGCGGGGATAAAACCGGGACGAGAATCGATTCAATCAATACGGAGGAAGTCTCGGCGGACCCATCCGGAAAAACAAGATCTTCGCTTTTTTCAACTGGGAGACCAGTCCGCTCGCCTCTTCGACAACGGCACAGGGCTGGTATGAGACTTCGCAGTTCGATACCTCGGCGGCCACCGGAGGCAGTATTGCCGCGAAATATCTTTCGTTTCCAGGGAACGCGGTTTCGTCGAACAGCATCATTCAGCGGACGTGCTCGCAGATCGGCCTCGTGGAAGGGGCCAACTGCAATACGGTTGCAGGTGGTCTCGACATCGGCTCCCCGATTAAGACGGGACTTGGAATGCAGGATCTGACCTACGGAGGGAACCCAAGCTCTCCCGGCGTGGGAGGGGGGCTGGACGGAATTCCTGACATCGCTTTCTTCAATACCGTTAATCCGACGCACACGTCGCAGATGCAGTACACGGGCCGCGTCGATGCAAATGTGACGCAAAGGGACCGCGTCACTTTCACGATCTATTACGTGCCAGTCAGCGCCACCAACTTCAATGGGCCAGTGCGATCGGCAAATCTGTGGCATCACTCGCAGACGAACAATGCCTACACAGCCATCTGGAACCGTACGATTTCAGCCACGCTGCTGAATGAAGCTCGCGTGAATGCCGCGGGTTGGCGGTGGAACGAGGTGACGAGCAATCCGCAGGAGCCATTCGGGCTGCCCGCGACCTCGATTGACACGATCGGTGGAACTGCCGCCAACACCAGCGCGGCCACGGTGCAATACTTCGGGCCGCCGGGCCCGAGCATTCTGAATCAGTGGACTTATAGCTTCTCCGATGTCCTGACGAAGATTCAGGGACGGCACAGCATTCGTGTGGGCGGCGACCTTACGCGGCTCTTCTATTTAAACGAAGTGATTTATGCCGCGCGGCCCGGGTTTGGCTTTCACAACATTTGGGATTTCGCCAATGATGCCCCGTACGGCGAGGGTGGGAATTTTGGAGGGCAATTTGATTTTCGGACCGGCGTTCCATTCGCGAACCGGCAGGATGATCGAGAGAACTTGTGGGGAGTGTTCGCGCAGGACGACTTCAAGGTGACTCCGACATTGACGCTGAATCTGGGCTTGCGGTGGTCGTACTTTGACTCTCTCTATACGAAGCAAAACAATCAGGACGTGATGTTGTTCGGGCCCGGCGCGAATCCGCTCGACGGACTGCGCATTCGTATCGGCGGAAACTTGTACACGCCCCAGAAAACGAATTTCGGGCCGGTGGTCGGATTTGCCTGGTCCCCGACTCGTTTGCAGAACAAAGTGGTGGTGCGTGGCGGATTCGGGATCAACTATAACCAGAACGAAATCGCGATTACCGCAAATGCCTCCGGCAATCCGCCGAATGCGTCAAAGCCGTTTTTTCACTGCGATTTCCCTTTTACGACGAACCCGAGTTGCGGCGGCACGGGAATTCTCTACGAGACCGCGGGCGACCTTCATTCGATCTTCGGATACGCGCCGAATCCGGCGGCGATCTCCACACTTACGCCGGAGAATCTTCCTGCGGCCGGCAACCAGGTGCTGACAGGGTTCCAGGGGGATCCTAAGACGATCGCCAACTATCACTACTCGCTCGACGTTCAGGATCAAATTACGCCGAACCTGATCTTCACCTTGGGATACATCGGCAATCAGTCCCGGCACCTCCTGGCGCATTCCAACTGGAATGCGATCGCCACCGCTAATGGCTTCTCGCTGAACCCGCTGGTGAATACCATCAACTTCTGGGGAAACATCGCGAACGGGAACTACAACGCCATGGTGGCAACATTCAGCCACAACTTTTCGCATAGCTTTCAGGCGACGGCGACATACACCTGGGCGCGATCTATGGATCAACTGTCGGGGCCGTACTATCAGGATCCCTATCCGTTCAACCCGCAGAATGCGTATGGGCGTTCGAATTACGACGTGCGCAATGCGTTCAAGCTTTATGGATTGTGGCAGCCGGTGTTTTTCCATGGAAGTCACGGCTGGATCGAGAAGATTGCCGGCGGGTGGTCAGTGAGTGGAATCTGGAATTGGCATACTGGTTTCCCATGGGATCCGTTCTACAACGCAAGCACGAACTTCTATTATCAGAACAGCGGATATGGGCAATTGCGGCCAGCGGCAATGCTCTCCGGTTTCGGAACGAGCACAGACAAGAGCCAGTTTGAGCAGGCGACGAATCCGAATTATGGTGGGGATGGTACGAAGTTCTTTCTGCCGCCTACGTTTGTGGCGGGGCCGTCTTTTCCGGCGACTGGCGCTGCACCGACTCCTGGAATTCATCGCAACAGTTTGAATGGGCCTGGCTATAACGATATCGACCTGAGCCTGGCAAAGGGGTTCGGGCTGCCGAAGAATAAAGTGCTCGGGGAGGCCGCACGGTTCGAGATTCGCGCCGATATATTTAACCTTTTCAATACGACCAACATTAATGTGGCCACGATTGATGGGGCTCTGGGGGCTGTGGATCCGACAGGAGCAGTGACCAGCGTGAACTCAAATTTCGGAGTTGCCGGGGCGGCGCTCGCAAGCAGGACTATACAACTGCAGGCCCGGTTTAGTTTCTAACCGCGGCTCTTCCGGTTTCGGTGGGGACAGCCGCATTGGCTGTCCCGCTCGGACGCTGCGAATACCGTATCCAGGGGCGTTGGGAAGCGCGTCGCCCCCCCGGAGCTTCGCTCCGCGGACCGCCGAGGCGGCTGTCTCTCCATTACGGCTGCTGCCGAATTTCGGGGTACTCATAGACCCCCCGGCCGGACTTGCGGCCTAGTCTCCCGGCTTTTACATACTGGACCAGCAGGGGTGCGGGACGGTACTTATCTCCCAGGGATTTATGTAAGTATTCGAGAATGCTGAGGCGGGTGTCGAGACCTATCAGGTCGACTAATTCGAATGGTCCCATGGGGTGATTCAACCCCAGCTTCATTGCCTTGTCGATGTCCTCAGCTGACGCAATGCCTTCCTGCAGCATACAGAAAGCTTCGTTGCCGATCATTGCGTTGATTCGGCTCGTGATGAAGCCGGGACTCTCTTTGATTACGACTACTTCTTTGCCCATGCGCTTACCGACTTCGACAGCGGTAGCGAGGGTGTCTTCATCCGTTTCGAGTGCGCGCACGATTTCGAGTAGCTTCATTTTGTGCACGGGATTGAAGAAGTGCATCCCCACACATTTCTTGGCGCGGTAGGTAACGCTTGCAATTTCAGTGACGCTTAGCGAAGAGGTATTTGAAGCGAGGATTGTCGTGGGGCGGCAGATCTTGTCGAGGAGAGTAAAGATCTCGATCTTCGATTCCATCTCCTCAGGGACGGCTTCGATGACGAGATCAGCTTCACGGGCGGCCTCTTCGACGGAGCCTGCGTACTCGAGGCGACGGAAGGCCGCGTCAGCATCGGCCGCCGTGACTTTGTTCAATTCTACAGCTTTGTCGAGATTGGCGCGGATTTCAGTCTCGGCTTTCCTGAGGGCTGCCGGGAGGATATCTTCAAGAATGGTGCGGTAGCCGCCCAGCGCGGAGGCATGAGCGATTCCACGTCCCATGATGCCCGCGCCAATGACAGCAATTGTCTGGACCGCCGGCACCTACTTATCCGCCTTTTCTAGATCGGCGATACAGGAGTTAAATGAATCGGCGGCTTTGTGCATCGCTTCCGCCAGACGCTTGCGCTCGTCGGGGCTCATACTGGGGATGTAAATGCAGATACGGCGCAAAGTCGCCGTAATGTCTTCCACGTAGTTCATTGCGCGAATCAGTTCTCCGGTCGCTACCGTCATGAGGGCTCCTCTTTCTAAATTCAAATTAAGTTGAACCTTCTATTTTGGACGCGGGTCGGGGATTTAGTAAAGGCTGGGTTTCTGGTGAAGCGCCTGCATAGTCCGCCAGCGCAAGATGCTGTCCCCGTCCCGCAAGGATCGCTAACCAAGGGCACAGAGGTCGCCAAGAAAATCCGACTTGTCGGCCGTTACCCTCTGATGCAATGCGTTTTCATGTTTAGCCGGGCCAGGATGAATTGGCAGCGTTGTTCGACGTCGGCGAGCGGCAGCTCGACCAGATTGTAAGAGAGAGCGTGGTAGACGCAGACCAATGCGTCATAGGTGCGCTGGGCTTCGTCGAAATCCTGCTTGCGTTCGTGATCCTGGCGGAAGATTTCCTTCCACGGCGGTGCAATGAACACGGTCCGGCTGTAGGGAAAAAGAGCAGCCGCTTTGTTCATGTGTTCGGGCACCGGAAGATTCGACAAGCGCAGATACCCGAGAACGTCGGGGATGCCGCGATCGAAGAACACCGGTGACTGGTGTTCTTCGGCAAGGTGATAGGAGCGAATGTCCCAGGCAAGCATCAGTTCGGCGAACAGCAAACGATCGGACCAGGGAAGAGCGCGTCCTTCAATCGCCGCCTGATCCTGAATAATGGCGCGACCGGCTTCCGGTGCCGATCGAAAGCCGCGCTGCCGCAAGCCTTCGATCATCGAACTCTTCCCCGATCCCGGGCCGCCGGTGATGATGTGGAACCGCTGTGTGGGATCGCTCTGTTTATTCATTGAGCTTGCATCGAAATTGCATGGAGTAACGCTCAAACCAGTGATTTTACGAGCATATAATCTAAATCAATTCTTTTTATAGGCTAATGGTGCGCGCCGTGAATCAAATAATGATATGGGAGACGACTTCTTAAAACGCTATATCTTCGCGAGCGATTTCGACCAGACGCTGACGTTCAACGACTCGGGATATGTTCTGGCGGAATTGGTTGGAATTCCTACTGAAGAGTTCGAGCGCAAGGCCAAAGGGATGGCCCAGATCAACCTGGTGCAGCAGGGGGCCGAACTCGCGTACTTGCTATTGCATGACCCGGAATTCCGCGCGAAGGTGCGCAAGGAACATCTTCGCGAAGTCGGAAAGCGAATCCGGCTGAAGAGCGACATTAAGCTTTTGTATCGGCTGCTTGAGGCGGGCATCGACGGGCATCAATTCGATTTTTACGTGCTATCGGCAGCTCCGGTGGAAATTGTGCGCTCGGCTTTGGCAGATGTCGTGCCTGCTGATCACATTTATGGAACGGAATTCCGTTACCTACCTTCTGGTGAGATCGATACGATCGTGCGCACCACTGCGGGATACGGGAAAGTCGCAGTTCTCGACAATTTGCTCGTGGAAACAGTTGCCGGGCCCGATCATGTCATCTATACCGGGGACGGGAGTTCCGACATCCACGTGATGTTGCATATCAACGCCAGGGATGGGTTGACAATCGCCGTGTCGGAATCGCGCAACGTATCGCAGATTGCCAAAAGAACGGTACTCAGCACGAGTGCGCTGGCCGTGCTGGCCCCGATTCTGGAGGAGATCGCAGGATGGGAGCGGTACCGCATCCGCGGCTTCTTTGAAGCCAACGGTATGCTGATCCAGGAGTGGGAGCGGGTGCGTACGGACTGGCTGACCGTGCGTGCGGCTGTGGAACCAATCGCGGCCGAAGACATCTCGACCCTGACTGTGAGTTCCTGATTACTCATGCTGCGCGACAAGAACCTGGTTCCACTATCACGACAGCATCAGCACGCGCTCGCGTTGTGCGTCCGAATCGAGCGGGCTTCGCCCATTCCTGAATCTGAGTTAGTCGCGTGGCAACTAGAAATTGCGCAGCATTTCCGTGCTGAAATCCGCGTTCATTTTGAGGCGGAAGAGCAATTCGTATTTTCGAGGGCACAAGAATTCGTCGAACTGAATCCTCTGATAACGGAGTTACTGGGGGACCATGGGTGGATGAAGACTCGCTTTGCCGAAGCAGAGGCGGAACGTCTCTCTGCTGCAGAAATCAGCGAGTTCGCTCAGAGGCTCTCCGAACACATCAGAAAAGAGGAGCGGCAAATGTTCGAGCGATTGCAGCAATTAATGAGCGGCGAAGAACTCGCGGTAATGGGGCGCGCATTAGAGGAGGTGCTGAAACGCGGGGAGCAGACGTGTGCTTTGCCTGCCAAGGACCATCAACAGCGGTAACTGCTGGAAACGACGGTCAGACCCGCAACTTTTCGGGTCGCCGCTACCCCTCGGCTCGTTCTCTGCGGATGTCCTACGGCCTGCGCCGTGGACTCTTTTCTCTCGCCGCCTCGCGCTCCGCATCGTTTTCTCAGGCTCAGGTTAAAGCTCTCCTATTTGGGGTGAGTCGAATGTCGAGTTGCCCGCAGACACGAAGAATATCCGCGACCCCGCACGAGCGGCTCGCTTCGCTTTCGCCGCACAGCCGAGGCGGCGGTCGCTACCTGGGTCAGCTATTCCCAACACTCTGGACGTCGGCATTCGATACAACGCCGTGGACTTTGCGGAAGCGTTGGGCGGCTTCGCGTCCCATGTAGCGGTCTAGCACGGTCGTGTGCGTTTGGCGCAGGTCAACCACGACCAGACCATCCAACACGTTCGAGAATTTGCGGTCGACGTTAAAGCCGAGAAGTTTGCCGCCGATTTTTGCATACTGCCGCAGCAGAATCGGCAAGCCTTTTCCGTCGGCTTCCACGTCAGTGATTGGCTCGGAAAGCTCGTCGAGGTCACGGAGAGCAAGACACATGGCGCGGCAATCCCAACGCTGCAACAGCTCAGGTCGGAATGGACGACGCGGTTCGATCAGCCCAGCCAGTCCATCATCTTGCATCCGCGACTGGAAGAATCGGTAGATCATTTCACGGGACGCGCTGTTGTAGTCGTTGCTGATGCTGACGGCTCCGAAAAGAATGGGGATCTCCAGATGGGTTGAAATTAGGCGGGCAATCCCCTTCCACAGCAGGAGCAGCGGAGCATATTGACGCTGATACTCGGGACGCACGAAGGAACGACCCAATTCTAACGCCGGCCCGAGCTTTTGAAACAGCCGCTGATCGTATCGGAACAAGGTGCTGGTATAGAGTCCCTCAACGCCCTTTGTGATGAGGATTTCGGCAGAGTTGCCGGCGCGGTAGGCTCCCACGAGTTCGCGCCTCGATTTATTCCACAGCAGGACGTGCCAGTAGTAGTCGTCGAAGGAGTCGAGATCGCGGCCCTTTCCCGTGCCTTCTCCGGCACGACGGAAAGTCAGTTCGCGGAGACGTCCGACTTCGAGAAGCAACTGCGGGATCTCGCTTGCCATTCCAAGGTGCACCGAGAATTCGGCGTTTTCGGCGAGGCAGCGATCGCCTGAGAGAGTCTGGATTTCTCGTGCCAGCAGGTCCTCGGGAATGCGGTCAGCAATAGGCTCGTGGATTTTGGAGGCGATCTTCGTGCGCAACGCCATCGGCCATGGGGTCTCGGCCTTTTTGCGCCGGGCCAGCAGGTAAGTGCGCCAGCGGAGATATTCGATGGCTTCGTGATCGCTGGCAATCGTTTCGATGGCATGGGCGGGAACAGGGCTTCCCACGCGCACCTCCACGGTCTTGCCTTCCTGCTTAAGAAATTCCTGAAGGAGAAAGGCAGTGCGCAACTTAGGATGAATCATGCCCAGGAGTTGGAACCCAACGCCGTTGTGTCCGCAGAAATACACGGGCAGAGCTGTCGCGCCGGTGCGGCGGATTAGGCGCACGGCTGTGTCGTTCCATTCCGGATCGGCAATGTGGGCAGCCGGCATGTGAAACTGTGAAACCTCTCCCGCGGGAAAAATCGCAAGCATGCCACCGCGGTCGAGCCAGCAGAGCGCTTCGCGGATTGCCTTTCGATTGGATTCGATGGAGCGATCGGTTTGGAAAGGATCGACGAAAATGCAGTTCTGCTGCAGTTCGGGGATGTCGCCAAGCAGGAAACTGGTGAGAACTTTCAGATCTGGACGAACGCGAGTGAGAAGCACCGTCAGGAGAGCACCATCGAGTACGCCGTAAGGGTGATTGGCGACCACAACCACGGGGCCCGTGGTTGGAACGCGATCCTGATCTGCAGAACGGACCTTCAACTCGATGCGCATCTCGGCCAGGAGATTCTCGAGACAAAAGCCCTGCGACGAGCGTTGCACTCGGCGATAGAGATCTCTGATCTTGCCTACCGGCGTCAATTTCCCGGCTAAGCCAGGGAATTGAGTGACTCGAGACAACACATCACTCTGCGTTTCATTCGAGTGAAGCTGGTTTGAGGGCATGGTATATCCGTATCGAAAACGCGTTTCAGGCGAATGAAGAGCACATTAAAATCTGATGAAATCAAAGGCGAGAACCCAGAAGGACACCCTTCGACTTGGCTCAGGGCGTGCCCGGGAATCGGGAGGAAAACAACTTGAGTATCGTTACTTAGATAACGAAGTACGCCGGAGCCAGCGGGCCGCGTCAGGTTTCCAAGCGGTAACGCGTTTCGGCCAACGCGTAGAGTCGCCGCCATACCAAACGATTGGTAGTCACGACAGTTGCAGCCATCAGGATAGTGGAGGCGAGGAGCAGATCGAAGTTGCCGGTGTCGGTCGCCTGACTGATCGTGGCACCAAGGCCAACCGTGGTGTAAGTGTGGCCTTTGAAGTGGAAGTACTCGGCGACGATGCTTGCATTCCATGCGCCACCTGAGGCCGTCACCAAGCCTGTCACCAGGTAGGGGAAGATGCCTGGCAAAATGAGCTTTTTCCAGCGCTCGATCCCTTCGAGCCGGAAAACCGAGCAGCACTCCTTCAGGTCCGTCGGGATCGCGATAGCACCAGCGATGACGTTAAACAGGATGTACCACTGCGTTCCTAATAATAGAAGGATGATGGACCCTAAGCCAAGGCCTCCGCCGATTTTGATCAGCAGCAGCAATACCACGGGAAAGAGTGCGGTCGCAGGGATGGAGGCAGCAATTTGGGCAAGGGGCTGGGCGATGCGTGCCAGTTTGGGGTTAAAGCCAATGGCGACGCCGACGGGGATCGTCCATAGTGCACCGAGCACGAGGGCGAGATTCACACGGACAAAAGTGGCGACAAGTCCGATGCCTGCTTCCTGCAAGTCGGCTTTTTGCAGACCCGAGAGTATCATTGCAACCCGCACAATTGCGTAGCTGACACCGGCTAGGGCTGCGATAGCCAGAGCGCGTGTCAGCCAAGTTTTCCACGGACTGACCTGTGCGGAGTGCTCATCGTGACGCTCGCGCGCGAAGAACAGCATTAACCTTTCGCGCAATGGCTGTACCGTTCGACTGCTGAGCTTCGAAAAACTGTGCGAGTGGCGCAAAACGTTGAGCACCCAAGAGCGCGGCGCATTGGTGCTTTCGACCTGTTCGAACTTGAATTTCTCTGCCCACGCGATCACAGGGCGCCAAATAAACTGATCAAGAAGCACAATCACCGCAATCATGGTGACGACGCCCCAAAGGATGGAGCGTGTGTCACCGGCGCTGGCGGCCGTCTGGAGATAGGATCCCAAGCCCGGCAGCCGGAAATCGCGCGAGCCGAGGACGAACATCTCGCAGGCCATGAGAAAGAACCATCCGCCGGCGACGGACATCATAGAATTCCACACCAGCCCAATCGCGGCGTAAGGCAATTCCATTTCTATGAAGCGCTGCCACCAGCTGAAGCGATAGATCGACGCGGCTTCGCGCATCTCTTTCGGGATGCTCTTCAGCGAAGCATAGAAACTAAACGCCATATTCCAGACCTGTCCGGTGAAGATCAGTAGGATCGCGCCAGCTTCGACTCCGAGTTGGCGGCCCGGAAATAGTGCAACCATGGCAAGCATCACGCCCGGTAGAAAGCTGAGTACCGGAATCGACTGCAGCACGTCGAGCAGGGGAATCATGAAGCGCTCGGCTTTCGGGTTGTAGGCGGCGATGTATCCGTAGACTAGCGTGAACACCAGACTCAGCCCGTAGGCGATTGCAATACGCAGGAGCGAGTAGCCCGCGTACGCGGGTAACGCCCAGGGACTGCGCGAGATTTCTACTTCCGGGTTGAAAGGACCAAACCACGTGCGGGCGACCTGGAGCACGCCATAGAAGAGCGCCATGGCGGCAGCAAACATCAGCAGGTCGGGAAGATAGGAGATCTCGACGCGCGGGATTTGCGTCCAGAGGCGATAGGCCGAGAACCCTCTTGGGTTGATGGTTGATCTCTTCATTGGGCCGGCTAAATCTTTAACTGCAAAGATCGCAAAGAAAATCCGCAAAGAACCCAAAGAAAAAACTCGGCCCAGTTCAGCCCTACGAGATCGTCAGGTCTGTGCGGGCGTATTTACGGGAGCATCCGTCGGAACTGGCGGTTCTGCTTGAATCAACAGATTTTTTTCGCGGTCATAGTCAAAAATCTCGGCGTAGCGCCCCCAGTTCAGGGCGGTTTCAAACTGGCGCTGAACTTCATCCTGGGCGAAATGCTCGTCGAGGATATCGTGAAAGAACTCGTCGTTGATGGAGTGATCCGCCTTGCGCTTGAGGATGCTGTCGATCTGCTTGAGTATGGTTACGTGCTGGAGCGCAGCCTCGCGGAACAGGATTTTGCGGCGCTGAATGTCGGCGTCGGCGAATGCAACTCCTTGCGACGTGATCTGGACATCGCCTTCCTTCAGAAGCGCAAAACCTAGGAGCACGCAGGCTTCGAGAATTGGAAGGAGGTCTTCGACGTCCATTACCAGCTCTTCCGACAATCGGAACAAATCTTCACGACCTGCGCGGTCGCGGAGCAGTTCCAGCAGCCCCGCAATTCCGCCTACTCGCGCGTGGGGTAGCATCTGATAGCGCACAGTGCGG
>Ga0126379_10003012_pt1 | contig 10820 bp, 13 predicted proteins | sample PanSoiMetPlot_24_FD_92640 | JGI IMG/M metagenome (GOLD analysis project Ga0126379, IMG submission 92640) | Tropical forest soil microbial communities from Panama - MetaG Plot_24 | ecosystem: Environmental > Terrestrial > Soil > Tropical forest > Bulk soil | place: Panama | collected 2016-02-17
CGACGCATCGACGCTATCAGGATGCACTGAGAGCAGGCGTGTTACTCAAGCATCAGTTTCCGCATGGCGATATAAAAGTGTGCGAGGTAGTGTGCGAGATAAACTCAAATGAAAAGGCAACGCAGGGAACTGGGCAGCATTGATAGGTCCGGCGCGTACGTGCTTTGGAGGTGAGCCGGCGGCTTGCTGTTTGAGTTCCACCGCCACGAAAACGCCGCTTGAGCACGACTAAAAAGCTGAAGGCGCTAATCAACGCAACTTTTGAGTCTGAGAGTAAAGCCGTTGTCCATTTTGACCAAGACAAAACGTGATTGCGAGTGCTTCGCTTTGCGATAACCGTGCCGCACACACCGTTGCACACACAAAGAGAGCGACCCCGCCTCAGGTCACAAAGTTGGGGTCAAATCAATGCGTGTTTTAACGCGTGTACAATGTGATTAGCTTCCGGGTCCACTGACCGCGCCGATGCTGCGATTGCCGGTTTTCAGACCGGCTGCTAACGGTTAAGCCGGCATGCAAGTGCGTCTTGCCGGCTCTGCAGCGTTCACGCGGCTGCTGTGCTGCACTGATCTTCAACTGCATCTTTTTTTGTCGGCTCCCTGCGAGGCAGCCATTCGGGAAGACGGAATACGCGATCATCATTTTGCGGCAACTCGAAAAACCCATTGAGGGACTGTGGAAGTTCCGGCGTAGCTTGGCTTGCGCGCAAGGCGTCTGTTCGTCGGTCTAGGTCGCCCAACAGGCCATCGACTGTGTTGGCGACTTCAGTGGCGACACCTATGAGTAAGCTATTAAGTTCGGGAGCCTCAGGAACGATTGCCCGCGCCGATACACTTGCATCGCGCATCCCGGCGATGGCGTGGGCAAACGCCATGTAAAAGTCTCTGAGTCGCTCTTTGATCCCCTCGATCTCACCCACAACGCGCTCGCGCTCCCGCCGATCGTTTTCCGCAGAAAGACGGACCTCTAACTCGGCGATCGCTGCAGTCAGCGTCGTGACATGGGAGGCAAGGGCATCGCGTTTATCGCGTGCGTGAGAGAGTTCACGGCTGAGACTGTCGATTAAGTCGCTTTTCCTAAACATCTGATGCTCCGCATTTGAGGGAGACTTCCGACCAAAGCCGCCTTCGATTAGGCGATCGTATGGTTAGCAATTCGTTAATTTTCAGCCGGCCCGCTCCCTGCCGCCCTAATCTATCGAAGAGCCAGACGCTCGGTTCAACGAGACGGGCCCTATCGACGGGCTTGGCATGCCAGTCTTTTGTGCTGGGGGGAATTCAAACCCGACCCCTGAACCCCATTTCGCTCGTCGCAAATCCCTGATGTAATTGCCACGCAAGTCGCGCAGTTTGAGCCTTGGGGAAGCCCATGCGACGACGCGATTTCTTCAAAGCAATCGTTGGATCTGCGGCGGCATGGCCACAATTGGCCCGTTCACAGCAGAGCAAACCCAAGTCCGTACGGCGCGTGGCCGCGCTCTTTCCTCAGAGCGCGAACGATCCGCAAGCGCAAAACCGAAGCGCGGCATTTCTGCAGGCTCTACAGCAACTAGGTTGGAGCATCGGGCAGAACGTCCAGATCGATTACCGTTGGTCCGCAGGCAGTGAAGACGATACGCGCAAATACGCGGCTGAACTCGTGGCGCTGGCGCCAGATGTTATTTTGGTGTCGGGCAGCGCGGCACTGGATCCTTTACCGCGCATGACACGCAGCGTGCCGATCGTGTTCGTACTCATACCCGATCCGGTAGGCGCCGGTTTCGTCGATAGCCTGGCCCGGCCTGGCGGCAACGTCACTGGTTTTGCCAACTTTGACTTCGGCATCGTCGCGAAATGGCTCGGGCTGCTCAGGGAGATCGCACCCAATACGACTCGCGCGGCAGTTCTACGCGATCCCGCCATCGTAGCTGGGCTGGGCCAGTGGGGCGCAATCCAGTCTGTATCACCCTCCTTTGCGCTCGAGGTGAGCCCCGTCAATGTGATCGATCCCGCGGAAATTGACCGCGCCCTCACCGCCTTCGCGCGTAGCCCAAACGGTGGCCTGATCGTGACCGGAAGCGCGCTTGCGGTCGTTCGTCGGGATCTGATCATCTCACTTGCCGCACGCCATCGATTGCCGGCGGTCTATTATGATCGCTATTTCGTCTCCGCCGGCGGTTTGATCTCCTATGGTTCTGATAGTGTCGAACAGTTCCGGCTGGCAGCCACCTACGTTGACCGGATACTCAAGGGCGACAAGCCCGCCGACCTGCCGGTACAAACGTCGAGCAAATACGAGCTTGTTATCAATCTTAAGACCGCGAGGGCGCTCGGCCTCAATGTAGCGGCATCGCTGCTCGCGCGCGCCGACGAGGTGATCGAATGAGGCAGCGCGAGTTTATTTCGCTCGTCGGTGGTGCGGCAGCAACATGGCCCTTTGGCTATATCGAAGGGCTATGTCGAAGGTCAAAATATAGCGGCTGCTTACGCATCTTCCCGCTCAAGTAGTGGATCGCGCACGATAGTCTTATCAAGGTAGAGCTGGCGAATGTCCGCTTCGCTAAGCTTCAACACATCGCGCAGGATTTCCTCATTGTGTTCCCCTAAGCGATCCGCCTTGACGTTCGCTCGTGGGGTCCAGCGCGAAAATTTGGCGGCCAACCCAGGGATATCAAACTCACCGATTTCACGATCGGCAACGCGGCGCACCGTACCGCGTTCCCTTAAATGCGGCTGCGCAATCGTCTCATGCAACGTCAATACTGGAGCGCACGGTATCCTTTCCGCCTCCAGCGCGGCCAATGCTTGTTCGCGGCTTTCGAATTGTGCCAGCCAGTTCTCGATGATGGCTTGGAGGGCTTTATTATTGTCACGTCTCGATCGCGGGTCCCGAAAACGAATGTCCTCGGCCAGCTCTGGCATGTTCATCGCCTTTGTCATCTGTAGCCATTGGTACGGCATCACCATGATCGAGACAAAATCATTGTTGCGACAACGAAAAACTCCAGTTGGACCACCATCCGGATGAAGGGAGCCCATGCGTGGCGGTTGAAACTGCTTGCCTCGTAACGAACACTTCGGGACGTTAACCTCGTGCATGTTGAAGTACGTATCTAACAAAGAGCAATCGATGTATTGGCCCTCGCCGGTTCGTTCGCGATGCAACAGAGCGCAGCCGACAGCCATGGCCGCAGTGACGCCAGTAGCACTGTCACCGATCGCGATCGGCAATTGAGCAGGTCCCCGGTCCAACTCGCCTATGGCAGAGGTAATGCCGGCGTAAGCGGCGCCCATATAATCGAAGCCCGGCTTGTCACTGAGTGGGCCGGATTGGCCCGCCAGTGAGATCGAGCACATGATTAGTCTCGGATTGAGTGCCGATAACCTGTCATAGCCAAGCTTTGCGCGCTCCATCACGCCAGGAGCAAAATTCTCAACCACGACATCGATCTTCGGAATAAGTGCGTAAACAAGCTCGCGGCCCCGATCCTGCTTGATGTCAACCGCGAATGATTTTTTCGAGTGATTATGTTGGAAGTAATAGGTGCTTTGTGATGATTTCTTCAATGCGGCATCGCGCGGCTTGTCGCCGGACAAGCGACCGCGATCTCCGAACGGCGCTAGTTCGAGTTTGATCACCTCTGCGCCAAGCTCTGCAAGAATGCGCGTGCACGTCGGTCCTGCCACGAACTGACTGATGTCGAGGATGCGATAGCCGATCAACATTGGTGCTTTTTGTGGCATGTCCTCACCAGTTTGTGCTCACCGCGCCTGGAATTGCTTCTCGCCGAACAAAACATTCCAAGCTTCGTTCGAAGGCTTTTTGTGCTTGTGCCGAGCCGTTCATTCATCACTGCTAAGCCTCGCCGCACGCCGGGACGAGCGCGGACTGCGTTGTACCAGCGTTGCAAGTTCGGCCATGCAGCGATGTCTTGTCCCTGCCATTTATGGGGACGCAGCCAGGGGTAGACCGCCATATCAGCAATGGAGTAGTCGCCGGCGAGAAATTCAGCTTCGCCCAATCGTTTGTCGAGGACACGATAAAGTTTTGTTGCTTCGCTGGTGTAGCGCTCGATTGCGTAGGCGATCTGTTCCTTCGCATAACGTCGGAAATGATGCGCTTGGCCGAGCATCGGGCCGAGGTTGCCCATTTGGAACATGAGCCACTGAATCACTTGGTAGCGTTGGCGCAAATCCGCCGGCATAAATCGCCATCCTGATATTTCAGCGAGGTACATCATGATGGCACCGGACTCGAAAAGCGTGATCGGTCTGCCATCAGGTGCCTGATGGTCAACAAGGGCCGGAATTTTGTTATTTGGACTGATCTTTAGAAAGTCGGGATTGAACTGCTCGCCCTTGCCGATATGAACCGGAACAACGTTATATTGCAGGCCAAGTTCTTCGAGTAGAATCGTGACCTTGTATCCGTTAGGCGTGGTCCAGAAATAAAGGTCGAGCATCGTCTTTTCAGACTGCCTGCTTTAGTGGTTGTTCGAGCCTCAGACCGGCCTCGGTCAACCTGTGCTCCAAAAGCCCCATGCGGTCATAGCCCCAAAACGGCTCTTGCGCGAAGAAGAACATTGGCACGCCAAACACCTGATCGATGACGGCGTCATCCTGGGCCCGCTCGTACTCCGCGCGGCCGTCGCTCGCGAGATACGCACGATAGCCCTGAGCAGAGAGCCCGATGTTTTCTATCACCGGCGCGATTGCTTCGGGCTCATCTGCCGCAAGCTCGCGTTTGAAGAATAATTCGAAGACTTTGTTACCGTATTCGCGAAGCTTTCCATGCTTTTCAGCGTAAAGCCCGCCGACTAGCGCAGAGGTGGTGTCGAAGATCTTCAATGGACCCCGGATCATCAGACCGCCACGCATGTTGGCCCAGCGTCGCGCGTCCATGTAGGAGTATTTGACCTTGTATTCGGAGTACTGGCTGCGTTCGCCCTTGCCTTTCAGCCGCAGCTGAAACGGTTTCCACTTGAGCCTGATCCGATACTTGGCCTCAAGCGCGAAGGCCGGATCAAATGCTAGGAATGCATACGGACTCTTGAAGTCCGAATACATTTTTACTTCCTTCCGATCATTTTGCATTGAGAACCTCCACCAGCGGGCCACGGCGCAAAGCTCAGGCTATGTATCTTCTGTTTTTTGACCCACTATGTCAATTTGATATAGATTACGCTTTTTAATGCGATTCTCGCATTGGAGCTGCGATGGCTGACCTCCAAGGGATACCGGATTTATCGATGAAGCATCTTCGCGCGGTCGTTACGCTCGCGAGATTTGGTAGTTTTATAGCCGCGGCATCGTATCTGCACATGTCACAACCAGGAGTCAGCCGCATCATCCAGCAAGCTGAGGCACGCCTACGCGTAAGGCTTTTCGTGCGCGGGACGCGAAGCGTGTCGCAGACCGAAGCCGGGCGCGAATTTATTCCCGTAGCTGAACGGCTTCTCGGCGAACTACTACAACAATCGCAAAAAGTCCGTGAGCTCGATGGCCAGATGCGAGGTCAGCTTATCATTTCTAGCCTGATGTCGATTTCGCATCGTGTCCTTCCGGCGGCTCTCGTCACCTTCCGCAAGAAACACCCCAAAATGCACGTTCAAATCAGAGAAGGCTTAACGAGCGCCGTTCATGAGGACGTTCGTAGCGGCATTGCAGATTTCGGTATTGGCAATGCGATTGACCTTACAGAGGGAGTCGTAGCGGAATCAATCGTTCACGAAGCTTGCTATGTGGCGATGCCGAAGCGACACCGGTTAGGCGCGCTATCGTTCGTCTCCTTCAAAGACATCGGTAACGAGCCCATGATCTCGATGCCCGGGGATTCGGGATTGCGACGCACGCTCGATGTCGCTGCGAGCGAGCGTGGCGTCGTATTCAACCACAGTATCATCACCAACCAGTTCACTTCCCTGTTTGATTTCGTATCACGCGGGCTTGGCATCGCCATTGTTCCTGCTTCGGCTGTTCCGCCGTCGAATGGATCCTCGATCACAGTGAAGCCTCTGAGGCCGGCAATGACGCGTCGCATCGGTATCCTTCGGCTTGCCGAAAGATCCCTGCTGCCTGCTTCCCAGGCGTTTTTGGAAATTTTCCAGCCGAAGTTCCTGGCGGCGACAAGCAAGCGAACTAGACGCCGTTGAAGGCCCGGAAGTGCCTCTGTGTCTGCTTTTGGCCCAAGGCGGACGTCACAACCGCGCTGAGCCATGTCCGCTTTCGAGGGGTAAAAGCGGACATCGGACATCGTCGAGCAGAATGTCCGCTTATGACCCAAAGTGGATATTCTCAACCGCGTTGCTACAAGCGGACATCGCAAAAAACCGCTGAGAATGTCCGCTAATGATCCAAAGCAATTTCGGCGGCGATCTTGGTCCACGAGAGCCGCACCAGCTCGGCGACGTCGGTCACTGCTGTGGCCGCGACGACGGTTGCGCCGCCGGCACACGTGACGACGGCGATGGTACCGGCGCGGGCTTACGCGCAGGGGCAGCGGGGGGCTGCGGCGGCTCTGGGACCTTCATCAGTATTTCCACGACGGCGGATTCCAGCTTGGCGATCTCACGCGACGTCTGGTCTTGACCGGCAGTGAGCTGCTGGACCATTTCCCGCAGCGCTGCGAGATTCTGCACCATCTCCTGCATCCGCGCCGGGTCGAAGGAGGGAGCGGCGGGCGCTTTCGGCGCGACAGTTTCCGAAGCGGCGTTTTCGGGATGGGCCGGCTGCTTCGTCCAGCCAAGCCACTGGATCGAACTCGCGATCGTTTGCTTGGCCTCCGGTGACCGGCCAAGTTCTGGGGCCCTTGTCGCGATTATCTGCTTGATTGCCTCGCCATAAGATTGCCAAGCCAAGGTGCCACCGACACCAATACAAATCGCGACAAGAAAGCGGACAAACCCTCGCGAGCGTCGCCTTTTACCCGAATGACGGTCATCCTGACGGGCTACACCTTCTAAATTTTCGAGAATGGCACGTAGTTGCGGGTCTGACTTTTCACCAGAACCAGCCGCAGCACCGGCTAAACGACGTTCGGTAGGTAATATTACGTTCGCAGCCATTTCGTCGGCAGGGTTCATCGGCGCATGTCCCTACTTCGAGAGTCATAGCCGCGGAGTATTATGGTGGCTAGATTTCAGCAGATTTATCGCGTTCACCAGATTTATCGCGGCTTTATTGCGGCCCTTTCGTGGAATCCCCTAGGGACGATGCCCGTTCAAGGTAAGTGCGCCATTTGGGAACCTTGGCATGGTTGCCAAAGGCGATCGAATAAAAAGGGCGCTTAGTTGCGCTGCATGAGTCCGGCTTTTTGGGGAATAGCGGAGCCGCGCGCTCACCATCCACCTCCGTAGCTGCACAAACCGATACAGGTCGGTGGTGTCTCTGGCTCACAGGGAATTGCTTTCGGCTGTCTGTCCTTTCTGCAGGCCGACGAGCCTGTGTGCTCGGTGCCGGCGTCTTCTTTTTCTCCGCGGGGCATTACGAAAAAAGAGGCCGTCTATCGCCTCCATGACCAATATCAAGACATCAACTGCCGATGACGGTTCGGCGCTGGCTACAAGTTGCTGCAGTTTTCGGCTAGTAGCATTCGAAGGCCTGCCGTTCGCTCTCGAGACCCTAGCGCGCCATTTTCCCGGTTGTTGCTCGAATGCGCTAAAATCGAACCCCTTGTATTGCATCGCGCGACCAGTTGCGTAACTTCACAGCGGGGCGCAATGGTGAGCAAAGGCTTGCAGCAGCGAACTTGACCCCTCTGCACGTCGGCTTTGGCTCGACGCAAATCGGGACTTCGCTCATAGCCGTGGCATAGTTGATGGCCCAAACAAGTCAGGCCGATGACGGCCGACCATTCCCCCCTGTCCCCACGGTCATTATCAGAACAATGAGTCGCGGCCGAATTGCGGCCCACACTGAAAGCCACGCACAACTAGACATCTATGCGCGAGACGCTGAAGGAGAAAAGGCCTCTTAACTGGCGGCCTTCAAGTTTGTACGTTGACCCTACCGTACAGATTTCCACAAGTTTGCCCGATAAGGCGCGGCGGCGGGGTCGTGTCTTGTTGTGGTAATCAGCCGCTGCGCATCGCCGGGTTTGACAGATCTAAACTGTTATTTTTCCCATTTCGCTGGGGCGGCGCCGCGTCGATGCCGATCATACCATTTCTGCAGGGTCAGGCATTTGACCCAGAGCTTATAGCAACGATGGGGAACGCATTCGATAACCACGTGTGAGGCGCCAGGGCTTTCTGACCGAAGCGATCGAATAAATGAGCTAATCGCTCAGAAGATTATTGCGCTCGCGCAACGGGAATTAAGAAATCCGATGGCGCTATCTTTGGCGACACTCAAAGAACCTTATGCGGTTCTCGACCAAAAAAATCACATCGCCCGCTGCTTTAGCGAATCAGCTATAAGCATTCCTCAGCCGGGGAAAAGCGATGGACTCAGGAGCCGCGCCACAGTTGCGTTTGGATTCCGAAAAGGTACGCGGCTTCATTGCCGATTACTTGGGTGTCGACTCTAAGGAAGTGACAGATGAAGCGCACCTGGCTGACGATCTGGGTCTTGATTGGCTTGATCAACTTGAGTTGCTGGTACTCATCGAAGACGAATTTGTGGGCGTAGATTTTTTCGCAAATACTGCTGCTGGACAAATCGAAGTAGTCGGCGATCTTATCCGGCACATCGAAGATCACAATGCCGACATTGCTCGCCGCTCGGCGGCTTGAACTTTAACCATTGAGCCATGGACCCGCACGATGTGGCCTTTCCCGATCCGAGTGAAATCGCACCGCATGCCATCGCATTTGCTCGGATGATGTTCGCTCATGCGGCATTCGAGGGTGAGGTCCGTTCGTTGGTAGACGCCATCAACCCGAAGAGGCCAGGGTTTGGACAGCGACTCGAGAATCAATGGACGGCATCAGAGAGCGGCACCGGGAAGATAATCATCTTGATTAAACACCATCGTGGCAGCAACCTGCCGCAGATTGTGCAAATCAAAAATGTTCTGAACGAAGCCATTCATCCGTGTAGAGATCGCAATTTCCTCGCCCAGGGTACATGGTGCTGTTTCAACCGTCGGAGCTTAACAATTGAGATTCGGGGCGGAGCGCGATGGGGGCAGCCGGAGCTACCACCGGAGCACCGCTCATACACGGTGTCTGACATCCTGAAGATCGCTCGTAAGTTCAGGGATATTGAGGCTGAGCTATACAGGATCCGCCGGTCGCTTGAACCGAAAATGAGCGAAGCCGAGATACGGGCAGCATCTAGCTTCTTGCGCGCGTGCTAGTTCTTGACCAGCGAGAGATTTGGAAATTTGTGTCGAGTGAGCATTTGACGCGTCCTCGCCCGACAAATTCATTCTGAAGTTTTTACGCGTTTCGCGCGCTCATTATGTCGAATGTCCCTTTCTCGGCGGCGCCATTTCCTCAGACAGCCGCCAGGGATCGCCGTGCTGTTTCAATTGGTGCACGACATCATCGGCAACCCGATAGCGTTCTTCTTCGGTCAGTTCTTGGCGCAGGCCGCGCACAAGTTTACGCGCACCCCGCAGCGCGAAAGCGATGGCAAAACTCAGCAGATCGCCGCGGGTACGCATATCACATGTGAACAAAAAGAGAACAGAATTGTCAACGGCAGTCGTTGCCTATCGCTGAACCACGCCCTGCGGTGATCGTTGAAGATTCGGACGCAACGTCCGCAAAGCACAACACAAATATGGAGAATGCGATGACGAGAGCTCTCGTTCTCGGAGCAACTGCCCTCGCCCTTTCTGCGGGTGCCGCATCCGCCCAGGCCGTTTATGTGACACCCGGCTACGACTACGCAGCTCCAGCCTATGTGGCGCCGGCCCCGGTTTACGCGGCACCGCCAATCTACGCAGCGCCGCCAGTTGTGTCCGGCTATTACGCTGCGCCGCCGGTCGTGGCTTCCGCACCGGTCTTTGACTATGCACCGGGTTATACGACCACGACGATAATCACTGGACCAGGCTGGTAGCGACTCGTTTCAGGAATTGGCGGACCGGCAAGTGGCCTACTCTGTCGGTTACGCCAGGCCCCGGACCATTCATCCAAGCCCCCCAGCCCCGGACGATGGCCGGGGCCACAGATGGTCACAAACTCCGAATCAACTTTGAGGGCCGCCCGCGCGGTCCTCTTTTTGCGTGGAATGGACGATTTCGGAAGCGTGTTTTCATGCGCGCCCGGGTGAGTGCGGCAGAAGCACTGCCCATCACCTCTTTCCGCGTTCCCTCAAAACCAGCTAGGCTAGAGCTACCGCAATGAATCGAGACCAAATTAAACTTCAGCGCTGCTATTCGATGACGCCCATAGATGGACGCCGCACCATCGCTCGGGTGACCAAGCTCTTTAGAATTACTGCTTTGGCGGCGTACGAGGAAGGAGGGACTGAGACCCTCGAGCTGAACCCTGTCGTAGTGCGGTTTGTCTGGCGACATGCCGCTTACCCAACAGGATGGTCGACTAGGCGGCAGCAATTGCTGCTGGACGATTTCGTATTGGCTGCGGAAAAGGAAGTTACAGGCACCTAGCTCGCCGCTCACGTCGCGTGACATCGCGGGTGTTGAGCAGGTAAAGCTGTTAATTGAGGACGCTTTCACCGCTAGAGCGTAGCCGCTCGCCGCTTCCCGCCACCCTAGTCATGTCTGTTTCGAGGACAAGCCGGGTCACTGACACAGGCATGATTTATTGTGACGGTCATATTTTGCGTGGCAGTGATGTGCATTGGCATACGACTTGCACTGTCCTACTGCCGCGCGGGCCGCTATGGCGTCCCGAATGCTGAGTGGCGCAAGCATACACAGAACTAGAA
>Ga0126379_10003015_pt1 | contig 10814 bp, 10 predicted proteins | sample PanSoiMetPlot_24_FD_92640 | JGI IMG/M metagenome (GOLD analysis project Ga0126379, IMG submission 92640) | Tropical forest soil microbial communities from Panama - MetaG Plot_24 | ecosystem: Environmental > Terrestrial > Soil > Tropical forest > Bulk soil | place: Panama | collected 2016-02-17
CCACGGATCGGCGCAGACCTCACCGCGCGACGCGCACACGCCAGGCGGCCGGGCGGCGCCCGCGATGCCGGGGCAGGACGCGTTCGGAGCGATCGCCGAGGTCGTCCGCATCCTCGACGCGGATCCCGCGACGGACTGGAGCCGGGTCGACCTGGAGCGACTGCGCCAGCATCTCATCGACATGAACGAGGTCGTGTTGCGCGCGGAGCTGAAACAGACGCCGGTGCCCGATGGCGTCGTCATGGACGTCACCGGCACCGGGCGAACCGAGCAGGCCATCCGCGCAATGCTCGTTCCCCAAGCGGCCGAGCTCGATCGCATGCCCACGCTGGCCGCGAAGATCGAGCTGATTCCCGGGGGCGTGCGGCTGACGGTGACGGCCAGGACTCCGGGCGACAGCGAGGCCGTCGCCCGGATCCGCGGTCTGGGCTTCGCCGGCCTGCTGGCCGAGGGATCCCATCACGGACCGCATCACCTCGCCATGGCGAAGGGCGAAGCGCTCGCGCACTGAGCGAGCGCTGGGCGGGCGCCTTGACGCCTCGGGCGCCGGGATCTTCGCTCCGGTCGCGCGGATGCCGCATACAATGAGACATGCGCCGGGAGATCGAGCGCTTGCTGAAGCAGGCCGACCGCGACCTGCAGAACGCGCGGAAGAACCTCGGCATCGAGGCCTACGAAGTGGCAGCCTTCCTGGCCCAGCAAGCCGTGGAGAAGTACTTGAAAGGAACGTGGGTCCTGTCGAGGAAGGAGCCGGCGCCGCACACTCATTCGCTGACCGAGTTGGGTGATGGCCTCGGCGTCAGCGCCGAACTGCGGCGGCACCTCGCGGACCTGACCTCGGACTACACCGTCAGTCGGTACCCGGACGCGGCGAATGCCGTCCCGTACGAGCTCTACGACGAGGTCACGGCCCGAACCAAGGTCGACAACGCGGACGCGGTGATCGCGTGGCTGCGCCGGAAGATCCGAAGCTAGCCTGGTTCGCCCGCGTGGACCTGCCGCGGCTTCGACAGCGGCTGCCCGCGCTCCGCGTCATCGCATTCGGCTCCCGGGCGCGCGGCGACGCCCTGTCGACGAGCGACCTGGACCTGATCCTCGTATCTCCGTGGTTCGCCGAGATGTCGTTCCTGAAGCGGCCGGCGGCTGTCATGGAGCTGCTCGACTACCCGGCCGGCCTCGAGCTCCTCTGCTACACGCCGGACGAATTCGAGGAGAAGCGACAGGAGCTCGGCATCGTTCGCGTGGCGGTCGAGGAAGGCATCGCGCTCTGATCGGTGCGCGGCGCGTCGCGCGAAAGCGGCCCCGAAGAATCCATGCGCCTCACGTGTGCCCCGGCGTGGCGGTCGCGGCCTCCCCATTCACCGGGTCGAGCCGGACTCCGCTCCGGGCGTCGAAGAACTGGAGCTTGCCCGGATCGAACGCAAAGCCGACGGTGCTGTCGGCCTCGACGGCCATCTGCGCCGACACGGTCGCCTTCACCAGGTGCTCGTTCAGCTTGAGGGTCACGATCTTCTCGACGCCGAGATCCTCCACCGCGTAGACCTGGCCCTCGAGGCCACCGCCCGGACCTACCGCCACATCCTCGGAGCGCACGCCGAGCGTCACGGGCCCGGAGCGGCCGGCGAGGTCTTTCCGGATCTGGACCTCCAGCCGGCCCGGGACGACCACGAGGCGCCCGTCGCGGATGGTGCCGCCGAGCAGGTTCATGGCCGGCGACCCGACGAAGGTCGCGACGAACGTATCCCGCGGCTCGTTGTAGATCTGGTGCGGCGTCCCGACCTGCACAATGCGACCGCGATTCAGCACAGCGATCCGGTCGCCCATGCTCATGGCCTCGACCTGATCGTGTGTGACGTACAGGAACGTGGCGCCCAGCCTCATCTGCAGATCCTTCAGCTCGGCGCGCAGGATCTCGCGCAGCTTGGCGTCCAGGCTGGACAGCGGCTCGTCCATGAGGAAGATCCGGGGCTGGCGCACGATGGCCCGCCCGATCGACACGCGCTGCATCTCGCCACCCGAGAGACGATCCGTCTGCCGCTCCAGCAGGTGCTCGATGCGCAGCGTTCTCGCCGCGCGGGCCACGCGGTCGGCGATCTCGCTCGCCCCCATGCGCCGGTGCTTCGACTTGAGGGGAAACTCCAGATTCTCCCGGACCGTGTAGTGCGGGTACAGGGAGTAGTACTGGAACACCAGGGCCACGTCGCGCTGGGCCGCGCTCCACGTGCCGACGTCCTGGCCGCCGATCAGGATGGAGCCGGCGTCCGGGGCGTCGAGTCCCGCGATCAGCCGCAACGCGGTGGTCTTCCCGGCACCCGTGGGTCCGAGCAGCACGAAGAACTCGCCGTCGCCGATGTCCAGGCTGAGGCCATCGAGGGCGACGAGCCCACGGAACGTCTTGGTGATATGGCGGAGCTCGACGCGAGCCATGTCAGAGCCGGATGTCCAGGGATTCCCCCGTGCGGGGGTCGAAGAAGTGGGTCTGCTTCTCGTCCAGGCGAGCCCACACAGTGTCTCCCGCTCGCTCCACGTACCGACTCGCGGTGCGGCAGCGCAAGAGCCGCCGGCCCAGCTTGAGGTCCACGATGTCGTACGGGCCGAGCGGCTCGACTATGTGGGCCTCGAGCGGTACATAGCCGTCGAGCGCCTGGCGGGAGACGAGCACGCCTTCGGGGCGGATGCCGACGGCCAGCGGGCCGTCGGTGGGGCGCCGCTCGACGACCTCCGCGTACAGCGCACCGGGAAATCGCAGGATCGCGTCGTCCTCCCCCAGGACCAGGCTGGTGTACCCGTCGCCGCGGCGCACCGCGGCAGGGAGGACGTTCATGATCGGGCTCCCTACGAACTGTGCGACGAACAGGTTGGCGGGATGCTGATAGACGTCGCCGGGGGAGCCCACCTGCTGCAGGACGCCGGCGTCCATGATGGCGATCCGGTCGGCCATGGCCATGGCCTCGACCTGATCGTGGGTCACGTACACCGTCGTGGCCTCGTTCTGCCGGTGGATGTGCTTGAGCTCGGCTCGCATCTCCTCCCGCAGCTTGGCGTCGAGCGCGCCGATGGGCTCGTCCATGAGCAGGGCCTTCGGGCGCCGGACCAGCGCGCGGCCGATGGCCACCCGCTGCATGTCGCCGCCGGACAACGCCGATGGGCGCTTGTCCAGCAAGGCCTCGATGCGCAATGTCCGGGCGACCTCGCGCACCTGACGTTCCACGGCGTTCCGCGGCTCCTTCCTGGCGCGCAGCGGAAAGGCGATGTTGTCGTACGCCGTCAGGTGCGGATAGAGCGCGAACAGCTGGAACACGAACGCGATGTCGCGCTCGGCGGCGCGGCGGCGCTGCACCGCCTGTCCGTCGATGAGGATCTCGCCGCCGTCGATGGTCTCGAGCCCGGCGATGGCCCGCAGCGTCGTCGTTTTGCCGCACCCCGAGGGGCCGAGCAGCACCAGGAACTCCCGATGCCGGATCTCCAGGTTCAGCTTCCGAATGATGTAGTTGTCGCCGAAATGCTTTTCGACGTCCCGGAGGAGGATGTCGGCCATCACCGAGCCCGCGTCGTCACCGGTCTTCCCTACGCGCCTTGATCCTGGAGAAGATCGAGAAGCCGAGCAACCCGACGATGGTGATCGTGATCCCGTACGCGTGCAGCACTCGGCTCCACGGCTGGCAGAGAGCGACGATGCCCAGCACCATGAGCCACATGGAGCCGGGCTCGAGGTACCGGGCCGCGACGTGTCGGAACGTCATCTCGACGGACTCGATCCCACGTGCCGGCCCCGCGAGGCGGCCTTCACTTTCTGATCGTCCCGAACGTCACGCCCCGCAGCAGGTGGTTGCGCAGCAAGAAGGTGAGGATCGCGGCGGGCAGCAGGAACAGGAGCGTCCCGGCCGCGATCGCCGTCCAGTCCGTGATGCCCGAGCCCAGCTGCGACGGGATGAATGGCGGCGCCGTCTGCGCGCGCCGGTTGGTCATCATCAGGGCGAACGCGTACTCGTTCCACGCCGTGATGAAGCAGAACACCGCGGTGGCGGCGATGCCGGTCGCGGCCTGCGGCAGCACGACCTTGGCGAACGTTTCCAGCCGGGTGTAGCCGTCCACCAGCGCCGCCTCCTCGTACTCCCGGGGAATCTCGTCGATGAATCCCTTCATCAGCCACACCGAGAACGACAGATTGAACGCGGTGTACAGGATGATCAGCCCGAGGTGCGAGTCCACCAGCCCGACGGCACGGTACATGAGGAACATCGGGATCGCCACCACCACGGGTGGCAGCATGCGCGTGCTCAGGATGAAGAACAGCCAGTCCTGCTCGCCGGGCACGCGGAAGCGCGAGAAGCCGTAGGCGGTCAGCGTGCCCATGGCGACCGCCAAGAACGTGCTCACGACGGCGATGATCAGGCTGTTCAGGAAGCGGCTCGGATACGCGGACGGCTCGATGTGGCCGTCGCCGTCCTTGATGAAGCGCTCCCCCAGGTCGTAGATCCGCTTTTCCCACCACGGCGCCTTGTCGTAGACCTCGGGGTCCACCTTGGCGATCATCTGGACGCGCTTGGTGAAGAGCTTGACGAACGCCGTCACCTCGGGCGTGAACAGCACCGTGGGGGGAACCGTGGTGGCCAGGCGGCGCGGCTTGAATGCCGTCGAGGTGATCCAGTAGATCGGGACCAGATACGCGAGGGTGATCAGGACCACGACCACCACCGCGGCGCGGTTCGCCATTCTCTGGCGGCTGGACTCGACCGCGGCCATGCAGGCTCCTAGCGCGCCTTGGCCCGGTTGAGGTACTTCACGTAGATGTTGGTGACGGCGAGCACCATGATCAGGACCATGTAGGCCAGCGCGCAGGACGGACCGGTCTGCCATTCCTGGAAGGCCAGCCGATAGAGCTTGATCGCGATCAGCTCCGCCGTCTCCTGCGTGCTCATGATGAACGCGAGGTCGAACATCTTGATCGCCTCCATGGTCCGGAAGATCACGGCGATCAGGAGCAGCGGCGTCACCAGCGGCAGCGTGATACGCGTGAAGGTATACCAGTGGCTGGCGCGATCGATGGCCGCCGCCTCGTACAGGCGCCGGGGAATCGCCGACAGGCCGGCGAGGCACAACAGCATCACGAACGGTGACCACATCCAGATATCCGTGAAGGCGATGGCGTAGAGGGCGACGTCGGGATTGGACAGCCAGTCGAAGCCCTCGAGGCCCAGCAGGTAGTCGATGATCCCCCACGACGGGCTGTACAGGAGCTCCCAGAACAGGCCGACCACCACCATCGACATCATCATCGGCAAGAGCAGCAGCGTGGTGATGACACCCTTGAACGGAATCTCGCGGTTGAGCAGCATCGCCACGCCGAAGCCGATCAGCACCTGCCCGCCCACCGAGACGAGCACGTACTTGGCGGTGACGGTGAAGTTGTTCCAGATGTGCTCATCGGCGAGCAAATCGCGATAGTTCTGCAGCCCGACGAAGCTCGGCGGGGCGCTGCTCGACGCACGGAAATCGGTGAAGGAGTACCCGAGCGAGTACACGAGGGGAAAGATGTTGAAGACGATCAGGAAGGCGATCGTCGGGATGATGAACAGATTGCGGATCCTGATGTCGCTGAGGCCGCGTCTGGCCGCGGGCGAGCCGGGGTCGAGCCTCTTGAGCACCGAGATGGTCGGGGACCGGAGCTAGTAGCGCTTGTACTTCTTGAACGTGCCTTCCCAGTCGTCCGCCAGGCCGTTCAGCGCTTCCTCGGCGGTTCCCTTGTTGCCGGTGATGAACGGGTGGATGCGGCGGTTCATCTGCTCCAGCAATTCCGCGTACTCGGGGGTGGCCCAGAAGTCCTTCACCATCAGCATGCTCTGATAGAAGGCCTCGTTGTACGGCGTGGCCTTGCGGAATTTCTCCGACGACAGCACCTTTTCATTGCAGGTGTAGCCGCCCAGGTCGGCCCAGCGCTGCTGGACATCATCGCGGATGAACCACTCGAGGAACTTCATCGATTGCGCGCGCTTCTTCGAATAGGTCACGATCGAGATGCCCTGCCCGCCGAGCGCGGCGAAGCGGGGCTTCCCTCCGGGTCCCGCGGGGTTGGCGAAGAACCCCGTGCCCTTGGCGTTCTTGTTGGTGGCGGGATTGGCGAGCGCCGGGAAGAACGCGAAGAAGTTCATGCTCATCGCGGCCAGGCCCTCGGTGATGGCCTGGTTGTCCTCCAGGAAGAAGACCTTGCCCCATCCGGGCGGCGTGAACTTGTACAGCTCCTTGTAGAACTTCAGCGCCTCGACGTTCTGCTTCGAGTTGATGACGCCGCGCACCTTGTACGTGGAATAGTCGCCCAGTTCGCCGCCGAAGCTGAAGATCGTCTGTTCGACGCCCATGGCCAGCGCGTCGTACGTGTTGTCCGTGTAGAGCGCCACGCCATAGCGCTTCTCGCTGGGTCGGTGGAAGAACTCCGCGATGTCGCGCAGCTGGGTGTAGTCCTTGGGGATGCCGAGCTCGTAGCCGTACTTCTTCTTGAACGCGGCCTTCTCCACGGGGTCCTCGAACCAGTCCTTGCGGTAGGCCCAGCCGTTGGCGTCGCCCTCCAGGGGCACGGCCCAGTACTTTCTGCTCTTCGGCGGGTACTCCGCATAGCCGACGACCGTGGCGGCCGCCATCGACTTGGCGACGTTGTGCTGCTTGAAGAAGTCCGTCAGCTCGACGTAGTGGCCGCCGGTCGAGCCGGCGCCCAGCCACTGCGAGTCCCCCACCACCATGTCGTACGCGTCTCCCCTGGCGTTGAACTCGGTGAATGCCTTGGTCTGAAAGTCGGGCCAGGGCACCGTCTCGACCTTGATCTTCACGCCCGCCTGCTTCTCGTAGTCCTTGACCAGCTCCTGCAGGTAATTGGCCGGATCCCACTCCGCCCACAAGATCGTGAGGGTGTCGGCGGCAGCCGCCGGCTTGCTGGCGGACGCGCAGATCGCGGCCGCCGCGAGGATCAGAGCGGCCAGGACGCCCGACCACGTGGTCCTGTTCATTTGCGTCCTCCTCACAATTGTCGCATCTCCCAACTGTTGGTTCGGCCGGTGGACCGGCCATCGAGGTAGGCGCAGGAGACCACGGTTCCGGCCGAGGCGTCAAGCGCCGTGGACCGCCGGGTCGCGCTGGAAAGATCGTGCACCGCGTCGCAGAGCAGGCTCGGAAGGCTTCTCACTCGGCGAGGCGGCGTGATCCGCGCCGTGGAGGAATGGGCCTCCTACGAGGTGTCCGGAGCGGCGCGCAGCAATCTGCGGTACGGCTACGTGGTCGGCGCAGGGCGCGCGCGGCCCATTCGCGCTCCCGCGGGGCCTGCCGATCCGCGGCGAGCCCGGGGAGCGCTCGGCTCCCCGGGCCACCGAACAGCCGTCAGTCTTTCGCCATCGACACGACGTCCCGACGGCCCACCGCCACCGGAATGGAGCCCGGACCCTTTCGTCTCGCGACGAACGGTTTCGCCGGACCGGGCGCCTTCATGCTCTCTTCCTGGACCCCGCCATTGATGGCGTTGAAGGCCCAGATCACCGAGGTCCCGGCGGCCTGCTCGAGCGTGATGAAGTAGCTCGAGCGCGGTGTCCCGCCGCCATAGATGCCGGCACCGTTCGCGCAGGCGCCGGGATCGCAGCGGAAGCCGCCGACCGCGCCGGAGTCGATCGTGAAGAACCCCCCGAAGTCCGCCAGGTACATCGTCGTGCCCTTCGGGTTGAAGGCGAGATCCAGCGGGCCCAGGAACCCGCCGGTGTTGAGGTTCGGCCAGCCACCCTTCTGAACCCTGTTCTTGGCGAAGACGTGCATGACCGTGCCGACGTACGCCCCCTTCTCGGTCACCTCGACGTGGTAGCGCCGGATGTCCTTGCCGACCAGCGCGGTCGGCGCGCTGCCGATCGGAAACTCCAGGTTGCCGAACCCGGCGACGAAGAAGTGGTCCATCAGACCGAACTTCTTCGACGTGCTGAAGTCGAAGCCGTTGGCCGAGATGTCGACCGTCGAGAGGGAGATGCCAGGCACGAACTCGATGTCCACGTCCTCCGCCACGGGCACGCCGCTGCGGGTGAACGTGCCCGTCAGCTCGCCGGTGTAGATGAAGATCGGCTGCTGCCCGGCGATCGCCTGACCCGGCTGCTTGGAATCCCGCTTACTCTGGTTGCCGGTGAACACGCTCGTGCTGGCCGCGACCTGCTGGTTGTTCGCCAGACCGAACTGCGGGTCGGCCGTCGAGAAGAAGTTCACCTGGTTCGGCCAGCCCCAGTTGCGGACGGGGGTGTCGCCGAGGCCGGCGTCGACTTCGAATGGCCAGAAGTCGTCGCCGCCGTTGGCCAGCGGGCGCTGACCGCGGACGTCGACGTCGTTGTTGCTGGTGAGGAGCGCGCCGCCGATCCCCTCGACGTTCTTCGGGACGATCTTCATCCCGTACGGGTTACGGAAGCCAAAGCCGACCAGCCGGATGCTGGGGTTCGCCCCGTCGGCGCCGACCGGGGTGTTGATGTCGATGGCCATCACGGAGCCGCTGCACGGCAGCGTCCCGTGCACGGTCATGCCGTCGGCCTGCTGCAGCGGTGCGCCGCTCGGTAGATTTTTCTCCCGGCGGTTGTAGCCCATCGTGAACGGGAAGAACGCCTTGCCGGCGTTGGTGAGCTGAATGTCGTAGCAGGGAATGTCCCCCAGGCCTTCGCCGTCGACCGTGCCGCTGTTGGTCGTCGTCCCCTGCTCGAAGATCGCCCACTCCTTCCCCTTGCCCTTGAAGAACACGATCGCGTTGTTCTGGTGATCCGCCTCCGCGGGAAGGTTGGCGACCAACGCCACGCGAGCGCCGGTCACGGGGTCGACCTTGTGCAGACGACCGCCGGCGAAGTCCGGGCCCGAGCCCGCGCCCTCGGGGCCGCCGCTGAAGTCGTTCACGTACAGGCTTCCGTCGTGCCAGGTCATGCCGTCGATGTTCGCGCCGAAGTCACCGAATTGCGGCTGGGGGCCGGCATTGGACCCGGCGCCCGACGGCCCGCCGCTGACCAGGCGCAGCTGGGTACACTTGCCGTTGGCGATGCCCACCTCGTAGATTCCCGTCTTGTTCTCCGCGGTGATGACCGGCCCGGCCGCCGGGTTCAGATTCTGTGGTCCGGTCACGGTGTCGTTGAAGCCGGCGGGCGAGGTGGCGATGTACATGCCCCCTCCGGCGATGTGGGCATCGCCGAAGGCGATGACGGAGACGTTGCCGGGGATCAGATACGGGGCTACCGGTGGCTGGGCGTACGGCCCGCGCGGGTCGAACCCCCGGCCGTAACACGCGATACTCGCCTGGTAGGCGTCGGGAAACTCCAGCGAGATGTTCAACGGATCCGGCGTCCTGCCGTAGATCCCCACGCGCGCCGCCGTCCTCTCGGCCGCGGTGAGCCCGCCCGGGTGGAAGGCGGGCAGGTAGCCGGTCGCACCCTTGAAGCCGTCCTGATACTGATTCTCAATGATGTCAAACGGCGAGTCCGTGGCATCTCCCATGACGGTACCGACCAGGGCGAGGGCGCCAAGAACCGGGAACAGCCACTGCGTCATCATCGTTCGCAGTCGCGCCATTTGTGTTGACCCCCCTTTGAGTAGGTCCGCGAGGTGCATCACTCAGTGAACTCGGGGCGCAGCCTTCATACCCTCATAGTCATCACCCCCTTTGTCTCGTGAGCGCGGAGAGCGCCCGTCGCTGCTCCGGCAACCAGCTTCGACATGTGGAGCGGAGGACCCTCCGGACGCGGATCGCGAACGCTCACTGTCCTGCCCTTCGAACGAGGCCCGCACTGAACACGGCGACGGGAAGGTTGGGTCGGTTATGGAGAGACGACACCACTGCGAAATATTCCCGAGCCGGACCGCACGCCCCCCAGCGTTGCGGCGGGCGTGAAGTTCTAGGCTGAGGGAAACGGAGGAGAGCGGCTGGCCGTCAGGCGAGGACGATGGTCACCAAGGACAGGGCGAGCCCGCGGCAGGCGATCGCCGCATGCCTCCGGCACGGCAATGGCCGGCGTGGTCGGACTCGCAGTGGCGACGGCGGAGACGATGGCGATGACGACGTTGTCGAAGTCCGCGTCGTCGTAGAGTCCGGCGATCCACGTCGGATCGGGTGGGCTCGCGTGGGCGAGCGGGACGAGGCCGGCGAGCAGGCCGAGCACCAGCACTGCCAGGACCGAGGACACAGTCCGTCGCCGGTAGCGCAATGACAGGACGACGGCACCCGCGGTGGCGGCCTCGCGTGTCCTCATCGCTCCTCCTCGGAGGAGACGTCGTTATGATGGACCGCCATCCTCGTCCTGACAAGGTGTGAAACGTCGCCAAACGGTATTTTTGCGTTCCGCTTCGCACCCGGAAATATTTTCTCTGCCGCTTCCCGCAACTCCAGCACAGCAGTTGTGATCGACGTGCTAGCGTAACGTCTCTGTCATCACCCTCCCGCGAGGAGAAGAGCCATGCCCGGTTTCGCCTCGTACCCGAGCCTCGAGTCTCGCGTCGCGTTCGTCACCGGCGGCGGCAGCGGGATCGGCGCGTCGATCGTCGAGCACCTGTGCGCGCAGCGGGCGCGCGTGGCCTTCGTGGACATCGAGCGCACGGCGTCGGAGACGCTGGTCGCGGCCATCGAGGCCCGCGGCCATCCGGCGCCGCTGTTCCTGCCCTGCGACCTGCGCGACATCGGCGCGCTGCAGCGGGCGATCGCCGAGGTGAACACGCGGCTCGGCCCGATCCGCGTGCTCGTCAACAACGCCGCCCACGACGAGCGGCACGCCATCGAGCGCGTGACGCCCGAGTACTGGGACGACCGGTTCGCGGTGAACCTGCGC
>Ga0126379_10003016_pt1 | contig 10813 bp, 16 predicted proteins | sample PanSoiMetPlot_24_FD_92640 | JGI IMG/M metagenome (GOLD analysis project Ga0126379, IMG submission 92640) | Tropical forest soil microbial communities from Panama - MetaG Plot_24 | ecosystem: Environmental > Terrestrial > Soil > Tropical forest > Bulk soil | place: Panama | collected 2016-02-17
ATGACACCTCCTCGCCGACGTCGAGCGCCACATACATCTCGGCATTCGCCGACTCGGCCAGGCGTCGGGCGTCGTCGAGGCCGACCAGCGGCGCCAGATCGGCCGCCAGTTCGCGATTCCACCGCTCGATCTGCGTGAAGAACATCGCCGATCGTTCCGCGACCGGGAAGCGCGAGATGGCGGCGCGTTGGCGGCGGCGCGTGGCCGCAATGACGGGCGCGGTGCGCGCGAGCTCGCCGCCGTCGGCGCCGCCGTCGTCCGCCGCGCTGCCGTCGTCGTCGATCGTGCCGTCATCGGGCGGCGGCGGCGCGGACGCGGCCGGAATGCCTTGCTGTGCTGCGAGCTGGTCCGCCGTCGGGTCGTCCTTGATCGACGGCAGGTTCAGGCGCGCACGCGCTTCGTTCGGCGTCATCACCGGACGGCCGACGAGCAGGCGCAGCGCGTTCGACTGTTCCTCGAAACTGCCCGCCATCTTGGCCGCGATGTTGAACTCGATGTAGACGTTGTCTTGGTCGTCGCATTCGATGAGCAGCTGCCGTTCGATCTCCTGCTGAATCATCTTCAGCGTGGGCCCGAGCGAATCCTGATACAGCTGCTTGTGCTGCTCCTTGACGTTGCTGAAGGTCGCGTGGTCGAGGATGCCGATCGACGGCTGCGGCACGTTGTATTCGGCCGCCGTGACTTCGCGGCGCAGTTTGCCGCCCTGGATGTACTCGGAATCCTTCGGCGAGAACGCCGTCGGCTTGAACGACATCCCGTCTTCGAGCACCGCGACCAGCCCGGCATTGCCGGCGCCGGCGAAGCGTTGCTGCCACTGTTCGCGGAACGACTGTTTCTGCGTCGGCGACCACTTCGGTGCTTCGCGCGGCCGTTCGATGACGCCTTCATGCCGCGAGGCGTTCTGCCAGTAGTACTCGCGGTGCGCCGCGGCCGCGACGTCTTCGCGGATCACGCGTTCGAGCGTCGTCATGTGCGAGAGGCCGGTGAGCGGATCGAGCGGGTTGTAGCCGCCGAACGCGACGATCTCCGACGGCGCGAACGTGAGTTCCTTGCCGCCTGGGCTGCGCCAGAGGTAGGACGCGGGCAGCAGGCCGCCGTCGACGAGAATGCGATCCGGCGGCAGGCGCACCAGGCCGATCGCGCGCTCGCCGTTGTCGTCGTAGCGGACTTTGAGCCAGTACGCATTCTTGTAGACGCCCAGGTCGCCGAGCAGTGCCTCAATGAGCCGGTATTCGCACGTCGCCGGATTCGGCTTCGCGAGCCAGCGGACCAGGGGGTGGTCGTTCAGGCGCACGCGGTCGGTGTCGCTGACGCGGCGATACACGTGCAGCCCGAGCTGCGCGACGTTGCCCGCGAGGAAGTCGATCGGAATGCGGATGTTCGGTTGGGTCGCGTAGACGCCGGCAAAATATTCGTTGAGGTAGTTAGTCCAGCGCGGTCGCCGGACATCGAGTTCCGGGTTGTAGGCGACGTCGAACGCGGAGGGGACGTCGGGCGGCGTGACCGCCTGGAACTGGCCGTCGGACTGGACGATCACGGCAGCACCTGAAAGTAGGCGATATGGCTGCGGTGGATCACGACGTCGCCATCCACGCGCGTGGGCGGTTGCCCGGACGTGAGCGCCGAGACGTCGCGCAGCGTGCACCAGCCGCCGCGATACGACCAGAGCAGTCCTTGCAATCCTTCATGGTCGTTGTAGGTCAGGTTGATGAGCACCCGCCGTAACAGACACGGTGGTCGCCAGAACAGCAGCCAGTCGATCAGTCGGTTCCCCCGTCGGTCGGTCGATAACTCGGTCGGCAACTCCGTCGGTGATTCAGCTGCGCGCCCGCGACTGCGCCGCCTGGCTGTGCCATAACTCAGTTTCGCGAGTGTGCGGGCAGTCGCCCCATCGACGTCAAGTTTTGATTACAGAACCGTTCAGGCGCACACTGGCGCGCATGGGCAAGCAGACGCGGCGACCAGGCGGGCGTCCGCCGCTCCAACGCGGCGACCCGTCCGTGCCCGTGTGTGTCCGCTTGACGGGCACGCACTACGACCGACTGGAGCGGCAAGCGCAGTCCCGTCGGATGGAGATGGCAGAGTTCATCCGCGAGTCTCTTCGTTCTCAGCTCGTCGTTGGTGAGGGTGACGACGAGACCGACTGACCGCGCGCAGCGGTCGTGGTCGTGGGCGTCGTCGTGGTCGTCGTCCGTCGTCGGTCGTGGGCGCGCGCGCGTCGACCGGGGGGGACTGTGCATCTCTGAGGTCAGGCCCGCCGAAACCATCCGGGACCTGTCCGTACGTAGTCCCGAATATCGCAAAGGGGGGGGCGTTGCCGCCGTCGCCGCTGTTGTCGTGGCTGTGGGGGCTGTGGCTGAGGTGGCCGTGGCTGCTGTGGTGGTGGTGACGTGGCTGTGAAGCGGCCGTCGTCGCCGAAAGTGCTGCGCGCCGTCGCCGATCTGGCGACCGACCCGCTGAACGCGAACAAAGGCACGTCGGACGGCCGCGCGTTGCTGGAGACGTCGGTGCGGCGCTACGGCTTCGGCCGCTCGGTCCTGGCCGATCGGCGCGGCCGACTCATCGCGGGCAACAAAACCATCGACTCGGTGCGCGCGATCGGCGAGAACCCCGACGTCGTCGTCGTCCGCACCACCGGCAAGCAGCTCGTCGTCGTCCAGCGCACCGACCTCGACCTCGACACCGACGTCACGGCCAAGGAACTGGCGATCGCCGACAACCGCGTCAGCGAGAAGGGCCTCGAGTGGGACGTGAACGTCCTCGGGCAGCTGTCGCACCAGGGCGTCGACATGCTGCAGTTCTGGCGCGCCGAAGAGTGGGAGGCGCTCTGTGCGGCGGCCGGCGCCGCCGTGGTGCCCGACGCCGAGGTGCCCGGGATGGCGCTGCAGCCGTTCGAGGAATACAACTACCTGCTCGTGATGTTCCGCAATTCGCAGGACTGGCAGGGCGCGTGTGACCGGCTCGGCATCAAGCGCGAAGCGATCGTGCTCGGCGGGGCGCGCAAGATCGGGCTCGGCCGCGTGATCGACGGCGCGGCGCTGCTGGAGCAACTATGCGGGTCAGTATCGTCATCCCCAGCCGGCAACGGGTCGAGACGCTCCAAACCCACGCGCTCACGCTCGTCCCGGACGCCGTCGTCTGCGTCGGCGCGAGCGAAGCGGCCGCCTACCGGCGGATCACGCCGCGGCTCCTGATTCACCCGGACTCCGTCGTCGGCATCGGGCCGCTCCGCGCGTGGATCATCGCGCATGCCGCCGAGGCAGCGGTCTTCATGGTCGACGACGACGTGAGTGCGCTCTACAGCGTGGTCGGCACCTACAAGCGCCGCATCACCGATCCGAAAGACGTGCGCCTGGTCGTCGAGAACGCCGCGCACTGTGCGGCCGGGATCGGCGCGCCGATCTTCGGGTTCAATCAGGCGTGGGACGTGCGCAAGTTCCTGCCGCAGAAACCGCTGTCGTTCACGGGCTGGGTCGGCGGCGCCGTCGGCGTGATCGGCCGCGCGCCGCTGTATGACCCGTCGCTGTTGCTGCGGGCCGACATCGACGCGTGCCTGACCGCGCTGCTGAAGTATCGCGTGATCTTCCGCGACGATCGCTTCGCGTTCGTGCACAAGCGGTTCGGCGGGACCGGTGGCAATGCCGTCGTCCGCTCCGACACGCAGCACCAGAACGAGATCCGCTACTTGCGCGCGAAGTGGGGCGCGCATCTGACGCTCCAACCCACGAAGACCGCGATCCGCCTGGTCGTCCACGTGCCGCGCACCCAGTAAACTTCCGTCGCACCGTCTCGCACCGCCCGGTAAACCCGACACGTTAATCGGCCCCCAGAGGCTCTGGACGGGGCGAGCCCAACCCTCCCTATCCCCCCGTCCCTCGACGTTTCTGCGGCCTGCCGCGATACCCCCCGGCAAACGCAGAGCGAAACCCTCTTCTGCTGGCGCAATCGGTGCGAAAAAAGCCGCGTCGATTCGCGTTCCAAACGCATTGATTCCGACGATACTAGATGCCTCGGCGGAATTGAAAACGACGATACGGAACGGAGCAGACACGGAGCACCAGACAGCATGATCAACATCACCAAAACCGGCAAGGGGACGGCGCGGGTGGATGTGAACGGACGCATCTACACCGCACGACTCGACACCGCGACCCGCAAGTGGGTCGTGTCGACCCCGACCGGCGACCTGTTCACGAACTCTCCCAAGATGCATAGCATCGGCGGACTGTTCGGGCAGAAGCCGCCGTCCCTCCAGAACCCGACTCCACGCGCGCCGCGCGCCCCTCGGGCGGCGGCGCCACCGAAACCCCGCAAGGGGCAGGCATTCGCGACGCCGAAGCAGACCCCGCGCGACATGAAGTTGGTCGCGCTGGCGGCGCTCGAAGACCTGTTCGTGACGCAACTGCGCGACAAGGGCGTGACCCAAGACGCGCGCGATGCGTACGACAAATACAACAAATTGAAGGCGCTCGCGATGGGCCCCGCGAGTAACACGGCGACGCAGAACGAAGCGGACGCGGCCCTCCGCATGGCAACCATTCAGTTAGTCAAAGTCACCTTTTAGGAGCAGCACATGAGCAACATCATTCGAACCACGACGGCGGTTGATCGGTTGAACAAGTCCCTCGCGAAGTCGTCCCTCGACGACCTCGTGAAGGCACGCACGAAGCGCAGTCTGTTGCTGGTCGACGTGTCGGGCAGCATGGCGGACTGGATTCAGAAAACCCACGAGCGCAAGATCGACGCGCTCCGCAAAGTCGTCGCGACGCTGCGCGAAACCCATGCGGTCCCGACGGCGGCGTTCGGGACACGCGGCGGGCGCGTGCAACTGGTCGACTCGATTCCGAACCCCTCCGGCAGCACCCCGCTCGACGCGGCGATCGAGTTCGGCACGCAGCAGGGGGCGACCCACCTGGTCGTCGTGACCGACGGCTACCCCGACTCGCAAGACGCGGCATTCCGCGCGGCGCGCGAGTTCGGCGGTCCCATCGATGTGTTCTATGTCGGGGACGGCAATGACGAGGGGGCGCGGTTCGCGGCGGAGTTGGCCGCGATGACGGGCGGGACCTGCGGCGTCACGGATCTGGCGAACGAACCCAAGCAGCTCGCGGGCAAGATCGTCGCGCTCCTCGGGGACGGGAGCGAGGTGCTCTGATGACGATGCACTCCAAGTTCCCGGGCATCTGTAAAACCTGCGGCGGCACGTTCGCCGCAGGGGAGCGCATCGACTGGCAGCGGGGCGTGGGCGCGCGACACGAGACGGCGGCCGACTGCGAAGCAGCGACCGTCGAAACCCTCCTGCGCACCCGGGCGACGGCGCTCCGGGCGGCCGCGGCGAAGCACGCGAGGCGGCCATGACGATCACCTATACCGACATCCGCGTGCAGCTGGTCGATCACACGGTCAGTGAACGCGGGGGGCTGCTCGCGGGCTACCTCGCGCGCGACATGGCGAGTCGGAAAGAGTTGGGGTATGTCTGGCGCGCGGGGAAGCAGTGGCGGTTCCGCGCGCCGGACGGCTCCAGCGGGGAGCGCAGCTCGCAGCATGGCGCGGCGGCGACTCTGCGCACCTTGGTCATGGGGTGCACCGCGACCGAAGAGGATGACCGACGCAGGGCGGCGACCGCGCGACCGATCGCGCGACCGCAGGCGGCTCCAGCGCGGCCTCCGGCAGCACCGGCACCGGCACCGGCACCGGCTCCCCGACCGGTCCAGCGCATCGATTGGGACGCGATCCCGCAGGTCGGCGACCTGACGGCGGCGATCGCCGCGCGACTCGGGAAAAAGTCGTGACGCGGCCCGTCCGCATCCCGACCACGCTGGACCTGCAGCGGCACGCGTATCAGCTCGCGGCGGCGTTCGGCGTGCAGCTGCTCGAGGCGCGGGACCTGGCCCCGGACGAGGCGCTCGCCATTCCGGGCCGGCGGCTCGCGGTCGTGGCGCCGATCGTGGACGAGACGACCTACGCGGTCGCCCTCCACGAACTCGGGCACCTGATCGCGCCGCTCGGCTCGCTCACCAAGACCCCCGGCAATCGCCACAACCTGACGCGCGACGAAGAAGACGCGGCCTGGACGTGGGCGCGGCGGCACGCGCTGCTGTGGACCGACGCGATGGACACCGTCGCGCGGTGGGCCGAGGGCACCTATGCGACACCGTCGGCTGAGGAGGCCGACCCGCCGGCGCCGGTTGCGCCGCAACGGATCAATTGGGACGACTGGGAATGATCAACAGCATTGTGACGTGTGTGTGGTGCCATCAACAGAACCGCGTGCCGGAGACGTGGACGCCGGCGAAGAAGTTGCGCTGCGGGCGCTGCCAGGGGCCGATTGCCCCGACGGTGGTGGACGCGGACGACGACGACGCGGACGACGACGCGGAGGGGTTCGACCTCGAAAGCGAGCAGGAGTGAGGCGCTGCCCGGTCTGCGGGGGCGCGATGGAGAAGATCGTGGCGGGCGTCATCAACGAGCCCGTCATGTCGACGCGGCGCGACAGCCCGGAGCTGCCGCGCCGCGCGCGGCTCTGCACGTATTACGCGTGCACCGCGTGCGAACACTGTGAAGAGCAATGAAGGAGTTTCGACCAATGACACGCAAAATTCGGATCACGAGTATCGCGACCGGGCAGGCGAAGGTGACGGTGGGCGGCCGCACCTATCCGGCGACCTTCAACAAACGCGTCCGTCGGTGGGACGTGCAGACCCCGACGGGGAAGCAGCGGAGCAGCTCGGCGAAGTTGAAGTCGATCGCCAAGTTGTTCGGGTCGAGCGCGCCGCCGCCGCTGAGCGCCGCCGCGACCGCCGCCCGTGCGCGGCTGCTGAAGACGGCGGCCGCCGCGAAGCCGTCGCCGGCGGCCGCGAAGGTGGCGCGGGCGGCGCAGGCGAAGGCGGCGAAAGGCGCGGCCACGACGCCGTTGCTCGACGCCGCCGCTGCGGAGGCCCACACATGCGAATGATGACCGTCCGCCGCTACGTGCTGAGCGAAGTGGTGAGTGCGATGCAGAAGGCGATCCGCCGCGGGGACGCGCGGGTCGCCGGCTACTTCGCGATTGAGATGTTCGAGAGCAATTACACGGCGTATGCGTGGCGGCGGCTGCTGACGATCAGCGCGGAAGATTGCGCAGGCATCATCACGCAGGAGATCAAGGCGCTGCACGACGCGTGGGTGGTCCTCGACAAATCCGGCAAGGGCCGCGGCCGCGTGTTCCTCGCGAAAGCCGTGGTGCTGCTGTGCCAGGCGCGCAAGTCGCGCGACGCCGACCACCTGACCAATCTCGTCTACGATCCGCAAGCGGTCGATCCGGCGCGGCTGGAGCGCGCCCTCGATGAGGCGCGGGCGACGATGGAGCCGATCCCCGACTATGCCTTCGACGTGCACACGGCGAAGGGCCATAAGGCCGGGAAGACGCGCGGCGATTTCTTTCTGGAGGAAGACGCGGCGTTGTCGCCGCGATCCCCCGGCCTCTTCGACGCGGACCTGGAACGGGTGCGGCAGCTGCCGCGCGCCGCGCGCGACCGGCTGCTGGCGAAACCGCCGGCAACCAAAAAGGGGCGGCGCTGAGCCGCCCCGTTTTTGTGTGAAGGAGGCGTGATGGACCCGACCCCGTTCCTTACCTGTCAGGACCACGGCCCCGTGCCGTGGTATTGCGTCTGTGTGCACGTGCTCCGTGACGGCGCGCCGGTCGCCCACTTCGTCGAGACGCGGGCCTCGGCGGCGGGCGAGGTGCTCTGTGCGCGCTGCACCGGGAACCCGGACCTGGCCCCGGACGACCTGCGCGCGATCTGCTGCCACTGCGTCGATCGGCTCATCGCCGATCGCCGGTGATGGTAGGCTGGTTGAATATGACGAGACGGCGGCGCTCGAAACCACGCGGCGGCGCCCGGCCAGGCGCCGGCCGCAAGTCCGTGTTTGGCGCGAAGGCGGTCGTGAAGCCGTTCGCGATGGACTTCACGCCGGGCGGCCGCCGCGCGCTGGACGCGCTCGTGCGGCGGACGCGCCTCAGTCGCAACGCCGTCGTCGCGACGCTGGCGCTCCAGTTCGCCGAGACGGTGACCTTCGACACCGACACGCCGTTTCCGAACAAGGCGCAGGACGTGCTGTCGATTCGGGTGCCGCCCGAGGCGGCGGCAAAGCTGGACGGGGCGCGCGCGCGCACCGGGCACAGTTTCTCGGACTTGGGGGAGGCCCTCGTCGTCTGGCATGGCGGCGAGGGCACCTATCCGACGGCCCTCCCGCGGCCGCGCACGGGCGCACGGCGGCGGCGGCAGGGCAGACCCCCCCGGCGACCGCGCAGGTCCTAGCAAGGCCCTGAACGGCCTCTGAACGGCCTCTGAACGGTCTCCCCCCGGGAACCTGCACCACCCTGATGCAGATTCCCCCCGCGCATCCATTCCCGACACCTCAGCGGCGCCGGACCCCGGCCTGTTCCACGTGGCACGTATGGCGTTACTGCGGGCGGTCGGGCGGCGGGCCGAACGGCAGGGGCAGATCGAACTCGGCGAAGGCGTCGTCGGCCGCCGGGGCGTGGATCCGCGTCCGGCTCGACGGCGTCATGCCGAGTTCCGGCCACAGCCGACAGCACGCCTGGAGCGCCTTGGTCGCGATCGCGACGTAGGGGTTCTGGAGCGGGTAGCCGGACGGCGACAGGATGATCATCCCGGACTTGGCGACCGCCGCCATCGCCTCGAGATAGCGGCTCCACTCCAGACAGAGCGCCGTGAGCGCCGCGCGGTCGGCGTCACTGAGCGCCCCCGCCTGGAGCAGCAGGCCGGAGACGCGGCGCCACTCGGCGACCGCGCGCGGGTGGGCGCGCAGCTCCTCCGGGACGTCGGCGTCGGGTTCGGGCGCGGCGGGCGGCGGCTCAGGCGCGAGCGGCGGCAGCGTGGGCTCGTGCGGGTTGCGCGGGTGGTGCCCGGGGTGCCCGTCGAGCCGCCGCTTCGCGGACGGGATCGGTTTGCGGCCTCTCACCGTCGCCCCCATCGCACCGTCCGGCGGATCGCTTTGATCTGCCGCGCCTTCTCACGTCGCGGCAGATAGCTGTTCCGTATCCGCGCGATCACCCGGACGACCGTCGGCTTCAATTCCGACCACGGCACGATCATGCGGTCAGCAGGTCCGGGTCGTCGGCCGCCGCCGTGTCGAGCGACGCCAGCTTGCGCGCGATGAGCGCGGCGATGACGGGGTCGATGCGGCCCCGGCTCCGTTTTTTGACAGGGTAGATGTTGTCCTTGTTGTCGCGCTGGACGACGACGTTGCTGACCGCCCACGTCATCAGCGGATTGTCGCCGGCATCGACGAGGCCGTCGAGGACGTCGGCTTCGAATTCCTTCGACGGCGCGCTCATCTGCTGCAGGGTCTGCGGCACCTCGACGACCTGAAAGCCGTCGTCGCCGAGGTCTTTCTCGAGGTTGCCTGCGTTCCACGGGTCGACGCCGACCAGCTGCACGTCGAACTGGGCGCCGGCCGCGCGCACGATCAGGCGGACTTCGTCCTGGTCGATGCGGTTGCCGGGGTTGGTCGCGAGGTAGCCCGCCTGTTTCCAGAGCTGGTAGGGTGCGCGGTCGCGGCGGGCGCGCTCGGCGAGCGTGTCGTCGGGCGTTAGGCACCAGATGAGAAAGCGCCAGGCGCGGCGCTCCTCGTGCGGCGGGAAGCAGGCGGCGATCGCCGTCAGGTCGATCTTCGAACTCATGTCGACGCCGAGCCAGCAGGGTTGGCCGGCGAGCGTCTCGGCGGCCCACGTCGTCTGCCCGCGCCGCCAGCCGTCGAGCGAGAGCCAGGGCGCCAGCGCATTCACCCACAGGTTCAGCCGCTTCTGTTTGAACGCGCCCTCGGCCGCCGAGAGCGCCTGCGCCTTGGTCGCCAGCGCCTTGAGGTCGTCCGGGCGCACCGAGACGCCGTAGTTGGGGTTCGCCTTCCGCCAGGTCGCCTCGGCAAACGGATCGTCGCTGTCCTCGGCGTGCGCGATGAACGCGAAGAGCGTCTCATCGACCAGCACCTCATCGAGAATCTGGCAGGCGTAGTGGTGCTGGTCGCCGCAGGGCGTGACCGGATCGGATCCGGCGGTCGTGATCCAGAAGACGAGCGGCTGCCGGCGCGCGCCGGTCGCCGTCTCCATCACGTCGATCATGCCGCGGTCCTTCATGGCGTGCGCTTCATCGATGATGACGACCTGCGGATTGAGGCCGTCGGTCGAGTCGCGGTCGGCGCCGAGCGGTTCGAGCTTCGACGCCGAGGCCTCGCGGTGCATGTTGACCGTCAGGACCGTGATTCGCGAGCGCAGGCCGCTCGACAGCACGAGCCGCTGGCAGTCGTGAAACACGATCTTGGCCTGGTCGCGTTTGGTCGCGACGCAGTAGCCCTCGGCGCCGGGCTCGCCGTCGAAGAAGACGCCGTAGAGCGCGACCAGGGCCGCTTCGAGCGACTTGCCGTTCTTGCGCGGGAGTTCGTTGTAGGCCGCGCGGAAGCGGCGCAGGCCGGTCGCCTGGTGCACCCACGCGAAGAGCGACCCGAGCCGGAACTGCTGGTGCGGCTGCAGCTGGATGTACTGGCCGGCCCACTCGCCTTTGTAGTGCCGCAGGCGCGTGGCGAAGCGGAAGAACCGCTCAGCGCGCGCGCCGTCGAAGACGTAGGGGAAGTCCGCCGTGCCTTCGCGCGCGCGATCGCGCAGGTGCCGCGCGCAGGCCTTCCGGTGGTAGGGACCGCTCGGCACGTCGCCGCGCGTGACGGCCTCACAGTAGCTGTCGATCGGGGACACGTCCGGTCAGCGGTGCGCCTTGCGCAGGTTGCAGCGCGTGCAGAGCGATTGATGGTTCTG
>Ga0126379_10003018_pt1 | contig 10809 bp, 25 predicted proteins | sample PanSoiMetPlot_24_FD_92640 | JGI IMG/M metagenome (GOLD analysis project Ga0126379, IMG submission 92640) | Tropical forest soil microbial communities from Panama - MetaG Plot_24 | ecosystem: Environmental > Terrestrial > Soil > Tropical forest > Bulk soil | place: Panama | collected 2016-02-17
TGATCTACTCCTTTAGTGGCCCCTTGGTCCATCTCGCCGGGAGGTGGGGGCTCGGGAGGAGGCGAGATTCGCGGGTCCAAGGGGCCGCCAAGGGAGTAGTGGGAGAGGATACGCGGCAACCTTTAAATCCTCTCCCACACCCTTACCCGGAGGCTGCGTTTCCGGGCAGGTTAGACACCGGCGAGAACCTGGTCGACCTCATCCTTGACGGACGAAGCGGCCTCCTTCTCGGCCTCAACCTGAAGGCGAGCGGCGTTGATGATTGCGCCGTCAGGGCCTTGCTTTTCGAGGAGGGCCTTCGCGACCTGGGTGACCTTCGGGGCCGAAAACTCTTCGAGTCCCTTGACCTTGACTTGGGTGCGAATGAGTTCACGGGCGATATTCATCGCAGCAGTCATGACTGGATCGCCTCTGAAGCCGCCGCCGCCACGACGCTCGCCGAATTCGTAGTCCGCGGCGTAATCGTCGAGCTGCTGCTGGAGGGTAGCGTCGTCGAGTCCGGCCTCGATGCCTTCCTTGACCTTGTTAGCGAAGTTATTGCGAAGGTTCTCCCAATAGGTCTGATTGAGAGCGCTGGCCTCGTTGACTTTGAGGACGTGGCCCTCCTCATATTTCACAGGGACAGCAAACGACTTGCCCTGGATTGTGATAGTTTCGTTGGGCATTTCAACAGTCTCCTTAGGTGGGTTGTGACGATACGGGGATTATGAACCATATCGGGGGAATTGTCAATATGTATTTACAAAGATTTGTCGTTTTCCCCCAAGTTTCCGATCACGTTTTCGTTACTAATGCAGGAGCCGATCATGACGAGATCTCCAATCCGAGATCGATTTCATCGTCAGGCTTTGATGTCAGCGGCTCGATCTCGAACTGATTTGCGGAGCGCTTTTCGATGTAGAGATACATGTCGTCTTCCATTCCCTGCTTGGGAATACGTAGGATGAGCCTGTCGTAGACCGAGCGGCCGAACATCGGGTGATCCTCGGAATAGATCTTGCAATTCTCTGCTCGATCCGCTTTCCTATAAGAATTGAACCGATGACGAGCGGCGAGGGCTCGGCCGTTCGAAGTGAATTTTACCCGAATGCCACTCTCGGAGTCGATCGCCTGTTGGTAGATCTCTCGCACATCGTCGAAGGCGAGGAGGGATTTGTTAAAGCCCATTGGAAGTCTCCTTTTCTTTTACAAAGCGAACCCCATGTAATTGATAGGTTTCAGGGATCGTCAAGAGAGATAGAGGACAGAATTCCTTTGTGAGGCTGATACAGAAATCTGCCCATCTCCTTTTTGGGATGACGATAGTTATTTCATTCGAAGGTATTTGCATCTCGGCCATCGCCCTCCGAAACTGATCCATGGCTTTGAGTAGGCTCATTGTTGAAGTCCTCCAATCTCACGAGGAACATTTCCTTCTTGAACCTCGTCTCGATCACATATCTGACGTTGTGCTCTTGTTCGAGGGCTTCGCCCTCACGACACCACGGCGAGGGGATGCGGTGGGGGTCCAGGTGATAGATAGTGTCCCACTCAAGCCCTTTCGCTTTATGACCACTGAGAAGTTGAATTGGTCCTTTGGACGCGAATAGATGTTCCGCATAAGCGATTGCAGCACCGAGTGTGGGTCCGAACTCGGCGAAGACCCTAAGACATTCGGCCTTATCGCTGACAGATGCAGCGTTTCGAGACTTTCGTAGCTTTTCTCTTTCCCACTCGTCGATTGCGTCATAGACTTTCTCCTGTGTCATCGCAAGATCGCCAAACTTTTTAAGAGTCTTAATAAGCTGAGGACCAAGATCGGTGCCGACGAGATGGCAACCCCGACCAGCTCGGATGAGTTGTAGAGCGCAACTAAAGAGTGGGGCGTTGTTGCGACAAATAACAGCACTCGCATCAGGGATGTCCTTTGCGTTCCACTCAGTGAGATTCTCGACCGATCCTTCGATGGCCCAAGGTGCCCACTTCATATGAGGAACGCGGTTTTGCTGGCGTTTAACGCCACTGATGGGGCAGCGAAACGAGACGGAAAGGGTCATTTCGTTCATAGAGAATGTCGACTTCAGTCGTGCCATCGATGAAGTCACTGCCCCGCGAAAAGCGTAGATGCTTTGATTAGGATCGCCCACGGCGATGAGATCGCGCGTGACGAGCTTCGCGATCATTTCATGATTGAGAGCACTAAGGTCCTGCGCCTCGTCTACCATGACCCGAGGGAACTGTGGAAAGCTCCCGCCGAAAAGCGTCGGCATATAGATCTGATCATCGAAGTCGATGAGACCGGCATAGGATTGCTTGATGCCCTGAAGAAGAGCTTCGTTGACGATCCTGATAAAGAAGTCCTCGGGCTCCTCGTCGAGACGGCCAAAGAATTCATCCTCGGAAACGAGGGGCCGGCCGGGTGAACCTTTGGGGATGTAGCCTGAGAGTTTCGCCTGTGAAATCGCCTTCATCATGTCACCGAAGCAATCCCAAGCGTACTCGCGGTCTCGCCGGTCGAGCCGATCGATGCCGTCTTTGACGAGGTTGTAGTTTTTCTTGGTGTCCAAGGCCAATTTTTTGCCAACTGCAGCGCCCCAGACTCGATGACCGATTGAGTTCATCGTGGCGCAGCGGACATGACCCGGAAGACGCTTGGTCATCTCGTCGGCGATCTTTTTATTAAAAGCTACCGACAGTGTCGGTTCGAGAGTCATGTACTTGCACAAAAATTCGAGCGTGGAAGTTTTCGCCGCGCCCGCAAGAGCGTTAAGAAGAAGCCGCAAGGGGGGAGAAGTCCCTTTGGCATAGTCGATGATTGTGGACTGTTCTTCAGTGGCCGTAAGATCGCGGCCGTCTTTGGTGAGGGTGTAAGTCATTTCTTCACCGCAGTGTAGACACCAGTGTCTGTGCGCTTGATCTTGCCCTCTGTGAGGAGTTCAGAAAGAGCGGGTGAAGAAGATTGTGGGGCGAAGCCCTTGAGTTCGAAGGCCCTTTTTAGTTCGGCTGTTGTGAGAGGGCCTTGCTTGAGAAGATCAAGAGCGAGAGCTTTTCCTGTAATGCCCTTATTCCTGCGCCCGTTGGCGTAACGCATCGTTTTGTGCTGGTGATACTCGACTGTGGCTTTCACACTGAGAAGTTCCACCTCACCCTCGAGAGTTTCGAGGATTGTGCCAACGGTTTTCGCTGGGACTCGGACGCAGAGATCGTAAGTTTTCATCGACGGCTCCTATTCGAAGCGTGCGGAGAGATGTGGACGAAGGAACCTGTAGACGCGGAAGACGAAACGGAGAAATTTCATAGGCCAAGCTCCTGAAGGAGGTCTGAGGGGGATTTTCCGTAAGTCATCGAACCATAACGCTTCGCGAAAGTTAGGGCCTTCGCGGCTTGGGCTCGTTCTTCGCCCAGCGGATAAGCGTCCCGCGCTCGCTCAGTGGCGATTTGCAGCGCAATGCAGGCCTCTTCGGCGTCGGCGAGCGAGAGGGTTAGTGTTCCCGCCTTCACGTGAAGATGGATCAGGCGGCGGTCGACGCCTTCAAAGACTTTGGCGGAGATCATGGAAGGAACTTTCTCCAGTAGAGTAATCCAAGTTGCATCCCGTTGGTCATCAGCAGAACTATGATGACGGCTTGGTAGAAGTTCTCGCGCATTGATTTCTCCTCAGTGGAACATCGCATTTGCAGAGCCAAACCATGAGGAACGAGAGATGTTCGCCCCGCTCATAGATGACATTTTGAAGATGCCAGCCCATTCGGAAATAGTCATCGAGATCGGGTGCCCAGACATATTTGAAGATCATATCAGTCCAAGCTCCCTCAAGAGCTCTTCCGGCGGGCCGCTCGCCGCTCGTTGTGCTGCGGCTTTGGAGGCCCGCGCTTTCGCCTCTGGCGTTTGCATTGCCAAGAGCATTTTGTTTACATCGTACTGGACAGGATTGGCCTTTCGACCGATGGTCGCGCGCCCTGCGCGTTCGCGCTGACGGAGCAAATCCAAAAGGATCAACCAGCCGCGCTGACGGGCGAGAGGCTCGCCCCATTCGCTGTTTTCGACCGAGCACTTCCGCGTGGGAATGGATAGAAAAGCGACTGTGAATTTGCGATCCTCGCCTTTCGGCTGAGGAATGCCGAGCTTTAACTCGTCGCCCTCGATCCAGAGGCTGATGGCGTGGTCAGGAATGCGGCGCATCAGAATTGTCCGCATAATGCTCTAATTCGAGCATTCGTTGATCGATAGATCTGGGTATTTCGGCCTCAATCTTTCCCATTGATTTTGTCACTACATCGATCTTATTAAGTTGTGCGGCGGCATCGAGGGCGAAATTGAAAACCCTGTGGTTCTCTTCAGCCTTGCGCTGGCGCTCGGCGTCGATCTGCATCTGCAGCCCAGCGAGCTGGTCGCGGAGATCGGCGATCTTGCGCTGAAGCATGTCGTAGACTTGGTCGATTGCCTCGGAAGCGGTTCGCGCCCGGTCTTCGATGATTTCGCCCACTCGGGCAGGGATAGTTTCGTTCATCAGGAACCTCCAAACATGGCGCTTAGCACCAGCGCAAGGACCAGGATAACGATGGCCCAGCCCACCGGCAGCGAAAATGCTACGCGGTAGGCGAGGCCGCGGACGAAGGACTTGAAGATGAAGTCGGGCTTCACGATACAGACTCTAAAAATTGGCGGCCTCGTCGGGCGGCTGCCCCGAAGGTCCACTGAGCTTTACTGCCCCTGACGGTCTCATTGATTTCATTTGGAAGATCGAATTCTTCGAGGGTATCATCGCGATGCCATTGGTATGCGCCGACCGAGGCGGAGATGCCGATGCTTTGGAGATAAAGTGCGTAGGCGCATGAGTTATTATCTCTGTAGTTGTATATTCCCGCTGGAGGCTGGGTTTCGAGCCAATCAACAAAAGCTTCAAGTCCGAATGGATGCTTCATCGAGGGTGTTCTCCTGTTCTGAGATAGTTGCAGATCACTTGGAGTGACTTGTTGATGGCGGTAAGCTCTATTAGAAGGAGGGTGAGAGAGCAACAAACACAAGCGAAGCCGACTATTAGGATAGTGTCAGTCATCAGACTCTCCCGAAAATCTCAGCGTGTGTTCTGATTTCCCTAATCGCGGCGTCGGCTTCCTCGAAAAGGTGCTCACGCATCTGTTGTGCCGCTCGTCGCCCATAGATTGCATCAAAGCCGTTATAAGGAGCAGCTCCGTTCTGCTCTCTTACCTGCTGAATAGCGCGAGCAACACGCTCCACTAATGGATCAATTGTATCAGTCATCAAACTCCCCCTCAGTGAATTCGATGCGCTTGCGGGCAATACAGTTGGGTCCTGCTACTGCCATGGCTTCCTCTTTGGTAGGATGAAGCACGGCAGATTGGTCATTGTGATATAGATTCATCCACCGCACATGCTTTTCTGGCACGTTGACGAGGTCGGTATCTGATTGGATTTCATTTGGGTGAAAAAGTCCATTGCTATAATACTCGTCCAAAACTTCGTGGTCGCCGTAATCTATGGCTGCAATGATCGGCTTTGGGCCTGCGAAGTCATCGAATGCAATTCTTGCCTTACGCCCATAGCGCGTCTGCACTGGCTTGCTCGGGTCAAAGGTCATTTGGGTTTTCCTTTCTTCGTCAGTCCCCACCAGACCAAATGACGACTGTAGGGACTGACGAAGAATGGGGGGAAAATTATCTTCCCCCATTCTGGTGTTTGCGCGCGCCTCCAGTATTGGATATGGTGCCATATCATTGTGGCGGAATTATGGCGAAATTGTGGTGTTGTTGTGACATTTGATCAGGGCCACAGCCTTATAGCTGAAAGTTGCGATCCTGTGAGGATTGCCATTGCGCAAGCGTTCGAGGCGAAGCGCCTCGGTTTGGGCCTCAGAAAGGGTCGAGAATTCGACCCTTTGGTCGCCCGATTTAAGCCAAGAAGCTCTCGAGCCCGTTGGACCACCCCAGACTCTGCACCAGATGCCGAACATCAGAGATCTCCCTTAAGTTTTGTATAGACGAAGCCGTTGTCGTCACACCAAAGGCTAATTTCCTTTGCCCAGCAGAGTTCGGGAAAGATTTCTCGGTCTCTGTCATCGATTGAGACATCAACTGAGGTAACGGCCTCATTACCTTCATGACCAGCCTCTTCAAGGACAATTTCCCAGAAATAAGGTGCCCATAGGGGCTCCCCCTCGAATTTACCAGGACTGTGGATTATGCCTTCTTTGATAGTGAAGTTTTTCTCGATTTCTTCGCGGGTCATCAGGAGGTCTCCCTTTACCAGAATTTGATGATGAAGTGGGCGAGGATAATGGATACCATTACCCAAAAGGCTAAGACGCCGAAGGCGGCGATTGTCCAGCCGACGGCCGCGAGAAGATGCTTGGTTTCTTCTTTCATTTCGAGGATTTTCCTTTTAGGGTTGAGCTGAACGCAATAAGAGATTGGGAGAGCAGGAGTAGAAGGGCGAGTGAAAACTCAGGAGTTTTGCACAGGCGATCGAGTTCCTCGTCTGGGAAATCTTGCAGAAAGCGATCCTTGAGTTCCCCGGTTTTTTTCTTGTCGGAGATCGTCGCGAATTTGGGGCCTGCCAATTTTATATTTCGATACAGATCCTGTAGGATCAGTAGTGCGGTTGGATCTTTGAAGCCGACGATAGGCATTTATGCCTCCTTCGTGAATGATTTCTCGGACATTCGGCGGTAACCGGCCTGTTCCAGGCGGTTGCGGAAGCTGAAGAGTTGCGCGGAATTTTGCCGCTCGAAGAATCGCTCAGGGGCAAGAACCAGCGCCCCCTCGCGACCAGTTATTCGAAGGTAGGTCACAGTTGTTTCCTCCTCGGATGGCATAAAGAAGTCAGGGCGAAGGCTCCGACCAGGAGTACACGACGGCAGGCTCGGCGAACGAGATAATGCAGACCAGCTTGTCGTCGCCAAAGACGCAGATTGCTTCAAACCAAGAAGTGGTTTTATTCAAGGTGCGAGCCCAGCGTTCGGCCGCTGAGATAGCAGCCGTTTTGCTGATCGTTTCACCGTAGTTTATAGTGAAACGCGGGAGGGCGTGGTCGCCCTCCACAGTCATATGATATCTCATGGTGAGATCTCCAGAAGAAATCGCGAGCTTTCAGCAACCACATGAACGCCCTCGTGTGCGGTCTCGAAGGCGAACCACTTTTCGCCCGCGAGATCGAAGAAAACGGCAAGGATGACACCTGAAAGGGTGTCATCTCCGCCGGGCTCGAAGAGTTCGCCTTCGACCTTTATGGTGCGGTAGTGTCTCATGGTTCGATTCCTTGATGCCGAATTCGGGATCGAAAGATTTTTTCGTGTTCGGTCCAAGTTTCGGTGATCGCTAGATCTTTCGGGGTGAGTCATTGTCTCATCCCCACTGAATGAAGCTGAGTTGATTGAGGCACCAAAGAACTCCGAGGATCGAACTGGCCAAAAGGGCCAACTCAATGTAGTCGCGGAGAAGAAGGCTTCTCATCGATGGGTCTCCTCATGAGCGGCATAGGCCCCGATTGTGCTGAAGCCCTGGCCGCAGGCGGCACAGTTGTAAAGATACACCTGTCGGTGTTGGTCATCGGGGCTCGACCGCGGCCAGTGTGGATTTTGGAGTGCGACGTGCTGGACGAGGAGCTTGCTATTGCGGAAAGTCTGTCCGCAACGGCACTTGAATTCGCGCTTCATTTTAGCCCTCCACCTAGCCACTCAGGGTAGCACCTGAGGTGCGTTAGAAGTATATCCACGTCCACCGATCCGAAGTGAGCATTAGCAACGTCGTAGATAAACGCTTCAAGCTTCGGATCAAGCTTCTGCTTCCTCAGATACTTAGCCAGCCCCTTAAGTGCCTCCTGCTTTACCAAGGTATCAGCCGCCCTGCACTTCTCTATCTTCCATTGCCCAACCTCGCCCCTTGTGTCGAGCCATCTGAGATAGGCCGCCTTAGTCATTGGCTTAGTCATTTAACCCTCCACCTTCAACCAACCGTCGGCTTGGCGTTTGTAGAGTTTACCTCTACCAGCACCAAGGCCGACGCGTGTGAAGCTGTCAATGGACATTATAGCCCATGGACCGTTAAGCGTGTGACCATCAACGAATTGAGTGAAGATTTTGCGGCCGCGGATTGTCGTAGTACTCTGGTTTGATGGTCATGTCTTGGTCACTCCGTCTGCGATCTTCTTGCAGTCGTAGAAGAACGTCATTATCTCATCGTTCGTGGTATGCGTCGCCACCTGCACGGATCGTGAGAGTTATCCCAAACGAATCCCATCAACTCGATGGCGCGCGCACGAATGCCGGTCGGCTTTCCCTTGTGCCATTCGGCCCAAACGGTTCCCCAATATTCGCGAGATCTTGGTTCGTTCAGCATCAGCCGCTTTAGGATATAGGGATTGCCGTCCGCGTTCAGACGAAGCTTGAACCGCACGCCGTCGATTTCTGCTTGCAAAGTCATAGCGTCCATGTCGCGCGTCTGCACCGGCTTGGCCGGATCAAAGGGGCGGTCGGTCATGGCTTTGCTCCCGTCCTTGAAGATTTTGCGGCCGAAGTCGTCGGTCGGCCCGACTTCGCCGCACCAGTATTTCTTCATCCCGTCCTCCTTAAGTTTCCGAATTGTATCACACCGAGTCTGAACCGCGGCGCAACGTCGGGTTCATCGTGGGTTCATCGGGCTTATGCCCTCCAGCCCGTTGGCCTACAAGTAACCCTGTATCGGTGCTGTGTGATACTCTGTAGTTGTCCTGAGTTGCCTACATTGGCCGTCATTCGCGTGAGTTGCAGTTTTGGGGTGACGGTACGTACCATCCACTCCTTCCTCCTAATCCTTTCTTACAGCTATTTTTTTTAGAGAAGGGAAGGAACGAGCGGATGATACGGACGTATCGGTTTCCGATAGAGCCATACCTAACCTGCTACTCACGCGGCATTTTCACGATGTAGGCCAACCCAGGCCAACTTGAGGGCTACACGTAGCCCAACTCAGGGCTACGTGTAGGGACGAACGGGCCTTAATGGGCTTTGTACCAGGTTAATCCCCAACCCATCGGGCAGCGGAACGGTCCTTCGACCGCGAAGCCATCGGCGATGCAAAGCCTACGCCACTCGAAAGCTTCGGCAACACGGCGGAAAGTGCGGAACATCATGGCAGCCTCCTGAAGAGTTCCTCGATTTCGCAGAAACCAGCCTCAAACTCAGCGATTGCCGTCATACGCGTGCTGCGCATTCCGTAGTGGCAACCGTAGTAGAACCCGTGGCCTCGCAGGCTGGAGAGCTGACCAGCCCGTCGATACTGACCAAGAGACTTAGCCAATTCGATCTCATTCATCGCAGCCTCTCATCCCCTTCGTGGTGGGGCATTTGCGCCCCACCGTTGGCACTTACTGACCGAGTAACCGGGCGATTTCGGCTTGGACTTCCGGGCTCGCCGCTTCGATCGCACGCGCGGACTTCAAGATCGCGGCACGCTTCGGGTCCGCGGCGACTCGGCGGCCTACTTCGCCGTCCATGATGGCTTCGAGTCGCTTCGCGGCGTAGTAGTCGACCGCTTGGATGAAGTCCATCCCGTCGAAGTCTTTCGGATCGAACGACTTCTTCACAACCGGCGCCGTCGAGTCATTCACGGATTGCCGCAAGCCATATTCCCAAATGTACTCTTGACTTGCGACGGGCAACTGCCCGCGTTCGTCGAAACTTGGCACGTCCAAGTCGCGACCATTCTTGAGTCGGATGGTGAACATCGATCTCTCCCGTTGTTGATGTCACGAATATAACTCGAACCATATGAACGGTCGATGAACAACTCAAGTTTTTTGTTGCGAAGTTTGGGTAAAAAGAGCACTATTGTTGCGTTGTGTCGGGAACCCCACATTGCTGCAGTGCAACAATTGTACTATTGTTGCGGTGAACTAGGTTCATGGGTAATATTAGTGCGGGGGGCACAAAAAATTAGCAATAAAATTTCGCGATGCCACTCCGAGAAATTTTCACCCAGCGAACATACATACCATTCTCTCGGCCATTCCCCCAGTGACTGAGAGGGCTTTACCATCGATTTCATCGGTGGGATGTATTTTCCGCTTGACAAGTTTGCGCGAAGCGCGCAAGCTTCGCGGATGGACAATGCAGAAGAACTGGTCGAAGAATTGTTCGACCTGCCGATCCGCAAGGGTCGGGATGGGATGGAACTTCATGTGGAGTATGTGAGGGATCTTACCCGCGCCGACCTTGAGGCCTTGAAATTAAACCGGGGTTCGCTCGCTCCGCCGTCACTCAAGAATATCCGATATTCCCACCACGCACTGGCGCGGATTCTTGCCACTGGGATCAAGGAAAACCAAGCTGCTTTGGTTACCGGGTATTCTGTCGGGCGGGTCAGGGACCTTATAAAGGACCCAACTTTCCAGAAGCTCATCCAGGACTATCAGACCGACGCCAAAGACATTCTCACCGACATGACCGAGCGGATGATGAACGTCTCGTTTGATGCGCTCGAAGAACTTCACGAGCGACTTCGTGACGCCCCGGAGGACTTCACCATCCCGGCGCTTCTCGAGGTTGTGAAAACCTTTGCCGACCGTACTGGTCATGGACCCGGCGCAAAGCTCGAACACAGCTTCAACGACTCTACCATCGATCGGCCTCCGACCGAAACTTATGAGCAATGGCGTGACCGCAAGAAAAAGGAAACTGGGGAAGGCGCAGTCATCATATCTTTGGAGCCCCCAACCCGGGCCTCAGACTGACGCTATCACAGCGGATTGGTGTCCAGAACTTTTCTATGGCGGCGCGGCAGGCGGCGGTAAAAGCGATTTTCTCCTCGGCGATTTTGTCCAGGACGTGCCGAA
>Ga0126379_10003019_pt1 | contig 10809 bp, 9 predicted proteins | sample PanSoiMetPlot_24_FD_92640 | JGI IMG/M metagenome (GOLD analysis project Ga0126379, IMG submission 92640) | Tropical forest soil microbial communities from Panama - MetaG Plot_24 | ecosystem: Environmental > Terrestrial > Soil > Tropical forest > Bulk soil | place: Panama | collected 2016-02-17
GGCCCGCGTCGAGCCCGCGCGGCGGCCGGGCCGCCACGTCACTTAGAAATAGTAGAACTGGAGCTGGAGCACGAAGTGGTTGGTGTTCTTGGTCTGGGCGCCCGCCGCCGCGGTCCTCGGAACGATCTTCTCCCAGGCTGCCGTGAGCTTCAGGTTCTGGGCCGCCGGGGTCACGTAGTAGTTGAACCCGCCCATGTACCGGCGGATGTTGCCGGACACTTTCGTGGCGTCCCGGAACCTCAGCTCTTCGTACCGGATGAAGGGCTGGAGGCTGATCGTGTGGAAGAACCAGCCGAGGTCGGTGAAGTATTCGTCCTGCCGGGGCAGCGTCGGGAACAGGCAGTTGCTCTGCACCACTCCCGCCGCGTTGGGCCGGCAGCCGCCGTCGTAGTGGATGAAGTCGACGTGCGAGGTCAGCGCGTCCCGGCCGGTCTGGGCGTCGCCCGGCCCGAACGGCCAGTCGATCATGAAGTCCGCGCCGTAAGCCGAGTATCCCTTCCCCTCGGGGGTCGTCGAGGTCGCACTCTGCGTGTATCCGCCCTGGGTGTCGTAGCCGACGCCGAACGCGAGGATCTTCTTCTTCCCGAGGTTGGTTCCGACCGGGACGTAGCCCTTCTCCGAGTCGAAGAAGTCCCACTGGACGCGACCGACGAACCGGAACGGGTTGCGGGAACCGGCGCCGCCGGCGTTGGCCGAGGCCCGGAACCCGTCGAAGAGGCCGTAGCGGAACTCCAGGTGGTCATCCACGAAGAAGTGCCGCAGCTGGAGGCCGACGTCGCGTCCGGCGTCTCCCTGCTCGAGCGTGCTCTGGAGAAACGTCCAGGTGCCGCCGTCGAGCGAGAGGTGGGAGGACGTCTGCTGGAGGGAGTTGCGGGTGAAGGGCATCAGCATCTTGCCGAAGTCGAGGATCAGCATGTCGTTGCCCAACGGCTTCCACTCGCCGAAGGCGTCCTGGACCAGGAACCCCTGGTTGGTGGCCTTGGTCGAGGTCCCGGTGGTCTGAGCCAGGTTCGGGTTATCGGTCTGGAAGAAGAACGATACGTTCTTGGCGATGACCCCGCCTAGCAGGAAGCGAACCCGGCGGATCTTGAAGTTCTGCTGGTAGCCCTCGCTGATCGGGTCCTGGAGCCACTCCGACCAACCCTGGAGCTGGAAGCCCATCCGGAAGTTGACGACGTCATTGACCTTGACCACCACCTGGGCGCGTCCGATCTCGGGCACGAGCAGCAGCGCGAGAGCGGCAGCAAGGGTAAAGCCGAGGAACCGAGTCGTCCTGGGTACCATCTCAATCCTCCTTGTTTCGCGTTTCCCTTTCTCGAATCAGAAGTCGGCCCGGATGTCTCGATCCTTGGTCTCGCGGATGAAGAGACTTCCGATGACGAAACTCATGACTGCCACGACGATCGGGTACCAGAGCCCGGCGTAGATGTTCCCCTGGGAGGCGACGATCGCGGTCGCCAGCAGCGGCAGCATCCCGCCGAACCAGCCGTTGCCGATGTGGTACGGCAGCGACATGGAGGTGTAGCGGATGCGGGTCGGGAAGAGCTCGACCAGGAAGGCGGCGATCGGCCCGTACACCATCGTCACGTAGATGACCATGATGACGAGGATCAGCAGCGTCATGCCCCAATTGAGCTGGGATTTATCGAATTTTTCGGGATAGCCGGTCTTTTTCAGCGCCGCCTTGTAGTCGTCCTCCTTGAACCCCTTCAGCTCGACGTCGTTGATCTTGGTCACGACCTCCTCGCCCGCGGCGGCCGGCAGAGACGTGAAGGAGAGGCCGTTCTCGGTCAGGAATTCCTTGGTCTTGTCGCAGGGCGTGAGACCGGTCTTGGGCGTCGGGAAGATGTGCATCGAGCAGTTGTCGGCCGCGACGGTGATCTTCGTGCTCTGCTCGTAGGCCTCGAGCGCGGGGTTGACGTTGTGGGTCAGGGCCTTGAAGAGCGGGAAGTAAGTGACCGCCGCGATGATGCAGCCGAGCATGATGATCCACTTGCGCCCGATCCTGTCGGAGAGCGCGCCGAAGACGATGAAGAAGGGCGTGCCGATCGCGAGCGAGATCCCGATCAGGATGTAGGCCGTCAGGTAGTCCACTTTCAGGTACAGGGTCAGGAAGAAGAGCGCGTAGAACTGCCCCGTGTACCAGACGACTCCCTGGCCGGCGGTCGCGCCGAGCAGGGCGAGGAGGACGATCTTGGCGTTGGACCACTTGGCGAAGCTGTCCGTCAAGGGAGCCTTGGAGCCCTTCCCCTGGGACTTCATCGCCTTGAAGATCGGCGATTCCTGGAGCTTCAACCGGATGTAGATCGAGAAGATCAGCAGGACGACGGACACCAGGAAGGGGATCCGCCAGCCCCACGCCTTGAACTCGTCGGGGCCCATCTTCCAGCGGGCGACGCCGATGACGATCAGGGCCAGGAAGAGGCCCAGCGTCGCGGTCGTCTGGATCCAGCTCGTGTCGTAGCCGCGCTTTCCGTGCTTGGCATGCTCCGCGACGTAGGTCGCCGCGCCGCCGTACTCGCCGCCGAGCGCGAGGCCCTGGAGGAGCCGGAGCAGGACCAGGATGATCGGAGCCAGGAACCCGATCCTGGCGTACGTCGGCAGCAGGCCGATCGCGGCCGTCGAGGCGCCCATGACCACGATCGTGATCAGGAACGTGTACTTGCGGCCGACGAGGTCGCCGATGCGGCCGAAGACCAGGGCGCCGAAGGGGCGGACCAGGAACCCGGCGGCGTACGTCACGAAAGAGGAGAGCAGTGCCGCCGTCGCGTTGCCCGGGGGAAAGAAGAGCGCCGCGAAGAACGGGGCCAGGGTCGCGTAGATGTAGAAGTCGTACCACTCGAAGACGGTTCCGAGCGAGGAAGCGAAGATGACTCGCCTTTCCTCCCGGACGTCGCCGGGAGCCAAATTGCCGGGTAAGGCCGTCGACATTGGTTCTCCTCCTTTTCGCGTCAGATTCGGTTACCAAGAGCCGAAAGCGGAAACGGGGAGCCCGCGGGAGCCGAGCTGCAGTTCCTTCCCGTTTCTGCGGTGCGGGGGATCGCAGGCCGGACGACGTGGGCGCTCGTGTGCCACCCTCCTTCCCTCACCGGCGCCGGGCGCGGGGTCGAAGGCGGCAAAACATCCGAATCGCCCGAGGCCGGAGGTCCGGCGCCGGGTTCGAGCTGCCGTCCTGAAACACGCGCTCCCTGTCATCCATGGGGTTTCGCTGTCGAAAGTGTTAAAGCACTTCATGGAGTTGTCAAGAGCATTTGAACCCAGCGCCGGAAAATTGGGAAAAGCCAATGGGAACGGCGTGATTCCGTGGCTCAGGAAGTGTTTTCCGGGACGTGGGAGTCGCCCCGAGGCCCCGGACTCCCGGTTTCCCGGGCCATCCGGGGCCGGCCGGGCCTCCGGTGCGGGAGGCATCTTTGCTCCCGAAGCCTTCTGATGTAATAGGAACAGCCGAAGCCCTTCTAGAAGGAATGGAGGAGGCACGCCCATGGAAATGAACGACGCGATGAGCAGCACCGAGCCCACCGAGGCCCAGATCGCGGTCCATTGGAAAGAGGAGCAGTACTACAAGCCCTCGCCGGAGTTCGTGAAACAGGCCAACCTGAACGACCCCTCGGTCAACGAGCGGTTCGCCGAGAAGAACTTCCCGAAGTGCTTCGAAGAGTACGCGGACATGCTGACGTGGTACGAGCGCTGGCACACGGTGCTCGACACGAGCGACCCCCCGTTCTGGAAGTGGTTCGTCGGCGGGAAGTTGAACGCCTCCTACAACTGCGTGGACCGGCACCTGGCGCAGTACCGCGACAAGGCCGCGATCATCTTCGTGCCGGAGCCGGAGAAGGAGCCGGCGGTCTCGCTGACGTACCAGGAGCTTTTCTGGCGGGTCAACGAGTTCGCCGCCCTCCTGAAGCACTTCTGCGGCTTGAAGGCGGGCGACCGGGTCACGATCCACATGCCGATGGTCGCGGAGCTGCCGATCACGATGCTCGCGTGCGCGCGCCTGGGTGTCATCCACTCCGTCGTCTTCGGCGGGTTCTCCGGCGAGGCCTGCGGGCTGCGCGCCGCGGATTCCGGCAGCCGGGTCCTGATCTACATGGACGGCTACTACCGCGGCGGCAAGATGATCGACCACAAGTTCTCGGCCGACATCGCGGTCGCGACCGCGGAGAAGGAAGGCCAGAAGATCGACAAGGTCCTCGTCTGGAGGCGCTACGCCGGTAAGGCCTCGGCGGTGACGCCGATGGTAAAGGGCCGCGACTTCTACGTGGACGAGGTCCTCAAGGACTACCGCGGGACGTTCGTCGAGCCGGTCCCGATGGACGCGGAGGCGCCCCTCTTCCTGATGTACACCAGCGGCACGACCGGCAAGCCCAAGGGCTGCCAGCACCGAACCGGCGGCTATCTCGCCTACGTCACCGGGACGTCGAAGTACATCGAGGACATCCACCCGACCGATACGTACTGGTGCATGGCGGACATCGGGTGGATCACGGGGCACTCCTACATCGTCTATGGGCCGCTCGCCAATGCGGCGACCTCGGTCATCTATGAAGGGGTTCCGAATTTCCCGGACGCCGGGCGGCCGTGGCGGATCGCCGAGCGGCTGGGGGTCAACATCTTCCACACCTCGCCGACCGCGATCCGGATGCTCCGGAAGGTCGGCCCCGACGAGCCGGCCAAGTACAACTACCACTTCAAGCACATGACGACCGTCGGCGAGCCGATCGAGCCGGAGGTCTGGAAGTGGTACTACGACGTCGTCGGCAAGGGCAAAGCCGTGATCGTGGACACGTGGTGGCAAACCGAGAACGGCGGCTTCCTGTGCAGCACCAAGCCGGGGATCGATCCCATGAAGCCGGGGAGCGCCGGGGTCGGGATGCCCGGCATCTACCCGATCATCTACGACGAGGAAGGCAAGGAGGTCCCCAGAGGATCCGGCCGCGCCGGCAACATCTGCATCCGCAACCCGTGGCCCGGAATCTTCCAGACCATCTGGGGCGACCGCGAGCGGTTCGTGCGCCAGTACTACTCCAAGTACAACCGGGACCCGAATAGCAAGGACTGGCACGATTGGCCGTACTTCGCGGCCGACGGGGCCGTGCTCGCCGCCGACGGGTACTTCCGTATCCTCGGCCGCGTGGACGACGTCATCAACGTGGCCGGCCACCGGCTGGGCACGAAGGAGCTCGAGTCGGCCTGTCTGACGGTGCCCGAGGTCGCGGAGGCCGCGGTCGTGCCGGTCGCCGACGAAATCAAGGGGCGCGTGCCGGAGATCTACATCGCGTTGAAGCCCGGGCAGACGGCGAACCGGCAGACGGTGGACACGGTCGTCACGACGATCGAGACGATGATCGGCAAGATCGCGCGGCCCTCGAAGGTCCACATCGTGCCCGACATGCCGAAGACCCGGTCGGGCAAGATCATGCGCCGCGTGCTCGCCGCGATTTCCAACACCATGGACACGGGAGACATCACGACGCTCGCCAACCCCGACGTCGTCGAGCAGATCCGCATCACCGTCCAGGGCACGGAGAAGCGCGAGACGAAGGAAGGCCCCGAGGACCTCAAGCACTTCGGCAAAGAAGAATAAGGAGCTCGGGACTCGGGACTCGGGACTCGGGACCACGTGCCGTAGGGGAGGGGCTTGCCCCTCCCGCCCGGTCATGCTCTTTTACCGGCGCTTCTACTCCGGTTTCCTGAGCATCTTCTCGACTTCCCCGACGTGCGTCTCTTCCTGCAGGATCATCTGCCGCGCGTACTCCTCGAGAAAGATCGACCGCCCTTCGACGAGGTCCAGCAGGTCCTTGTAGTGGGACAGGCCTGCCTTCTCGTGGTCCAGCGACTCCCGCAGGATGTCGCCGATGTCGTGCCGGTGTGTCTCGAGCAGGTGCCCGATTGCCAGGGAAGGATGCTCGCCGAGGTGCGTGATCTTCTCGCCGGCCTCGATCGCGTGCGCCAGGGATTCGGTCGCCTGCCCGCGCATCCAGGAGACGATCGGGATCCGGTTGTAGCCCGTGATCATGAACGAGTAGTGCGTGTAGCGGACGACCCCCGCCAGCTCCATTTCGAGAATCCGGTTGAGCGTCGCGACGACGGCTGTCTTGTCGATCTCCCGAAGCGGCATCTTGGTCCCTCCTGCCCGGGATTCTAGTGCCCGGGGCCTCAGACTGTTCGCGGATCTGTCGAACCGGCGTACAATGATCCACGGTGCTCCTTCCCGAAAGCGTTCTGGGCGGCCAGAGTTTCGGCCGGCTTGATCGCTGGCGGAAGGCGCGTGCGGTTTTTCTCCGGGCCGACGGGCCGGAGGCCGAGCGCGCCGTTTCGCTCGCGATCGGCAAGGCCTGGACGAGGGCGCAGGTGTACGGCCGCGCGCGGCGGCTGCTGGTCGTGCGGAGTGTCGAGGGCCTGCTCTCCCACCTCGAAACCGAGCTCGGCCCGCTCGCCGAGAAAGTGCGAGTCGCTCCCGAGGACCCCGCGCAGACGAAGTGGGACGCGATCGGCAACCTCGCTCCGCTCCCGGCCGCGAGCCTCCAGGTTCGGTCCCTGTGGCTTCTCGACGTGATGCGTTCCGGAGGCCTCTTCGTCGAGTTCCAGCCGATCTTCGACCTGCGAACCGGCGGCACGATCGGCTTCGAGTCGCTGCTCCGCGCGCGGGACGGGACGGGCGCGATTCGAACCGCGTCGGAGATCTTTCCGGCGGCGCGGGCCCTGAAGATCGAGCGCGCCTTCGAGCGCCTCTCCTGGGTTCACGCCCTCGAGGCGGCACGGTGCCTGCCCGCCCACTCGATCCTGTTCCTCAACGTCAACCCGCAGCTCGTCATCGGCTCCGAGCGCGAGCTCTCGGTGTTGGGCGCGGAGGCCGAGCGCGTGCAGTTCCCCTACGCGCGTCTGGCCCTGGACTTAGTCGAGATCGAGAAGGTGGACTCTCTCGATGCCCTCCGCTCGGCCCTGGAGGTCGCGCACGACCTCGGAGTCGGCCTGGCGCTGGACGACATCACGTCGGGTTACGGGACGCTGCGCTGCTGCCTGGAGCTTTCGCCGAGGTGGATCAAGGTGGACAGCGCAATCACCCGCGGGATCAGCCGCGACCGGAGGCGGCGGGCGGTGCTCAAGATGCTCGCCCGCGTCGCCCGCGACTTCGCGGTGGAGCTCGTCGCGGAGGGGATCGAGACGGCCGAGGACCTGGACGTCTGTTTTTCCGAGCGGGTTTTCGCCGCGCAGGGGCACTTCCTCGCGCTTCCGCGGGAAGCGCCCGGTCCGCCGTCGCCGGAGCTCATCGAGTGGCTCGCGAAACGCCGGCCCGTCCCCGAGCCGCTTGCCGCGGAACCGACCGTCAGCGCGGGTGAGCTCGAGCACGCCGATGCCGCGCTTCCGCCCGACTCCGCGGACGCCGCCGCGAACAACGAGAACTGATGGCGGCGGATCCGGGAGAGACTCCTTCGCCGGCCTCGGTGCGCCTGGACGTCTGGCTGGACGTGGCCTGCGTGTTTCCCACTCGCTCGAAGGCCAAGGCCGCGTGCGAGGGAGGGAAAGTGGACGTCAACGGAACCCGCGCCAAGGCGCACCGCGAGATCCGCCCGGGCGACCAGCTGACGATCACGCGCGGCGAGAACACCCGTCGCGTTCTCCTCGTCAAGGGAGTCGCGGAGCGTTCCCTCCCGAAGGCCGAGGCCCGGAAGCTCTACGAGGACGTGACCCCCGCTCCGCCACCGGAAATGGCCGAAGCCCGCCGCCTCGACCGCCTCCTCGCCCCATCCCGCTCCGAGGGCCGCCCGGATCGCCGCGAGCGCCGGGAGCGCCGGAGCCGGAAGGGCTGGTGAAGCGGTAGACTCCTCCTATGGATTTCGAGGTCCTCTGCCCCTGTTGCGGGGCCCGGCTGAAGGTCGATGCGAAGCTCAAGGCGATCATCGACCACGAGGCACCGAAGGTCCCGCGGAAGTACGCTTCGGTGGACGACGCGATGGGCGCCATGAAGGGCGCGGACGCCGAGCGGGAAAAGAAGTTCGCCGCCTCCATCGAGGCCGAAAAGTCGAAGAAGGACGTCCTCAACCGCAAGTTCGACGAGCTCTTCGAGAAGACCAAGGGAGACACCTCCCGTCCTATCCGCGACATCGACCTCGACTAGGTGGTAGTTGATCGGGTAGTAGGTCGTAGAGGCGCGTCCCCCTTAGGTCCCTACCACCCACCACCTTCCACCTAACACCTTGGTTTTGGTCGGCGTTTTCGGCTCGAGCCTCCCCGGCGAGGGAAGTGACGCCTACGAAGAAGCTCGGGAAGTGGGCCGCGAAGTTGCCCGCCGCGGCGCCCGCGTCGTCTGCGGCGGATACGGCGGCATCATGGAAGCCGCCTGTCGCGGCGCCTCCGAAGCCGGAGGCTCGAGCCTCGGCATTCTCCTCGAAGGCCGCGGAAACGGGAACGCCTTTCTGACGGAACGCCTGCGGGTGCCCGATCTCCCGGCCCGCCTTCGAGCGCTCCGCGACGAAAGCGCCGCCTGGATTTTTCTGCCGCACGGTCTCGGCACGATGCTCGAGATCGTCTGGATCGCCGAGTCCATCGTCAAGGGCGACGTCGATGCCCGGCCGTTCGTCCTTCTTGGAGAGTTCTGGCGGCGTACGGTCGAGATGGCCGTCGCCGAAGCCTCGAATCCCGCTGGAAAAGAGATCCTCCGCGCGTGTGTTCGATTCGCAGCCTCTCCCGCCGACGCCGTTTTCCGGGCCCTTCCCTAGAGAGCCTCCAGGGATCGCGCGGCTTCCTCCTCGGCGGCGGCCGCTGCCCGGGCGGCGGCGGACTCCGGAGCCTTCACGACGATGACCGTGCAGTCGGACTCGGCGACGACCTGGGACGAGACGCTTCCGAGGTAGCGGCGCAGCGTCGAGCTTCCGCGCGAGCCGATCACGATCTGGTCTACGTGGTTGGCGCGGGCGAACTCGATGATCTCGTCGCCGGCGTCGGGCGCCTCCAGCACGTGGTAGGTGATGCGGTCGGGCGGGACGCCCAGCGGCCGAGCCCAGTCCTTCAGCTCGACCAGGCGCCGGAGGTGGAGGCTCCTTCCCTCCTCGTCGACGTTGACGTCCATGCCGATGCGCGACTGCTTCATCACCGTGACGCAGGCCAGCCGCGCGCCCGACTCCGTGTGCAGGACCCGCCTGGCGGCGAGGCGCAGCGCGTCCGTCAGCGCGGGCGAGGCTTGCGCCAGGTCGAGCGCGATCAGGATGATCGGCGCCCGCGAGAGCTGGTCCGACGCGGATTGGCCCTCCTCCGGCGGCTCCTCGCCGACCGCTCGGAAGCGGCGGCGCGCGACCGCGAGGAAGCTGTCGGCCGACATCTTGTCTGCTCGCCAGGAAAGCTTGACCTGTTCGGGATGCTGGAGCTGGAAGGCGAGCTGCGCCGCCGACTCGTAGCGGTTTCGCGGGTCGACCTCCAGGCAGCGCAGGATGATCTCCTGGATCCAGGGAGGAACCGTCGGCGTGCGCGCCCGCGGCGGCACCGGGTCGCGGTAGAGGCGCTTGCGCAGGCCCCGGATGCTCGTCGGGTTTCCGAATGGGCGCTCGCCCGTCGCGAGGAAATAGAGGACGACCCCCAGCGAGAAGAGGTCGCTTCGCGGGTCGTTTCTCCGGTGGCGGACCTGCTCCGGCGAGATGTACGGTCCCGTCCCCATCGGGACGCGGAACTCCTCGGCAAGGAGGTCGGGGAGTCGGTCATGCCGCGAAAGGCCGAAATCGATCAGGACCGCCTCGCCGGTCGGCCGGAACATGACGTTGCTGGGTTTCAGGTCCAGGTGGATGACGTGCTGGCTGTGAAGGTCGTGGAGCGCCGAGGCGACCTTCGCGCCGATCGACGCGAGCTCCTCGTGGTTCAGCGGCGCGTCCGCCAGCCGGGCCCGGAGCGACGGCCCCGCAACGAACTCCATGACGATGTAGGGCTCGACGGAGAGGTCGCCCGCGGCGATAAACCGAGGCACGTGGACGCCCGACAGGGTCGGCAGGATCATCGTTTCGACCTCGAAGCCGACGATCGCCGTCGGGTCGTCGAAGTCGCGTGTCAGCGGCATTTTCATCGCGAGCGGCACCGGGAAGTCGGGCCGCGAGACGCGCCAGATCGTCGCCATGCTCCCCTCGTGGACCCGCTCCTCGAGGAGGAAGCCGTCGATGACGGAGCCGGGCTGGGGACGGGGCCTCGGAGCGGCCGCCGTCACAGCCCGACCTCCAGGCGCGCGGCAAAAACCTGCGGCAGGCCGGCGCCGCGGATCTTCTCCGCCGCCGCGAGGTGGTCGTAGACGACGCGGTGCCAGGTCGCGGTGCTGGTCGCCGGGTCGAAGATCGCGTAGCTCGCCGCGGGGTTGCCGTCGCGGGGCTGTCCGGCCGAGCCCGGGATCGCGAGCCACCGGCGGCGAAGCGACAGCGGCACGCCGGTGCCGGGGACCGGGAGGAACGCGGCAACGCGGCCGTCTCCGCCCATGTGGAAGAGCGTGGGCTCGTGGACGTGACCGCAGAAGGTCACGCGCCGCTCTGTCGCGCGCATGCTTCGCCCGGCATCGAAAGGCGAGGTGATGTACTCCCACTCGCGCGGAGACCAGGCGTTGGCGTGGACGTAGAGCCGGTCGTCTTCCTCCCAGGTCAGGGGAAGCTGGCGAAGGAACTCCCCGTGGGCCGGCGTCAGCTGGTTGCGCGTCCACTCGATCGCCATCCGGGCCTCCGGATGCATCAGGGGTGAAGCTTCGGCGATCACGGCGTCGTCGTGGTTGCCGAGAACCGCGACGGCGCCCTTCTGGACGAGGCCCATCACCGTGTCGAGGACCCGCCCCGGGTCGGCGCC
>Ga0126379_10003020_pt1 | contig 10809 bp, 16 predicted proteins | sample PanSoiMetPlot_24_FD_92640 | JGI IMG/M metagenome (GOLD analysis project Ga0126379, IMG submission 92640) | Tropical forest soil microbial communities from Panama - MetaG Plot_24 | ecosystem: Environmental > Terrestrial > Soil > Tropical forest > Bulk soil | place: Panama | collected 2016-02-17
CCTACTTCGTTGACGTCGCCACCAAGGTCGTGCTGCCGATATTCAAGGCCCGCAACAAGCCGTTCGTGCTGGTCTACTGGTCGCGTGATCCCGACGGCACGCAGCATGCCCAGGGCGACAGCCTCAACGCCTTGACCCCTGGCATCAACGGCCCGACCTCGCGCGCCGCCATCCGAAACGCCGACGACAATCTCGGGCGCCTGCGCCAAGCTTTGGACGACCTGGGCCTCGTTGCCACCACGAACATCGTGATTACTGCTGATCACGGCTTCGCTACCGTCTCCAAGGAAAGCGCCACCAGCCCCGCGGCCAAGGCGAGCTATCCCGATGTGGTACCGGGCTTCCTGCCGCGCGGTTTTTTGGCCATCGAGATCGCCAAGGCGCTTGATCTTCCGCTGTTCGACCCCGACAACCACAATGCCCGCGTCGGCGAAAACGCCCTTAACGGCTGGCCCGGAGACCACCCGGGCGCTCGCTAGGCCTTCGGTTTTACAAAATCCGAAATCGAAACGACGTTCGCGGTCTTGCGAGACTCTGGCGTGGAAAAAATTCGCGCCGCATCATCCATCGATAATCCGATGTCGTTTGGCAACGCAAAGGTATCATTTGGATCGCGGCTCCATTTCACTTGCGAGATTCGCTCGAGCTCTGCTGGTCCCAGAATTTCACCGCTCTGCAATTGAGCCGGCAACTCGCCACGGATGACAGCGAAGTAGACGTGCCGCGCAGCGGTTTCCCAATCCGGGAAAATGTAGCCTGCGAGATGTTCCACAAGCTTGCCCGGACGCATCAGCCCCATCAAACAATCCCCTGCTTGGGATAGTTGATCCGACCGTAGAAGTCCTGATGCTCCTTCACTGTCTGCGCAAAGCGCAGCATCATAACCGCGTAGCGCGTTGCGCACATCAGGTCATCGTTCTCCTTGTGCACCAAACCGTCACGACGATGGTAGAGCCGAAACTCCTCGAACCAATCGTTGAGATGCTTGAACACCTTGAAGCGGCCGCTCTCCATCCTGATCAGCATGTCCGCAAGGCCAGCCTCGAGCGAGCGGCTACCGTCGAGGTATTGGGCATGCTCAAACCACATGTCCAAGCCTTCCTTGCGGTACTGCTCCGCAAGCGCCACACCGGCGCCCTCCAAAGTTTCCCGGCCACCATCGAGCGGCCACATCCATCTTAAGTGCCCCCAGGCCCGTAGCGCGCTAGCATGCACGACCGGCGTTGCTTCCTTAACGCGATAGCACTTGCTCACATAGACGGTGTCAGTGTCGCGATCCCAAACGAGTTCTACCGCGGCAAACGGATGCGTCCAGCCGAAATCCATGCCGCCAATGCGGGGCCAGTGACGGGGCAAGTCACGCTGCTCGATCGCCAGCATCTCCTCGGCAACCGGAAAGATGCGCCCGCTGCCGAGCGTCGGAACGCCCTTGGTGCGCGCCTCGCGCTCATGCGGCGCGTAGGATGCGGCGATCTTTTCCTTCTCCTCGGCGGTGTAATGGTCGACGTCATCGAGCGTCATCGTCACGACGTTGCGATCGGGCGATGACTCGAGCAGGAAGCGCCGCACCACCTCGCTCATACCCAACAACGGCGTGAAGGTGATGAACACGGGACCACGAGTGATGTTAGTGCGCGTGAGGATCTCGCTGTAGACATCGGCGGGCGGCTCCTCATCACACCACGCAAGATCCAACGTCTCACCCTGAAAGCTCTCACGCCCGCGCTGATACGACTTCAAACCAATGATGGAGATGCCACCGGAGACATGCTGGACCTTGATGGAGTCGAGCAGGTCCGGCGTGCCGCGCGCGCTGACGAGCTCGAGGATGGCGTCCTTGGGAATTGTTCCCGTCCCCTGTCGGCCGGGCCTGCCAACTAAAAGCCGCTGACACGTATCGCGCGTGACCTCATTCGTCGTACCCGAAGCCCATGCGACGGTAGGCCGATCGAAGCGCTTACCTGCCCACCAACTCGGATATCTTCCCGTTGAATGCGCGGCAACTTCCATCGCGCCGGCCCACGATTTTCCGGACTGATTTGCCGCGATCAGCAAGCGCTCGCGATGCGTTGCGCCCGCCTCGTGAAATAGCTCTTGCTTGGGATATGGACGGTAGTGGAGGAGCTTATTCTCGCTCTCGCGCTGCTGCTTGATCGCTTCCGCGCGGGAGAGCATCTCGGCCAGCTTCTCCGGGGATACCTGAGTCATGTCCATTGATGGCTTTTCCTTCCAAGAGCATCGGCTGTCCAGGCCGCGTGAGCATGTGTTGCTTAAGCGCGACAATGAGCTCATCGAGATCGGTGTCGGATAGCTCATTCATCGTCGCTTCAAAGATCAGCTCCTTTGGCAATGTGCTCGCCACAACGCGCACATAAGCGACGGGGTCTTCGATTCGTAGATCCTCGAGCGCGGCCGGACCATGCTTTCGCCAAGACGCTAACAAGTCCTCGAGGAATTGCCGGCTCAGCTTATTCCGCACGCCCGCTGGGCGGCCGGCTCCAACATTACGTCCGGGGTGGATTGTCATATTTGAGAACCCGAAATTTTGCGATTATCGGCTCCTCCTAATGTAGCACTCGCGAAGCAGGGCATCGCGCGCTCGGTAACGTCGTCGCCTTCCACGGCTGCGTTAGCCCTCATTGCCGCCTCCGGCATTCTCAGCCTCCGAAACAGCGTCCCGGACAGTCCGCCTCATCCACGCGCTGAGGGTGAGCAACTCTTCCGCGGCGCGTTCCTCAGCCGCCTTGCGTAGCGTCTCTGGAATTCGAAATGCCACCGTCGATGGCGCACCTTCGTTCATCAATGGCCTGGGAGCCATGTGCACCTCCACAACGAAAAGGCCCGACGCGCGAGCGGCGCGGCGGACCCCTATAAGCTTGGAAATAGCTAAGTGATTCGCGGCAGAACGTCAAACAGCTTTTGGCGACCCAGCCCGGCCAAATTGGAGGCGATGTTGCCGGAGGGAAGAGTTGGGCAGGAGGAACAAGTACCCGATCTGAATGAAAGGATGGGTGGGGGGTCCTGGCTAGGATATGGGTTTGGCGCGATGTCGACGACTTCGCTCGGTTGATGTCATCGGTCGATCACCGATGCATGGTCGTCCGAGTTTCGTTGCGGGGACTTTCGTTGCATTTCGTTGCATTGGCGGTTTTGGCACCGTAGCGACCTTGGCCTCGAATTGGGCCTCTCGCATGCGTCGGAGATCGTCGATTCTGCTCATTTCCTCTCTATCGAAGCGGCAAGATTGATAGTTTTTCAATCAGTTAAAAGTCAATGTCCAACACGTGACCATTAAGCACGATCGGGCAGGCGCCAGATCCATGGTCGGCCGATGGTCTTCGCTCGACAAATCCGCACTGCGCCGATGCTCTCAAGAGCGCGCTTGATGGCCACTCTGTACGCCTGTCGACGTCGATCATCGTCAAGCAAGCGCCGAGCATAGCCCCATTTGATCAAATCCGACGTCGAGGCCTTGCCAAACTGCCGAAGCACTCGTTTGCAGCGCTTTTGCAGCGAGCCATTGCCCTTCGCTGGCGCTGGCAATCTCAGCAACAGATTGCGACGTGATGCCGGATTGTTTGCGCGCTGGAGGCCATTCTCGGCCCGATCATTATCCCGCATTCCTATTTCCCTTGTGGCTTGAGTCCTGCTCTCCCTGCTTCAGTCTTAGGTGATCGGGGTTGGGTTGTTGGGTACAACGTTGAGGGGTCACGGTCCCGTCATTCCCGACCTTCGCACGCCGTGAGCGAGGCCGCCGGTGGTGCAGCGGCGAGCTATCATTTCCCATCACGCTCTGACCTCACGCCTTGCCCGCCGGCGCTCGAGCTCGTCGAGCTGCCCGTGCACGATCTCGAGGGCATACTCGGTGAGGCTCAGCCCGGACCCATCCGCCCTGTCACCCCCCAGGCCTCACCTCCACCCGTCCTCTCTCTCCATCCCATAATGTAAGATCGTTTTGGAGGTTTCCTGAAAGGATTCTGGGACTTAGCATGTCGCGATTTTGAGGTGCGTTCTTACAAGGGAATGCGTTTTCCATTGCTTCTCTCAGCCGATCCTCATGTGCCGCCGGAACAACAAACGAGTCGTGAATGGCAAGCGGCGCGATTCCGGTTGCGCGCAGCATTTCCAGGATCACCTGTTGGGCGATCTCGCTGTCACGGCGCATTAGCCGCACGCCCGCGTCGGATCCAAAGGCCCAGGCGATATCCGGATGCTTGGCCTTGGCGGCGTTGACGAGTTTGTTGGCCGCCTCGAACGGATTGGCCACGCCCTCCAGTCGGAGCGCATCAGCAAGCGCCCGCACAGCACTGCGGTGGGTTCGGGCGTTGATCGCAATCAGAAGCGCGACCTTAACCTGTCCGCGCGGCCAGCGGTCGATATCGTAGGGGTCGCCCGGCATTAACTTGCCGACCATGTCATAGAGCAGCCGAATGTGCATGCCTGCATAATCCACCTCGACCGTCGAGTGCCCGTTGATGGTAAGGGTTGAGCGCTCGGGCTTGGGTAGGTTCTGCCAAAACGAGCCGACTAGCCGGCCGCAATTGTCCCAACTACCTCGCACGAACACCCGATGCATTTGCATCTGTGCGCGGCCACCGTTGTCGAGGCGGTCGCCTTCTCGGATTATCCGCTCCCCGAGGCCGACCCGTTGGGCCGCGATAGCTTCATTGATTGCGGTCATGCGCTTGCGCATCTGCCGCGTCTCGCGATTGTCCACATAGCCAATCGGGTTGCCCGCCGCATCCCGAAGAATGATGATCTCCATTGGTTTGTAGATCACCTGCACGTTGGCGAGTTGCTCGAGAAGGTCAGTCGATGGCCGGAGCCGGGACTGAAGCCCACGACCTCCCGGCATCCTCTTGTCGTGCTCGATAAGTCCCCATGCGTCGAGCTGGTCAACCGCGGGAACAATTGCTCGGTAGCTATAAGTCTCGGGGTAATAGCGCTGGAGGGCGCAATAATGATTCCGATTGCGCGAGTATGACACGCTGCGGTTTCCGGCGACCAATAACTCGGTGATGATCTGCGTCCGCGCCCGTATTTGCAGCGGGCTCAGATCGGGCAGCTTTAGACAGTCGTACGCATCGCGCTCAATCGGCGCCCAGTTCAGTGTCAGCGGCTTGTCGCGAGTACCCTCGCGGATCATTTGCCGCACCAGCGGATGCAAAGCGAGGTCGTCGCTCATGGAGCAATCACCTTCGCCGCGGCGATGGCGTTGGCCGCCGCCGCCGGTGTCTTGAAGATCCCGAGCAAACTTCCTCACGATCAAACGCTTCGAACCCGAGCTTCCCGCGTGTGAGAATGAAGCCGAGGCAGTCGCGGCCGTCGTAGACGTAAGAGAGGGGCGACGCGGTCATGACCGCGTCTCCCGCATGTTGCGGCGCATGACCGAGACCTGGAAGCCGCGGCTATAGCGCGCGCCCTTCCGGCGGTGCTGATTGACCTCAGACTGATAGAGGCCGTTGTCTTCACGGCGCAGCCGCCGCTCGTCGCGCACGGCCTGGGCCAGCTCGTTGAGCTGATCGTCGGAGAGGTGCCGCAGCGGGCGATGCGCGCGCGTAGTCTGGAGGGGCTTCATGACACGCCCCTCCGCAAGAAATCCGGGATCGGGCTGGGATCCCCGGAGGTGACGATGTCGGCGGTGGCGATCTTCGAGCTCGCCGTCAGCAACACCTCGGCGGTGCCGTCGACCTCGACCACCGGGGAGTCGGCCTCGGCGGCGGAGCCAATCTCGGTGGCGACAATTGCGCGGCGTAGCTCCGGTTCTAGCCGGCGAGCACCGGGCCAGCGGTAGCCATTCCCGACAATCTCGGTCGGAAAAACGCCCCCGGCAACCGGCTGTTTTTTCACACTTTTATTGCCCAATATCCCGGACAAAACGGGGGTGCGCTACCCCCGTAGCGGGCATGCCGTTTGCGGCACTTATCGCTGTGGAATAGGCGGTCGAGACGAGCACGCCTGCCGCGCCGGGGGAGGAACATTGGCTGGCCACAGCCCAGGCAGGGCGGGCCGAGCACCGGATTGGAAGCGAACTTGCGCTCACACTTGGGCGAGCAACAGTGCAAGCGCGCGCTCTCGAATTCGCTTCCGCAGACTGGGCAGGTGATGAACCAGCCGACAGGGCCGCGACGCATGGGCGTCTTGACTAGATGGCCGGCGTCACCACCGGCGATGACACGCCAGCGCGTCGGCTTGAACGGGTCGAACTCGACGCGCTCGATCTTGGTGGACTTGCCGGTACGGGCAGCCTTGCGGGCTGCCCGTTCGGCGCGGTCACGAAGCAACCGCTGGGCGAGCGCTTTGGCGCGCGATCTCTTAGCGAGGCTGCTCATGCTGCCTCCTTCGCCTTCGCGGCTTCGAGCTGCGCGCGCAGTTCGGCGTTCTCGGCCTTGAGTTCTTCGACCTCGCTTTCGAGCCCGAGAATCTTGATTTTGGCCGCCTGCAATTGCTCGGCGAGATCGAGGTCGTGCGTGGCTTCGAGCTCGGTGGCGCGAGCCTGCGCCGCCATCTGGTCGATGCCGCTCGCTATCGCGTCGGCTGCTTCCGGCTCCGCCGGCTTCGCTCCCCGCTGCTTGGCCTTCTTCGCCGGCTGCTTGCGGCCCTTTGTGTCGGTCCGCTTCTCGACGTGGGGAATTTCCCCACGTGCCTCCTTTGCCTTCCGCACGACGGCTACGGTCTTATGATCGACGTTGGCCATCTTGGCGATCGCCCGATCGGACTTCTCAGGGTGCGCCTCCACCAACTTGGCAAGCGCGTCGGCTTTCTGCGCGGCGGTTAGGTGCCGGCGATGGATGTTCACCGAGATGACGTAGGCGACGGGGTCATCGATCTGGCCCGCGCCCGTCCCGCTAATCTCCACGCACATCCCCCGGAGGGCTCGCCACGACCATCCGGCCGCTAGGCAGGCGCGCACTCGGTTACGCCCGTCGATGACCGCGCCGTGGTAGAGCGTGATGGGGTTTTTTAAGCCGTGTTCCCGGATGTCGGCGACGAGCGCGTCGAACTCCTCGCCCTCCATCAGCGGGAAGATGTCCGCGGCCGGAGGGAACTCGAGTTCTTGATTCGCGGTGGTGGTGGCGTTATGTTCGCAAGTGATCGAGCCGCCAAGCTGATCAATCTTCCGGCCCTCGCCCTCGGTCGCCACCGAGGCGGGGGTCAAACCGTTGGCGGTCATGCTGCACCAGCCGCCTCGCGTGCGGTGATCCAGTCGCGATCAGCCTCAGCGGAGATCCGAATATGCGAGCCTACGCGATGAATGCGCGGGCCAACTCGCTCGCGCAGCATCTTGTAGAACTTCGACCGGGAAACACGTCGGTGCTTGCACCAGTCGTTCACCGTGAACGAGCCACGGTCGCCGGAAAGAGAAGAAGAAGACATCATGGTGCCCTCGCGGGTTGCGGCGGGCACAAAAAATGTGCCCACCTAGTTTCAGGTGGGCACCCTTATATGCGGTCAAAAACGTTGGTCGCTTAGGATTATGTACCGAAATCAAACTCGTTGATGCAGCGGACAACCATCCGTTCGCTAACCCCGTACTCGCCGGCAAGCTCTTGGATAAACCGACGCCGCACCCCCTTGGGGTGTCTAACCGGGACCGTGCATCGGTTGGGCAGCGCGTCAATCTCGGCCTGAAGCCGCTGCATCTGCGGGTGAAGCCGTCGGTGATACTCAATCACCTCTTCGTCGCGTCCCTCTGTCGGGAGCTTATGTGTCTGCGCCAATCGCCGCATCTCCGCATCAAGGGCGCGCCGCTTTTGGAGATTCGGGTCGCGCCCCATAGCGACCGCCGCCGCCCACGCCTGCATTCGCTGATGATAGTTGCGCGCGATTTCCTCCCGCTTGGCTGCGGTCAGCGAGGGCAGGCGACCGGCACGGTCTCGCTTGCCTCCACGCGGCATAGCATCACCGCCTCGATACGCTGCCCGGTTGTGCCGGTGTGCCGGCTTCCGAGCAGTACTTGCGCCACGCCGATGTGAACTGATGGCGATCGTAGCCCTTGCGGCTTTTGCTGTGCCCGTCGAACCAGATGGATTTCGGCCGAATGCCGAATGGCCTCAGCAATCGCGAGAGCTCCTGCTGCGTGGGTTTGTGCGGCTGGAGATCGTCCCTCACGCCGCGCCAGTTGGACCACATTCCATCATCGAGCGCGAGCAGCGCCTTCATTAGCGCCTCGCTGGCGAATTGGTCAGTCTTGTGAACATCGAACGCGGTGCGGATATCGCCGAGCAGGATGACGCTGATATCTTCGTCATGATGACTGTGCGCAAACAGCGCTGCGCCCTGGATGCGCGGAAGCTCATCAAGCTTTTCCCCAAGCGCTGTTGCGTTCATGCGGATTACTCGAGCCCATCAGCGCATGAAGCTGAGCGACTCGCTTTCTGGTCTTGTCGTCTATACACACCCTGCTTGAGATCCGGCACACCGGCACAGCAAAATTTTCAGGCTGTTAGTTACCGATGCCTTCTTCTTTCTGAGCGTCTTGGATCCCCAAAACTATAGTCACCCCTCCTCTTTCCAACAAACCGTTTTATCTAATCTGAAAATTTTGTCGTCTTTGCCCTCTGTTAAAGTTCTCCGATTAATACTCATAAGATAGGTATCGCTCTTTGCCCCATTGGATACCTCAATATGACTTGGATAGAGATAAATTGATTTTAGTTTGTTGTTCTCTATATAGAAATCATTATGTTCTTTCGGTATAATATCACAACCACCCCTCAGTGTTGCGCAAGTCATTCCGGAACCAAAACGGTCACAGGCACCTTCATTTCCCCATTCCCATTTGTCCTTGTCTTCGCGAAAACTAACGCTTAAAACAAACCAATAGCTATCCTCCAATAGAGGGGACAAGGAAATCCGCATGGCTGCGACACTTTGATTTCGGTGTTGTGCTAGATGTGTGCGGTCATAGTTTCGCGAATAACAGATTCTTGTTGGCGTCGTCGTTTCACATGCATTCGCCATACTGACAAACGCAAGGCACATTGCTGTAGCGAGTAGAAGCTTTTTCATGGTCATCACTCCTAGTCTCTGAGCGATCCGGCACGCATCGGCGTGACCGTCTTGTCCGGTTTGAAGCCGAACCGCGGGGCGGAGGCGCGCACAGCATCGGCGACGTAGGACGGGGCGAGGTGCCCGTAGTGCATCTCGACCATGCGGGTGTCGCGGTGGCCCAGGTTCTTTGCCACCACCATCAGCGGCATTCCGGCCATCACCGCGAGACTGGCCCACGTATGGCGTAGGCCGTGGAAGTTGATCGCGGGCGTAATCTTGGCGCGGTCGCAGGCGGAAGCCATCAGCGGGGATTGCTGTGCTCGCCCCCATGACTCACCGTCCGCCCTCAGCAGCATGGTGGCGCTGCCGGGACGACCGGCGCATAGCTGCCGGAAGAATGCCGAACCTTCTTCGGTCAGAACCACGTGCCGGCTCTTGCCGGATTTGCTCTGCCTGATCGCCAGTGTGCCGCTGTCCGGGTTGAAGTCGTGGACCTGGAGCGCCACCAACTCACCCAATCGACAGCCGGTCTCAAGCGCGGCCTGCACGAGCAGGCGGAAGTCGGGATCACACGCGTTGATCAACCGCTTTGCCTCAGCGACGCTGAGGTAACGAATGCGAGCGGTGTCGACGTTCTCAAACTTCTCGACCCGCGACCACTCCGCATTCGAGGGCACCTTGCCTTCTCGGAATGCTCGGTTGAGCGCGGCCTTCAAGGTGATCAGCGTCCTGTTCGCCGTCACCTTGCGAGCTCGCTTCGCCTCGGCGGTGTCGAGCGCGGCGTATTGCTGCTTCAATCCCTCGCGCGTGCGCAGCCGCGCCGGCGTCCGAGCCATCTGCATCATCCACTTGCGGAGGAGATCGGCGGTCAGCTTCGCGACCTCGATCTCGCCGAGAGCGGGCCGGATTAGCGCGCGGTCCCGGTAGCGGGCATCGGCGCCGGACTTCCGACTGTGGTCGAGAAAGGCGAGATATTCGTCCATGGCATCGCCCACGGTGATGGGGCCATGCTTGCCGTGGGCGCGGTGCGCGCGCTCGACCATCGCCTTCCGTGCCGCCTCCTGTGCCTGCCAAAAGTCGAGCACCGCAACGCCGTCAGCATCCGAGTTGTCGTCGGCGGTGCCGATCCTGGTGACCTCATAGGACTGCTCGCCGACGTAGTGGCGGGCGACCCAGGTGCCGGCTTGACCATCACCGAGCCGGCGATAGCCGAGATGCAGCCCGCGCTCGATGGCCCGGTAATAGGGCTTCCCCCGGATCTTGAGCCGGCGCCGCGCCTCGCGGCTGTCGAGCGTCTTGTCGTGAACTTTCCGGGCCATTGCTTCCCCCCAGTTTGCCGCTGTGCGTGCGGCCTGCACAGTAATCGTTGGACACGGTCTGGCGTGACCAACGTTTGTCCAATATACGGGAGGAAACAGCCAAGCACAAGCCTAGACGAGAGCGTACAGAAATGCCCGTGTCTATTGGGTTACAGCAAACAGGCGCGGACAGCCATGGACGAATGTTCGGCTGATCCAAAGCGGCAAACTTCGCGCGCTCGCCACGACCAGCTCCAAGCGCATCGCGGAGCTGCCGGACCTGCCGACTATGACCGAGAGCGGCTTCGCCGGTTTCGTCTCGACAAGTTGGACCGGGCTGCTGGCGCCGGCACACACCCCGCGCGACGTGATCGACAAGCTCAATGTCCAGATCAACGCGGGCCTGAAATCGGCGGAGCTCAGATCCGCCCTCGCCAAACTCAGCAATCAGCCATTGGGCGGCACGCCGCAGGACTTCACCGATACGATCAAGGGCGATATCGGCAAATGGGCGCCG
>Ga0126379_10003021_pt1 | contig 10808 bp, 7 predicted proteins | sample PanSoiMetPlot_24_FD_92640 | JGI IMG/M metagenome (GOLD analysis project Ga0126379, IMG submission 92640) | Tropical forest soil microbial communities from Panama - MetaG Plot_24 | ecosystem: Environmental > Terrestrial > Soil > Tropical forest > Bulk soil | place: Panama | collected 2016-02-17
CTTAAGGTCGTTGGCAAGGTCGAGGGCCTTTCCGTGTCCATGAATATGCATGAAGAAGACTCGTGGTTCATCCCAAAAAAAGTGATTATGGAGGGCCGTCACCTCTATTCCGTGATCGAGCAAGGCCGACATAACCGGATTCACTTCCTCTTGGGTCAGAACCAAGTCGCCCATGACGACATCGTCGCCACCGTCCGGTTTGGTCATGGCGAACCAACCACCAAAGCCAAATGGAGTCGGAACCGAGTAATCAGCAATCTTCATGTGCAGATCATTCCGAGGGATGTTCACCTTCAGTACATTCGATTTGTAGTCACCTTGCTTACCGACGATCTTCATGACTTGCTGATAGTCGCTCGGAACTTCCTGCGCGACCGAGATCTGGGCGAGGGCTGCGATGCAGATGACGAACATCGCAAGAAAAAGTGCTTTCTGCGTTACGACTGGGTTCATTGTGTCTCCTTCATTCTCGAAGTGGCTCGGTTGTCCCGCTCGTTTACAAGGCGATTCACCTCAATGCGCTTGATAGATGCGAAGTTCAGCACTCTGACCGCTCTGGGCACGAACAGCAACAAACAGCTTGCCCCACTCGGGAACAAAAAGACCGGTCTGCGAGCCTGCCGGAGTTGGATAACGCGCGACGCGGTCATAGTGGTCGGGATCTTTTTGCTCAAAAACTTCGAGGTATTCTTCAGCCGTCAGCACATATATTCGGCGGCGAGCCGAATCGTAGAACAGATCGTCTGTCTTACCAGCGATCTCTCCAGCCGCGACCTGTTTGCCTGTACCGGTATCAAAGACTAGCAACTGCGGTGGCTTCCACACTCCAACGAACATGCGACGATGAGGCTCGTCGAGCGCCATTGGGAAATTGCTCTCCGCAGATACGGGCCAGCGTGCCACGACGGAACGTTTGGCAGCATCAATAACCTCGATTTCCTTCTTTTCGGGAACATTCACAAAAATTCGTGACCCCGATTTCTCAAGCTGGAACGACTCCGGATGTGCATCGATGATGATGTCTCCCGTCGTTTTTCCGTTTGGATCGATGAATCCGAGTCCTGCATCTCCTTCCTCACGTTTTCTTAATTGCTTGGCACCCGCATATCCAACGATCACACCCTTGCTGCGCGAGTCGTAGCGGATATCGTCGGCATCATCAGGGAACTTCACCGTTGCAAGAACTTGAAAAGACTCTCCATCAAACACCTTCGTGACACCATCCAAGCCGCAAGCCACGAACAAATGGTTCGTTGCCGGATCGTAGAAGACTCCCTGCAGCTCGGCGAGGTCGGTGATGGTGTGGACGCGCTGCCCTGATTTGAGATCGATGACTTCGGGCGAATCGTTTTCGACTGCGGCAACGAAGAGTCGCTGTCCTCTGATATCAACGCTGAAATGATCGATACGGCCCTTTCCATCTGGAAGCGGGATATGCGTATCGAGCGATAGCACCTCGGATCTTTGCGCGCTGGCGACATCAAGCGAAGCCAAAATCACTACAAAGAAACAGATTGCACGCGATGCCGACCTATGCCGTTTGCGCTGTTCGTGCTTCGGACTGAGTCTCCCTATTGCGGCAATGTCGCTCCCTTGGTCCATCTTTAAGGCCAGTAGACAGGATGCCAGATGAACCTGAATGCCCCCTGTAAGCCACCCTTCCCATTTGAAAGTGACGAAACTTAACGATCGCTAGCTTTAGGAGCTGAACGACACTTTCGGTCATACAGGTTTCATTCATGTGGCGAGCCTAAAATTAAAGGTCTGCGATGAACTCAGGAATCTGAGATTGCGCCCAACCCGTCTATCAGGAGGTTGAAAATGCTGAAGCTAGTTCGGTTGTTCGCATTGGTGCTATTCGTGTTCGCACTTGGGGCGTACGTCACGCCCGGCGCGTCCGCGCAGGAAAAGTCTGGCGGTAAAACTACCGTCATAGGTTGCTTGCAGAAGGGCGACGAGGCTGGCGAGTATTCCATCACCGGAGAGGATGGGAAAACGTATGGACTCCGCAGCCAAACTGTAAAACTGTCGCAACATGTCGGCCATAAGGTGACGATTACAGGAACCCTAAGAGCAGAATCGGCCGAGAAAGAAAAGGGCGAAGCTGAGGAACACGAGAAGAAGCAGGCAGCTGAAGCTGGCGACATTAGAGTGACCGACCTCAAAATGGTCAGTGACAAGTGCCAGTGACCGTGCTACTCCAATGAATCGCCGATGGCGCTCTGAACTCAGGGCGCCATGACTTTTGCGGCGACGAACGCGTTTCTTGGACGGTGTCAGGGCCACGAAGGAGGCTATTGCTCGGCCTGGCCCACGATCAACAGCTTAGCTCGTCGCCCCTTATCGCGCGCTGCGAGGGGTAGGAAGTGTTCATGCCAGATTCGTTCCAGCTTCGGGAGTTGAGCCATTTCGAATAACTGAGGTTTCCTGTCTCATGACTCTGTTCAACGCCCTCGTGATATCCCGAATCTCCGACATGCTTTCCCAGTTCGTGAGACGGGGTCTCCTGTAAAGTCTTTCGACTCTCAGAAGCCTTCTGTCTCTTTCGCGAGCTTCGTTGTAAAGGTCCGTGATTCTCTGGAGATGTCGATCATAGACGTCCAGCAGAGGCGTAATCTCTGAGTATGCGCGGACGTAGTCGTTCATATCCTTCATGTCAGCCTCTCGGATCGTTGTAATCCTGGCGCCGGTATCCTGCAACTCTGAGGCGGTCTCGGTGATCTCCTCGGAAAGAGCTCGGTCCATGTGTTCCTGAACCGCAAATGTAACGGCACATATGGTAATTAGGACCAAAGCGACGGCGCCGCCGCATAGATCCACTTGGACGCGCTTGCTCGCTCATTGTTCATTATCGGTGGCTACTTCTGGCTCATTTTCCTGCGTCTTGCTGAATAGAAACAGAGGTGCCCGGCCGAAGTTCATCGGTTCCCCGAACCGCCACCGTATCGCCCTCGTGTAAATCGCCGAAGACCTCGGTCATTTTGTCCAATGTGGCTCCGGTCTTCACGTCAACCCATTCTGATTTTCCGTCGCGAATGCGGACCACAAACACTCTTTCGAGTGTGTTGGCAACCGACGATGTCGGAACAAACAGTGTGGGATAGGATCGCCGCACCGGCCATAAGACATCGGAAAAAGTGCCGGGCGATAATTCCGCCTTTACGTTCGCTACTTCCAATTCAACTGGCATGGTTCGGGTTTTTTCGTCGAGGGAGTGGGCGATGCGGGCGATGGTTCCGTTAAACGTTCGGCCAGGAAAGGCAGGTACTGTGAACTCAACCTTTGTTCCTTCTGGTACACCAGCAGCGTACGTTTCAGGAACAGGAACAACCACGCGCAAGCGCGATAGTGTCTCAACCCGTACCATCGGAACTGCAACTCCAGGAGCACCAGCAGGTCCGACGAGCGCTCCGGGATGTACGTTCCGCTCCGTCACGACCCCGTCAAAGGGCGCTCTCACCTGAAGATATGCCTCTGTCTGTGCGATCGCTTGAAGCGCTTGCTGGGCGGCGTTAACATTGTCTTGTTGAGCCTTCAACTGGGCTCGAGCTCCGTCCAAGGCCTTTTGTGCGACGAATAGGTCGTTGCCGGCCACCACGCCGGGAGTTGCCGCCGCCGCCTTGAGGTGCTCGTATGTTCCCTCATCTGACGCAACCTTTGCTTCCGCCGCGGCAAGCTGGGCTTGAGCTGCTTGAAGCTTCGATTGTGCTTCAGAACGTTGCGCGATCAATTCCGGGGCCTCAAGTTGGGCGATGAGTTCTCCCGCTTTCACATGTGAACCCCGGTCGACCGAAATCGACTTCACAAATCCGGTCACCTTGGGGAAAATCGCCACCACTTCGTACGGGTCAATTTCGCCAGGCAAATGAACTGTAATCGCGAGCTTCTGCGCGACCACTTTGGCTGCTTGAACTTTTGCTGCAGGGTCAGCTCGCGCGGCTTTCGCTGAAGTCATGTCTTGCTTTGCGCAAGAAATCAAAGGCCAGAGTCCAACACAGAGCGCGATGACTTTTGCGAACTTCATCGTCGACCCCCAATCGGGCTCTCGCCAGCGTTGCCACCGGTGGCGTAGCGACTTTCCGGATCCTCGGGATCGAGTGATGGTGAATGAGTCCCAGCCCCCTCCTGAACTAAAGAAAAGATAGAGGGCAGGATCAGAAGACTTGCAATGGTCGCAGCCAACAATCCTCCGATCACAGCCCGTCCGAGCGGCGCGCTTTGTTCTGCGCCGGTTCCCAACGCGACTGCCATTGGAATCATGCCGACGATCATTGCCATGCTGGTCATCAGGATCGGTCGCATACGGCTCTGAGCGCCATGAACGGCGGCTTCGATCGCATGAACGCCACCGCGGCGGGATTTCTCCGCGAACGTAACTAGAAGGATTGCGTTCGCGACAGCGACGCCAATGGCCATGATCGCTCCCATGAAAGACTGGATATTCAGCGTCGTGCCTGTAATCAGAAGCATGATAATTACACCCGAGAGTACGGCGGGAATGGTTGAGAGCACAACCAGCGACAGGCGCATCGACTGGAAGTTCGCCGAAAGCAGAAGAAAGATGACGAGAATCGCGAGTGCCAGTCCGATGGCAAGATTTGTCAGGGTTTCGCGCATAGGGGCGATTTGGCCTCTGACGCGTACCGTCACTCCGCGGGGCGGAGTTCCAACTCGTTCGATCGCCTTGTCCACTCGGTTTGCGACCCGCCCAAGATCTTCACCAACTATGTTGGCGGAGATCGTGATCATTCTTTGACCATTCAGCCGGTCGTATTCCCCGACCATGGTGCCGTTTCGGACCTGGGCGACGTCTCCAACCAGCGGATGGAGTGCATCACTCCTGGTGATTGGGATGTTTGCGATGTCCTGAATCGACGCAACCTGCGGTTGTGGCAATTCAACCTGGACCTGGTAGCCGATTCCAGATCGTGGGTCGGCCCAGTAGTTGGGTGTAACGAAACGGCTGGAGGAGGTTGCCGCGACAAGAGAGCGCCCGACCTGCTCGACGCTTACACCCAGCTGGCCGGCGAGCTCCCGATTCACGTTTACTTCGACGCTTGGGTAGTCGAGTGGCTGCTCGAATTGGAGATCACGTAACGCTGCGATCTTGCTGAGCTCGACAAGCAACTTTTCGGCATATCCCCGATCGTCCTGAAGGTTCGGCCCGTTGACAGCGACTTCTACCGGCGTCGGCGCACCAAAGTTCATCGTTTGGCTTACGATGTCACCGGCTTCGAAAGAGAATTCGCTTCCAGGGAACATGCCGGGCAGCTTTTCTCTTAGCTGTTGCTCAAGGTGTGCTGCGGAGATTGGAGCGTCAGGTTTAAGAGCGATTCGCAACAGAGCTTCTTGAGGTCCACTGGTCCAAAGAAAAATTGTGTTGATCGGATACGCCGGTGGTTGAGTTCCTACATATCCAAGCGTCACAGCAACATTGTTAGCGCCAGCAACTTGGTGAATTTCGTCAAGGGCGCGAAGCGCCATGGCTTCCGTGGCGCCAACCCGTGTCCCGATGGGGGCGCGCAACCTCAGCTGAAGTTGGCCTGCGCTGACTCTGGGAAAGATCTCTCGTCCCAAAAGCGGTGCCAGCAGAAGAATCACGGCAAACGTGATTCCCATATACACCGCCAATACAGTCTTGCGGTGTCCCATCAGTATTCCGAGAACTCGGCCGAGTTGTTCACGCCACTCAGAGATCCGCGACTTGTCCTCGCTTTCTCGATGGGCAGGTTCACGAAGAATCCAGGTTGACATAACAGGGACCAGTGAACTCGACAGGAAGTAGGATGCGGCCATCGCAAATCCCACCGAGAGCGAAAGCGGAATGAAAAGACTTCTGGCGATGCCTGTCATGAAGAATGATGGGACAAATACCGATAGAACGCAGAGCATCGCAAGCAAACGTGGGATCACCACCTCGCGGCTAGCGTCCAGAACTGCCTTAGCGTGAGGAACGCCTTGGCCGAGATGAGTATGGATGTTCTCTATCGCGACCGTCGCTTCATCGACCAAGATTCCTACCGCGAGAGCCAGGCCGCCCAGCGTCATCGTGTTGATGGTCTGGCCTGCTCCCCATAGCGCCACGACGGCGGTCAGCAATGCAAACGGGATTGTCGCAACGACAATGACAGAACTGCGCAAGTCACGCAGGAAAAGCAACACCATGAGCCCCGTGAGCACGGCGCCTAGGATGCCTTCCCGCACCAGAGAAGAGAGTGCGTTCTTCACGTATGTCGATTGGTCGAACTCATAGCTGACGTTGATGTCTTGGGGGATCAGAGATCGAAATCGTGGAATGCTAGTCTTTACCTCATTGACAACCGCGACAGTGGAAGCATCCGCTCGCTTGGTGACCGAAAGGTAGACAGCGCGCCGACCGTTCACCAAGGCGTATCCGACCAGGATGTCGCTCGTATCAGTAACCGAGCCAATATCATGCAGGAAAACCGTTGGACCGGAGCCGACCCGAATGGGAAGGTCTCTGAGGTCTTGAATATTAGAGACCACTGAATTGATCGGTACCATTGGCTGGAGGTCGCCGGTACGAATATTTCCAGCGGGCATGATGATGTTGCCCGAAGTGACGGCCTTCACGACCTCCTCCGGAGACATGTGGTAGGACCGCAGGCGGTCCGGGTCTACGGTGACCACGATCGTTCTCGCATTTCCACCGAAGGGTGGCGGGGCGGACACTCCTGGAAGGGTTGCAAAAAGAGGGCGAACGCGATTTAGCGCCAGATCCTGAATTTCTCCGAGGCCTCGTGTCTGACTCGAAAACACGAGAAACCCGACCGGTACACTGCCCGCGTCGAAACGCATCACGAAAGGTGGCACAGTTCCTGCCGGCATGAACGCACGTGCCCGATCCACATACGAGATTGTCTGGGCCAGGGCCTGGCTCATGTCCGTGCCTGGATGAAAGGTGAGTTTGAGGAGCCCAACGTTCTGAATCGATTTCGATTCGACACTCTCAATCCCAGTGATGTAAAGGAAGTGATACTCGTAGTAATAGACGAGGTAGCCTTCCATCTGCGCCGGCGACATTCCTCCATACGGCTGAGCTACGTAAATAACCGGAAGGTCTAGATTCGGAAAGATGTCGACTGGCATTCGCAGAAGCGCCAGCACCGACAGGAGGCCAACCGAAATCACTGCTATTAGCACGGTCAGAGGTCGCCGAAGTGCGATCCGGATCAGCCACATTTCACTGGCCTCCTGACGTACGCTTCCGGGCTAGTTCGAGGAAGGGCTGAAGATCACCCTGAGCGACTGCTTCGCCGAGCAGGGCTCTCCACACGGTGAGGCGGGCAAGATTGTCTTCAATTTCGGCTTGGAGCAGAAGCCGCTGCGCCTCTGCGACCTCGACGATCGGAGCCAGTGAAGCTTGATATCTGGCATTTGCCTGCGTCTCTCCCAATCGTGCGGCCTCCAGTTCGACTGGGGTGTTTTCACTGATTAGTACTGCACTGTCATAGGCGGCCTTGGCCCGCTCAGCCTGCGCGGTTAGCGTTTGCAAAGTTTTTTCATACTCGGCCTGCTGCGCGTGTTCGTTCGACTGCTCGATCTGTTTCTTGAAGTGGAACGACGGAAAATCAAGGACTGAAAACGTTGCTGTAAGACCCACAGCCCAGTTGTGCCTCATCAGGTCCATGCCGTCTGTTCCAGTGCCAAAGGTGCCGTCCGGGTTCGCTCCGCTTCCGCGGGCCGAGAAAGATCCCTGAAGATTAAAGCGTGGATAGTAGGATTTGCTCAGCGCTTTCTCCTTCGCTTTGGTTTCAAACAGATTCGAATTTGCGACCTGCGCCGCAGGATGATTTGTCAAGGTCGCCTGCGAAGCGTAGGGCGTTGGAGATGTCGACAAGAGTGAATCGTCGTTGATGGCAACCTTGGTGCCGGAAACCCCCAGTAATTCCGCGAATGTAGCTTCGCTCTCTCGTTCAACTCCCTGCGCTCGGATAAGTTGGATCTTAGCCGCCGCCAATTCCGCATCGGCACGAGATGCATCGGCGCCTGGGCGCAATTCTTCCTTCACGAGCACATGAACTGACGTCGAAAGTACTTGTCTTCGATCGACATCTGCCTCTGCAGCCTTGACTTGTTGTTGCGCGGCCGCCAGTCGCAGGAAGGCATCACCCACGGCTCCGGCCACATCGAGCTTCGTCAACGAAAGTTCCGCGTTAGCGCGGCCTTGCGCAGCCTTCGCCAAATCTACATTCGCGCCACGATACCCAAAGTCAAATGGTTCCCACGAAAGCAACACTCCCGCCATGCTGCCCCAAACGCCGCGATCGGAAGTGCTCGGCAACACGGGGCCAGAGATCGGAGGTACAACCGACTGAGGCAGATAGAGGCCAAAGATGTTATTTCGAGTGGCGCGATTCGATTGCCAGAGGAGATCTGTGCGCGGAAGATATGTCGTTCGAGAAAGGCTTACGCCTTCTTTTGAGGCAAGGGCGCGTTCCATGGATGCGCGCAAAGCCGGATAATTGGCGAGAGCAAAATCAACCGCCTGATCCAGGGTCAATGGTCTCTCAGGCAGTTTGACCGGATTTTGTGCCAAAGTGATCGTCTGACTTAAAAGAGCAATCCCCAACCAAACGACGACGGGATTCTGAAGACTCGTTGCTTGCAAGAATTTCAATTCCTTCACCTCACCCAGCAGCGGATGGTAGACGAGTTCTAGTTGCCGGCTCAAGGCAGGTCAGAGGCTATTCCCACGCATAGGCGTCCCGGGCTTGCCACCACAAAACTCCCGCTGCACTTGTTGCTCAGTCTTGTGGTACACAATCCACGCGGCGTTCACCACACAAGCATTGCACAGCAACCTGAATGTCCCATGTATGCCAACCAGGATTGGAGAGGCAGAACCGACCCGAAGTTCGCCTATCCCTGAAGAAGAGGCAGACGCACACGAAAGACCGACCCAGAGCCCGGAGTACTTTGAACCTCGACCGAACCTCGATGCGCTTCGGCAACCCATCGGGCGATCGAGAGGCCCAGCCCAACACCGCCATACTCTCGCGACCTGGCTTTGTCGGCGCGGTAGAAGCGATCAAATATATTCGGCAGATCTTCTGTGCTAATGCCAATCCCGGTATCGCAAAACTCTGCAACGGCAGAGTCATCGCTGCGCTTGAGCCCGACGGTAATTGATCCGCCTGATCGTGTATATTTCACGGCATTATCGATAAGAATGAGGAAAAGGCGCTGTAGGGCGTGAGAGTCGCCTTCAACGACCAATGTCGACAAATCGATGTTTTGGCTAAATGAAAGCTGCTTCGTCTGCGCCAATATTTGGCCGTCCTTGCACGCTTCGCGAAGGCAGTCTGCTACGTTCACCGGAAAGTGCTGCAGACTCTCAACGCCAGCATCTGCCCGAGCCAGCAACATGAGCTTTTCGATGAGAGAGGAGGTCTTTTCCAGCTCGGCCAGGACGTCTTCTTGAGCTTCTCGGTAGTCCGAAACAGTTTGTGATGTACGCAGCGACACCTCCGTAGTTGTCCGCATGAGCGCCAAAGGCGTGCGCAATTCATGGGAGGCGTCCGCAGTAAATTGCGTGATCCGGTTAAATGAAGTTTCCAACCGTCCCAGCATTGTATTCAGCGTCTCGGAAAGGCGCTGCAGTTCGTCACCAGTCCTTGGGACGTCAAGCCGTTTCGCGAGATTGCTTGAATTGATCTCCTGAGTTGCTCGCGTAATCTGGTCGACCGGAGCCAGGGCTCGTCGGCTCAACCAGTAGCCGCCCGCTGTTGCGGCGACAAGAACAAGAGGAGTGAGTAACAGAACTACCCACTTAAATCGATCAATCGCATCGTAGAAATCATCCATTGGCATCGCCACTTGAATGCGGTACGTCTGCCCGCCAGCACTCATTTCACGCATCAGAACTCGGAGGGGGAGATCAGACGACATAACGTTGTAGGCCAAGAAATTCGCCTTGGCCGGCACGCGTACGTCGTAATGTGTCATAAGCCGCGAGCGGTAAATCCAATGACCATTTTGGTCGCACACTTGCAAGAAATCGGCTTGCTCTCGCGATTCCTGATGTTCGCTCAATTCATCCTGCAATCGCGCCGGCTGTTCTTGTAATACTCTCCCCATGACCTCTTCGACCCCGTCCGCCTGGCCTGCGAGATTCTCATCGACACTTTTCTCTATCCCCTTCCTCATAGCGACGAAAGCGGCGATACCGAAGATGCTGAGGCTCGCAAGGAGGATGGCGATGTACCATGCGGTCAGCTTTACCCGAATTGAAACCCGCTTCATGTTCCCGGATTCTCTCGGATCGTATAGCCAAGTCCCCGCACTGTCTGTATAAGCTTATGCTCGTGTTCGCGGTCTATTTTGCTTCGCAATAGTCGAATGAATGTGTCGAGAGTGTTCTCTTCGACGTCGTGATCAAAATCCCAAACGGCTTCGACAATGGCGTCTCGGGGAACCAGTCTGCCCGATCTCCGCATCAGCAGTTCCAATAACCGGAACTCGGTCGGGCTGAGATGAATTTCTCGGTCGCCACGGGTGACTTGGTGGCTTGCGGGATTCAAAACCAGATCGCCAACCTGGATGACAGTTGGCCTTGGCGCAGAACCGCGTCGCGCAACCGAACGCAAGCGAGCCAGGAACACTTCGAAAGAAAATGGCTTGGTCAGGTAGTCGTCAGCGCCGAGATCAAGACCCTTTACGATATCCGGGGCCGCATCGCGGGCTGTGAGCATCAGAATTGGGATCCGGTTATCATTTTTTCGCAGTCGGCGAGCTACTTCGAAACCGTCAATCACAGGTAACATCAGATCAAGCACAACAACGTC
>Ga0126379_10003022_pt1 | contig 10808 bp, 8 predicted proteins | sample PanSoiMetPlot_24_FD_92640 | JGI IMG/M metagenome (GOLD analysis project Ga0126379, IMG submission 92640) | Tropical forest soil microbial communities from Panama - MetaG Plot_24 | ecosystem: Environmental > Terrestrial > Soil > Tropical forest > Bulk soil | place: Panama | collected 2016-02-17
AGGATCGGCTGATTACAGACCCGGGTGCCGCTTGACGGCGCGGTGCCGTGCGCGGGTGGTGCCGCGGGCCCCGCCGTCGCCTGCCCGCCTGGCTTGGGGCTGCCGGACCCGGCGTGCGGCGCCGAGCCCGTGCAACTGCTGAGCGCGCACACGGCCCCGATGACGAGCGCCGGAGCGACGCGTGTCAGCATCAACGACTTAGCCATATCCCCCCACCTGTCGCCCTACCGTTCTAACCCTGGCGACGCGCGCTGTCGGCGTCGGCTACGGCCGCCTCTTCCGCCGCGGCACGCCCCCGTTTGTCGTCCTGCCATGCCTTGCGGAATTCCGCCCAGCTCACGATGGCCCAGATCCACGTGCCGGCGGCCAGCCCGTAAATCGTCCCGGAGGCTCCATGCGCCACCGCGCCGGCGAGAGCGAAAATGGAGGAGATCACCGATCCGATGATGGCGACCCGCAGGCTCCGTTTTGCGGCGCCCAGCGCGTGCAGGCCGGTCCCTGCCCCGGCGGCGATGCCGGCCGCCACGATGTAAATCGTCTGCGGCAGCACCAGCGGGTACGTCGGCCGCCAGATCTGCCCGATGATCGCGTGACCGAGTCCTCGTGGCACCGCGATGAGCAGCACCACCCCCCACCCCAGGCCGGCCAGGCCCAGCCCGCCGCTGACGAGACAGCAGAATGTGGGGAAGTGCCGTGGTGTCCGGCGCAGGATGCGCCCGGCCTCCGGCAGGGTGACCAGCGCCATGCCCATGAACAGGATCGTCATCGGACCCATCAGCGTGACCGAGGCCTGCACGTAGCCGACGGCGGCCAGGCCCAGGATCAGCGCGGTTCCGTATCCCCGCACCTGAGTGACGGCGCTGCTCAGGGTGCCTTCGATCATGTAACGCGTGCCAAGGTCGCGATGCCGGGTAAGCCAATCCCAAGCGTAGCCGGGTCGCGGGATAATCCCGGCCTGCAACATGCCGCCGACGGCCGCGATACCCGCGGTGGCACCCCAGGCAAAGGTAAGCCAGAAGACGTCAGCGTGGCCGGTGACGCGCAGCAGCAGCACAGCCGGTATCAGGGTCAGGCCCCAGATGCAGTCGTTCAGGAACGCCTGACCGCCCCGGCCCGCCACGAAGAACGAAAACCGCCAGCTGTCCTGCAGCATCAGCACGGGCAGCGTCAGGCCAAGCGCGAGGAAGGCCGCTCCGGCGGTCCCCCCGAGCAGGACCGCCGCCAGCAGCGCGCCGATGCCCATGGCCAGGCCGACCGCAAGGGAGGTCCCCGTGCAGTCGGCGACCCCCCGCCGCCATGCCCGCACGCTCGCCCCGCTGAACCTGACCATCAACGGATCGGTGGACAGGCCGCGTGAGGCGTTGAGCACGAAGCCGTAGGTCACGTACGCGAGGCTGAACGCACCGAATTGGGTGGCACCCAGGCTGTGCACGACGTAGACGCTCACGGCGAAGTTGGTCAGGCTGGAGACGGCTTGATCGGCGACGCCCCAGCCAAGACGGCGGAAGGCATGGGTAACCAGGCGCTGGATCGCCAGCTGCGAGCCAGCCGTTGCCGTCCTCGTCACCGGCGCTACCGGCGCTAGCGGCGTGTCGTTCCTTACCTCTGCCGCCATCACACCGTCCAAGCCCTGACATTTTCTGAACTACCACGTATCAGGGTGGTCCCGTGAGTGTTCTTTTTGATCGTGATGCACAGCATGCTGAGAGCCAATGCTCAGGAGGCTTGCAAGAGCACGCGCAGCTTGGCAAGGCACCGGCCGCGGGTAGGGCCGATGCTACCCACGGGAACGCCTAGCTGGTCGGAAATCTCCGCATACGAGATGGGAGGATCGGCCATCAGGAGTTCCAGCAACTGTTGCCACTGAGCGGGGAGGCGAGCCATCGCTTCGCGGACGACCTGGGTCCGCTCGGCGGCGAGCAGCGCCTCGTCGACATCGGGTTCATGATGGTCGGCACCGTCGAATTCGTCATCCTCGCGCACGAGCACGATCCTCTTGCGCGCCGCGACGTGTCGCAGGCACTCATTGCGGGCGGTCGCTGCCAGCCAGGAACCAACCCGGTCAGGCTGCTCGATCCGGTCGATGTGCTCGATGAGACGCATCCAGGTCGTCTGGACCACGTCCGCCGCGTCGCTCTCTGCAAGCTTGAATCGCACCGTGATCGACCAGATCAGCCTGCCGTACTGATCGACTAGCCGGTTCCACGCGTGCTTGTCGCCGTTGGCGGCACGGCGCACAAGGGTCGCGATATCAAAGCTGTCGTCGTTAGTAAGCACCAGATCCCCTGAGGGTCACCGCGATCGTCTTCCAGAGGATCTGCAGGTCGAGCGCCAGCGACCAGTTCTCCACGTACCGCAGGTCCAGCCGCACCGACTCATCCCAGGACAGATCCGACCGCCCGCTGACCTGCCACAAGCCGGTGAGCCCCGGCTTCACCACCAGGCGGCGGCGCACGTGGTCGGCGTATCGCGCGGCCTCGTCCGGCAGCGGGGGTCGCGGGCCGACCAGCGACATGTCGCCGAGCAGGACGTTGAAGAGCTGCGGCAGCTCATCGAGCGACCACTTGCGCAGCCGGGCGCCGATCCTGGTGATGCGCGGGTCCCGTCGCATCTTGAACAGGACCCCGTCGAATTCGTTCGACTCCCGCAGGCCCGCCAGCCGCTGCTCCGCGTCGACCACCATGGTCCGGAACTTGTACATGCTGAACGTCGCGCCGTCCTTGCCGACTCGCGTCTGCCTGAACAGGGCCGGACCGCGGTCGGAGAGCCGGATGCTCACCGCCACCACGAGCATGAGCGGGGAAAGCAGCAGCAGCGCGACCGCCGCGACGCAGCGGTCGATCAGGTCCTTGAGAACCTGGCGCGGCCCGCTCAGCTGGGGGTGATCGACGTGCAGCAGGGTCAGCCCGGCCGTGGGCCTGACCGTCGTCCGCGGCCCCGCGACATCCAGCAGCGCGGGGGCCACGCAAAGGTCGGTGCCCGTCTTCTCCAGCTCCCAGGCCAGCCGCCTGAGCTTCACGCCGTCCATCTCGGGACAGGAGAGCACCGCGACCGTGTCGGCGCCGCAGCGGCGCACCACGTCGGCGGTGTCATCGAGTTCGCCGACCACCGGGATGCCCGCCACTTCGGTGGCGCGCGAGCCACCCGCCAGGCAGGCGGCGACCACCTGGAGCCCGTGGTAGTGGTCTCGCCGCAGCTCGTTGATCAGGTTAGCCACCGCGGCCGGGTAGCCCACCGCCACCACGGAGGACATGAAAAGGCCCTCGGCGCGAAGCCGGTGCAGGCGCTTGCGCCGCAGGTACCGCACGAGCAGGTCAAGCCCGATGATGGCCGGCATGATCATCGCCAGATAGACGCGGGACAACTCGTGATTGGCGGCGTACGAGCCAAGGGCCAGCCCTGCGATGAGGGACCACCCCGCGTTGAGCACCTTGCGGAACTCGTCCGAGCCGGCGCCGATGAACCGCGCGTCATACCCGCCGAAGAGCGACAGCGCGATCAGCCACACCAGCGGCAGCGCGAGGCTCAGCAACACGTAGATGACGGGCGGATGGGTGCCGAATCGGATCAGTAGGGCCCCCGCTGCGGAAACTGCCGCGACCCCGAAGTCGGCACCCGCCGCCCGCCGCACGTATGTCCGCGTCCAAGTGACCGACCGGCCGGTCAGCCATTCGGTTCGTTGCTCCCCAGCAACTACAACAGAATCAGACATACCCCAACCCCACCCCCGCCCATCACGTCCCGAAGGCACGCCAAACTCTTCGGAACAGCCATCACTCCGGACACATCCCTGTGCCCATGTATGAGTGACGTCTACCCGGTACTGCCGGTTTACACCGGTCCTTCTAATGCTTCGCAATACCGAAAAGATGCCCCTTGACCAGGGAAAACGCGAATCGTCCCACTGCGTCAGCGTCAAAGCAGACTCAGAAACAAGACAAACAGGGTCTAAGTCCGACAAGTCTTGCAATGTTCCACTCAAGCAGACAAAAAGCACCAGGGCCATCTGGTCACGAGCTAGCCATGAAGCTCACTGGTAGCAGGGAGATTACTACGTTCGCCGACCCCCTTTCTGATGATTTGCAGTATTGACTGATGATCAGTAGCCGGTTAGCAGGCTTGGTGCACGGAAGCCGCCTTGACCAGCGCCCCCCACCCGTAGGCGATCTCATACGGCCAGCTGCCCAGCGGCAGTGGCGCCGTGGCTACGTATACCGGGCCGGTGAAGCAGCGCCCCATCAGGATGCGGGCGCGGGTGGCCTGCGGGCGCGTGACCACCACGAGCATCGACGTCCAGTGGTACTGCTTCGCCAGCCTGCCGATGTACTCAGCCTCTCCGCGGGTATCGGCGGGCTCAGGGTCGAAGCAGATGAGCTTGATGCCCGATGGCCGGGGCGGACACGGGCCGCCGTACCCCTGGTGCCCCTGCGAGACGACCAGCACCGGTGCCCGGTGCTGGCTGGCGAGCCGCAGTGCGACCGGTATTCGGTCACCCGTGCCGGCCAGCATCACGACTGCGCTCACGCGCTCCGGCGCTCCCTGCGCCGGCCACACCAGTAGCCACGCTGTCGCGCCGGCGAACGCCATAGTCAGGCCCAGCACGGCGACGAGCGCCGCCCGCCATCCGCGCAGGAGACGCCGGGGTATGGGGGTGGTGCTCGCGGAGTCGGTCACGCCGCCACTCCAGCGTCGCGCACCTGCCGGTACCACAGCTCCATCGACAGCAGCTGCCAGATCTGCTTCGCGTAGTCCTCCCGGCCCGCCTTCTCGTCCGCGATGAGCCGCAGCAGCGGCTCCCTGCGGATCATCCCCGCCTGGACGAGCTCACCGCGGACCAGGGTGTCGTTGATCAGCTCCGTGAGGTCGTTACGAACCCAGGCACGGAGCGGCGCGCCAAAGGACGCCTTCGGCCGATGCACGATCTCACGCGGTAGCCAAGTCTCCGCGGCGTCCTTGAGCGCCGCCTTCTGAACCTTGCCACGGATCTTTTCGGTGCCGGGGATGGTGAACGCCGCCTCGGCGACGATCCTGTCCACGAACGGGACGCGCACCTCCACGGAGGCGGCCATGCTCGCACGGTCCGTATAGGTCAAGTTGAGCCCCGCCATGAACAGCCTTGTGTCGGCGAGGCACATGCGGTTCACCTCGTCGTCCAGCGCGTTGTCGCCGTAGATCGCGGCATGCTCATCGATGACGTCGATCACGCGGCCGCCGAGTTCCGGGCCGGCGAGCTCCGTTAGCGACTGCGGGTCATACAGCGTGTAGCTACGCCGGAACCGGGCCTCTTCCGGCAGCTCAGCGAACGTCATGAACCGCTTGGCCCACCGGGGATAGCGCAGGCCGCGACCGCCGATGGACACCGGGAGAGCGCTGGTCGCGAGCCGGGCCGGGCCGCGCACGGCGCTAGGTAGCCGGCGGTACCGGCTGGCCATCAGGCACGCCAGGTGCTTGCGGTAGCCCCCGAACAGCTCGTCGGCGCCCATCCCCGACAAGATCACCTTGACCCCTCGCGCGCGCGCCGCCTCGCACATCAGCACGGTGTTGATCGCGGCGGGATCGCCGATCGGCTCATCGAGCATGTCCACCATGCGCGGCAGCAGGTCCACGATGTCCGGTGAGATCTCGATCTCGTGCAGTTCGATGCCGAATTGCCTAGCGACCTTGCGCGCGTACACGGCGTCGTCCGGCATCGCCTCGAGCTTCTGGTCCGCCGCGCGGAAAGTGATCGTGTACGCGTCAACCGAAGCCGAGTCCTGGTGACCGAGGACGGTGATGATGCTGGAGTCCAGCCCGCCGGACAGGAAGCTCGACACCGGGACATCGGCGATCAGGTGTGCCCTGACCGACTCCTCGATGACGGACCTCAGGTCGGCGGCGGGCCGGCCGGCGGCCGCGGCCGCCACGTCCTGGATCCGCCAGTACTGCCTGATCTCAAGCTTGCGGCCGGGGCGGATCCGGGCCCAAGAGCCGGCCGGTAGCTTATGAACACCCTGGATGGCGCAGCGCTGCTCGGGCACCCAGTAATAGAGCATGGACGCGACCAGCGTCCCCGGTTCGATCCGCAGTTCGGTGCCCAGCGCCGACACGATGGCCTTGAGCTCGGACGCGAAGACGATGCCATCACCGCGCTCGGTGTAGAACAGCGGCTTGATGCCCAGCGGGTCACGGGCCAGCACCAGCTCGCCGGTCGCGGTGTCGCCGAGCGCGAACGCGAACATGCCCCGGAATCGCTCGAGCGCGCCAGCCCCCCAGTGCCGCCAGCCTTCCAGCACCACCTCGGTATCGGAGGAGGTGACGAAGGTAGCACCGGCCGCCTCGAGCTCTTTCCTTAGCTCCCTGTAGTTGTATAGCTCTCCGTTGTAGCTGAGCACCAGGGTGCCCTTGCGCAGCGGCTGATCCGCGGCCGTGGACAGGTCGATGATCGACAGCCGACGGTGGCCCAGGTGCATCGACACGCGTTCATCCTCGTGGCTCCACACTCCGGCCGCATCCGGGCCGCGGTGCGCGATCCGGTCGGTCATGACGTCGGCCAGCTTGCGCCCGTCAGTCTGCTGATAGCACCCGGCGATTCCGCACATGGCCTAGTTCCCCGCTCCCTCGTGCTTCACAACCACGGGGTTCCCGATCGCGAAGCGGTAGATCTCGAGCAGCTCCTCGACGCTGCGCCGCGGATCGAACCGCTGCTCGTAGGTCTTGCGCGCCTGGTCGCCGTACACCTCGTACTGCTCGGGGTTTCTCTCGACGTCGGCGATGGCGAGCGCCAGCGCGGCCGGATCGCCGGGGCTGAACAGCGCGCCGTCGACTCCCGGGGTGATGAGCTCGGTGAACGACCCGTGATCCGCCGCGATGGGAGGGACGCCAGCGGCCATGGCCTCAACGGCAACGAGGCCGAACGTTTCCTCCCAGGCTGACGGCAGCACGACCGCGCGCGCACCCGAGATGAGCTCGGCGCACTGGTCGCCGCTGAGCTGCCCCTTCATTGCGACCGAGGGCCGGGCCGCCGCCCACGCCGCCATCTCGCCGGTGAGCGGCCCCGCTCCCGCGATGGCCAGGCTCAGTCCCGGCTCGGCCGAGTCCCTGAGGTAGCGATCCCAGCCGGCCATCAGCAGGCGAACTCCCTTGGGCTCGTCCAGCCGTCCCGCGTAGACCACGGTCGGCGTCCGCGTCATCCGCGGCCGGTCCTTACCCGGGATGAGGTTGTACCGGACGAACACGCGCTCGGGCGCGAGGCCGACTCCCTGGAGCAGGTCACGCTGTGACGCCGAGATGAAGATATAGGCCGATACCAGCGACCTCCATGCCTGCCGGTGCAGGCTCACGGCCAGTGCCACCGGCGCGGTGGCGGCGCGCGATCCCCGGTAGCAGCCATGCACGACGGCCGGGATGGGCTGGCCATCCGCGCAGTCGTGGCAGACGGCTCCGTGCCGGAAGAACGTGCCGTTGGCGCACGCCAGCCGGTAATTGTGGATGGTCGCCACGACGGGAACCCGCGCGTCCCGGCAAGCACTGAGGACAGACGCGCTGAGCAACGGAAAGGTGTTGTGTACGTGGACGACCTCGGGGCGGTGCTCGCGCAGCACTGCCGCCAGGTCGCGCCGGGTCTCACGGCTCCACACCGACCGGCCGGGAAGCGACGCCTTCTTGGCGGGAGACCATTGCTCGATCTCGTCGCTGCTGCGGCCGAAGCCCGCGACCTCGTGTCCCAGCGCTGCGAGCGCCTCGCCCTCCTGGTCAACCACCCGGTTCTCTCCGCTGGGAGCACCCGACCGATAGCGGTTGTGCACAAGCAGGATCCTCATCCCGGCTAGGTCACCTCTCATTCCGTCCCATCTACCAGACAGCTCGCGGGGGCACGCTGATACGTCCGAAAGTTCGCCGCCGTGGTATCACCCGCGCGTGCTGGCAGTTCTCCTAAGAAACTACGGGCGCGGGCCTGGCGCCGTCCGGCGGAATCGTGCCATCAGCAGCCACAAAGGGGGACAATGACGGCACCGCGGCTGACCATCGGCCTTCCGGTATACAACGGCGAGAAGTACCTTGCCGAGTCGCTCGAGGCGCTGCTCGGCCAGAGCTTCACGGATTTCGAGCTGATCGTTTCTGACAACGCCTCGACGGACAGCACCGGTGACATCTGCCGCCGCTACGAGAAGCAGGATTCCCGGCTGCGCTACTTCCGCCAGCCACGGAACATCGGGCTTTCCCCCAACCACAACTTCGTCGCCGACCAGGCGCAGGGCGAGCTGTTCAAGTGGGCGTCGTACGACGACCTGTACGCCAGGGATCTGCTGGAGCGCTGCGTCGACGCGCTCGACAAGTACCCGGAGGTCGTGCTCGCCCACTCCTGGACGGCAAATGTCGACGGCTCGGGCGCGGTGTTCGAGGCATACGGGTATCCGCTCAACACGGCGTCCGCGCGGGCGCCGGAACGCTTCAGGAGCATGTTGTTCGACAACGGCGGCGACGACGACTACGGCGTCATCAGGACCGAGGTCCTCCGCCGGACGGCGATGAAGGGCAGCTACCATCACGCGGACCGCACCATCATCGCGGAGCTGAGCCTGCACGGCCCGTTCTATGAGGTTCCGGACTGGCTGTACTTCCGGCGCGAGCACGAGGGACAGAGCGGCCGCGTGCCATTGCGGCGGCGGTGCGTGACCATGGATCCGCGCCGCGCGGACCGGCTTCGGCACCCGGTGGCCCGGCTGTATGGCGAATACGTCCTGGCTTACTTCAGCGCGATCCGGCGCGCGCCGTTGACGGCAGCGGAGCGCCGGGAGTGCTACCGCTACCTGGCACAGTGGTTCGCCAGCCGCGGGATCCGGGGTGGCGTCGAACGCACTAACCCGACTCCGGTACCCCATCCGGACATCCAGATCGACTCGATCGTGGCCGGGCGCCAGGCGCCTCACCACGAGGCCGGCTAGCGGCGGGTAAGTTACCTCGCTGGCCGGCCCAGCCCTGGATGACGTGCAGAATCTGACGATGATCCGCGGTGAGTGTCGCGGCGTGCCTGCTCGCCATCCGGGCGGCCCTGTCCAGCGCCCCGGCGGGCGCGATGGCGAGAGTGGCGTCGAGCAGCGCCCAGGACAGCTCGCGCAAGGCGGACCGGACCCGCCCAGGGTCGTCGGTGTCACCGCAGACAGCGTCCAGGGCGCCGGAAAGCTCCGCCGCGCGCGGCTGCGGCGCGAACGCGGCCTCGAAGGCGTCGGTCATGGGACACTCGGACGGCACCACGGCCGACGCCTCGAACGCGTTCAGCAGCGGGCTCAGCTCGCCCGCGGTCGCCGGGTCATACAGACCGGGGAAGGGCACCTCTTCGTAGCCGGGGTCGTACCCGCTGAGGTAGACGGCAGCGGCGGAATCCCGCGCGGCGAGCACGCCGAGGGTGAGGTCGAGGAGGCTGACCGGCCAGCCGAGGTCGGTGATGGCGCGAATCGGCAGCCGTCCGGGCCGCTCGTCGAGGGCGGCCTGCATCAGCAGCTGCGCTGACTCGGCGGCCGACTGCACGTAGAACGCGATCTGCGGACTGTGCAGGCGAATCACCCCGGACGCCGCGGCCCAGTCCTGAAGCCGCTGATGGATGATCGAGTTGTCGGCGACGTGGGTGAACCTGACCGCTGAGACCGGCAGCGCACCGGAGGCCGCGAAGCCGAACGCCACCCACTCCGCGACGCGCTTGGACGCCGTGTACACGTCCGGGGAGAACGGGCGAAGGGCCTTGCCGGTCGACGCGCACACCACCTGCCCGGTTCCAGCGGCGGCCATCGCGTCGAGGACGTTGCGAGTGCCGAGCACGTTGGTGGTCACCGTGTGGTGCACCAGCGTCTCGGCGAGCCCGGGGTCCCGCTGCGAGGCCACGTGGAAGACCAAGTCCGGCTTTAGCTCGCCGATGAGGGCGTCCATCCGCCCCCGGTCCCTGACGTCGGCGCAGGTGTACTCGGCGCCCGGGTGCCGCGGCCACCCCTGGGTGACGCCGCGGCTGACGCTCACGACCCGGGCCGTCGGGAAGGCGGCCAGCTGCGCGATCAGGGTCGACCCGACGCAACCCGTCCCGCCGGTCACCAGGATCACCGCGCCGTCCAGCCGCGCCGCCAGCTGCTCCTTCGGCAGGCAGATCTCGCGCTTGATCACCGACAAGAAGCGCTCGTACTCGAGCCTGGCCGATTCCCGCCGGGCGTCCACCAGGCTGGCCGTCAGCTCCCTGAGCCGGCCGACAGCGACCTCGTCCAGCTCCTGCCGTCCCGGCGCCACCGCAGCACGCATCTCATTGATGATCGCCTCCACCCGCGCCGTCCTCCCGCCCAGGGAAACTCTTGTTAAAGGAGACGCGCAGCGAGTCACTGGAGATACACCAAGGCTCAGCCGAAGCGGAGTTGTAACAATCCCGGCCAAAGGGGACTCAGCCGGCCGACCGCTCCCAGGACCGGATCCGCTCCGCGAGCCGGCGGGCTGCCGCGCGAAGTTCCAGTTCAGGGTCCAGTCCGGCGGAACGGGCTCGCGCCACGACCCGCATCAGCTCCTCGCCGATCCCGTCGGATTCGTCAGCCTCAGCAGTGCCGGAGATGGCGGGCATGCCCTCGCGTTCCGCCCGCCGCTGGAGTTGCGCGGCCAGCGAGAGCGCCGGCTGCCCGAACGCCACCCCGTCAAGCACGGACGGCTGACCAGCGCCAGCCGCGCCGGCGCGCTCGGCCCGCTCGGCCTTCTTGATCTCTTCCCAGTTGCGGTTGACGTCGGCGGCCGACGACACCGCCACCGAGCCGAACACGTGCGGATGTCGCCTGACCAGCTTGGCCGCGAGGGCGTCGGCC